>OBXL01000221.1_pt1 | contig 21485 bp, 18 predicted proteins | sample 1476591 | NCBI WGS metagenome assembly OBXL01 (sample SAMEA2580155, study PRJEB22360) | human gut metagenome | biome: human gut; feature: human-associated habitat; material: faeces | place: Denmark | collected 2008/2010 | reverse complement strand
ACAGTGACAGCATAATTGAAGAGTGAACAAAAAGAGGTATAAAAATACCTCTTTTTGTATAACTATCCATTTTTAGAACTTAGTTGAAACAATATTGTCTACCCTTCCATAAAATAGAAAATCTAGTTAAAACTTAACCATCTCTTACTTATGAAAACTTTAAAATATTTGATCTGTGTATCTGAATCTAGAATCGAGAATTCGAAGCTTTTTTTAGTTCCATTTTTCCATATATCATATGATTCAATTAATGGACCCACATAACGATTATCATCTTTGTCATAATAATCAATACCAATATATATGTGCACGATGTCATGACCTGTAGTATTTTCAAAATTCCCTATGAAGCGTTTCTCATTTCCTGATACATCTGATCCAGTTTCAGCTACGAAGTCTTTAGGAGCAAGGGTATCTACTAGTATACCGTAAACTCTATTAAATTCTTTTACAGCTTTACCATCTTTCAATATGCCATCCAATCTTATTTTATCTTGAACAGGAATTGCTACTATTGAATTAATATCTAGAAGCAATTCAAAACGTCTATCTTGGTAATCATTCCACTCATACATAAAAGCACTTTCCACAGTATTTCGACTCTCTATTGCTTTTCTTTCATTCAGTTGGACGTTAATATATGTGTTAGCTAATCTCTTTAACTTAGGATTTTTAAATTTCCTATTTTTATACTGTTCAATTTCAATTAGTTCATAATCTATATAAGATTTATAGTCTTCAACTTCTCTTTCATCATAATTCTTTAGGTCAGTAACTTTCCAACGTTCATCCAATCCTTTTGCCAATGAAGTTATGAATTCACTATCATAAGTCTTATTCCTGTTATCGATTGATTTAAATATAGATATTAACAAAAGTATTAGTAATACAGATATTAAGGATACCCTTAGTAGTTTTTTTATCAAAGTCAATCCCCCATCTCTATTGTTTTATTTATTATATTAACCCCTTGATTACTGTCACGATAGTAAATATCTTTTAAGTGACAATACAAGTATAGATATTTTTTCATACCAAATAAATCTCGGTTCTTTATTAGTTAGAAGATCTGTTTATGAAATATTTAAGAGAGATGCGTACATTCTCAAAGAACATCCCGAACGTAAATTTACCTAATTTCATTCAGAAGTATTTCTTGTTTTTAATTAATTTTATCTTCTTCAAAGTGACCAACACCGTCTTCAACAACGAATATACAAGTTACATTAATGATTTTACCTCCTTCACTATGATCACCACGTATTTCATAGATTCCATCAGAAAATGAGCCTTTGGGCAAAGATAAGAGTTTCGTTTTAAAATAATCAATATGCTCTCTCGAAAATGACTTGCTAGCGTTAGGATCAAGAGAAGCAAAAATACAATCCAAATGAAGACTCACTGCTTTACTCTTCATTAAATTTTTAGGTCTAATATTATAAAAGCCAGCCGCTTCAAAGTCTCCATTATCACGATTCCTGACTGCCTGTGAAAGAATAGTAGCGTAGATTTTTTCTCTAGATACTGGCTCAAACTTATAACTATAATCAAACGTCACTTGTCTGTCAAATAGTTTATTAATTTTATTGGCAACATCTTTTTTGATTTCATCTTCTTCTCGTTGAAAACCTGGTCTCATTTTATAAACATCTAACAAGAAGCTAAACTCATTAAGTTTAACTGTATCAAACAACTTTTTTTCTTTGTCATTGAGCAACGCTTCGATATTTGTGGATAATGGAGGATAAAAATCTGAAATATGCTTACCATTCGATCCGCGTATATCTGCTCTAAGATTCTTATCTAAAAAATATCCATCAGAAAATCTCTCAGTATAATTCACTTCAACAACTGTACCGTAAAACGCTTCAATTTCTTTATATGTTCTAATTACTTTTACATTGCCTTTAAGACCAAGCGATTTAAATCCTTGTACGACATTATTATTCCACTGATGTCCTTTTCCACAAGAAGTCAACACTACAAAGAAAATTAAATTTACAATGGCAACTATTCCAATAATTATATATCTTTTCGACTTCATGTCACTGTTGCCTCCCTCTGTATTAATTTATTTTTCAAGGTCCCCCATTCCATAACTCGAACTCTTCTAAAACCATTATACTATATACAGACATTTTTCACTCATCTTCTTCAAATGAAAAATGTCACCAGATTAATAGGAACTGACTATCAAAAGTGAGATTTAAGTAAAACACCCTAGTCCCACATCCTTATAATTTTCAATTCTACTACTTTTTTATTTCGGAAGAATTAGCACCTATCCTCTAACCGTAAAAAAACACTTTGCAAACTGCAAAGCGTTTTCGTTTATAATCTGATGTCTAGTAATAATCAACGTTTAGAGAATTTCTCTATTGAAAACTATGACTTCTCAATACTTACAAATCCCTTTATATCAACATTTCAGAAAATGATACTTCCATAAAATTGGGATAAAATCCATAAATTTGGATGAAATTGACACCAATTAACACCATAAAATAGACTAGTCAGTCATCTTATTTTATAAGGTGGCTTTATCTTGGTTTAATTTTTGAAAAGACCTTCTTTAATTCATTTATATCTCTAAATCTTTGATTCAAATTTGGATTTGTTCCCCTACTAATAAACTCCTCCAAATTAGCATATTCAAATTTTGTAAAGTTTTTATATCTCCCAGTTAAAACAAAGTACAATAATTTAGACAAAGCAAACCCTTCAAAATAAAAATTATAATTACTGAATCCAACTCGTTGGAGTCCTGAATAGTCATTAAATGCACCTCGTATTTCTGTGTCCAGAGATGTTAACAAGCTATTGATTAGCTTTACATTCCCCAAATCAGCAATTTTAATAATTGTTACATCCTCGTACTCTTTAATCAAAATATTATTAGGTGATATATCTCTATGAAGTATATCCTTCTCAGATAAGTATTCAAATCCTCTTATAATCTGATGGCATAGAGACTTTCTCTCATCAAAAGTTAATTTTTGATTATGCGTTGTGATATATTTGAAAAGAGTAGTATCAGCATACTCCATAACATACTCGTTTTTCATTTTATCAATAGAATAGACTTCAAGTACATAGGGAGAATGTAAGTTTTTCATCGTATCAAATTCTAAATAAAATCTCTCTAAATCTTTCGAGGAAATTGTTTTACTCGCACGTTTTAATGCAAAAGTTTTATTGTAGTTCTCATCAAAATAACTAAAGACAGTGGCATAAGAACCAACACCAACTGGTTTCAATGGAAATTTCTGTAATGAATTATTAGGCAAACGGACTACATCAGATACTTCAAAAATTGGGAGCTCATAGTATATCTCAACTTCCAGCATATCATCTGGAACCGAACTGCCACCAGATGACGATAGGAAAGCATTGCATTTTTTTAATATCTTATCATAGTATTCAACAATACTGACATTCTCACCAGAATTCTTAAGAATGTTGACAAATCTATTTGATAGTGAAATGGATTGTATCAAATCTCTACTTGGCTCAGCCCAGAAATGCCTCCCTCCATTTATACTATCATTTAATATTCTTAGCCCCTTCACTAATTGATGATGTATAGTAGAACACAACTGACTCAGCCTGTCATCAAAACTATCTTTATAAAGATGTTCATAATCAATAGCAAACTCTTCACCAAAGTAATTCAAATAATCCCTTTCAATACTCACTATACTATTCAATAGTTTTGCATTGTTATTTACAGAAATCAAATTTCATTAACTCCATTCTTTCATAAATCAAAAATAACCAACGTCAAGTATACCTTCTTCATTCATTTCAATTTCCGTAAAATTTTCTTTCACCTTAATATAGAATCTTTTAAAGAGAGCAGCATCAAATGGGTGAGTTGTTAGAAACTGTGCATACCATTCTCTTTCTGACTCTCTCCCTACTCTAGTAGAAAATTCTTTTCTTTTTAGAGAATTGTAAAACTTTACGATTTTTCTTAAGACCTGGTTTGACAAGATTTTGTTTTACTTTATTCTAGTATAGCATGATACCAACATCTTTTGACTTTCTATTACAATATTTAATAAAAAAATTGAATAAGTTGGACTAAAAAAGGGAAAGTTTTTCCTTCTGTTATTATCAATATCTTGCTTTTGGGCTAGGAAGTAAAGTAGTTCTGTGGAAACTGAATCATAGGAATAAATCTTTTTCTAGTAATGTTTTGCAACTCTACTATATCGGATTTATTCCTTTTTGTGTTTACACAACTTATTTTACACTACCTCAGATCTTGTTGCAGTTTGTTTAGACATAAAAAACAAGACTCTATGAGAATCTTATTTCTTTATTCAATTAAGCTTTGTTTGCTGAACATAGTTGATTTATTCACCATACTTCCTATTACACCGTAAAACGCAACATTTAAGATTTTAAACAACCATATTAATAGGAAGAGAACTTCATTATTCCTTTTAGTTCTATAAAAAGTGTGGCTAATTTGAGGCAAAATATTAAATTGAATTTGCCACAAATTGTAAGAACTGGTTTGACAAAATCTTACTTCGAGAGGTACTAGAATCTCCAGCACTTTGCGATTCACTTTAAAAAAATTTGCTATAGCTATATTGTAAGAGAGAAACTTAGGTTTCTTGACTTACTCTCTCAATAAAATCAATTACCTTTAACTTCATTCCTTTAGTTACTGGATATTTTTCTACTCTCTTAATCATCTCTTCACAACTGACAGTTTTCAGTTGTTCTCTAATAACAAGTTCTGTTATTTTTTCATAACCATATTCTGCAATTTTATCAGAAGCAAATCCTACGAAAGCTAATAGCCCCATACCTCCAAGCATTCCAAATGGACCTAATGCAGCCAAAGCAGCAGTTATTGCTGCAGCACCTGCTAATCCAGTAGCACTCATTGCTATTAGAAGTATGACCGCCGGTATTCCAAAACCAGCTAATTTTTTTACTAATTCATCCATCTTCATTCTCCTTTAAATTAGTCAATTAAATATTACTCAAATTTCTAATATAATCAGTATCATTCTGATAAAATCCAAAAAACATACACTTATTTACCATATATGAGGGGGTCCAACAATTGGCTCGCACTTATCTTGTTTGAGAGTCCTTGCGCTGTTTGCTTATCACTTATATTACAATAACCGTCTACGTCATTTTTAAAATAAATGATTGGCCTCAGTGATTCGATTATTAATATTAGTTTCAAATCATTTTCTCTGTTCGTCTTTAAATTCTGAACGAACCAATATTTAGGAATTTCTGAATACGACTCTATAAATGACTCCGAAAACCCAATATTATCATGTAACTGTCCAGTATGACCTACTTCATCTAACTCGAAATATTTAAAAGATTCACTATTATTAATAGCTTTTATTAGATGCTTTTTAGAATAAAAATCTTCCATCGGAATCTTTAAGATTTCTCCTCTAGAATGATCTCCCAAAAGCTGGAGTTCTCTTTTAAAAATTGGTTTATCTAATACCTTATATAGCGTTATTCTGACATCACTATCTTCAAATTCCATACTGTTATAAAGACTGATTAAAATTTCTTGTGGATTAACCCAGGTACGATTTTTTATCTCATCGTATGATTCACAAATAAAATTAATAACCATAGTTACTATAAATAAAAATATAAATGGATAAAGAATATAATTTGGAAGTCCTTTCTTATCTTCTCCAAAATAATAAAAACTTAGTATAGCTATAAGAGAATTTAAACAATACCAAATCCAACTAATGATACTTTTTCCCCATAACTGTTTAAAAAAACAATTAAAAAATTTCATAAAATCCACCTTTAGGCGCGGTAATTGACGCGCCATAGTTTTTAATGTATACTGTTATTATGGTAAAGGTTAGAAAGACTCGGAATTTCGGCATCTCGAAGTTCTATTTCAAGATGATTTTCTCCAATATTATCTAATACCTTATCATAGTCTTGAGCGAAATCTTTTTTCTCAAAATTAAGGTTTAATTCATCCCAATATTTATAGGCCATACTTTTAAAATCTTCGCTAGCTTCTCTCAGAATATTTGAAATTCTATCATGAAGAGATTTAAGACGCGATATAACTTGTGGAAATTCCACATTGTTGTATATAAAAGTCCCACCAGCAGAGTAGGAATCTCTCAAAGAAGGTGTAAAATAAAAATATTGCTCTAATAAATACTCTGTACTCCTACCATATTCACCCCTAAACATTCCACTAGGGAATCTTTTAATTAAATCATGAGGAAAAAGAACCATAGTTTCTGCAAGTACTTGATCTCTAACTTCATTATCTAATTCTTTAAACTGAATCGGTTTTACAGATTCGGTTTCTTGAGGAATATACCATTTAGATTTATCAGTATTCTTTTTAAGATAGGTCTGAAGAAACTGAATCTTTTCCTCATCACTTTTATCTCTTAATCCCTTATATTCTTCTGAACTTCGAAAAACCGATTCAATTTCAATATCCCTCATATCAATTTTGAATCTAGGACTGTGAGTTACTGCGATACCCGATGTAACTTGCCAATAGGGTTTATACCTTACATTATAACGATTTCCTTCTTTACTTAAACTTCCGAAAAGTAAGTATACTTCATCGTAGTTTTTTTCTGAGATACTTTCAAACACAGAATTTCCATTTGTTGTCCATTCTTCTTTTTTACGGCTCTTAAGTTCTACACCATATGTTCCTTCAGAAGTTCTAATCTCTAAATCTGGAAAATGGTGACCGTAAAAAACTTCATACTCAAACTCGATATCGTTTGATTCCTTCAGATTTTCCAAGATTAAAGGAACTAATTTCTCAAAACCATTATTAGTTCCATTACTTACTGTGTATTTGGAATCAAGATTATCACTTAATTCAATACATTTAACTAATTCATCAAGAATGTTTTCAATTAACATAAAGTATTCTCCTTTAGAAAGTTTTAATAATGACATATTTTCACGAATATACAAAAACAATAGATGCAACGACTCTAAACTTTCCACCCAATGAACCTAAATTAAACGTACTCAGTCTATTTTCTGGGGCTGGCGGTATGGATTTGGGGTTTAAAGGTGGATTTGATTATTTAGGTTGCAACTACATGAAAAATCCTTATAACCTTGTTTTTGCAAATGATATTTTTAAACAAGCCGCCAATATTTATGAGGATAACTTCAAACATAAAGTTGAAAGACGAAATATCATTGATTTAGAATTATCGGAAATTGATAATTTTATCACTGAACAGACAGGGTCTCTTGTACCTGAAATTGACATTGTCCTTGGTGGTTTTCCTTGTCAAACATTTAGTTATTCAGGAAAACGAAAGGGACTGAGTGATCCAAGAGGTCAACTTTACCTTCAAATGATTAGAATCATCAATCACTATAAACCAAAAATGTTCGTAGCTGAAAATGTTGACGGGATTAGAAACTCACGAAAAAATCAAGCTGGTGAAGATATTGATAAAAGTGCTTTAGACGTGATTCTTGAAGACTTTGAAAAACACGGTTACGAAGTGCAATATAAAGTACTTAATGCTGCAGATTATGGTGTTCCGCAAACAAGAAGACGAGTAATTATTTTAGGACTTAGAAATGATCTAGGAACTACATCCGATGTCTTTTATCCACAAATAAAATTTGATGCAACAGGTGAAAAAACAGGTTCTCCATGGAAAACTAGTTTTGATGGAATAGATGATATATGGGACCAGATTAATAATCCAGCGTATCCTAACCATACCAGCAAAGATATTTCCCGAGCTAAATTTTATCCAGGTAAGAAAATGCAAGGAAATAATAAAATACCCAAGGATCGACCAGCCCCTACTATCAGAGCTGAACATCATGGTAATATCGAAGCTCATTATAGAAGCCTGGACGGATATGACTCAGAAGATATGGATGGTTGGAGAAGATTGAGTGTTCGTGAATGTGCCAGATTACAATCATTTCCAGATAGTTTTATTTTCACATCAAGTGCTTCTTCTGCTTATAAAGCGATTGGAAACGCAGTTCCTCCTGTTATGGCATGGCATATTGCAAGAGCAGTTTTCCACACATTAAAGAATTTAAATTAAAAGCCAAGTTTTCTTGCTTTTTTAGTTAACAATAACCCATAATCATACCCGACTATTATATCACAAAAGGAAAGCAAGATTAATTTAATTTATAATAGACTTACGATAATATTGGCATTAGGGACATATAAAACTATCAAAAATCGGAAACTATCAAGTTTAGAAATTTCATTTAACTTCAATTTCATCAAATTCTATGGTCACGGATTAGGAAAGCGAACTATTCATATTCCCAAGATATTTTTTACCCGTTGATTTGTATCATAGTAATGTGACCTTGATTTTTTCTAGTCAGATTATAATAAGGATAATTAAAAACAGATATACAATAAGAATGATAATTGTATATCTAATTGAAGAAGATAAGAAACATTTACCAATCAAAATCATGGGAGGAATTTACTAACTAATCTATAGCTTGGAAATAGATTAGCAATAGAAAAAATTGATTTAGATTTACTAAATTCAAATAAAAAATAGCTAGTATATCATAATAGCTTCTATTTCAAAATATTATTTATGAATCTCCCTCTTTAACTAGCTACCAAAGTTTAACTACCGACTGAAGTATCGTTTTACAAGAACTTTTTTGAACACGTTTACTTTTATTTCATATGTGTTATAATACGAAAAAACGGACTGTTTTGTTACTAACTATATTTAATAGATAGTAATAATAACTTGTTTTTATGCTTATTTACATTTTAGAGAAGAGGGAGAATCGTGTCAGATAATAATGATAAAAAGCTATTTATAGAAGAAGATTGTAATGTTTATGAGAAGATTATAGAAGGAGGTGAAATTATCTTTAAGAATGATAAAGGAGAGGAAGTTATTAGATATAAATTTGCCCCCTATCATTCTATCTACAATAAAAATGCTACAGACGATGAAAAGATTGATAATTTAGAAGTATTCCATTTTCATAAAATTGATAATTGCTTTTTCGACTTGGACCCTGAAGAAGTGAGTTACAAAGAAAATGTACATAAAGGTTACATGACTGCTAGCTTTTGTTACCTTATTCTTCAGCTACTACAGGATGATGCGCTATCTAAAGTAGATTTTGAAATAAATTTAGTTAATAGAGCTATGATAAAAAATAACAGTGATAGTACACTAGTTCAAAGAAAAGACATTTATGAAAACATACTTAGCTATCCAAAAAATAAATGTAATGATTACAAAGATCTTAAAAATTTTGACCCGATGGCTGAGGAAGATCAATTTCGATTATTTCTTTCAACACAAAAAAAAGCAGATATTGATCACTACGAAGAATGTTGGAATAATCTGAATAAAGACAAAATGTATGAAATAAAAATCTATAAAAGAAATATATAGTGTAAAATACTCAATGTGGTGTTTACTCATTGAGTATTTTTTATATTATTTGAATTCATCTTTTCGAAATAAGAAGTACTAAGCTTATTACTTTTTATTAGGATTATATTATTCAAATGAAGTACTTAATTTATAATGATTTCATACAAATGATACTATCGGAAGTACAAAAATAGGCTTACTTCAAAAAATAGCAAGCTTTGACCAAAAATACGAATATAATTAAGGAGAATAGATTATGTATAATTTAGAAGAACAATATGAAAATCTGTATGACTTCGTGAGAAATCTTGAAATTCTACTACAAAAAAACCTTTTCAACAATCAATTTAATAACGACCTTCGGAATTTTGGAAATGATATTATTTCACTATGCAAATCAAAACGCTTCAATATCACATCAAATGATTTATTGTCATTAAACTCTTTCAATGAACTTTTTGCGAAAACAAATGTTTCATCAAAAGAATATCTTATATCTCAAGTGGAAAATTTCTATACAGATATTATCGAACCAACAAAGGATGAATATTATCACAATTAGATGATTGAAAAAATCACTTAGAATCCGTCCTATTATTTTAAAGTGATAGGAGACTATCTATATTATTTGCCTAAAAAATCTATTTGATTCAACATTTTAACCAAATAACTTCCCTTAATCCAGTAAAACTGAGGATACATTCTTAAACCGTTAATCTCAAAAGTTTTTTCAGTTGAATCTTTCCCTGATCCTCTTAAGAAAACGTCACATTCCCTTGCTTTGGGAAAATTAGGTGCCTCCTCTATAAGTCCTTTTTTATTAAGTATGGGCTGTCCGTTTTTATCTTCTGTGATAACCAATTTTAGCTTTTTATCTAAGATTAATGAACGTGTTCTATCCCAAACTAATCGAACAGTATTTTCAATAAATTTATCTTCAAAGCTAATCAACTTAAAACCTTTAAAAACATTGCTTTCATACTCATCTGGATTTACTTCCTCAAATACACTAAACAAAATTTTTTGTTCTGAAAAAAAGCTATACAATGTGCTGTCCTCAAATTGAACAGTAGTATCAGTTATCTCCGAGAAATCAACCATCAACAATTTTGTATCTTCTGTTCTACCACCCGTCCTAGTTTGAACAATCGTCTTGGACTTAATCCCAAACTTGTTGAATAATGCAATCTTCTCAATTTTTTGGGCTTTCTTACTAAACATCTTGGCTACAACAATTGATGATATGCTCTTTGAAACTTTACCATTTTTTGCGAGTTTCATTGGCACATTCAATTCGTTAGCAATTTCTTTTATACTTTTACCTATAAATTGTTTACCTAACTTCTCTAGAATATCTTTTAGCTCCTCTATACTAGTAAATTCTTTATCTGGGTAAAGTGGTTTAAAATCTTTCCCAAAATGTTGTTGGACAATTGTAGAGACATAACTCCTAGTTAGTCTAAATCTCGGTGGATGAGGATACTTAGGTGCTGTATCCATATATGACATTTCTGTTCTCAGTTTAGAAATTTTAGGGAATTCAATACTTTTATCAAGTGCATTTTTTTCAACATTACGAACAAAGTCTCTTACTATTTTCCAATCGTTTTCCAAAACCTTTTTATCTTCTTCGCTAAAAATCAGGAATTGATAGCCTTGAATTGGAAAATTACTATATTCAGAGGATTTCACTGTTTTATCAGAATCATAAAGATAATAAACAAGTAGAAGTTCCTCTAATTTATGCCATAAAGTTGATTCATAAAAATTATCTTGACTTCCAATTTTATCAACAGAAACTGCGGTTATACTCATTGGCTCTTTCGCCTCTAAAGCATGTTTGCTTTTACTTTTAGGAGAAGATTTTTTTAACCCTGTTGTTTTAAGCTCTACAGGTCTCCCATCAATTAATAAGTCTGCTTCTTGCTTGGTATCCGCTTGGTAACCAAAGACAGATTGTTCAATAACATCCCCTACAATTCCTGTAATTTTAGGCTTTTCTTTAGTCTTATCAAACACGTTGTTTTTGTCTACCTGACCTAAAGTTTTACCAACCACCTGATCTAAAATACGGACTACTTCTTCCTCTGTAAATATGTGATTCGCCATATGAAAACCTCTTATACTTTTTGTACTATCACCATTATACCAAAAGCAATGTTTAACCCTTGATCAATACAAAAAGTTATTGTATAATAAAAAAATGAATACACAGGAGAAACACATGAATGTTTTAGAATTATTCGCTGGTGTCGGCGGTTTCCGAATTGGACTAGAAAACGCTGATAAAAATCTTTTCAAAACTAAATGGAGTAATCAGTGGGAACCTTCGCGCAAATCCCAAGACGCTTTTGAAGTCTATGATTACCACTTCCCTAATAGTGAAAATATCAATATCAGCATCTCAGATATCCCTGACGAAAAATTTGCAGAGATGGATGCTGACATAATTGTCGGCGGTTTTCCTTGTCAAGACTACTCTGTTGCTCGTAGCAAAAAGAATGAGCAAGGTATTGAAGGTAAAAAAGGTGTCCTATTTTGGGAAATCATCCGAGCCACACGCATCATCAAACCAAAATATCTTATTCTTGAAAATGTAGATCGATTACTAAAAGCTCCGTCTAAACAACGTGGACGGGACTTCGCTATCATGCTTACTGCCTTCAATAACCTAGGTTATTCAGTTGAATGGCGTGTCATTAATGCTGCTGAGTACGGTCGAAGCCAACGTCGTCGTCGTGTCTTCTTCTTCGTTTATCGTAACGATACAGATTTCGCACAAAAGATTGATAAGCAATTTGAGACTGAAGATATTGTTTTTGATAATCACCGATATGATGATTACATTTATCATTCAGGTCTATTTGCTACCCAATTCCCCATTAAATCTATCCCTGTAAAAAATCGCCAAGTTTATTATGAGCTCCCCGAAGATATTGTTGAGGTTTCAGACAACTTTACAGGAACCGTTTGGAATACAGGTGTCATGCGACATGGAAAATATTACTCAATTGATACTGAGTCAAATTATGATGGTAGCCCGATTACTCTAGGTGAGATTTTGCAAGATGAGAAAGATGTTCCTGAAAAGTATTTCCTAACTGACCAAGCAAAACTTGAAAAATTTCAATATCTTCGTGGTCCAAAGAAAATTGAACGAACATCTGCAGATGGTTTCACTTATACGTATTCAGAAGGTGGAATGTCTCCTTATGATGATTTGAATCTCCCTGGACGTACCATGCTAACGTCAGAAGGCACTGTCAATCGTTCTACTCATTTCTTATTTGTAAACGACAAGTATCGCTTAATTACACCGATTGAAGCTGAAAGACTTCAGGACTTTCCTGATGATTGGACAAGTAAGAAAAAGCTTGCGGATGGTTCAGTTGTAGAGGTTTCAGATAAAATGCGTATGTTCTTCATGGGAAATGCGCTCGTTACAGAAATTGTAAAAGAGATTGGGAAATATATTGCAAAATTATAAAATAAGGAGAGTATGGCACTCTCCTTATTTTTGTATTTCCTCTTCCATCATCTGCAATATTTCAGCCTTATCATCAATCGTAAATTCAGGTTTTATCAATTCACTCTCTATTGCTTCATACATAATATCCTTTTTCGCTAACAATCGAGAGTATATTTTTCTATCAATAGTTCCTCTTTTTCCTTCTTGACCCTCAGTCATAAAGTAATAATAGTTAGTCTCCTGATTTTCAGGCAACCCTAATCTATGTATTCTATCCCTAGATTGAAGCATATGAGTCAAGTTGAAGGAATATTCTAGATATATTGCATCATGAGCTATTTTATGGAGCGAGACGGATTCAGCAAGAGTGTGAGGGTTTGTTATAAGAACATCAAATTCTCCATTTTGGAAAGCTACAATAGTCTCTTCCCTTTGCTTTGCATCTATTCCTCCGTAAATCACTGCAACCCTAATTCCTTTTCTTTCAAGAGCTTGCTTCATTTGATTTATCGTATCGATAAAAATACACCAAATAACTATTACTTTAGAATCGTTTATAAGGTGCTCAGCTAATTTGACACACTCATTAAATTTAGTGGAACTAGTGATTGAATCAATCAACGCCAACTCATCCTCATCATAGAAAGGAGTATCATCCGATAAAACAAACTCTTGCTCTTCTTCAAGCCCATAGTCACCATACATATCAATTGAAATTTTGTCCTTCAATAACTGTGGATTTGAAGAGAGCTGTATTAAGCGAATATAGAGTTTAAATGGTTGATTACTAAATTTTTTCCATAACAGATTGATAATCTGTTGCTCAATCTGATTAGCAGTCACTGAAATAATGTGATCATCGTTTTCCTTTGGAACATTCAATTCTGCTTTTGTAACTCTCCAAAAAAATGGAGATAATTTTTTATTAAAATTAGCAATCGTAAAATCATCTGGATTTTTCAAGGCTGACAGTTGTATGCCAAAATATTCTTTAAATTCATTTTCAAAAAGAATGTGTAAAAAATTCCAAGTATCCTGATATGTATTAGGGATAGGAGTTCCAGTTAATACATATTTATATTTTGTTTTTTTCGAGATATCAATTGAGATACTTGCCCTACTTGAGTCAACCCTTTTAATTTTATGAACCTCATCAAATACCAGCATTGTCCTTGAATCAACTACATTATTTAAAGCTTCTTTATATTTTTCCAAAGATTCATAGTTCACTAAGAATAGGTTATAATCATTAATATTTTTAAAAAACATCTCTTCACGAAATTTTTCATCGTGGACATCTAAAACAGTCATCTCCCTCTTATTACCGAAAACTGACTTAAATTCTGTTTTCCATGCTAGGAAGGAGTTCTTGGGCCCAATAACTACTAACTTATCGATTTTGTTTATTTGACTACTAGATAGATAGGCAAACGTACCATATAACATTGAGGTTTTTCCCGAACCTGGCACGGAAAAATTGGCCACTCGCTGCATAGTGGCTTGATAAAAACTAACCCAACTTTGAATTTTGTATAATGGTCGAGTTACTTCTGAATTTACAATATTTACAAATTCTGTCAGTGAAGCATCGAAAATCTGATCCTGATTTTTTATAGCTAAACCTCTTTTTGCGACTGAATCGATTTTAAATTCCGAATCATTGATGAACTGATATACATTATCTGTAACAATCAGCTTCTCACCTGTCCTACCCGAGTATCGTTCGAAAAGTTTAATAATTTCTTTGATATCAACATAACTCAAATCATCTTTAAATTTTTCAACTCTTTCGTCTGAAAAGCCTTTCCTAATGATTTGTTTCATTGAACGTTGTTTTAAATCTAGAGGGCTTTTTAAATTATTTACTATCCGCAACCCATTATCAAAATACAAAACAATTGCGTTATCTTCAAAAATATTTTTTTCCACAATAACTTTTCCTTGACTAAAAGATATTAGCTTCGATTTAATAACTTCATCGATAGATTTAACGAAAATCATTCCATCGTTATTTTCTTCTCTCCACAGCTTTTCAAAATAATTCGATTTATCTAGCAATTCTTGCTCATTTGACTGCCAACTACTGATGACTGTTATATCTTCATAGTTTTTTGTGAATGCTGCTTCGGTTTCATTCAAAGAACCTGAAAAATAGACTATATTGCCAAAATTATCTTTGAACATCCCATATTTTGCATGAAAGAGCCCCGTATGAGTAAATCCAATTTTGATATCAACCAATCCAATTTCAATAAGATATGACAAATTAGATAAGTTTTTCTTCTGACTATTTGTCAATAAGGAAAAATCAATTCTACTTTCAAGTTCAGTTAAGATAGATTTATTTCGATTTTTATATCCCGCAACAATCTGCTCATAATCTTTTTCTGATATTTCATGCGAAATAATCAAACGAAATTTTCCGCTATTTACTAAAAGATGTTCAATCCCTTTAGCATAGTATGCCAGAGAGACGGAGCTAAAATATCCACTTACACGATCATATTTGGTCGAAGATTTTAGTGCTAAACTATAAAAATTCTCAGGTATATTATCTGTTGCGGTTGAATAAAATGTTTTAAAATTAAAATCCGATAACATCCTAACTACTCAATCCATTAAGTTCACTTTGAATTTTTTCAACAATTGAAATAAAGGTGGCTTGTAATTCAGAGTTCATTCTCTCAACGGCATCTTTATCAATCTCTTTAATAATATTTTGGGCTTTTTTTAGCATCTCAACAGGCTGATTTTGTGCATTTGATAACTTTTTAGATTCAACATAATTTTCTGTCACTTTAGTAATTGCTGTCTTTATGCCCTTATCTAAATTTAATACCTTAGTAGATGAAACTAACTCTTTTGTTTTCTCATCCTCGAAGTAGTCATTAGCATCATCTAAAATCTGACTTTCATCCAGCTCATTAAATAACTCCGTACTAAGTTTACCATCTTCGATGACAGAACGAATTTCACGTATTCTTCGTGAAATATCTCCACCTAATGAAAGTATATTTAAAAACAAGAATTCTTTTATATCTTCAATTCGATCTAAATCTATATTTTTACTTTTTAGAATCTTATATATTTCACGGATTGGGCCATCAATCTTTTGGTCTCTAGCGATATAAAATTTTAATGGTTGTCTAACATAGTCCAGATATTCGACCATGAGATTCGCAATCGCAATTTCCTCTTTGACTTTATTTAAGGTCATTTGAGTTTCTCTCGCATATTCTTCTGGACTAAATGTTCCACCTTCTTCAATCAAATCCCTGTAAATATCAACTAATCTGTCAATGGGATTATAATCGACTTTTGATTCAACTGCGTGCTGAAGATTTAATTCTAACCGCTTAATATCTTTTTCAGTATAATTTCCATTCTCTAAAATCACAGCTTCTAAATAAGAAAATTCAGCACCTGCTCCTTCTCTAGATAGTTGCCTTAGAGATGTGAAGCGACGATTTCCGTCCAAAACCACTCCGTTTGCTAAGACTACAGCTGGTTCAGTTTGTGACATTATCTTAATATTTGCTTTGGTTTTCTTCAAAGCATCTGGGTTACTTTTTTCGATATAATCTTCAATTATCTTATTGAAAGCTTCGTTATCTCCCATTGGGAACTCATTGCCTTCATCAATAAACTGAGAAACATACGTTGCAATACGCCCATTTTTCTTATTATAAATTAAATGTTCAATGGGAATCCGATAAACATCAAAAATTTTAGTCATTCCCTGAATTGTTAGTTTTTTAGAAGAAACAGGTTCTCCAAGTTTCAATTCCAATAAGTTCATTTCCCATATACCTCGTCTAAATAATCTTCTTTGCTTATATATACTTTATTTAATTCTTTTGAATAGAATGCACCACTACTAATCAGACGCCTTTGCACATCATATTCATCTAAATTAATACCATATTTAGAATTTATATCATCAGTGAAATCCTCAACATTCACTGATTCATAGTTGACTAAGTTATCAATTAAAAATTCATTTAGATATCTCTTTGTCTCATCTTTAACATAAACTGTTGGAAAACTTAGGCTTACAGCTTTTATCATTTCAGAGGTGCTAATCAATCTATCCAACGAAATCAAATCAAAACCATCTTCTATAAGCTTATCTTGAAAACCTTCATTTATCAACGACACAATTGTGAAGTACTTTCCTTTTTTAATAGTATTTTCAACACTAGATACAAATTTTTTTAGGTTTTCTTTCTGATAGCCTCTAGCTTCAAGAAAGTCAGTATTAACATATGTATCTTCGGATATTTTCAGGATTTTCATCTCTTTTTCAAGAGTATATAACGCATTATAATATTCAGGAGTCCCTATATAAGATTGTTGTTCAATCTTAAACGTTTTTCCTGATAATATTAGCTGAGACAAAGCTTCGTATGCAGACTTAAATTCAATTTTTACTACAAGTTCGCCACGTTCTACATATCCAAGTTCTATTAAAAAGTCATTCCTGCTCGGAATTACATCTATATAGGATTTTAAAATTTCATAAAATTCGTGTTTCTCGTATACGTCCTCATTTAAATGTGACCGTAGGTGTTGAATTCCGCTATCAAAATAATTCGACTCAAAAAAAATAACTCTATTTATGATTACATTACTGAATTCACTTGAAAGATAAGCTGCTAGCGATTTTATTTGTAAGCCAAAATTATCATACATATAGCTAAGAAATTCGTCTAAAGATTTTCTGTTATATTTTAACAAATTCTCCTGTACATAATATCTTTTTGGATATTCACCTTTTGTAAATTCAGGATTTCTTCCCAACTTTATCACGTCATCAATAAGTTGATATTTTTTACAAAAATAGTGCAATTCGGAACCATCACGTATATCCATAGAAAGCATTAACTCTGGATTTCTCTCAAATATGTAATGCATACTGTAAGTCCCATCCTCCAAATCTTGAAAAAGAATTTTCAATTCACTTTTCAGTTGGTCACTCACTGTCAAATTATGATATCTAAATCCATTTTTAAAAGAAAAAATAATATTTTGATATCTTTCTAGTTGGCTTTTAAAACTTTCTACACTACTAAAAGTGAGTTTAGAATTTCCCTGAATTTCTTCACTATATAAGTAGAATAGCTCCTCTGCGTTTAAATATTTTTGTAAATCTCTATTTTTGTAGAGTACATCTATCACAGCGTTCTCTCTAGTAAGTTCCTTTAATCCATGACTAGTTAAATAGAGTTTGGAGTCATGTAGAAATGATTTTTTTTGATCATCCGTAAAGTTTCCACTGGCTATTTTATGAGCTATGTCCTTATCTCCCTTTTTATAGAGCAGGGACAATAACTCGTAAACTCTCCCATCACTACAAAAATAGTCCTTAAACACTTGCAAAGATATATCATACTCAGTAAATAAACTGCTGTATTCTTCAACTTCTACTATTCTGGGTAAGTTAGATACAAATCTTTTTAAGACTTGTCTTACCCGTTCCCGGCTTACTCCGAACTCATCGCCAATTTCCCGTAATGTTTTTCCTGAAATCCTTTTTTCAAAGTAAGATTTATTATCTATATCCAATAGTAAAAATTCATCCAAGGTATAACGTAGTGTGCCACCCGATTCTTCACTTGGTCTCTGTTCAATATAGTAATCCTCGTTTAAATTAAAATATTTTTTTAACTCTTCAATGTAACAAATATTATTAAAAGCAAGGATATAACCTGAACTGTCTTTCGTTCGAATAATAAAGCCTTCATCAGACAAGTCTTGTAATATCTCAGCTGATAAATTCTGTTTCTCAACTTCTGAATCAGTTACAAATGTATTTTCTAAGAAGTACCTAAAATTCTTCCACTTATCAATCTCGATTTGATGTTTTACAAGCGTCGCTTTAAATGTATCAATTTGAATTCTTGCCTTTTTAGAAGAGGCAAGTAACCCTTTTTCTTTCCAATCAATAACATCTAATAGATTTGATAATTCACTAATTGTATCAGCTTGTTTATATATCTTATTTGAGTCAACTTTAGTCCCATTCGACTCAAGCAAATATAATTCATCAAATACATTTGGTATTCTAGCAATTGTTTCTAATGAATTATATAAATATTCCTTTAGTTTCTTTTGTTTATTAGGAGTATATTTCTCTGATAGCTTGGGGTTATACTCTAAGAATAAATCTAATAATTCTAAATCATCTTCACTTAATGTGGTTGCCAATTTCGACTTCAATCCAAATCGTCTCAAAAAGTATATCGAAACGCTCATTAGCTTTAGCTCTCCTATTTTTATCTGCCTTATCTCAATAAATATATTATACCTCATTTTATTGTATCAGATAACTTTTTTTAAGTCTGTCTAATTTTATGTTTTCCTTTTTACATAATATAAAGTTAGATTTTTTATCTCTTTATTACCCTCTGAACATCATATTAATGTTCAGACGATGTCATATTTTTTTAAGATTATTTTATGTTTAGCGAATGGTGGCTATACTCAAATATCCTTATGTTTTTCATTTCTTTTATTTGCTTTACTCTAAAAACAAAATAATGATTTCTTCCATCTTTAGCGTTTTCTTGATTTAATCTGAAGTAGTTAGTGTGACATAATGCCATCGTGCGAAGAATATCATCAGTCAAAAATGTTAGTGGAACGCTCATATTAGAATACCTTTGGAAATCCTCCTCAAAATGTGAGTAGCTTTCAGAAAAGTAATCTATTTGTAAATCACCTGCGTATAGTTTCCTTCTATCCATCTCTTCTTCCTTCTTTCAACGGCATAAAATTTCCAACAATGATACCTACTACTCGTGGATCTTCATCATAAGAGATAAAGATATCATCATATCTTGGATTAATCGAAACTAAACGTAAACCTTTTTCTTCACGATAAACTCGTTTAAGATAGGTTTGATTATTACAAACTACAGCATAGACTGCTCCATCATAATCAAAACCTGTCTCACGGATGAGAGCTACTGAACCATTATGGTATTTGGGTTCCATGGAATCTCCAGATACCCATGAAGCAAAATCATGAGCTAGTTCTTCATTAAAATAGACAGTGTCGTAGTTTCGATCATCATAAACTGATGCCCCAATACCAGCAGACATCTTTTCGTAAACATGATATTCATAGAAATTTTCTGAAACTGATATTACTTGTTGAGTTTTCTCTTTTTGCACCAAGTCACGTGCATATTCTACTACTTGCTTTTTACCTTTATTCGACAATGTATTATACAGACGAACAATCTCAATTTCTGTAAAGTAACCTTTTGGTACTTTGAGTAGCTGTTCTAGTCGGTTTACTTTCTCTTTAGATGGTTCTTTTACTCCACGTTCCCATGCTGAATAAGCTTGATAGCTGATACCTAATTGATCTGCTATCTCTTTTTGAGTCATTTTTAGCTCTTTTCTACGAGCTTTTAGTTTTTCTGGTTGATACATAGTTCACCTCACATTAATAGTAACTGTATTTCTGCCTTTTTTCTTGCCTCTTCATCTGAGAATTTTTCTTTATCCCAAACATACGCAATCGACTTCCCTTTATTATAAATAAGCCAGGTTTTTAAATTAATATTTTCTTCCTTGATTGCTTTCCAGTTATCTTGATTCAATAAATCTGGATATTCTTGACTTGTTGTAAAACCTACTTTACTCACCCTCTGATTAACCTGATTAATAAGAGAAGGTTGAAACTGATGGAACTCCTTGATAATTTGTTCTCTGATATCATGAAACAAACGAAAAATAGAAGCGTTCTCCCCTTCAATATAAGTCTCAATTGCTTGTTTGATTTCACTATCTTTACCAGGATAATATTCCCGAAGAAAGTCCAAAAGACGAAAAAATAAAGCCTGTTTTGAAACTTCTAGACTATTTTGAACTCGTTGAAAAGTCTCGCAATTATAGTAGATTTTTGACAGAAGGACAATGTCAGGCATCAGTACTACAGCGGAAAATATATTTGCCTCTCGCTCTAAGATGTCCTCTTGATTATCTACAGACTCCGTAAAATAAGCCCCTTCATGATCCAAAATAAAGTGTCCTAACTCATGACATAAAGTAAAATTTTGCTTTACTTTAAGATTATCCCGTTCATAGGAAAAACTTGTCCCTAACTCATCAACCACTGTTAAACCTTCAATTTTATTATTTGAAAAATGGTGAGGAATCACTTGGATATTATTTTCTTGAATACAGAATCGAAAATAATAGTCAAAATGATAGTTCAGTAAAGAGACATCTTGATCCTTTATAAACTGGTATAATACTTGTTTTGTTGTACTACTTACTCTTGCATACAATTCATCCAAAGAATAGTATCTCCTTTCAGTATGATTTACAAAACTCAACCTAATTGGTTGAGTGTATTATATAAAAAAAGTAGACGTTTGTCTACTTGATGTAAAATAAATCCAAACAAATTTCTTCATTAAAGGTAACATAATTACATTAATTAAGAGACAAATAAGTACCTATCTAGGTATTTTATTTTTATCTAGATTAAAAGCATATCTAGGTTTTGATGGATTAAAATTTATCACAAAAATTCTTTCTAGAGCTTTATATATCTTTTCATCCTCTGTTATACCTGCCATAGATAAGAAATGAAG
>OBXL01000210.1_pt1 | contig 22446 bp, 21 predicted proteins | sample 1476591 | NCBI WGS metagenome assembly OBXL01 (sample SAMEA2580155, study PRJEB22360) | human gut metagenome | biome: human gut; feature: human-associated habitat; material: faeces | place: Denmark | collected 2008/2010 | reverse complement strand
TCTTCTGGTTCAATTGGTTTTGGTTTTTTCAATTTGGATACAACCTCAACGTATTTCATAAAATTATCCAAGCAGGTTTCAAGGAATTTGACGGTTCCTTCGTTGATGATATTGCCGTTTTCGTCAAAAGCTTCTTTTGCTTTTCCAAGAAGGAATTCATTACCTGGAAGAGTATAAGCATTGACACCTGGAGCATCAAGGATCTTGCGGAGGTGAACCTGAGCACGTGATGTCCCTTGATCATAGTAGGAAGCACCAACGATCATTACTGGTTTGTTTTCAAATGGATGCACCTCAAAAGATAGCCATTCAAGAACAGATTTAAGAGCAGCAGAGATCGTATGGTTGTGCTCTGGAGTAGCAATGATGACACCATCTGCTCGAGTAATTTTATTGTACAAAAGACGTAATTGGAAACTTTCGTCCCATTTTTCATCTTGGTTAAACATTGGAACTTCATCGATTTCAAGAACTTCCAATTCAAATTTGATCTTAAATTGTCGGCGAATGAATTCCAAGAGTTTACGGTTATATGATTGATCGTAGTTTGATCCTACAAGTCCTACAAATTTCATTCTTTTCTGTCTCCTATCTTACAAGTTTTCCCAGTCAAATTCTTCAGCATCTTTGCGAAGCAATTCTTGGGCGTTGCGTAATTTGTCTGTGATTTTCACAAACACACGGAAATCATTGAAGATGGCATCTAATTTTTGAATAACATCCAAATCTACCAAGTCTCCATTTTGATCAAAGGCTTGTAATGAATGAGATAGCAAGAATTCATCTGGCAAGACATTCGCCTTAATTTCTGGAGCGTTTAAGATTTGACGGAGTTGGAGTTGGGCGCGTGAAGATCCCAAGGTACCGTATGATGCCCCAGTAATCATGACTGGTTTGTTCAACAATGGGAAGACTCCGTATGAGAGCCAAGCTAGAGCACTCATCAAGACTGCTGGAATAGAGTGGTCGTATTCTGGAGTCCCAATAATGACTCCATCAGCCTCTTCAATTTTTGCAACAATATCCAAGACAGCGTCAGGTACTTGTTTGTCAGCTGGTTTATTAAAGACAGGAATATCTTTGATTTCAACTAATTCAATCTCAGCTTTATCAGCAAAATGTTTTTGCATGTATTGAAGCAGTTGACGGTTTGTAGAACGTTTGGAGTTAGTCCCCACAATCGCAATAAGTTTTACCATGGAAATTTCCTTTCTGATAACAGAATTATAAATAAGATTGAAGCCCATTTGTATAGGCGATCTTGCCTGATTGTGAAACCAATAAGGTCTCTATACCAGGAAGTGATTCAACAGTGTTGAGGATAGAAGTAGGAGAGTCCCCGAACAGGCGGGTAGTCCATATCTCCCCGTCTACGGATCGATCAGATATAATGGTGATACTGGCTAAGTCTGTCTCTACCGGATAGCCTGTCGCGCTATCAAAGATATGGTGAAACGACTGGCCGTCGACTTCTAAATGACGCTCGTAGATGCCAGAGGTGACAACAGACTTATCCTTGACCGAGAGGACCAGTAAGTGATTTCCTCTTTTTTCGAAAGGATTTTGAATGCCAATCCGCCAAGGCTGCTGTTTAACAGGGTGTTGACCGACGGTTAGGATATTTCCTCCAAGATCGATCAAGGCATTCTTGATTCCCTTACCTCTCAGATAGGTAGCAATTAGATCTGCACTATAGCCTTTTGCTAAAGCTCCCAAGTCGATCTTCATTCCAGGACGTTTCAAAAAGACTGTATAGTTTTCTTGGTCTAGTTGAATCTGCTGGGGATCGATCTTTAAAAGTGCTTGTTCGATTTCTTCTGGTGCAGGCCGTCTGGCATCTGAAAATCCGATCCGCCAGGTTTGCACAAGAGGGCCGATAGCAATGTTTAAATGGCTATTTTTAGCTTGACTATGCAAGGTACCTAATGCAATCAGTTCAAAAAGATCTGGATGAACTTGAACAGGAGCAACACCAGCTTGGTGATTGACTTCCATGAGTTCAGAACTTGCATCATTAGCACTGAAGCGATGTTCGTAGGAGCGAAGAAGTTCAAAGCAATGCGCAAGGAGTTCATCCGCTTGTGGGTCACAGATCGAAACGGTGATGGTGGTACCCATCAGACGTTCGGATCGACTACTTAGGTCCACTAAAAATCTATCCTTTCCAATTTTCACTTACTTACAGTATACCAAATAGAGACCGTTTTCACAATCCTTTCGGACAAATTATTTGACTTTTCTTGAAAGCTGTGGAAGGAAGCTTTCAGAAGGTTTGAAAAAAAGATCACAAATATTAAGCAAATATCTTGTAACCGATATCATTTTTATGATATAATCAAGAAGTAAATTAAATTAAAGGTAGGACTTTTTCTATGAGTAAAATCGTTGTTGTAGGGGCAAACCATGCCGGAACAGCATGTATCAACACTATGTTAGATAATTTTGGATATGAAAATGAAATTGTAGTTTTCGACCAAAACTCTAATATTTCATTCCTTGGGTGCGGAATGGCGCTTTGGATCGGTGAGCAAATTGATGGTCCAGAAGGTCTCTTCTACTCTGACAAAGAAAAATTGGAAGCAAAAGGTGCAAAAGTCTACATGAACTCTCCTGTTCTTTCAATTGACTATGACAACAAAGTGGTAACTGCAGAAGTTGATGGAAAAGAACACAAAGAATCTTATGAAAAATTAATCTTTGCGACTGGTTCAACACCAATCATTCCTCCAATTAAAGGAGTTGAAATCGTTCCTGGTAACCGTGAATTCAAAGCAACTCTTGAAAATCTTCAATTCGTTAAATTGTACCAAAATGCTGAAGAAGTGATCGAAAAATTGAAAGACAACAGCAAACACTTGAATCGTATCGCTGTAGTTGGTGGTGGTTACATCGGTGTTGAACTTGCTGAAGCTTTCGAACGTCTAGGTAAAGACGTTGTCTTGGTGGATATCGTGGACACTGTCTTGAACGGCTACTATGACAAAGACTTTACAGACATCATGGCGAAAAACTTGGAAGACCACAACATCCGTTTGGCTCTTGGACAAACTGTTCAAGCAGTTGAAGGAGATGGTAAGGTAGAACGTCTTGTAACCGATAAAGAAACCTTCGATGTAGACATGGTCATCTTGGCTGTTGGTTTCCGTCCGAATACAGCTCTTGCAGATGGTAAGATTGAACTCTTCCGCAATGGTGCCTTCCTTGTTGATAAGAAACAAGAAACGTCACTTCCAGGTGTCTATGCAGTTGGTGACTGTGCGACTATCTATGACAATGCACGTGGTGAAATGAGCTACATCGCACTTGCATCTAATGCGGTTCGTTCAGGTATTGTTGGTGCCTACAATGCGACTGGTCATGAATTGGAAGGAATCGGTGTTCAAGGTTCTAACGGTATCTCTATCTATGGCCTTCATATGGTTTCAACTGGTTTGACTCTTGAAAAAGCAAAAGCTGCCGGCTTCAATGCCACTGAAACAGGCTTCAATGACCTTCAAAAACCTGAATTTATTAAACATGATAACTATGAGGTTGGTATCAAGATTGTTTATGACAAAGACACTCGTCAAATCCTTGGAGCTCAAATGGTATCACGTGATAGCGCCATCTCAATGGCCATCCACATGTTCTCACTTGCTATTCAAGAACACGTGACGATTGATAAGTTAGCCTTGACTGACTTGTTCTTCTTGCCACACTTCAACAAACCTTACAACTACATCACAATGGCAGCTTTAACTGCTGAATAATGAATAAAGAAAAAACAAAGCTAGCAGTGCTAGTTTTGTTTTTTTTGCTTTTCCAAGTATTCAGAGACAGTGAAATAAGGTATAATGAATAGGATAAGAGTTTGAAGGAGTTTGGGAATGTCTGAAAAAGAAGAAGCCTTAAAAAATGAATTTCGTTTTGCCTCTAGTTCGATTGTGGCCCATATTGTCAGAGGTGTTCTGGTTGGGATCGTTGTGGGCTGTGTCGTCTCGAGTTTTCGCTTTTTAATCGAACATATTTTTCATTTTGTTCAAGGCGTCTACAAGGAGATGTCTGGTCAACCACTTTATTTGCTGGCGATGCTGTTGGGGTATGGGGTGATCGTACTGATTGCTGGTCGCCTTATTTGCACCAATCGGGATATCAAGGGATCGGGAATTCCGCAAGTCGAAGCAGAGCTCAAGGGACTCTTAGCAGTGAGCTGGTGGGATACCTTGTGGAAGAAGTATATTCTAGGTGTCTTGGCCATCGGAAGTGGCTTGATGCTTGGTCGTGAAGGTCCTAGTATTCAATTAGGGGCTATGGGTGGAAAAGGAGTGGCCCATCATTTGAAGGTCAGCCCAGTTGAAGAGCGGTCTTTGATTGCAAGTGGAGCTGCTGCAGGGCTTGCAGCCGCCTTTAATGCACCTATAGCAGGACTTTTATTTGTCGTGGAAGAAGTCTACCATCATTTTTCTCGATTCTTTTGGATTTCGACCTTGGCCGCTAGTCTGACTGCTAATTTTATTTCACTCAATGTCTTTGGTCAAACACCCGTACTTCATATGCCGCAAAATATTCCGCCACTCCATTTGTCTCAGTACTGGATTTACCTTTTTCTCGGAGTCTTTTTGGGGGCAGCAGGTTATGTCTATGAAGTAGTGGTGCTGAATATCGGTCGATTGTATCGTTTACTTGAAAAGATTTTTCATGTTCCCTCTCATTACTCTTCCTTATTTGCCTTTGTCTCGATTCTTCCAATCGGCTATTTCCTTCCACAAATTCTTGGTGGTGGGAACCAATTGGTCTTGGATTTAGCTCGAGTACCGTATCCAGTGCTGACCATCCTTCTCTATTTTGTGATCCGTTTCATCTGGAGTATGTTGAGCTATGGTAGTGGCTTACCAGGTGGCATCTTCCTGCCCATACTAGCATTAGGATCACTTTTAGGGGCCATCGTTGGAACCTTCCTCCAAAACATTGGCTTTATCTCTCAAAATCAGCTGCCTTTTTTCATCATTTTAGGAATGAGTGGGTATTTTGGAGCTATTTCAAAAGCGCCATTAACAGCTATGATTTTGGTAACAGAGATGGTCGGTGATATTCGTAGTTTAATGCCACTGGGTATGGTCACCTTGCTGGCTTACATGATCATGGATCTCTTCCATGGAGCACCAGTCTATGAAGCCATGCTGGAGCAACTCTTACCTGATAAGGCGCAAGAAGAAGGAGAGTTGACCTTGATTGAGATTCCTGTATCCGAAAAGATTGCAGGGAAACAAGTTCATGAACTCGAACTCCCTCAAGATATTTTGATTACTACGCAAATGCGAAGTGGCAAGAGCTATACGGTCAATGGTGCGACCCGCTTGTATCTAGGTGATAGCATTTTTGTGGTGGTGAAAGAATCTGAAATTGGACGAGTCAAGGATATTCTTTTGTAAAAGACAGTTTCTTAGAAAAGTCTTTCTATTATTAAATTTTCAGACAATTGTTGAAAAATGAGAAAACTTCTGGTAAAATAAGTCCAAGAACAAAAGAGGAGAAGTCTTTCATGAAAAAATATAGTCTACTCTTATTGAGTGTTGCTCTTTTAGCAGGGTGTGCGAATTCTACTAGCAAACAGTCGAGTCAAAAGACGCAAACCAGCTCAACGGTGCAGTTGTCAAAGGCTGACCAGAAGACCTTGGACAATGCGACAGCTGAATACAAAGACTTTGTTGAAATGCAAATTGACCAATTGCTCAAGGATACAGAAGGTTTCCGAGATACCCTAAAAGCTGGGAATTTGGAAGAAGCTAAAAAACAATATCCCTTGATCCGCATGGCCTATGAACGCTCAGAACCGATTGCTGAAACCTTTGGGGAGTCTGATGTGAAGATTGACTATCGTTTGGTGGACTATGTGGATGAAAATAAATCAGAAGAAGGCTGGTCTGGCTTCCACCGGATTGAACGCATCCTTTGGGAAAACAATACCACAGATGGCACTGACAAATATGCAGACCAACTGGTGAACGATATCAAGGAGTTGAAAGCTAAGATCGCAACCGTTGATGTGACTCCTGATGTGATGCTAACTGGGGCTGTTGATCTGCTCAATGAAGTGGCAACGCAAAAGATCACGGGTGAAGAAGAAGTCTTCTCTCATACAGATCTGTACGACTTCCGTGCCAATATTGAAGGAGCTGAAAAGATTTTCTCACTCTTTAAACCTTTGATTGAGAAAAAAGATGCCAAGTTGGTTAAAACCTTGGAAGCAGAATTCAAAAATGTCAATGATTTATTGGACAAACACATGACTGATGAAACAAATTACAAGTCTTACACAGATTTGACCAAGGAAGATACCAAAGAATTGGCCGAAGCGGTGACCAAACTTGGTGAACCGTTGTCTCAAATGGGTGTGATTTTAGATGGGAAATAAGAAAAATGGCTGACGAAAAATTTTTAGATAAAAAAATGGACCGTCGTGAATTTCTTAAAAAAGCAGGTATTGGAGGGGCTGGTCTAGCGCTGGGCCTCTCTGGTGCATCTGCTTTTTTCGCTAATCAAGACAGTTCCAGTAAAAAAGCTTATGATGGGGATGAAGATATCTCCTTTTATGGTAAGCACCAAGCAGGGATAACAACGGCCATGCAGAAGGCTTGCTACTTGGTGGTGCTGGATCTTCACACGACGGACAAAAAAGAAGTCATCCAGCTCTTTAAAGACTGGACCGATTATAGTAGTAAATTAGTCGAAGGTGAGTTGGTCAAAAAAGATGGGGCCAATGCCCTATTGCCACCAACGGATACAGGTGAAACAGTGGGACTCAACCCCTATCGCTTGAGCCTGACTTTTGGGGTTTCTGCTTCCTTTCTAAAGAAACTGGGCTTGGAGTCCAAACGTCCGAAACTTTTTCGTGATTTGCCTCCATTTCCAAAGGAGCAGTTGCAGGACAAATACACTGGTGGCGATATCGTCATTCAGGCCTGTGCAGATGATGAGCAGGTAGCCTTTCATGCGGTGCGAAATCTGATTCGTAAGGGTCGCAATACCATTACCATGAAGTGGAGCAAATCAGGATTTGCAGCTATTGGTGACCGAAAAGAAACGCCGCGCAACCTCTTTGGTTTCAAGGATGGAACAGCAAATGTCACGACAGAGAAGGACTTTGATAAGGTCGTCTGGACTGACAGTAAGGACTGGATGAAGGGTGGTTCCTATATGGCTCTTCGCCTAGTCCAAATGCACTTGGAAACTTGGGACCGGACCAATTTGCAGGAGCAAGAAAACACCTTTGGTCGCTACAAGGAGTCCGGCGCTCCCTTTGGGAAAACCAACGAATTTGATGAAGTAGATTTATCTAAACTACCAGTAGATTCACATGTCCGTTTGGCCAAAGAAGTGGATCGTCCGATTTTACGGCGTTCTTATTCCTATTCGGATGGCATCAATGAACAGACTGGGCAATTTGATGCAGGTTTGATTTTTATCGCCTTTCAAAAAGATCCAAACAGTTTTGTTAAAATCCAAACCAATCTAGGTGCAGTGGATAAAATGAACGAGTACATCACCCATATCGGAAGTGGACTCTTTGCTTGCTTTGCAGGCGTAGAGAAAGGAGGCTACCTTGGTCAAGCACTCTTTGAATAAACTCTTGATCTTGTTAGGCCTTCTAGCCTTGTTCTGGAATCATCCAGTGGCTGCAGAATCTTATAGCGATCTCTTTATCAAGATCACAGATGCAACAACCGCTGTAGAAAATAAGAACCAGGATAAGGCCAAGGAATTGATCGCTGAGATTCAGGATAATTTTGAATCCAAAGATCACCATGATTCCAAGGCAGGAAAAAAAGTTAGCCAAGCTCTAGCTATAAAAGGGGAGGTAACCAAAGAGGATCTCACCAAGATCTCATCAGCCTTGCTAGCTTTTGAAAAAGAGCAAAATCCGGTCGATTTAGAGGCGGAAAAAGACAAGCTCGTGAGTCGGCTCGCTCCTTACTTTAAGAATCTACAAGATGCCATTACAGCTAAGGATCTGGATAAAACTCGTCAAACCTATGCTGATCTCAATAATACCTGGACACGAAACGAAGCAGTGGTAAGGGATCATAGCACAGCCTACTATGGCAAAATCGAGACGGCCATTTCGCTCTTACGTAGTAGCATTGAAACAGAGCCTACTGACTTCACCAGCATCCAGTCCTCCTACGATGACCTCAAAAATGGGATTGATGCCTTTGTAAAAGGAGAAGCGATTAGCAGTGCTAGTAAGGATTTGACACTGAACGATGGGATCAAGCTTTTGGAGAAGGCGCAGAGCCAATTCCAATCCGGCGACGATAAATCTGCTGCAGCAACTATGAAGCAGTTCATCACCATCTGGCCAACCATTGAGGGGGATGTCAGCACGACCAATCCAAGCCTCTACACGCGCGTAGAGAGTGAATCCCCGGTCATTATGGTTAAGGGGAAAGAAAAGAGCTATCAAGAGAAATTACAAGCCTTGATCAGGGATCTGTCTGCGATCGATACGACAGCTTCTTACAACGCTTTTGATGCCATGTTGATTCTTCTGCGTGAAGGAGTAGAAGCGCTTCTGATCGTCATGGCGCTTGTGACGACCCTTAAGGCCGCTAAGATGAGGAAAGGCCTCAAATGGGTCTACGGTGGAGCTATTGCTGGTGTTCTTGCCAGTGCAGCAATCGCTCTTGTTCTGCAAGTAGCATTTCCAGCCGTTACTTCGGGGTCTAACCGGGAAATCATTGAAGGTGGCGTTGGGATTTTCGCTGTGGTCATGATGATCCTCATCGGAATTTGGCTCCACAGCAAGTCCTCTGTCAAACAGTGGAATGCCTTTATGGACCGTCAAATGAAGACAGTGACGGCTACAGGGAGCTTTGTGTCGATGTTTGCCCTCAGTTTCTTAGCAGTCTTTCGTGAAGGGGCTGAGACCATTCTCTTTTATGTCGGGATCATTCCGCGGATTACGACCGCGAATTTCTTACTGGGAATCGGGCTTGCTATAGCTGTTCTCATCATCATTGCAGTGGCCATGACCAAGGCCAGTCAAGCGATCCAACCTCATCGAATCTTTTTCATTCTGACGTGGTTGATTTACGCCTTGGCCTTCAAGATGCTCGGTGTCAGCATCCACGCCCTGCAGTTGACTAATATCCTATCGAGTCATTTGGTCAATGGACTTCCTACCATTGATTGGGCAGGGATCTATCCAAGCTGGGAAGTTCTTCTTCCCCAACTACTCTTTGTGGCCCTGATCGCCCTTATCACGGTGAAACAACATGGCAAAGAATAGAGCAGATAAAATGACCATTGTCGAGCACTTGGTGGAATTTCGAAAACGATTGATCGCTGTGGTCTTGTGTTATATTATCGTCTTTATTGTAGCCTTTGTATTTGGAGGAGAACTCTACCAAGTATTGACGGCTAGCCTCCATCAAAAACTGCTGGTACTAGGGCCAAATGATATCCTCTGGATCTATGTTTCGCTGGCCAATCTCACAGCCTTTAGCCTGACACTGCCCTTTATTGTCTACCAGATTTGGCAATTTGTGAGACCGGCTTTAAGGGAGAAGGAGGCGCGTGCAGTCTTTGCCTACATCCCAGCTAGCTTTATTTGCTTTGTGCTGGGGCTTGCATTTGGTTATTTCTTTGTCAGCCCAGCGATTTTAGAGGTCTTGATGCGCTTGGGAGAAGGGCTGTTTGATACCCAATTGACGGCGCAAAATTATTTAACCTTCTTATGGCACACCACCTTGCCCTTAGGAGTCTTGTTCGAGTTACCAGTTTTGGTCGCTTTTCTGACCTCAATTGGGCTTTTGACACCACAGTTTTTAATCACCTATCGTCGTTACGCTTACTTTGTCCTGCTGGTCTTAGCCGTCGTGCTAACCCCTGCAGACTTTATCAGTGACTTTGCCATGACACTCCCTATGATCCTCTTATTTGAAGTGAGTGTCGCCATCAGTAAAGTCATCTATTCAAGAAAAAGGAGAAACTAATGGGAATTTTACGTGATATTGGAGCACCAGGATTGATCATCATCATCCTGGGCGCCCTCTTGATTTTTGGACCAAAACGCCTGCCTGAGTTGGGCCAGTCCATCGGCAAAATGTTTGCTGAATTTAAGACAGCCGTCAATAAAGGCAGTGAAGAAGCTGATCAAGACGCAAAAGAAGATAAGAAAGAAAAAGAATAATCAGACAATTTTCAAAATTCTATTGAGTTCGATTGCATAAAAAGGTATAATAAGACAAGGACTTGCAATCGATGAAGGAGGAAACCATGATTATTACGATTTTGTCACTCATTTTCTATTTTACCTATATCGGATTTTTATGCTGGTTGGTCGTAAAAATTGTCGAAAAATTGTTCAATTTCTTGTTGAACCGTTAATGAAGAAACAATCCATTTCACAACAAGTGAGTGGATTTTTTGTTACTTGTTCATTCAGAAAGAAGCAAATAGAAAGAGAGAGTTCAATGGTCTCAGATTGAAGAGCTAGTCGTATTAGAAACTTTCCTTAGGTGAGTACGGACGTCAGCGAACTTCTTCGAAGTTCCATGACTAATTATTGAGCCTAAGGTCTCAATAATTCCGAGTGCCTGAAACATTATTGTTTCAGGCACTTTTCCCACAGCGGAAAGTTTCGATATTTTATCAACTTATTATACTTTAAGATAGCTTGTTTACATTCTATGGACCATGTGGTCTCATTTTCGTATCTAATTCCCCTAGCTAGTGACTAACTTGATCTTCAAACTGTATTTCGGTATGATAGTAGGGACTAGAATTACGGTTTAGTTGTGTAGGGCTGACTGAGTAATATACAAGTGGCTGTAGATAAGAAGGAGAAGGAATGAAGTATACTTATAAATCGCTTCTTTGTTTAGGAGATTATAAAGAAGATACCTATTATACCGATTTATCTACTGGCGACTTGAAAAAGTCAGTTGCTCATAAGGCATCTTCGTCAAAAATATTTTTGTCGTCTATCATTGGTTACCATATTCTAGGATTTGGTCTATTTAATAGTGTTGAATCTAACGTGGCGCTTAGTATTGTTCTCTTGCTTGTTTCCTTTGTGCTTTCGATCGTTGCTGCGATTGTGTTTAATAAACGGCTATATAAGAATACAGAGATTGAAAAGGTTGCATTTACAAATGCTGAATTTGACAATTTTCAGAAGCAAGTGAAAAAGCATAACAAGACTATCGTCGCACTCACCATCTTATTTATTGTCATATTTTCTATTTCAATGCATTTTTATCTTTCAACACCTAGTATCTTCTTGTTACTAGTGATGGACTATGTGGTTTTTTCGTCTTATCTATTTTATACGAATGGTTTTTTTACAAAACGATTTCATTTTGTAAAATATATCAATACGGATTACATGAAGTAGTAAGGATGGCTTGTTTTTGGAAAAACTAATCAAATAGGAGAAAAGATGAAGAAAATTATTGAAAATAAACGTCTTTGTAATATTTTAGTTATTGCTTTGGTGTTAGTGCCATTTATAATGATATTTGCTTTTTGGATGCAACGATCCTTTAAAAAACAGGAAAGAATAGAATACTCTATTGAAAAATTTTCAAAGGTCGAAGATGCGGTTTACTTTTTTGGGAATCAACAAAAATATATATTGTTAAATAAACAGTCTGATTTACACTTGGGAGGTGGACATTATCTTTTTACCACGGAACGGAAAGTAATGGTTAAAAAAAACGGAGTTGACCTTACAGATGAGAAAAGAATCCCAAAATCAGATTATTGGAAACTCCGCCTTTATGATTATAGTACTGATGACCTAGTCGCAACAGAAGTAAATCTTAATAAAGTAGTGTCAGATTATCAATCCAATTTTTACCCTACTAATTTTCAGATCTATACTTATCGTACTAATCCCAAAAACACTGTTGAAATAGAGGTAAAAAATGATAAGGGTATTGTTAAGACTTTCCTTTTTAATATTGATACAGGGAAAGTTGAAGGAGATAAGGCAAGACGGCCAGAGACATATGATGATATCCCAGATTTTTATGATACTACTTTAGCGAACTATTCAAAAGATAAAGGATATTTAGTTGATGATCGTATTAGTATTAATAGTGATATCCAGGCTGAAGGAAAAATAATTGATACTAATATAAATCTTTTTAAGGACTATCCAGAAATTGAAGAAAAATTAAAAGATGGATGGATTCTTTATCCTCAAGTACAATATGTCTCCCCAAAAGAATGGTTTAACAAAGTACTCTATTGGATGGCACCTAAAGGTGAAGAAAAACTAACGATTTATGGTATAGATCGAAAGGGTCATGCCTTGGATACTCCGATCTCTACTTATGAGGAATATCAGGCGTGGATTAAACAACAAAAAGAGGAATTTCAAGCTGTTCTTAAAGAAACAGAACAAAAAGGAAGTAATTAATGTGGGAATAAAAAACAAAAAAAGTAACTTTGGAATAATAATTTTAATCTTCACTTTGTGTATTTGTTTGTTTACCTGGTACCAAACTAAGCATATTTCTAAAGCAAAGGAAGATAACATAAAATATCAAATTTGGCATCCTGTTAATGTTAGAGAGAATGTTAAGGTAATTGGTTCCCAAAGAGAATATGTGCTTTCTGCTAGTGATTCAAACTTACGATTTAGTGGACATTTTGCCTATACTTTGGATCAAAAAGTCATGAAAGAAAAAAATGGAAAAGTTCTTGAAAAGGAGAACGAGATACCTAAGTCGGATTATTTTAAAATCCATCTTTATGATTTAAATAAAGAAGAGTTGCCTCTTGAGGTTATTGATTTAAATAAAATTGTTAAAAAGTATAAATCTGGTTATTTCCCTATAGGTTTTGGGATTTCAGAATTTCGGAATACTCCAAAAAATATTCTTGCTATAAAGGTAAAAAATCTTAAAGGTAAGATTGAAGTTTGGTCATTTAACATTGATACAGGTAAAATGGAAGGTGGTTTTAGCAAACGCTCAGATACATACCAAGATATAAATACTATTTTCACATACACAACTTTAGATAAATATGCTGATGAAAAAGGATATCTGGTACAGCATAATATTAACAATTATTCAGGTGTTAGCCATAAAAAAATAGACACCAATATTAACTTATTTGTAGAATATCCTGAAGCTGAGGACAAAATTATTCATCATGATTGGACATTGTTTCCAAGAAATCAGTATGTTACCCCAGAAGAATGGTTTAACAAAGTACTCTATTGGTTGGCACCTAAGGGTGAAGATAAACTAACGATTTATGGTATAGATCGTAAGGGTCAAGTATCCGATGTTCCTCTTTCTACTTATGACCAGTATCAAGATTGGGTAAAAAAACAAGAATCGGAAAATAACAAAGATCAAGGAAATTGATATAATCAAAAAGATTTACAATATTAGAAATAACATCAAACAAATTTGTTTCAATCTAAATTTTGATTATACTGATCAAAATATGTACGCTAACTGCTATGCTTACATAATGAAAAATAGTTCATAGCTTCGAAAGGTTGTTTTTATGGTTCGTAAACAAAAAATTAATGGTCGTGTTTACAATATTTCCTTAAATGAGCAGACGCTCCAAAAAGGATGGTATTTGATTGTGACAGACCAAAATCAAGAATACTTAGTGAAAAGGAATTGTAGCCTTTCTACAAAGAGATCCTTTGCCATTTATCAGACAAACTATTCATTTATCAAACATACACATAACCAAAACGTAAAAAGCAGTAAGGGTCTATCATACCTTGGAGCAACTGTTGTGATCGCTGCACTCATTCGTTTACTTACTCCGTATCAATTATGGTTAGGTCCTACCATTAAAGCAACAAACTATCTTCAAGGTATGGTACATTTACTATCTTTGGCTTTTGCGGTGACCGTCTCATTTATTTTTGTTGCTGTGTTTAGGAAAATGAAATTAAAAGCCTTTTTAAAAGGGAAAAAGGCGGATTTAAAGTATATTGGTAGAGTTAAAACACTGACCCCATTAAAAGTAACGAAAGAAGGAGTGGATTTTTGGTAATGAAGAAACGAATTTTTCAAAAAGGCTTGGGTTATGGAATATTATTCCTTGTTTTCATTCTTCCAATATTCTTATTTACTTATTTTTTCCAATTGAGGCTATTCTTAATTGTACCGATTGTGCTTTATATAGTTCTATTTTTCAACGGTGTTATCGTGAGTGATCATGATCGGATGACCGAATTTGAAATTTCAAGCGAAATAAGAAAACAAAATGAATAGAATATAAAGATAGCAATATATTTTTATTGAAGTTATTAATACCAAGGAAAAGGGCTAGTTGTCAAATGAATCAAATAAAAGAAAATGGATTTATTATAACGGAAGAAAATGGCAATTATACGATGTCCTGGATGACAGGAGGTTTGCAAGATAGAGAAGTTAGTTATCCAGTTAGTAAAAAGTTGGTAGATAAGGCTTTGAAGTCAGAACAGGATGCTTATGAGGTAGAACTATTCTTAGAGACTGGAGAATGGGTAACAAAGAAAAGCAAGGATGTAGCTAGACAAGATTATTTTAGATCGTCACCTGTTCGTATTTTAGTAAATCCGTCGTCTATTAAAGAGCTATTCTCTGATAAAGAATTTATAGAATTGTTATATAAGGCTATATCTGAAAAACTAAACCCAACAGAACTCGATTCTATTGGTGTAGTTGAAAATCATTTAGAACTTCTTCTGGTGGATCCGGTTGGCTGGGAGGAAGAGATAGAAGCAGTCCATCTGGAAATTCTGCAAGAAAAAATTAACAATTACATTCACTTCCTCGAAAGCAAACAGTATGTGGAGCGATATGGTGATAACTTTGATAAAAAAATCATCCATATCACCTTCCAATATTCCCCATCTGACAACGGTTTAGCCTTTCTAACAATTGTTCAGAATGCATTGCAAGGAACAGATATGAGCTTGAAGATAGAAGTACCGGAGTAATATTAATCCTTCGTTTAATCGAAATAGTTTGTGTAAAAAACTAGAGAATTGATTAATAACTAACAATAGATAGGAGTATATGAATCGAATGAAATACCTAAAGGCCCTCAGCTTTCGAACTAAGGCGATTGTAAGTTTGATTTTGCTAGCTCTCTTTGCCTACTCAGCTTATTCCTACGCCTGGCCTGAATATGTTCAGTGGAAGGAAGACCATGAAGTACAAATTGTTAAAACAAAGCTGGAAAAAATCGAAACTTTTGGATCTCAGAATCGCTATGTTTTTTATGAGACAAGTAGACCTAATGGTTCATATGTTTTATCTAATCATTTTGTTACAAAGAATGCTAAATTTGTAGGTAGAGGATCTAATCAGCCGGTTGAATTATCATTTGATGTCTATGATCTTAATCATTTGAAGAATCCACCGAAAAAGATTGATGTGGTCAAACTTTTACAAACCTATGATCAGAGATACAAACTGGACTTTCAGGCAAGAAGAGGATATTCGGATAATGGTAGAGATTATATGGTTCTTTCTTTGGTAAATAAGGAAAACGATAAAGATAAGAAAGAAGTTGCTTTAGATTTAGAAAGTGAGAAGATTATGCAGGCACTTTCTGAAGATAAGACGGAAACTAAATGGGTCCCCTTTTCGTTTTCTTACACCAATCTAAACGACATAACTACTGAGTATGGTTTTATAAGTTATTATGATTTATCATATAATAAAGATGATGACGGTAAAAAGGATACTAATCTAAATTTTCTAAAGGAATACCCTAATTACTATAAAGATATGAAAGGGTTAGCTAGAGTAGAAGTTAGACAAGGAGAATACAATAATCAGGAAGCTATTTTCCAAGATATGCGCCATTGGTTTGCGCCAGTTGGTCAGGATAAATTAGATGTTATTGCAACCGATCCAAAGACAAATGAGCAAACTCCGATTCATACGTATAAAGAATACAGGGAGTGGTACGAAAAACATCGAGATCACTTATAGGTTTTAGAATTTTAACAGTTAGGACAAAACACATGCAGTTTTATTTTATTGGCGGTCTAGGTGGCAATTGCTACCATCTGGCGCCACTTATCGATGAGCTCGGCTTTCCGGTAACCTTTTTAGATCCATACAGGGAAACGATTCAGACAGAAAAAGATCTTCGTGCTTGGTTTCAAGGTCAGATTGTACAAGATGAAGAGATCTGTTTATTGGGGCATTCTTTGGGTGGAGATTTGGCTCGTTATCTGGCTGCAGCGTTCCCTCAGATAAAGGCTCTGATTCTTTTGGATGGGGGCTACCTGGATATGGAAAAGATCCTGCCTTTGGTGGAAGAGCTAGAAGGTACATCGTCCTTCATGCAGCAGCAAGTCTTTTCGACATTGGAAGAAGCCGTGTTAGCAGAATTCGGTGATAGAACAGATCCTACGCCCATAGCGCGAAAAGCAGTAGAGGCTAGCTATCGCTGGAATCCAGTGAGTGAACAATATGAATTAAATCTAGATCTAGAAAAAGTCTTGGCCTTATTGCGTCTACGACGTCAGATCAAAGCTAACCAGATTTCACTTTCGGACAAGCCCGTCCTCTTTATTGGCCCTCGATACCAAGAAGAACCTGAATGGAGGAAAGCAGCTCTGAATCAACTAGATCCCAAGATCCAGCAAGTCTTGTTAGAAGGCTTGGGGCACGAACTGTATACAGAGGCTCCCCAAGCAATCGCCATAGAAGTGAACAATTGGCTCCAAAATGTTCATAAATAAAACCTGTTTCTCTTTTTGAAACAGGTTTTATTTTGTAATTTCCGAACGTTGTTTCCTATAAAATCATTCCCGTTGCATTAAGTCCGTATCTTTGATATAATCTATCAAGGAAACGTCAAGAGACGTAGCGATGCGCTTGCGCATAGGTAGGTCAGTTTTTAGAAAAGAGATTTTTCAATCTATGTTAAATGAATTTCCTATTTTCGACTATGAAGATATTCAGTTGATCCCCAACAAATGTATCATCAATAGTCGATCTGAAGCAGATACAACCGTTCAATTCGGAAAGCATACCTTCAAGCTTCCAGTAGTTCCTGCGAATATGCAGACGATCTTGGATGAGGGTGTAGCAGAGCAGTTGGCGCGTGGTGGATACTTCTACATCATGCACCGTTTTGATGAAGCGGGACGGATTCCTTTTGTCAAACGCATGCATGATCAAGGTTTAATCGCATCCATTTCGGTTGGTGTTAAGGAATACGAATATGACTTTGTTAGTCAACTGAAGGCAGATGCACCTGAGTACATTACCATTGATATCGCACATGGTCATGCGGATAGTGTCATTCAGATGATTCAACACATCAAGAAAGAATTACCAGATACCTTTGTCATTGCTGGAAATGTTGGAACACCTGAAGCTGTTCGTGAATTGGAAAATGCGGGAGCTGATGCGACCAAGGTCGGGATCGGCCCTGGTAAGGTTTGTATCACCAAAGTTAAGACCGGATTTGGTACAGGTGGTTGGCAATTGGCTGCCCTTCGCTGGTGCTCAAAAGCAGCGCGTAAGCCAATTATTGCGGACGGTGGGATTCGGACCCATGGTGATATTGCCAAATCGATTCGTTTCGGGGCGTCTATGGTCATGATCGGTTCCCTCTTTGCAGGTCATATCGAAAGTCCTGGTAAAACAGTCGAAATCGACGGAGAGTCTTTCAAAGAGTACTATGGATCTGCTTCAGAGTACCAAAAAGGCGCTTATAAGAACGTCGAAGGCAAGAAGATTTTATTGCCTGCCAAGGGTCATTTGCAAGATACCTTGACAGAAATGGAACAAGATTTGCAAAGTTCGATCTCGTATGCTGGAGGCCGAAAATTAGCAGATTTGAAACACGTTGACTATGTGATCGTTAAGAATTCCATCTGGAATGGCGATGCACACTAATTGAATTACTTATTTATTTCACGAATGGGCGTGATGTTTCTACAAGGTGCCGGAACACCTAACAATAAGTAAGTCGAGATAAATCCTTTTGTTAGAGGATATTCAAGGCTTGCTTTGCAGGCCTTTTTGTGTTTTGTGAAGAAGTAATGGATTTTATAGAAAGTAGGAGGAAGTATGAAATTACTTGAAGAACGCATCTTAAAAGATGGCAACGTTTTAGGTGAGAATATCCTCAAGGTGGACTCCTTTTTGACCCACCAAGTGGATTTCAAACTCATGAAAGAAATTGGCCAGACCTTTGCGGACCGGTTCAAAGATGCGGGTATTACCAAAGTCGTCACCATTGAAGCGTCTGGGATCGCACCAGCCCTTTATGTAGCGGAAGCACTAGATGTCCCTATGATTTTTGCGAAGAAAGCGAAAAACATCACCATGAATGAAGGGATTTTGACAGCTGAGGTTTATTCCTTCACCAAGCAAGTCACCAGTACGGTTTCAATTGCTGGTAAATTCTTAAATCCAGCGGATAAGATTTTGATTATTGATGATTTCCTAGCAAATGGTCAAGCAGCTAAGGGCTTGATTCAGATCATCGAACAAGCTGGTGCTCAAGTGGAAGCCGTTGGAATCGTCATTGAAAAATCCTTCCAAGATGGACGGGGATTATTAGAAGAGTTGGGATATCCAGTTGTATCCCTCGCGCGTTTGGACCGTTTTGAAAATGGTCAAGTTGTATTTAAGGAGGCAGACATCTAATGCAAAAACAAGAAAGCCATTCACAGGCCGCTGTTCTAGGCTTGCAACATTTATTAGCCATGTATTCGGGATCAATTTTGGTGCCGATCATGATCGCGGGAGCTTTGGGCTACAACGCTCATCAGCTAACCTACCTCATCTCTACAGATATCTTTATGTGTGGGGTAGCAACTTTCCTTCAAGTGCAGCTCAATAAATACTTTGGGATTGGTCTTCCCGTCGTCCTTGGGGTTGCCTTCCAGTCCGTGGCACCTCTTAGCATGATTGGGGCTAGCCATGGTAGTGGGGCCATGTTTGGCGCCTTGATTGTTTCAGGGATTTATGTGATCCTTGTCTCCGGCTTCTTCTCTAAAATTGCCAACCTCTTCCCATCTATTGTAACGGGATCAGTTATTACAACTATTGGTTTGACCTTGATTCCGGTAGCGATTGGAAACATGGGAAATAATGCACCTAAACCAACCGTTCAAAGTTTGATCTTGGCCTTGATTACGATTCTCATTATCTTGTTCGTTAATATCTATACGACTGGCTTTATCAAGTCTATCTCTATCTTGATTGGCTTGATCGCAGGAACTGCTATTGCGGCCTCAATGGGCTTGGTAGATTTCACACCTGTATCGCAAGCACCAGTCGTTCACATTCCAACACCTTTCTTCTTTGGAGCACCTAAGTTTGAAATCACTTCAATCTTAATGATGTGTATCATCGCGACGGTTTCCATGGTCGAATCAACAGGTGTTTATCTTGCACTTTCAGATATTACCAAAGATCCGATTGATAGCACGCGCCTCCGTAATGGCTATCGTGCTGAAGGGTTGGCCGTTCTTCTCGGTGGTATCTTCAATACCTTCCCTTACACTGGATTCTCACAAAACGTTGGTTTAGTGAAATTGTCTGGTATCAAGACTCGTCTTCCAATCTATTATGCGGCTGGTTTCCTTGTTCTACTCGGTCTCCTTCCAAAGTTTGGAGCTTTAGCACAAATCATCCCAAGCCCAGTTCTTGGTGGAGCGATGCTGGTCATGTTTGGTTTCGTATCTATTCAGGGGATGCAGATTCTTGCGCGTGTTGATTTTGAACACAATGAGCACAATTTCCTCATCGCAGCTGTATCGATTGCAGCAGGGGTTGGCTTGAATAACAGTACCCTCTTTAATGGCCTTCCAACAGGATTCCAAATGTTCTTTGCAAACGGAATTGTCGTCGCAAGTGTCTTAGCGATCGTTCTCAATGCTATTTTAAATCGCAACAAACACTAATCTCACATGAACCGGAGATCCTTGGATCTTCGGTTTTTTTGACTTTTAAAGAAACATATAGTAGAGTGGAAGAGGAGAAAATCTAGTTTGATGAGAAGAGAGTTAGAATCATGTATGTAACCTATCACTTTAAAGAGCGCTTGCGCTTGTTTTTGAGTCTATTTTTGCCGATTTTAATCTACCAATTGGCCAATTATTCAGCCAGCTTTGTCGATACAGCCATGACTGGTCAGTACCGGACCCTTGATTTGGCTGGTGTTTCTACAGCTACCAGTCTGTGGAATCCATTTTTTACTTTCCTGACAGGGATTGTCTCCGCACTGACGCCGATTGTTGGGCATCATTTAGGCAAGGGAAATAAAGAACGGATTGCTGGCGATTTTTACCAATTCCTCTATATGTCATTTGGTATGGCCATCCTCTTAATAGGCTTTGTTTGGGGGATTGCGCCCATGATTCTCAAGCAGATCGGTTTAGAAAATGTTGTTGCTCAAATAGCCATTCGCTACTTATATTTCCTTTCTCTAGGAATCTTACCTTTGTTGCTCTTTAGTATCGTGCGGACCTTCCTCGATACCTTGGGCATGACGCGTCTATCCATGTACTTGATGCTCTTGCTCTTGCCTTTGAATGCTTGTTTTAACTATATCCTGATCTATGGAGCATTTGGTTTTCCTGAGATGGGAGGAGCAGGAGCAGGTCTTGGAACCTCTCTGGCCTACTGGGTCTTGTTGGCCATTGCGGTTTTGATCTTGTGCAAACACCCCAAGGTAGCACCTTTCCAATTGTGGAAGCCTCAACCTTATGATTTTAAAGGGATGAAAGAAGTACTGCGCCTTGGGCTTCCAATTGGTGGAATTGTTTTTGCAGAAGTCATCATCTTCTCGCTGGTTGGTCTGTTAATGGCAAAATTCCCATCACTGACCATCGCCAGTCACCAATCGGCCATGAATTTTTCTACCCTGATGTATGCTTTCCCGGTTAGTATCTCCAGTACCATGGCGATTATCGTATCTTACGAACTGGGAGCAGGAAGACCAGAAGTGGTCAAACAATATTGCCGTTTGGGACGACTGACAGCCTTTGGGTTTGCGATTGTCACTCTTGTCTTTCTCTATACATTCCGCTTCCAACTAGCAGGGCTATATGGCAAGGATCCAGTCTTTGTGCAACAAACAGCGATTTTCATGACCTATAGTCTCTTTTTCCAAGTAGCCGATACCTTCGCAGCACCCCTACAAGGGATTTTGCGGGGTTATAAGGATACAACTGTTCCATTCTTATTAGGTGTCTTTAGTTATTGGTGTATCTCAATCCCGCTAGGGATTTTCCTTGATCATGTGACCAACTTGGGTCCCTATGCTTATTGGATCGGTCTTATTTCTAGCCTTGTCGTGAGTGGAATTTGTTACCAGCTTCGGCTCTGGCAGATCGAAAAAAAGCAGGCAAACTAAAATGAAGTCTGGGAAACCAGGCTTTTTGTGTACCGTGAATATTATAAATTTTCTGAAAGTTCTTGACAATTGATGTCAAAGTGGTAAGATTAGGAGGTAGAAATGAAGAACTAGAAGGAGAACAAAATGAGAAGTGATATGATCAAAATGGGGATCGACCGAGCACCAGCGCGTGGTCTCCTTTATGCAACAGGGCAAGTAAAATCAGCAAAGGATATGCAAAAGCCCTTTATTGCCATTTGTAACTCCTATATTGATATCGTTCCAGGGCATGTTCACCTGCGTGAATTAGCAGACGTTGCTAAGGAAGCTATCCGCGAGGCTGGTGGGATTCCTTTTGAATTTAATACCATCGGTGTCGATGATGGGATTGCGATGGGCCATATCGGGATGCGTTATAGTTTGCCATCTCGTGAGTTGATCGCAGATGCTGCTGAAACGGTCATCAATGCCCACTGGTTTGATGGTGTTTTCTATATTCCTAACTGTGATAAGATTACACCAGGAATGATTTTAGCAGCCATGCGGACCAATGTGCCTGCTGTATTTTGTTCTGGTGGACCTATGAAGGGCGGCGTTGACATGACGGGGCATCAAGCGACGCTCTCAAGTTTGTTTGAGGCTGTAGGTACTTATCAAGCTGGTGATATGAGCATGGATGAGCTGGATTTCTTAGAAAAAAATGCCTGCCCAACTTGTGGCTCTTGCTCTGGTATGTTTACTGCCAATTCCATGAACTGTTTGATGGAAGTATTAGGTCTTGCTCTTCCTGGAAATGGTACCATCCTAGCTGTTTCAGATGAAAGACGGGAATTGGTTCGCCAAGCGGCCAAACAATTGGTAGAGAATATTAAAAAGGATATCCGTCCACGGGATATTGTGACCAAAGAAGCCATCGATGATGCGTTTGCGCTCGATATGGCCATGGGTGGTTCTACCAATACTGTGCTTCATACACTCGCTATTGCGCGTGAAGCGGGGATTGACTATGATCTCAAAGATATCAACGAAATTGCCAAGAAGACACCTTATCTCTCTAAAATTGCACCTTCAAGTGTTTACACTATGCATGATGTGCATGAAGCTGGTGGTGTTCCAGCC
>OBXL01000207.1_pt1 | contig 22837 bp, 26 predicted proteins | sample 1476591 | NCBI WGS metagenome assembly OBXL01 (sample SAMEA2580155, study PRJEB22360) | human gut metagenome | biome: human gut; feature: human-associated habitat; material: faeces | place: Denmark | collected 2008/2010 | reverse complement strand
TGTCTGAATTTTTCTACTACCAAGATGGAGAAGACTGGAAGTACGATTTAAAGTAAAATTGAACGCTGATTCTGAAAAAATAACCTGATCCAAGTGTAATAGAGCAAAGTCCCAAATTGAAGGTGATGAGTAACTTGGTCAAGAAATATGATCGGAATTGGGATAATAACTGTGTTAGATCTCACCATGATAGCATGCTTAGTCTATTAGAAACCGAGATAGAAAAACACAAATAAGTGTGGCTTACCCTTGGTCTATTTTTCAATTCGTTTAATTGTACTTTTACCTACATAGGTGTATAATGTGTCCCTAGGTAAAGAAAATAGTAGAATAAGGAGATTCATATGGAATTAAAAGATTTTACAGAAAAAGAACAAGAACAGATCAACCAAGGTTTGAGTACAGCTGATATTTCTGATAAAGAAGCAGCTAAGAAGTTGCTCGCTCTTGTCCCGCAGGAATGGATCAAACGAATTCCTTTCTTTGTCAGAGGGCATGCGACGACCAAGACTGTTGAGCGTGTAGCCAAGCAATACCCTGAACTCTATGCTGTGGCGAAACGTCAAGGGGATCTTCCTGAAAAAGAAGGAGAAGAGCTCCGCAAGATTATGACAGCTATCTTTGAAGAAAAGATGAACAAACACAAGATTAAATAATCCTTTATGATTTTTATCTCACAATTGAACGAGTGATTGCAGTTGAAAGATTGCAGTCGCTTTTTTATACATTGTATAATGACTTTTACATTAGTAAATAAAAATGAAGAATATTTCATGATATAATACGAATGAAAGTAGTTCAAGAGGAATGAAGGATTCCATTGGAGAAAAACAAATAAAGGTGTTCATTATGAGAAGATTTTTGACATTTATTTTTACGATGGTTGGAATGATGGTAGTATTTGTAGCTTTTATGGTATATAGTTATGAAAGAAGTTATAATGAATGGAAAAGTTCACGTTCAGGATCAAAAGTAACTTATCCTGTAGAAAACTACGCTTCTTCAAGTGATAGGAAAAATAAGGATGATTTAGAATCATTAATGAAAATGTTTAAGCAAAGACTTTTTCCTATAACCTTACTAGAACCAGTAGATAAAGAGGCATATGCAAAAGCTAAATCTTTGTCAGTGAAATCTCCTTTATCGGAGCAGCAAATTAAAATTTATCTTACTAAGTATGACTCGTATACAGAGGATACTTCCCAGTCCGCTGTCAATAAGCTTAATATAGACTGGAAAGAGCGAGCTGTTTTAAGAGCAAAATCATATCAAAAGTTTCATTATTCAAAAGAATATTTAGTTTGGCAACTTGTAAATGATGATTTATTTACTCAAAAAGAGGCTGACTATGCTGCAGAACAAGTTCATTTCGATTGGAAGGAGAACGCTGTGAAAGAAGCGGAATCTTATGCAAACGTTAGCAAAATTTCGAAAGAAAAGATATTAGAAATACTTGTTGAAAATAGAAAATTTACTCAAGAGGAAGCGGAGTACGCAATAGAACATGCCAAAATAGATTGGGATGACTAAAATATAATAGTGATATGTTTTTATCTAAATGTTCTTCCATTACAAACAAATTTGTCAATAAAAACATTTTTAACTTTTAGAACTTTACAGAAAAAGAACAAGAACAAATCAAGCAAGGATTGAGTACAGCTGAGATTTCTGATAAAGAAGCGGCGAAGAAGTTGCTCGCTTTAGTCCCGCAAGAATGGATCAAACGTATTCCATTCTTTGTCAGAGGGCATGCAACGACCAAGACAGTTGAGCGTGTAGCCAAGCAATCCCCTGAACTCTATGCCGTGGCTAAACGTCAAGGGGACCTTCCTGAAAAAGAAGGAGAAGAGCTCCGCAAGATTATGACAGCCATCTTTGAAGAAAAGATGAACAAACACAAGATTAAATAATCCTTTATTATTTTTTATCTCACATTGAACGAGTGATTGCAGTTGAAATATTGCGGTCGCTTTTTTGTTTACTAGTATGAAGACTTTTACACTAGTAAATAAAAATGAACAATATTTCATGGTATAATACTAATGAATGTAGTTCAAGAGGATGAAAGATTCCATTGGAAAAAAACAAGTAAAGGTAGTCATTATGAAAAAATTTTTGATATTTATTTTTACAATTTTTGGATTATTTGCAGGAATGCTAGCTCTGATGGCAATTGAGTATCAAATAAGTTATAATAAATGGAAAAATTCATATTCAGGATCATTAGTAACTGATTCTGAAGAAAAATACTCTACTTCAAGTGATGGAAATAAGAATGATTTTGAATCATCAAAACAAGAATACGCTTCTTCAAGTTCTAGTACGCAGAATTATGATTATAAAAAATATGCTTCTTCAAGTGATGGAAATAAGGACGATTTAGAATTATTATTTAATTTGCTTGTGAAAAAGCTTTTTCATCCAGCTTTAGTAGAAAAAGAATTTAGAAGGGCATATGCAACAGCTAAGCAACTGTCAAAGGATTCTCCTATTTCGAAGCAGGCTATCAAAAATAAAATAAAGATTTATAATTATTCAGACGGAGCCAACCAGTATGCTGTATATAAGCTTAATATAGACTGGAAAGAGCAGGCTGTTTTAGCAGCAAAATCACTTCAAAGGTATCGTTATTCAAAAGAAAAATTAGTTTGGCAACTTATAAATGTTGAACTATTTACCCAAGAAGAGGCTGACTATGCTGCAGAACAAGTTCATTTCGATTGGAGGGAGAACGCTGTGAAAGAAGCGGAATCTTATGCAAATGGTAGCAAAATTTCGAAAGAAAAGATATTAGAAATACTTGTTGAAAATAGAAAATTTACTCAAGAAGAAGCTGAGTACGCAATAGAACATGCTCAAGTAGATTGGTTGAATTAAACAATAATTTTAATTTTGATCTTTGTAACATATTGAAGAGCTGGACAGTTTGCCAGCTCTTTTTTACTACTTATAAAATTTTCTTATTTCGTAAAAAATAGTTGGAGCAAAGCCAGTTTTAAACTATAATATAGGAAAAGGATTATCGATATGAAAAATTTATAGAACAAACATTTTAATCAATAGAGAAGGAACCAGTTTATGAAACTATCTAAAAAAATCATGCTCCTTACTAGCTGTGCTTTGGCGATCTTTGCTTTAGCGGCTTGTGGGACCAACCAAAAGCAATCCAAGGAAAAGAAGGAAACTTCCACTGTGCAGAAATCTAGTTCAGACAAGGAGCACTACAAGGGAACATACAGCAACCTCAATAGCAAGGCTAGTGTCGAAGAAGTGCGCACTCTCTTGTCTGCTTATTTGGATCAGGAGAGTGTAGATAAATTTTTGGGTCTAGTAACGGACTATGATAGCATTGTCGGCTCGGTCGGCTTGACGGGTGACTTCAGCACTTTCAAGAAAACAAACTACAATGTTGAGAAGATCAGTGACTTGTGGACCAAGCAGAAGGGCGATTTCGTCGGGACCAACTGCCGGATCAATAGTTATACTCTTCTGAAGAATCGCATCGAGATTCCTAAGATGAAAGCGAATAGTGAACTCTTGTTCGTGGACAATGATGCCATTGACAAAGGAAAAGTTTTCGATGAGGCAGACAAGGAAGCTTTTAACATTCTCTATTCACGGGTTCCGACAGAGGCGACAACGGATGTCAAAGTCCATGCCAAGAAGATGGAAGAGTATTTTTCTCACTTCAAGTTCAATGAAAATGCCCGCATGCTTTCCGTTATCGTTCATGATAACCTAGACGGAAATACCCTTTTTGTCGGCCATGTCGGCGTTTTGGTTCCTGCAAAGGACGGCTATCTCTTTGTTGAAAAGCTAACCTTTGAAGAGCCCTACCAAGCCATCAAGTTTGCGACCAAAGAAGATGTCTACAAATACTTGGAGACCAAATACCAAGATTACACCGGTGAAGGTCTAGCAAAGCCCTTTATCATGGACAATGAAAAATGGGTTGAAATGAAATAGAGGATGAAGGACATTGTGATAGCATTTATAAAGATAATAGAGAGTGCTCCTATTCTATATATGCTGGTTTTCTTACTCTTTTTCAGTCTTCTCCTTTTCCTGAGAAGAAGGGCAATCGTGAGACGTAGCGGTGGCCCCTTCTTTGCCCCTTTCCATATTAGCTATGGAATCTTCTATATTCATGTGTCTCTGTGTTTCAGCCGTCGCAGGATCCCACTGAAAGAAATCAAGCAAATCACGTATGCAATTTTTCGTGGTCGCGCTGGTGGTGGGAGTCGCTATGCTTTCTATATCGAACTCAGAAATGGAAAGACCATTCCCTTCTTTTTTGGTAAAAGTAAACAGAATGAACTGTTGGTTGAAAAACTCAATCAAAATGCTGGTAAGTATGGGTTTAAAGTACATTTTCAACGCTAGAATACAATCACCTGAAGGAAACAAAACTAGGATTTGATTCTCTGTAAAAACGAAAGTGAGCAATTCTATGAACGATTCTATGAAAGAATATATCTACTTAAAAAAGCAGTTCCAAGCGCAAGATAAGGATTCATCCAGCGTGCTGGCTTTCTATGAATTTGCGGATCGGCTGACCTTACTGGAAACTCCAGAAGCTAAGCAGGTCTTGGTGGATGTGTATCAGGAGTTGGGCTTGTATGCCAGTGCCTATGCTCTCTTTTCAGAGTTAGTAGACAAGTCTGATCGCAAGCAAGTTAAGAAAATTTTCACATTAGAAAAGATGAGTCTAAGTCATGGAGATCGTTTTGCGCTCTCTCGTCCCTTGACCGAAAAAGAAAAAGAGGCTCACAAGGAGAAAGTCAGTGAATTGCCAACCTTCCGCTATCATCCGGACCCACTAGCGACGGGTTCCTTTAAGGAAGGGGAGCCTAAGACCTGCCCTTCGTGTGGGGAAGACCACACCATCTATTATGCTCTGAGACCTTATTGTGTAGAAGAGCTAAGACATCTCTGTCCAACTTGTATTTCTACTGGTCGTGCTGCCCAAAAGTTTGAAGCAGAGTTTATCCAAGATGCTGATTGGCAAGGGGTCATGGATAAGGAAAAAGACCAGATCCTCTTCTGTCAAACTCCAGGCTATAGTAGCTGGCAAGGCGAATATTGGCTCTCTTGTTGCCAAGACTACTGTGCCTATCTGGGGACAGTTGGCACTCGTGAACTGGAAGAAATGGGCATTGCAGAGCAAGTTTTGGAAGAATATGAGGCACGTGATGAATTTCAGGATGTGGCTGAATACTTAGTCAAGGATGGTTCTATGTGTGGCTATCTCTTTCGATGTCTCCATTGTGAACAATACCATCTTTGGGTTGATGCGGATTAGTGGGAAGCTCCAAATCTAATAGAGTCATGAACTAGATGAAAGAATAGAAAAGGGATCACGAATGAGTAGAAAGCAAGCCCTATCCATGTATTTGATAGGGACCTTTGGACAAGTATTAGGTGTCAGCCTTCTGGTTTGGTTTTTAAGAGCAGGAGGAGTCAAGGTTGATTTTACATCACCAATGGGGATGATCGCTATTATTGTAGGTGGCTTATCATCTGCTTTTTGGGGTAGTCTTGCCAGTATTGGCTACCATCAATCTAGTTTCAAACAAGTTCTAAAAGATTTTTTTCAAGTCAAAGACAGTTTGGCAAATTATTGTTTAGTGCTTGTTTTCTTGCTACTCGACTTTTTCCCCTTTATCTTTGGTGGTAAGATCACCACTCAATCGTTGGTCTTGCCAGTGGTGCTCTTTTTCAAGGCTCTTCTTTTTGGTGGGATTGAAGAAATTGGTTGGCGTTATTTCTTTCAGCCAACTTTGCAGGAAAAAATAGCTTATTTTTCAGCTACTTTAATCACCTTTCTAGCTTGGTCTAGTTGGCATCTACTATACTTTTATATTGATGGTTCTTTAGGTGTCATTCAATTGTTTCCGTTTCTAGTAGGTCTGCTAACTAACTGCTTTATCTTATCGGCCTTGTATCATAAAACGCAAAATTTATGGATTTGTGTCATGACTCATGCCTGTATCAATGCCTTGTCTCAGATTCTAGTGAATGAAGAGGTATGGCTATCTATCGTCAGTAAAATTCTTATTATTAGTTTAGCAATCATGATTGCAAGAAAGAAGTATGTAACAGTAAAGGAGGAAAAATGAGAAAATTTATTTCAAAACAATCAGTCGCTATCTGGTATGGATTGACTGCCCTCCTAGCTACCTTTCTAGTCGGGCAAGTGATCCTTTGGTGTTTTCCAGATGGGAGGAGTATGGGGGCCTCGCTACTGTTTATCCTAATGAACTTGATTCCTATGATTGTGGCGGCTGTCTTTTCTCTGGTGTTGAGTGAAGTCAACTCCTTGGGTGAATTTTTCAAAAAGGTCTTTCTTCAAAAAGAAAGTTCCCTATCTTGGATCCTAGCTTTCTTCATCCCCGTCATCTATTATGGGATTTCCGTCCTGCTTATGAACGTTCGCTTTACTGGGAACTCCCTCTTGGCCTTCTTCATTTATTTCCCCTGGACCTTATTATATGGAGGCCTAGAAGAAGTCGGTTGGCGTTGGTTTTTACAAGATCATCTTTCCTTTAGTAAGCACTTTATAGCTAAAATGATGGTTCTTTCCATTGTCTGGTTCCTCTGGCATATTCCTATCTATCAACTCCCTTGGATTACAGCAGGTTCGTCCAACTATCTCATCTTTTACCTGATGATTTTAGGGAATAACTTCTTATTTGGAGCGCTCAAGGAGTACTCGAAAGGAGCTGTCCCTTGTATCCTCGCTCATATGCTGATCGATAGTCTAGCTGTCCTCATGCTGGTACAGAGCTCTCTTCCTCAGATTATCCTTCTGGTTAGCTTCGAAATCTTAGCAGCCTCTTGGCTGGTGGCTGCACGAAAATCAGAGAAATAGAGTTGTATCTCTTTTGGTGGGAGTCTGTCATCTTTAGCCTTTAGGACTTCAATGTAGATGCCATAAAATGGTATAATCAGTTTAACGAAGAACCTAGAGATAGGATCAAGGTATCAACACAGTGTCATTCTTATCTATAATGAAAGAGGGGGAAAAACATGCAAAAAACCTTTCAGTTGTTGCGAAGAGGAGATCTAGAGGCCGTCCGTCAAATATTGGATAAAAAGCCTGAAGAAGTCAATGCTGTTTCGGGTGACAAACCTAAAAGAGATCAGGGGCAGTCGCTCCTTCAAGTCGCTATCAAATCGGGACATTTAGATATTGCAGACTTACTCATTGATAGAGGAGCAGATCTTAACTTTATTGAAGAGCCGACAGAGCTGAATCCATTTTGTCAACCAGTCATCCAAACAGCCGGTGGACGAGCTGTATTTGACTGCAGGCGCATGATCAAACGTTGGAATGGCCATTATGAAATGTATTCGTCTAAGGAAAAGGCTGACCAGTCTTTCAAGGTTTTTGAGAAAATGTTGGAACTTGGGGCAGATATCTCTCAGAAGAATAGTCATGGTGGGACTTTGTTGCAAACTATTTTAATTGAAACCAAGGAAGTTCTGCCATCTTATTATTGGAAAACAAAAGAAACCAGCGATAATGTCCTCATAACGGATGAATTACGTCATGATTTAAATCGTATTTATGATCTATTAATTCGTTACGGTGTGACTGCGGACGAAATAGCGGTCTATCAGAACATTCCTCTCAAAGAACTTTACCAAGACAGCCCAACTATGGAATTTTTAAATCGGTTGGATCAGAACAGATCTTGATAAGCATTTGAATACCAGTTTGAAGAGCCTCAGGGCTCTTTTAACTTGTTCTGATAGAGTTAGAAGTAGTAGGAAAATTTTAGACCGGATTTTCTTAAAAAAATGGATACAAATCCATGATGAAATAGAGTATACTAGTTGATGAAAGAACAAGATTTTTAAGTATCGAATTTAGGAGGGCAGTTTATGTCTCAAGAAACTTTCATTATGGCGATTGACCAGGGAACCACTAGTTCGCGGGCTATCATTTTTAATAAAAAAGGCGAGCAAGTTAGCTCTAGTCAAAAGGAATTCACTCAAATTTTCCCGCAGGCTGGTTGGGTGGAGCACAATGCCAATGAGATTTGGAACTCGGTTCAGTCGGTGATCGCTGAGGTCTTTATCGAAAGTGGCATCAAGCCAAATCAAATAGAGGCGATCGGCATTACCAATCAACGGGAGACGACAGTTGTTTGGGATAAGAACACGGGGCTTCCTATTTACAATGCTATTGTCTGGCAATCTCGTCAAACTGCCCCACTAGCTGAAGAGCTCAAAAACAAAGGCTATGTAGAAACCTTCCACCAAAAGACAGGTTTAGTCATTGATGCCTACTTTTCAGCAACTAAAGTCCGTTGGATTTTGGACCATGTTGATGGGGCACAAGAGCGTGCGGAGAAAGGCGAATTGCTCTTTGGAACCATTGATACTTGGCTGGTCTGGAAGCTGACGGATGGAGCTGCCCACGTGACAGACTATTCCAATGCAGCCCGTACCATGCTTTACAATATCAAGGAACTGAAATGGGACGATGAAATCTTAGACATTCTCAACATTCCTAAAGCCATGCTTCCTGAGGTGCGGTCAAACTCTGAAATCTATGGTAAGACAGCGCCTTTCCATTTCTACGGTGGACAAGTGCCGATTGCAGGGATGGCGGGGGACCAGCAGGCTGCTCTCTTTGGCCAATTGGCCTTTGAACCTGGGATGGTCAAAAACACTTATGGAACTGGGTCCTTCATCATTATGAATACGGGTGAAGAGATGCAGTTATCAGAGAATAACTTGCTGACGACGATTGGTTATGGGATCAATGGCAAGGTCTACTATGCCCTTGAAGGATCGATCTTTATCGCTGGAAGTGCCATTCAATGGCTCCGCGATGGCTTGCGTATGATCGATCATTCACCTGAATCCGAGGCCTATGCTTTGAAGTCTCAGAATGACGATGAAATCTATGTGGTTCCTGCCTTTACGGGTCTTGGAGCGCCATATTGGAATCAAGAGGCGCGTGGTTCTGTCTTTGGACTTACCCGGGGAACAACCAAGGAAGACTTTATCAAGGCAACCCTTCAATCCATTGCTTATCAAGTACGCGATATCATCGACACCATGCAGGTAGATGCCAAAACTCCTATCCCTGTCCTAAAAGTAGACGGAGGAGCAGCGAAAAATGATTATTTAATGCAGTTTCAGGCAGATATTCTTGGAATTGCGATTGCCCGCGCGAAAAACTTGGAAACAACGGCTTTAGGAGCAGCCTTCCTAGCAGGTCTGACCGTAGGTTATTGGAAGGACTTGGAAGAATTAAAATCTCTTCATGGAGCAGCCCAAATCTTTGAACCAAAAATGGATGAAGCTCGCAAAGAGGACTTGTACAAGGGCTGGAAGAAAGCAGTCAAAGCCACTCAAGTATTTGCGGAATCTGATGACTAAAGGGACCCATCAAATGAATAGTTTATGAGAGTGGGACAGAAATCGGTAATTCGTTAGAATTCGATTTCGTCGTCCCACCTCCGCACAGTTGAGTAGGGCTGTAAAAGCTGATGAAATCAGCGTAGTAGAGCCCACTCAACCACTGCGTCTTGCTCGACAATTCAAAGACAATTGAGAGGCTAGGACTTTTGTCCCAGCCTCATGTAGCTTTTACAGAATAGAACAGTTATCTGTTTGGCTAAAAGCTTTACTCTATTTCACGCTTTCGTTCATTTATCACTAAATAAAAATATCATATAAATAAACTTTTTTTAAAAAATAACAGGCCAGAGTTTGACACTTTTTTCACAAAGGAGTATACTGTTAGCATAGTTTTGTCGGAAATTTATAATAGACCCCATCAAAACTAGTTGTCAACCCTTGCTGTTCTGATAGGAACGTTTGCTGGTATCGTTGATACCAAGGAGGAATCATATGTCTAAAGTAGCTATTGTCACAGGTGCTGGTCAAGGAATCGGTTTTGCAATCGCAAAACGCTTGGTGCAAGATGGCTTTAAGGTTGGAGTATTGGACTACAATGCTGAAACAGCTGAAAAAGCAGTTGCTGAGTTATCGGCTGAAAATGCTTTTGCGGTTGTTGCTGATGTATCTAAAAAAGAAGAAGTGGCTGCAGCTTTCCAAAAGGTTGTTGACCATTTTGGAGATTTGAATGTTGTCGTAAACAATGCAGGTGTTGCGCCAACTACACCACTTGATACAATTACAGAAGAACAATTTACACGTACATTTGCTATTAACGTTGGTGGCGTGATTTGGGGTGCTCAAGCTGCACAAGCTCAATTCAAAGCGCTTGGCCATGGCGGAAAAATCATCAATGCAACTTCACAAGCAGGTGTTGTCGGAAATCCAAACTTGACTGTTTATGGTGGTACTAAATTTGCAGTTCGTGGTATCACACAGACTTTGGCGCGTGACTTGGCTGATTCAGGCATCACTGTCAATGCCTACGCACCAGGTATCGTCAAGACTCCAATGATGTTTGACATTGCCCATGAAGTTGGTAAGAACGCAGGTAAAGATGACGAATGGGGTATGCAAACATTCGCTAAAGATATCACTTTGAAACGTCTTTCTGAACCAGAAGATGTAGCAGCGGCTGTCAGCTTCCTTGCTGGACCTGACTCAAACTACATCACAGGTCAAACCATTATCGTGGATGGTGGTATGCAATTCCATTAAGATGAAAAAAGAGGTTGGGATCAACATCCTAACCTCTTATTTTGTGCGTTCACAATAAAAGAAACGGAGATCAAAAAAACCACTCCCGAAAGGGAAGTGGTTCTGTGTTGGTTCTTATTTGAGACCGTATTTTTTGTTGAAACGATCCACACGTCCATCTGCTTGAGTGAACTTTTGACGTCCAGTGTAGAATGGGTGTGAGTCTGATGAAATTTCCACACGGATCAATGGGTAAGTTTCGCCTTCGAACTCAACAGTTTCGCTAGAGCGTTTTGTTGAACCGCTAAGGAATTTGTAACCAGTAGTTGTGTCCATGAAGACAACTGGGCGATATTCTGGATGGATATCTTTTTTCATTTTGCAATATTTCCTTTCTGCCATGGTCTCTTTCCGAGCCATAGATTGTTACTAAGCTAGTTTACCAAATTTCCAAGATCTTGACAAGTATTTTCACTAATTTTATTTAAATTTATGATCAAAAAAATCACCCTGGCTAAGCCAAGGTGAATCTAATCTTATTATTGTTCAGATTGATTTGGATCTTTTGGTGCTTCAACTGGTTGATCAGCTTGTCCCTCAGTGTGTTCGTGTGATTCTTTTTTGATTTCATTTACAGCAGTTTTTACAGTAGAAGTTGTCACGCGTCCAACAGATTGGGCAAATCCTTTACCAGATTCAGAAAGTTCTTCGAATGTTCCTTTTGTGATTTTACCACCTGACATCGCCAAGAGACCAGTTACAACAATAGCGATTGATGCGATCAAAGCAAGGATCAAACCAAAGCCAATTGAAACCCCATAGCCATTGAAATTAACAGCGTACTTGTTCACACCGAAGACATCGATCAATGTTACAACAGTTGAGAGAGACCCTGATACGATAACACCAATTGCAAAACCTTTTGGTAGTGAAGTTTTTACATCGTTCAAGCAAGCAAGGACAATCGCAACGACTGCGAAGATAATAACAAACCATCCATCTCCGCGAAGGCCATTCCAGGTGTATGAACCAAAATTTCCAGCATTAAGGTTTGCCCATGGCAAGAAAGAGCTAAGAATCGCTACCGCAAATGAAAACCCCATTACCAAGATAAAAAGGCTGAGAAATCGTTCTCAGCCTTCGTTCGTGCGTGCCACTTCTTGTAGCTCTTTGTAGATTTGATCGTTTTCTTCGAGGGAGTAGGAGTTGGCTCCACTCGCTAGTGGATGGCCACCACCATTATGTCGTTTGGCAATCTCGTTGATCACTTTTCGTTTGCTACGCATCCGGACACGGAAGTGACCGTCGGCCTGCTCGACAAAGATGGCCCAAACAGATACGGTATCTATGCGTCCAGGGGCTCCGACAATTGCAGCAGTCTCTGAATCCCGTAGATCGAATTTCTTCAAGAGCTCTTGTGTCAAGGTCACACGCGCAGCACCATGTTCATCGATCTCGAGATGGTCATAGACATAGCCTTGAAGCTTAGCGGTTTTGAGATTGATCGTATCCATCTGCCGAGCAAGTGCTGTAAAATCAAAGGGAATGCTTCGAAGATAGGCAGCGATCTCAAAGGTTCGAGTTGAAGTAGCAGGATAAAGGAAGCGACCTGTATCGCCAACAATCCCAGCATAGAGGAGACGCGCAGCACTTACCGGGAGTTCAAGATCCAATTCCTTAGCAAAAAGTGCAATCAGCTCACTGGTAGAGCTTGAGTCTGTATCAACCCAGAGCAGATCGCCATATGCATCGTCATTTGGATGGTGGTCGATCTTGATCAGGAAATCACCATTCAAATAGCGCTTGTCATCGATGCGGGGAGTATTGGCCGTATCACAGACAATCACCAAAGCCCCTTCATAATCCTCATCCTTGACCTCATCCATTTCAGCAAGCCAAGTCAAGGTCGGTTCATCATAGCCAGTTGCCAAGACCCGCTTTTGAGAGAAGTGCGCACGCAGGAGATCCCGCAAGCCCACCTGGCTCCCAATCGCATCCGGATCCGGATTCTGGTGACGGTGGATAATAATCGTGTTATAAGCTTGAATCTTTTCAAGAATGTCATTCATTACGTTCATACATTACCTCGTTTTCTCTGTCAATTTTAACATAAAAAAGGCCCATCCAGCAAGCGTTTATCACTATGTAGGGGCAGTGGAAGCGGTTTTACAGAACTTCATTATTTTGGTAGAATGGATGAATAGATTGAGTATGGGAGGGACTAGGATGATTGAAATTAAAAGTAATGCTGAGACAGCACAAGAGTTAGCGGCTTCTTTAAAAGATAGTGGGGATACACTTTCGGGAGTTGCAGCAGCTACAAAAGATGAGAAAACGATTCTTGCTGGAAATGATGCAGCTCATCAAGCCATTGATACCGCTAAAACCAAAGCAGAAGAAATTGCAGCAGCGATAGAATCTATCGGGACCAACCTACAAAGTGTTTCAACTGGATTTACAGAAGTGGATGAAGCGACTGCTGCTAGCATGCAATAGGTTGAAAGAGTAGGAAGATGAATTACGATCAACAACTGTCAGAATTAAGAAAAAAAGAAGACCAACTTTTCCAGAAAGAAAGGGCTATTATAAAAGAAACAAGAAAGTTGGAAGAGGATTTGAACCGCTTTGAAGCGTATAGCTATGATGCACAACGTTTTTTATGGAATGCATTTGAATCTTATCCTTCCTCTAGAAATTTTTTTGACCACCTTCAGGAGGAAGCCCTTCATGAATCGCGAAAAATTTCAACTAGTTATTTGGAAGAAATAGATGAATTAGCTATCCAAAAAAGAACAATCGAAGATGATTTAAATGATATTTATCACGAACGAAAAAAACTAAACTTTGAAAAGGAGAGTGACGATGGGAATCGAAGTTTATCGAGGTAGTTTGGATAGCCAAGCTAGTAGCACAGGTACGATGATTGAGCAACAATTGAAAGCCTATGAATCACTAGAAACATCATTAACTCAAATAGAAAATTCTGCCTCGCGCTTGTCTGGCCAAGCTTACGACTCTTTTAGAAGCTTTGTGACAAGTGTTGTCCAGCCATTGAAGGAGGCCGGTGTAGCTTTAGTAGAAGCTACACAAGAAAGTGTGAAGAAGCTTCCAGCATCCTATCGTTCGGAGGTGGCTGACGAGGACTTACAGGAAGAAAAGTTGGTTTCTGATATTGAACAGTGTGATCGGATGATTGCTATCTTTCATGCAGAGATCAATGAAATTGCTGCTAGTAAATCGACTAGTGCTGGAGATTTTCAACGGTTGCAGAGATTACAAAGAATTCAAGGATTAAACGTATTAGAAAGTATTTTTAAAGCTACTAAAAATAAACTACAAGAAAAATTAAATAAACTCAGAGCGTTTAATGCATCATCGCCAAGTATCTTCTGGGAAATTGATGTCTTAGCCCAAGCTATTCAAATAGCTGTCAATCAAATTAACGTAGCGTGGAATCCAAATACTGGAATGTATTCTATTCCAAAGGATTTATCCTGGTCAGATCTCGTAAATGAAACGATTAAGAATAAAGAGTTTGAAAATGAATATTTGCCAAAGAAACCAAAGGATGTAACAGCGTTCGAATATAACAAATTTCTTACGGGATTACGTGAACAATCTGTGAACCTTAAAGAAAAAGATGGCTGGGATAAGGATGCTATCAAAGCCTATGTTAAAAGTGTTTCAAAAAGAACTACTGATGTCAAGACAGCCAGTGAGTTAAATGCAAGGAGAGATGCTTTGTATGCAGAAACCAAGGAGATTGGATCAGATATTTATACAGAGATGTATGCTGCTAGTAAACTTGATTCAAAAGCGAAAATAGAACTTGTTCTTAAGCAATTAGGTGCAGAAACGGATGGTAATCAGTTTATGCATTTGACAAGCAAAACGCATAAGATTTCAGAGAACCTACCACCACACGGTGATTTCAACATGTATTTCAGACGTGATGTTGTAAAAGCATTTGGTGATAAACATCTTAATTACAAAAAAGATTTACTTAGGCAGCAAGTTCATTTCTTCCGCTACTATTTGGATCGCCAAGCAATTTACTATATTCGCAATCACTACGAAGGCGCAACTGATTACGAAAAGCTATTAGCATATGGTAAAGAAAATAATATTGAATTTGATTACACAACCGGCTCTAACTACCATAATCGCTTTAATCCAAAAGATGGCTTCAAACGTCCCTATAATATGAAGGTTCAAGTCCCTCAGGGCAATTCAGCTAAAGGAAAAGATTTGAACAATGCACGGATGGTGGAATTTATTGTGAATATAGACACCGGCGAGTTTGATAGCCAATGGGATGCCTATGATAAACATAAACTAGCAGATGGTAGCTATAACTCAGATCTAAGCGCATATTCTGATGATGAATTTAGGGAAATTGCCAATACGGAATCCTTCAACTATGGTCCTTCAAAAGGTCAAAATTCAGATGTTACTAAGTTTTACAAAGGTAAACATGGAATGCTTGATGTGGATGGTACTCCTGAGCCAGCCACTCGATCTGAAGCAAAAAAACAATTTCATTCAGAATCTGATTTGGGTGACGTGGATAAAGATACAGGACATGTAGGTCAATTTGCGGATATTGTAAGAAAAGGAGGACATGAAGATTATGAAGCATGGCAACGAAAAACAAAAGGAATGTCAGAAAAAGAAAAAGAGGAAGAGTATAATAAATTTAAAGCCTCTCTTAATGGCGATGCTAGTAATAACAATGGTTACAGTTATTATATTTATGGTAATGAGAAATAGGAATAACTTTGAAGATTCAAAATCCATATTAGAACAACAGCGGTTTATTGTTGTGGATGATTCGGGCGATGAAAATTTATATCGATCTTATTTTGAGAATGGCTATGACTTGAGGAGCAATAATTCTTATAGTAAAACTCAAGTAGTAGTAAAAAATGGGGAAAAATATGGCAGTTATTCGGACGAAAAACCATCCGATAGGTATCATAGAGACTTATACCGAAATATTACTTCCGCAATTTTGAACTTAAAAGTTTCAAAAGAAGAGATCGAAAAATCAAACTTTGTTATTGAGCGAGATCCGAAATCGTTGATTACTAAATCTCTAGTGAAGGAAGGGAAGACACCTGATTTTGAAGCCAAAGTTTTAAATGAAAAGAATCAATTTTCCAAAGTTCGGATCACCTATAATCAAGATTATTTACCGATCAAACTTGAATGGTATTTTAAAGGGAAAGATGGGTTGAAGTGGTATACCTGGAGCCGTTTTTCATATCCCTATCAAACTGAATCTGAATTTAATAAAAAACTAGATGAAGAAATCCAGCGTATTAAAGATATTGAAGAAGAACACGAAGCGGAAGGAAGGGATGGATAGAATAAATCCATCAATAGAGGAAAACAAGGGCGATTAGGTTGAATCGGTCCAAATTCTTGAAACGTGTCCCTTCTTTCAGCTTATCGGGAAAGGTTTCGTGCAAAATGCTTGAAAAAGTGGTATAATACGGGAAATAGCTTTTTGGAGGAAATTATGACTGTAGCGAAGATTGTTTTTGCTAGTATGACCGGAAATACTGAAGAAATTGCTGATATCGTAGCGGATAAATTCCGTGATCTTGGTGTCGAAGTAGATGTGGATGAGTGTACAACTGTGGATGCGGAGGACTTCCTTGATGCGGATATCGCAGTGGTAGCGACTTATACATACGGTGATGGAGAGCTTCCAGATGAGATCCAAGATTTCTACGAAGATTTGGCTGGCCTTGATCTCAAAGGCAAACTTTATGGTGTTGTAGGCTCAGGTGATACCTTCTACGATGAATTCTGTAAAGCAGTTGATGATTTCGACCGTTGCTTCGCTGCGACTGGTGCTGAAAAAGGCTCTGAGTGTGTCAAAGTTGATTTGTCTGCAGAAGACGAAGACATTGAAAAATTAGAAGCCTTTGCAGAAGAACTTGTAGCAAAAGCAAATTAATGACAAAGAGGATGGATCGATGGATTACAGCCTCGATTTATATCCAAAATAAAGAGGAGACACATGGATTTAGATCAGATTCGTAAGGACATTGACCAGATCGATCAAGAGCTTGTAGCCTTGCTGGAAAGACGGATGGTCTGTGTCGGTCAGATTGTAGAATATAAGAAGCAACAGGACTTACCTGTGCTCGATCAAGGAAGGGAAAGAGAGGTGCTTGAGAAAGTCGGCTCTCTCGTGACGGATGAGCAATATCGTGCAACCATTCAATCCCAGTTTCAAGATATGATGAAGCGCTCGAGAGACTTCCAAGAGGAGGTAAGGGCGCGTGACTAGTCTATCGATCAAGCAAAAAGCACAACAGTATGTGGTCCTAACAGGGATGGCTCTTTTCATTGGTCTCTTGGTTGGTGCCATTGATATGATTTTTGGACAAGGTCTTCTCCTGATTGGAGATTTTCGAAGCCAGCATTGGCCTTTAATTCTTTTTCTGGCCTTAGCGGGGCTTGTCATCGTTTATCTTTATAAACGTTTCGGTGGCAAGGCTTCAAAAGGGATGGGCCTTATTTTTGAAGTCGGACACGCGCGTGAGGAGAATATCCCCTTGGTCTTGGTGCCTTTGATTATGCTGACGACCTGGATGAGTCATCTCTTTGGCGGTTCGGTTGGTCGGGAAGGTGTAGCGGTCCAGATTGGAGCGACCCTTTCGCATCGTTTTGCCCGTCATATCAAGATTCCAGATGCTTCGCGTATCTTTCTCATGACCGGGATGGCAGCCGGTTTTGCGGGGCTCTTTCAGACGCCACTCGCAGCAACCTTCTTTGCTCTTGAAGTCTTGACAGTTGGGGAGTTGCAGTTGATGGCTCTCTATCCTGCCCTCATCGCTTCGATTGTGGCTAGCTTTACCTCGCATGCCCTTGGTTTAGAGAAATTTGCAGTGCCACTAAGAGAAACGCTGAGCTGGACACCAGAGACCTTGATCAAAGTTGCTCTTCTTGGCTTGGCTTTTGGCCTTGCTGGGAAACTCTTTGTGGTTAGCCTTTCCTGGTTGAAGAAAACGGTCGCTCAAGTTTTGCCTAATCCTTATATCCGGATTGCGCTTATAGGGGCTGGACTTAGCTTGGTCCTCTTGACCCTCCAGCTGACCAAGGTCGGCACATACAGTGGACTAGGTACCAATCTGATTGATGTGGCTTTTCATCAGGGCAGTGCGCAGAGTTATGACTGGATCTTGAAGCTCCTCTTTACCGTGGTGACGATTTCAGCTGGATACCAAGGAGGAGAAGTGACCCCGCTCTTTGCGATCGGAGCTACACTTGGAGTCTTTCTTGCTCCGATGTTAGGTCTACCTGTCTTAGTCGTGGCCGCTATCGGATATGCTAGTGTCTTTGGCAGTGCGACGACGACCTTGCTCGCACCGATCTTGATCGGAGGAGAAGTCTTTGGCTATGCCAATCTTCCTTTCTTTGTCATTGCTTGTGCCATCGCCTATTGCCTACCAAAAGAGTGGAGCATTTATTCTGGTCAAAAAGTTGCGAAAAAGTAGAGAAAAGAGCTTTACAAACCTGAAATTATCTGATATGATAGTTTCTGTGCGTAATGGAAGCACAAAAATACAGTTTATCCGCTGGGGGAGGTCCCTTAAGATTGACGAAGATAGGAGAATAAAATGAATCCATTAATCCAAAGCTTGACTGAAGGTCAACTTCGTACTGATATCCCTGCATTCCGTCCTGGTGACACTGTTCGTGTACACGCGAAAGTTGTCGAAGGAACTCGTGAACGTATCCAGATCTTTGAAGGCGTTGTTATCGCTCGTAAAGGTCAAGGACACACTGAAATGTACACTGTTCGTAAAATCTCTAACGGTGTCGGTGTTGAACGTACATTCCCAGTACACACTCCACGTGTAGAAAAGATTGAAGTTGTACGTTACGGTAAAGTACGTCGTGCGAAATTGTACTACCTTCGTGCATTGCAAGGTAAAGCAGCTCGTATTAAAGAAATCCGTCGTTAAGACGAACAAGGAGGCGGGAGTGATCTCGCTTCTTTTTTATCGGTCCCCTTAGTTCAATGGATATAACAACTCCCTCCTAAGGAGTAGTTGCTGGTTCGATTCCGGCAGGGGACATAAATTTATGACGATGAGGGATTTTCTAATTGAATAGAAATTCCTCTTTAGAGACTTTCCTTAGGTGATGACGGACGTTAGCGAACAAAAACTAAAAATTTATGTACAATTGACTAAACTAGAGCTAAATCATTGATATAACTGAATTAGAAGCATAAAGTACATTCTTTAAAAAATGTACTTTTTTTGTGCATTATTCTGGATTGGTATTTTGTATATTTTATAGTTCATCATATTATCAAATCTAAGAAATTGATTTGTACATTTTTTTCAATGATAATCAATGTATAATAAAAAATTAAAGTTCGAATTCTGAAACTACTTTCACATATGAAAAATTGAATCTAAATTGCTGTAGGCCTATAATAAAGATAGGAATAAAAAGAAATCTTCCTAGAAAGGAGTATACTGTATCATATGTGACAGTATTATTAATAAATCATGAAAAAAATAATTACTATAGTACAGTGCATTTTGTTCCTCGTGTCTCCTTACATAGCTAGAGAACTATGCTTGATGAGTAAAAATCTAGTCGATAATATGTTCCTTACATTCTTTATCATGCTTACAATTTCTTTTTGGCTTGGTATTTGGAAGTTAGGAGATCTTGCGGGAAATCCAAAATAGAAAGTAATAAGTTGTGCTAGAGATGAGATTTCTATTTATTTTAATTATTTCTATGCCTTATTTCTTTTATTTTAATTGGAAGGATAAGCCTAAACAAAAAAATAAGTCCTTTTGCTATCTTTATAAATTTTATATGATTTACTTGTGGTTTATCCTCATAATTTCCATAATGGCTATCGGTATTTTATCCCTTGGAGTAGTAGCTGGTATGGGAGAAAAACTTACGTTCGATCTCTCTGTTTTATCTTTTTTAGGTGTAGTTTTATTTAGTTTATATATTTTTAGTATTCTAAAAGAGATAAAGGACTTAAAGCAGATAAAAGATAAGTAAATATGAGAGAATTAGTTAACTAGCTTAAGTAAAACATAACACGGCCATGATTCATGAGCCGTGTTTTTGTATGAATGTACATTTGAAAAATTTATAGTTTCAGTTTCATTGTCAAAATGTACAATTTAAAAATTTTTAGTTTTCCCTTAAATAAAGTACATAATTGACAATGATTAGCTCAAAAAAATTTTTTGGTTACTAGAAATCGTAGAAGTTACGTGACTAATTCTTGAGCCTAAGGCACTTTTTTCACAGCGGAAAGTCTCTACAGAAAATAAATGAGAAATGTTTTATAAAAAGGAGCTTATCTACCTTCTAAAGAAGCTCGTGAATGCGAGTTAATTTGTCAATTTAAAGTTAAAAATAGATGGAATATCTCCATATAATGAATTGATTTTTGAAGGAGTAAGGAGTAAAATATAGTTAATATAATGACTGATTAGAGATAAATAAAACAAGGCATAAAAAAGGCACCGAATCGGTGCACACTTTTTCAAGTTGGATACGGACAAAGCCTTATTTTAACTTGCTGTGTTGTTTCGAATGGTGCCAAAACTTATTTTTTGTATGATATAACAGAATATTTTAAAAATGAAGGGGTTTTCTATGGAAAGTGATGTGTTTTTTGATTATTATTTAAAATCACTTAGGTTTCATTTGGGTGATAGGTGTAAGGATATTGGATTTATAGAGTTTTTCAAAGATGAAAATAATTGTTTTATTACTATAGAGGATTATGTTTTGGAATCATTTGTAATATTGTCAAATATTTTGAGTCAGAAGAGGATTGTGTTTTCTTGTGGAATTATTTATAGTAAGGGGGTAGTTACTGGAGTAGAAGTATGTATGAATGTATTAGAGTTAGAAAGATTAAATAATTTGTACAAGATATAGTTTTGAAGCATATTAAAAAAATAAGGGAAACTGTCTATGTAGGATGTGTGGAGTTGATAGTATCAATGTTATCTTGTTTTAGAGCTGTGTTATTTCGAATGATCCCAAAGAAAGAAAAACAAGAAATGATGGTCTAGGAGCTCGATATATTGAGCTTCTTTTTCTTTAGAAATTCAAATAATAATTTTACAGACTTTTATGTCATTAATTTATTTTCCCCCTCCGCTTTTTCTTTGACTCTCCTTTCTTATTTTTCTAAAATAATAGGTATGTGAAGGGAGATTGATATGAAAAAAGGTTTGGTAATTGTGCTTTCTGCTTTGGTCTTGGCTTCGTGTAGTCGTCCCCAGAGGACGGTGTCGCCTAAGAGTTCGGATACCAAGCAGACCAGCACTTCGGAAAAGAAACAGTCTGGTATGGATTTGAAAGCCATTAAGGCTAAGGACTACTCGAGTATCAAGGGGACTTGGATCGATGGTCGTGGTAATGAGCTGGTCTTTGATGACAAGGGCTTAGTCAGCGAGGATGTTGAGCTTGATGCATCGAGCTTTAAGCAGAAGGACCAGATTGCTGAGATGACGGTTAGTGCCAAGTCGGGTGTGGGAGGCTACGGTCTCTTGCTCCTTCCAAAAGGTCAGATAGCGGGCAAAGACGATGCTTCGGATAAGTCCAAGGATCGGATCTGGGCTGGTCAGTCACCGGCTTATGGCGATGATGACAATTTCTACTATCGCAAGAAAGAGCAACCGAAAGATCGGGAGCAAGCAGATACGGACGATAGCAGTAGTACGACAAAGACCAGTAAGGCCAAGAAGTGGAATACTCGCCCGAATAGCGAGGTTAAATCTTCGAAGAAGGCGGATCAGAATGATTATCCAGGCTACACCGATGCTCAGGTCGAAGCTGCGCGTGTCTGGGCTTATGTGATTAAGAACGTGCCATCAGAATTAAATATTTCAAATAGTGCAGCTGGAACAAAGATTTATAATGGTGGCTTGGGCGTTGATTATCCCAAAGATGTGCGTCATCTGTTTGGTTCTTATTCGGCCGAAGGAAATGTGACTTATGCATCCAACGGTGATGGGACGGTGACCATTTATCCTGTACCGAGCCACTGGCAACAGTCTGCGGATGAGTTGAACAGCCAAGAATACATGACTCAGTTTACCCAAGGAATCTTAGATCATGCGGAGACGGTAACGTTGCCTGATGGGGATCCAGACATGATTCGCCAGATCCTAGCCGTATTGAAGTAGGAACTGGATTTGAGAGCTCAGTTTATTGTTTTTTTGAGCTGATCCTGCTACAATGATATTACACGGAAAAGACTGGGCTTCCAGCCTTTTTCATTTCACCATAGAAAGGTCTTTTATGAAACGCAAATCGATTTTGTTTTTGTATTTACTCTTGCTAGCGATTGGACTGGCCTATGAGACCCAATCACTGACGGAAGGTTGGATGTCTGGTAGCCAGTACGGGATTGTGGGACTTTCGACCTTGATCCTTTTGGTCTATGCGCTTCCTGCTGTCTGGGCTCTCTTTCATTTTTCTAAGAAGTGGAAGTTGTCTTGGGTACCGGTTCTCTTTTCTCTATTAGGTGGGGGCTTTGTTGCCGGTTGGTTGTCTAGCTTTGCCAATACCTATTTCCATGATATGATTCAAGCGATCGCTCCAAATAGCGACTTTTGGAACCAGTACGAGAGTGCCATTGCTGCGCCACTCTTTGAGGAACCCTTTAAGTTGATTCCCATCTTCTTTGTTCTCTATTTGTTCAGTGTCCGTCGCATCAAATCGATTTTCCTCTTGGCTATTGCCTCTGGTCTTGGTTTCCAGATCGTAGAGGACTTTGCCTATATCCGTCAGGATCTGCCGGAAGGTTTCTCCTACACGGTGTCAGGGATTCTCGGGCGTGTGGCCAATGCTCCCATGTCTCACTGGGTCTACACAGGTCTTGTTATGCTAGGGCTCTTCCTAATTGTCCAAGCAAGCAGAGGACGCAAGGATTTACGTCTAGTAGGCTGGGGATATTTAGTAGCAGGGTTTGGACTCCATTTTGTTGGCAATTCACCCTTCTCACAAATCGTGACCGAGTTGCCGATTGCGATTCCAGTCTTGAATGCTATGGGGCTCTTCCTAATCTACCAAGCTTATCAAACCGTCGAGCGATTAGAACAAGCAAAATAAGAACAAAAAGAGAATGAGAGTGGGACAGAAATCGGTTATTCGTTAGAATTCGATTTCGTCGTCCCACCTCCGCACAGTTGAGTAGGGCTGT
>OBXL01000195.1_pt1 | contig 24139 bp, 25 predicted proteins | sample 1476591 | NCBI WGS metagenome assembly OBXL01 (sample SAMEA2580155, study PRJEB22360) | human gut metagenome | biome: human gut; feature: human-associated habitat; material: faeces | place: Denmark | collected 2008/2010 | reverse complement strand
TATAAACAAAAATAATAAAAAAGAATTTATATTGAAATTGTTATCCGTTTATCATATGTATATTTATATTAAATATAATAGTTTGGAATCTTTTAGTGTTGTCATCATTTTTAAATACTCTAATGGAAAATCATATTGATTTAGACATTGCAGTTCAAATTTTATTTTTTAGGTATCATTAAGTATACACCATATTAGGATTTGTGATCTTAATTATTCAATTTATTTAGCTGTAACTGAATTCCTTCAAATTGGCTTAAGACGTATGTATCATGTGAAATAATGATTAAGTGTGTCATCTTTAAGGAAATCAACATTTGAAGTATAGCTTCTTCATTAATGACATCTAAGTTGGTTGTAGCTTCATCCAATATGAGAATCTCTGGTTCTAATATTAAAGCTTTAGCTATCCAGACGCGTTGAAATTGACCACCACTTAACGTCGAAACTTTATGATTAAGTATATCGTGTGGTAAGTTACACTGATCAAGTACTGCTTCAATGCTTGATGTATAACGCTGTTTATTTACCTTGTAATTCTTAAGTGGTTCTAATAATGTAGCTAATACCGTTTTACGCTGATTTAAGGTGTCACGTTGATATTGAGGTACATATTGAATGTGCTTCATCCACTCTTTAGACGTATAAGATTCACGTAAGCGCCCATTAAAATATAATTCGCCCTGATAATCCGTATCTAAACCAGCGATAATCTTGGCTAATGTAGATTTACCACAACCGCTCTCACCACTTATGAGTAAGTGCTGGTCGTTAATTGTACATGATATTTCTTTAAATATCAGTTGCGTGTCTATATATTTGGTTAATCTCTCTATTTTAAGCATAAGGTTGTCTCCGGTGTGCAATCGTAATTAATTTTTTCGTGTAATTATGTGTCGGCTTAGTTAAGATCGACGCGGCCTCACCATTTTCTATTAATTGACCTTGCTGCATAATACTAATATGTGTGGCACAATCTTTCACTAAGTTAATATCGTGTGTGATAAAAACAATGGTCATTTGGTAACGCTCCTGTGCCCTAAGAAGGTAATGCATAAACTTTTTAATATTTTCTTGATCAAGTGCACTCGTCGGTTCATCTAAAAATAAGTAGTTCGGATGTCTAATTAATGACATTATAAAGGCGACACGTTGTGCCATACCTCCACTAAGTTCGAAAGGATAACGCTCAAGTAATTGTTCCCCTTGTCTTAAACCAAGTAATTGCATCATCTGTAAGACATCTTCCTTAATACGCTGTTTAGTGAGATGTGTGCGATTGGCTTCATAAATGTACTGGAAATGCTTAGCTAATGTTAAATTTTGAAACATATTACTTTGAACATCTTGAAACACTGCATCTGTTTGAGTTAAATCGATGTCAATATCTCCTTGATAACATAATTGTGATCGTTTCATTCCAAGTATTGTTCTTGTTAATAGTGATTTCCCACTGCCACTTTCACCTATAATACAATGAAATGCACCTTTAGTTACTCTCAAATCAACATCCTTTAACAATACTTTCTCTTGATCTAAAATCGATAATTGATTGACGTTGACTACCGTATTTACTGCGTTATTTTTTTGTTGATGATTTGACATAATAAGGCGAAACCTCCTAACAATACACCAGGGAAGAAGAAGAGCCACGGCGCGCCGTTGAAATAACTTTTCCCATCAAAAAGAATTGTTCCTAACTCAGGCGTCGGCGGTTTAATACCTAGTCCTAGAAAGGCAAGGCCAGATATGCTGAGCATCATTTTGCCAAAGTCAGTCGTTACCAAAGCGAATATATTACTTAATAAATGTGGAATCACATGTGTTACTGTCGTTTTGAATGTTGAGTTCCCACTCAACCGTGCATATTGAACAAATGGGCGTTTTTGAATATCTCGCGTTAAATTTCTGAAGTAACGTAAATAACGTCCTATCCATCCAATCGTTAAAGCAAGTATCAAACCTATCATGGAGTTACTTACTAAACTTAAGATGACTAATGCGATAATAAATGACGGAATAGCTAGCAACATATCGGCAACAAACATGATGATTTGATCTAACCATCGTCTTTCTATGCCTGCAATTAAGCCAAAGATCAGTCCCATACAAACGCTTAATAGAATCACTATGCCTGTTAAACTTAATGTGACAAGACTACCGACAATCAGTCTTACTAAGAAGTCTCTACCTAATTGATCGGTACCCAACCAATGTTGTCCATTAGGTGACTCAAGTGGGTTCAAATGTTGCGTATCTTGCATTAAACTATACGTAATTAATACAACCATCAAACTCAATAGTGAACCTATTGCGATGTACGTTTGATATTTTTTCATCACATCGCACCTCTTTTCTCATTGCCTGACTGCTGGGTATGACGTCGTCGAAGTCTAGGTTCATTCTTCAAAATAATCACATCGCCTAAATAATTCATTAGCATAATAAAGACAATGATAAAGATGACAATTCCCTGAATCAGTGGATAATCTCGTTGGTTAATAGCATTAATCAACAATTTACCTATACCAGACATGCTGAAGATAACTTCTAGTATTACGGCTTTTCCTATTAAATGAATGATACTGTTAATTGAAATGGTCATTAGTGGTGCAAATATCTCTTTAATTTGTACGATGATACGCGCTTTTAACGAGAAATGTCTTAACTGCGCCAGTTGATACGCATCTTGATCTAACGTTTGCGCAATCAGATGTGCTGTCATCAATAAGATGTGACACCCTTCTATAACAACAATTGTGAAGATGGGCAGCACAAAGTGTTGCCATGAATCACTACCTACAAATGGTAACAATTGCCAACGTACGCCTAAATAATAAATGAATAAAATAGCTAACCAGTATTCTGGCATTGAGGTCATCACTTGGGCGAATCCACTAATTCCATTAGCGTAACGTGTATGCGGACGCGTCCCAACGAAGTAACCAACAATATAGCCAAATGGCAACATGATACAACTAGAGACAATGATTAGCACAAGCGTAGGCATGATGGCTTCCATTATCATAGCGGTAACCGCTTCATTGGTACTAAAACTGTATCCTAAGTTGCCCGTAAGTGCATGTCCAACCCAATCGATATATCTTAGTAACACATGTTGTCCTAAACCAAGTTTATGTTGTGCGGCTTCAATATTGTCTTGCGTAATCGACGTATAACCATGACGTTGTAGATACAGAATCGCTGGATTACCTGATGTCTTCTCAACTAAAATGAAGATAATAAACGAACTTATGATTAAATAAAGTATGAATTTAATTGTACGTTTGAGCATTGTTATTCATTAACTTTCAATCCTTTATAATCAATTGGCGCATCCGTAAGTCCAGAAAATTTGAATTTTTTTACTTTATCACTCACTACAAACGTTTCATTTGGATACGCAATTGGCACACCATAATATTGTTGATTAAAGTGTTTAAATATGTCATCAAACGAACGCTGTTGGTCTTCTTTTGATACGGTTGATGGGAAATCGTCTAGCTGTTTCGTCAATGTTTCATCATCAGCTAACACGCCTGGTTGACCATCATTATTTCTAAACACTGAACTCATAAAGTTGTAAGGCATTAATGCATCTGAATACGTTCTATAGAAAATCAAATCATAGTCTTTTTTCGTCCATAATGTATCATAGTATGATTGTGAATCTAACGTTTTCACATTTAGCTTAATACCGGCTTGTTTAAGCTGACGTTGCACTTTTTCAGCTTTATCTTTCCAACTTGGGAACTCTGCAGTTTGAATGACTAAGTTAAATGATAAAGGTTTGCCATTCTTTTCAAAGATGCCGTCATCGTTTTCATGATATCCTTCTGATTTAAGTAACCTTTCAGCCGCTTTCATATCATAATCGTGTGGCTGTTGATTATCTTTAGTCACAAATTGTACGTTCTTCTGGAACAGACCATCTACAGATTTGCCCACAATGTCTTTCGCATCGATGCTCTTACTTATCGCTTCACGAATTGTGCGATGATTTAATACATCATTTTTAGGGTTAAATGCCATAAAGTGACTTACTGTGCTAGGTCTATCTTCAATCGTTAAGTTCTTATTTTTCTTATCTTGTTTGATTTGTTCACCTGATAGCATACCTAAAGCACCACCCGAAATATCTACAGAACCACTTTGTACTGCAGAATTTCTTGAGTCCCCATCTTCAATCGTTTGGAATGCAAGATGATAATTGACTGGGTGACCGTTGTCGAAATATTTATTTGGCTTCATTGTCGTTTTTTCTTTACCAGTTTTATCAACAACAAATGCACCTGTTCCAATCGCTTTTTCAAATTTACCGTTTACTTTACCATCTTCTACTGAATGTGGACTCATAATACGCAACGGTCTCACTTGTGTTAATTCATTTAACACTTGATTTGATGGAGATTTCAATCTAATTTGGACCACGTGATCATTTTTAACAACGACTTTATCTAATTTTTTTAACGTTTCTACAGTCGTATCTTTATTCATCGCTTTCGCACGATCAATCGAGAATTTCACGGCCTTAGCATCTAATGCTGAACCATCTGAGAATTTAACGTTCTTTTTCAAATGGAATTCATAAACTTTCCCTGATTCATCAACGCGCCATTTATCTGCTAAACCTGCTTTAACGCCCTTATCTTTGTCGTATTTAACTAATGCATCATACACTGCACTATAAACGGGCATCGCTGCATCATAGCCTTGCGCGTCAAGTTTATCCGCCTTTGCTTCAGTAGGTAGCGATACCGTAACATCTTTATCTTCTTTTTGACCATTGTCACAACCTGCTAATAAGAGCGTAGCACTTGCTGCTACCGTCATTAATATACGTTTCTTCATTTCTCAGTACCTTCTTTCACTCTTGCTTTGATTAAAAATGATTCTTCATATAATGTTTGTAAATAATCATTTGGTGATAAATAAAAATCGCTATAATGTGTTAAATCAATCACGTCAGGTACAGGCTCTTTCATTACCGAAACTTCAAATCCTGCATTCACAAAGCTATCAACGATATGTTTTAGAGAGTGATTCTGAGAAGGTGTGGCACCATATTGATTAATCGTGTCATCCATAAACTGACGACTCGGGTTATTAGTTAAATCCGCGAATGAAGCGTAATAAACGCCGCCTGGTTTCAATACCTCTTTTAAATCTTTCGCATGTTGCGGAATATCCTCTATTAAGTACAATACAGACGTACTTACAGCCGTATCAAATATGTACTTCGTTTCTTGTGGTTTATCTGTTAAATAGTATGTAAGTGGACGTTGTCCTTTTAATGTCTCTGCCTTTTCCAAAGATAAACGTGCTAAATCTATTCCAACACCTTCTTTAAACGGTGTTGTATCGTATAATCGTCGTAAAAATCCGCCTTGATTACATCCCACATCTAAAATCGTTTTCCCTTCGATGTCAGATGTATCAAGCATTTCTATCGTTCTCTCCCAAGCTTCTTGATGGTCTCGTGCCATCTCATCATCTGATTCTTGCCCTTTTTGCCACCAAACGTCATAACTATTAGTCATTTCATTCTCCTCGCTTACTTCAAATCGTAATAATTACGTTTTAAATAGTACTACACTATGTACATTTACGCAATGAGAATTTTTTAAAGTCATGAATGAACGCAAAAAAAATAAGCTATGGGCGCGGGACATTGATCGATGTCCCAGGCTCACAACTTATAACTGAATATTTATTGTGTTTGTATATGTCTACGAGAACGAATTGAATAAACGATTAGTCCTATAATAAATCCAATAATTGCTGGAACGATCCAGCCCATGTCAATTGTAAAGAATGGTAAATAGTGTTCGGCAAAGCCAATTAATGTTTACGCGAATGATGTCTTCGCAAAGAATTCTGGACTTGCATTGATGCCGTCAAAGAATGCTGCAACCATAGTAAAGAACGTTGTAAATTTATAAACAATTGTCGAATGATTAAATAATGGGCTGACAAGTGTTAATAAAATAAGTGTAATCGCTAATGGATAGATAAACATAAGTACAGGTGTTGAATACATAATGATCTTAGTTAATCCAACATTCGCGAAGATACAGACAAGTAGTGCGACACCTGTTGCCAACCAAAGGTAATTCATTTTCGGGAATAGTTCTGTGAATATTTCTGAAAAGGCAGTTATTAAACCAATCGCCGTCTTCAAACATGCCACAATAATAATTAGCGATAAGATGATAATGCCATAATCTCCAAGATAGTGTTGCGCGATTTGAGCAAGTGCGATACCACCATTTTCACTCACTTTAAAATGACCTAAACTCATCGTACCCATTAAAGCAAGTAACGTGTAAATCACGCCCATTCCTACGATACTTATAAATCCTGACTTAAACGTTTCTTTAGCACTCCCATTCGGATTGGTAATACCTAATTTCTTAATCATTGTCACAATGATAATCCCGAATGCGAGTGCGTCTAGTGTATTATAGCCATCAATAAAGCCTTTCAATAAGACACTATTACTATAGTTTGCACTTATTAGCGTATGACTAATGCCACCCATAGGTTTAATAAATGCTAAGACAACTACAATACCTAGCAATACTAAAAATACTGGATTTAAGAATTTACCTATGTAATCTAAAATTTTAGATGGCTTCCTAGAGAAAAACCATGCTATTAGAAAGAATAAAATACTGAATATCGGTAACACTAACTTTCCAGTGCTTGCCTAAATAAATGGTGAAAATGCAATTTCATACGATGTTGTTGCAAGACTTGGTAACGCAAAAAACGGTCCAATTACTAAATATAGGGCAACTGTAAATACATATGCATAGCCTTTACTCACTCTAGATGAAATATCTAAAACGCCATTCGTTTTAGATATACCGATGGCTACGATACCTAGGAAAGATAACCCAATCGCTGTAATTAAGAACCCTAAATTAGCAAGCCAAACCTTGGTGCCTGCTGTTTGTCCAAGATGAATAGGAAAGATTAAATTTCCTGCACCAAAGAATAAACCAAACAACATCGAACCAATAAATATATTTTCTTTGATTGAAAGTTTCTGTTTCATCATGTGTTACATCTCTCCTATTATGTGTTTACTAGCTATTATACATAAATTTAACATCTATTTGTTCAAAATATTCAATAAATTTAAATCATCACTATATTCAATGGATTATGCCATAAAAAAGACACCTCGTAACCGGCGTTTTGATTATTTCACGCAATCTACGAGGTGTTATCATCCATCCTAAGCCACGTTGTCTTTCAAACATTAACTACTGGAACGATGGTATGATATTAAGCTTTTCGAATTTGCCATTGATATGGATCTTCTAATTGATTCCAATCACTACCAATTTCATCGCTATTTACTAAGCATTGATCTAATTCTTTTATAATTTGTTCTTGATCTAATTCTGTACCGATAATTACAAATTGTGTATTTCTGTCACCATATTCGATATCCCAACTTTCGGCAACATCTGGTCGTTGATTAAGAATTTGTTCTCGTTGTTCTGGCGACATTGCAGCTACCCAATACGTTACCGGACTAATATTACAAGATGAACCTGCTTGAGATAATAAGCATGCAACTTGATTATATTGTGCTAACCAAACAATCCCTTTTGCACGAACAATGTTATTAGGCATTTGTTCTAACCAATCATTGAAACGTTTCGCGTGAAACGGTAAACGTCTTGAATAGACAAATGATCCAATACCATACTCTTCTGTCTCAGGTGTATGTTCAGCGTGACCACCTTCAGTTAATTCTTTTATCCAACCTGCAGAATTACTTGCTTGTTCAAAATCAAAGCGACCTGTATTTAACACGTCATTGATATCAACTTCGGCATTTGTCGTTTTGATTAATTTAGCATCCGGTTGTAATTTTCTTAAGATGTTTTCTAATTTTATTAATTCCGCTTCGGTAACTAAATCCGTCTTATTGATCACTAGCACATCACAGAATTCGACTTGATCAATGAGTAAATCGGCAATTGAGCGTTCATCTGTTTGATCTGCACCTTGATCACGATCTACAAGTAAATCTTCAGAATTAATGTCATTAATAAATCGATTCGCATCTACAACAGTTACCAACGTATCTAGTCGACAAATAGAAGTTAAATCAATACCTAATGCGTCGTCAATGTAAGAGAAGGTTTGTGCAACAGGTACCGGTTCAGATATCCCTGTAGATTCAATCACAATATAATCAATATTTCCTTTTTCTACTAGACGCTCAACTTCTTGCAATAAATCGTCTCTTAACGTACAGCAAATACAACCATTAGATAATTCGACTAATTTTTCATCTGTTCGAGATAACCCGCCCCCATCAGCAACTAAGTCTTTATCAATATTTACCTCACTCATATCATTCACAATAACCGCAATTCGACGGCCTTCACGATTATTTAAAATGTGGTTAAGTAATGTTGTCTTACCTGATCCAAGATAACCACTCAATACCGTTACAGGTATCTTGCCCATAAAATCATACCTTTCTTTTTATAAATCGTAATTATTACGTTTTATATTTTATATTTAAATTTTTAATTGTCAATCAAACTAATGATAATCAAATGTAGCTATATCAATGATTAACGCTCACTCTAGAACTTATTTACCGAAATGAATTGATACTATTTCCACACTTTTATTGACTACCTCGACTTGACACGCTCTATTTTCGGAAGCTATTATAAAATAAATTAGGTTAACCTAAACTTTTATTTAGGAGGTAGTTTGTTGATAGAAATTAACAACATGAATTTGTATTTAAATCATAAACATGTACTGAAAGATATTTCTTTAAAGATTCCAATATCAGGGGAAATTATTGGCATCATGGGGCCCAACGGTGCGGGTAAGTCTTCATTGCTAAAAAGCTTGATCGGAACGTTTAACGCTAGTGGCGAGATGTATTTATATGGCAAATCCATACATAAACAATTGCAATACATTACATACATTCCTCAAAAAGCGCAATTAGATTTAGACTTCCCAATCAATGTTGAGAAAGTCATTTTATCTGGCTGCTATCAAACTATTGGTTGGTTCAAACGTGTCGATCATGCGTCTAAAACAAAATTCCAAAAACTATTAAGAGACTTAGATTTAGAAGCGTTGCAATACAAACAAATTTCCGAGCTCAGTGGCGGTCAATTGCAACGTGTTCTTGTAGCAAGAGCATTAATGTCTGATAGTACAGTTTATTTATTAGACGAACCGTTTGTAGGCATCGATTTTAATAGTGAGCAACTTATTATGGAGAAACTTCGCCAATTAAAAGCGCAAGGTAAGCTTATTCTTATTGTGCACCATGATTTATCTAAAGCAGAAGACTATTTCGACCGTATTCTTTTGCTGAATCGTACAATTAGATTCTTCGGTCCTAGTCATCAAGCAATGCAACCCCAATATCTCAATCACACATTTTTATTTAATGTGACTTCTACTTTTAATGAAGGGAGTGACATAGCAAATGACTGATTTCATTCAACATTTATTTGATTATCAGTTCTTAAATCGCGCTTTAATTACATCTATTATAGTGGGCGTAGTTTGTGGGACTGTCGGAAGTTTAATCATCCTTCGTGGATTATCGTTGATGGGAGATGCGATGAGTCATGCCGTTTTACCTGGTGTGGCGTTGTCATTCTTATTCAATATTCCGATGTTCATCGGCGCATTAGTCACTGGCATGATTGCAAGTTTATTAATTGGATACATTTCTAACAATAGTAAAACAAAGCCAGATGCAGCGATTGGCATCAGTTTCACTGCATTTCTCGCAACGGGTGTCATCATTATCAGTCTGATAAACAGCACGACAGATTTACATCATATTTTATTTGGTAACTTGCTCGCGATTACCCGACAAACATTTTGGACAACCCTTATTATTGGTGCCATCGTGATGTTACTGATTGTCATATTGTATCGACCATTAATGATTTCAACGTTTGATCCAACATTCAGTCGCGTAAGTGGGTTGAATACTACAGTCATTCATTATTTTGTAATGCTCTTACTCGCCTTAGTCACCGTTGCTAGTATTCAAACTGTTGGCATTATCCTAGTCGTCGCATTACTTGTTACACCGGCATCGACCGCCTTTTTAATCACAAAGAATCTTTATTCAATGATGATTGTAGCAAGTTTGATTGGCGTAGTAAGTTCGATTGTCGGATTGTACTTTAGCTTTATTTACAATCTTCCAAGTGGGGCAACGATTGTCATTGCAACATTTAGTATATATATCTTGACCCTTCTCTTTTCAAAATTAAAAACAAAGTATAGAGGTGTACACACAACATGAAAAAATTTATTCCATTACTTATTGCATTGATTCTAGTTCTAGCAGCATGTAGTTCAAATTCTGGTGAACAACATTCTAAAAATCATGACAAATTGAAGGTTGTCACAACCAATTCCATTATTTATGACATGGTCAAACAAATCGGTGGTGACAAGGTAGACGTTCATAGTATCGTACCTGTAGGACAAGACCCGCATGAATACGAAGTGAAACCGAAAGATATTAAACAACTTACTGATGCAGATGTTATCTTCTACAATGGTTTCAATTTAGAATCTGGTAACGGTTGGTTTGAAAAAGCTTTAGAACAAGCAGGCAAATCTACAGATGATAAGTCAGTATTCGCGGTGTCTAAAGGCGTTAAGCCTATCTATTTAAATGGTGAAACAGGTAATAAGGACAAGATTGATCCACATGCATGGTTAAGTTTGGATAATGGTATTCAATACGTTAAGAATATTCAAGAACAACTTGTGAAAGCAGATGCCTCACATAAAGCAGACTATCACAAACAAGGTGATGCTTATCTTGCTGAACTTGAAAAGTTAAACAAAAACAGTAAAGATAAATTCAATGATATTCCAAAACAAGAACGTGCTATGATTACAAGTGAAGGTGCCTTCAAATACTTCTCAAAAGCCTTTGATATCAAGCCAGGCTATATTTGGGAAATCAATACTGAGAAACAAGGTACACCGTCACAAATGAAACAAGCTATCAAGTTTGTTAAAGACAATCACATCAAACATTTATTAGTTGAAACAAGTGTAGATAAAAAATCTATGAATAGCTTAACTGAGGAAACTGGTAAGCGCATTTACGGAGAAGTCTTTACCGATTCAATCGGAGAAAAAGGCTCTAAAGGTGATTCATATTATAAAATGATGAAACACAATATCGAAACAATCCATGGAAGCATGGAATAGACTTAATTAAAACAACGCAATTAAGAAATTAAATTAATATACTATTATCATCTTTCTATTAAAATAGCTAGTAAATGAATTTTTAGGAATCCATTTACTAGCTTATTATTTTTTATATCCTTAGTTAAAATCTAAATCCTAAGGCAGCGGTCTAAAGAAATTCTTAGATGAACATTTACTCATTCTGTTGTGATGTTTGCTACGGGTAAGCTGGGTCGAGCCGCGATCTCAAAACTTATCCTACTTCCTCAGGCGTCATACAACATCATTCGTAGTCCATCCTTAGAACTACTAGAGCCTAGAACATAAATAATTTATTATCGTATTATTTGATTATCTCAATAAAATCTTTATTTACTGTTAAGAATAGCCCTTCTTGTGTTACTAATTTTGATGTTGGGTTCTCAGTATAAATAATGTCTTTAATAGTCAGTATATCATTTTTTTAAGTTTGCCTTCTACATTATCTTTTAAATTACGTGAGTCATACAGTTTACAAGCTTCTATACTTTTCACAGTTTCAGGCACCTTAGTAATATACTGTTCTAAACCTGCTGTGTTAATCAAGGTAATAAAGTCTTTATTCGCTATTATAACACTATCATCTACACGAATTATATTTAGCGCATCAACCAGATCTAGTATTCGTTGAATGTGCAGAAGTGTGACAGAACCATTGGTTGTTGTCGATATCTTTTTAACACCCGCCTTAGCACCAATCACTACAATAAGAAGCAAGCTTGGTATTATTGATGCGAAACTATATGTGCAATTGGAAACATACTCCAGAGATATTCAAACGTTATTCTATGAACAATTAAATCACTGTATTCTCTACGAAGTGTTTTTTAGCACTTCATTTTATTTTTCCTCAAGTATTTTTTCTAACTATTTCTCCATATACTTATACATTTTCTTATTTAAATTCTATGGCATACCAATTTTATGTGAAAATTAGTATAGATGTTAACTAAAATAATAAAAAATAAAAGCGGAGATATAGGTAGTCCTAAACCTGTATATTCAGATGATGATATCGACTCTAGTGAAGAAGATTAATAATACCAATTGTAATATTAACGAAGTGCCCTCAAGCACTTCGTTTTTTCTTTCTGTAGTATTTCTAACTATGCTTAAGAATTCTCTTTATCAATTTCAATAACACTTATCTAATGAGATAGCGAATTGACAGTATCTATCTACTACTACACGAAGCTTATATTGAAATTGCTAAAGAACACATGATGATTTTTATCGGGAAATGACTGGGATTTGCAGATTCAAAGAAGCAGAAGGATTGTGCAAGCACAATCCCAAAATCCCGTTATTTTTTATAAATAAATAATATATATAAGGAAGCAGAGACCTCTGCGTATCGGTTAATGATGCGGTTTTCGAATTTATTGATAAGGATTACCATACTTATTACAATACTCATAGAAGACTTTCGTTACATATAGATTTGCTTTTCAATATCTTCTTTACTATCAAATTCAAATCTTTTCAATATGAGTTCGGCAAACTCTAATGCTGCCGTTCTATTAGCAGTAACTAAATTTTGATCTTTTATAGCTTGTCTTAAAACGAAATAAAATTTAGAATTATACTTTGAAAACTGTTCTAAAGTTTCTAGAGAATTACCCGCATGTTGATAAGTATTTAAAAACTTATACTTCCCTAAATAATCTACTGCCCCACATATAGCAGTAATAAACTTATTGCTAACAAAAGCATTTTCTATGAAACGTTTTAGTGTTTCATCTTCTTCATCTCAACTGTTACCACCAATCATAATTAAAGCATCATACTCGCATATATCATTAATTAAATTATCTATTTTAATTGTAAATCCACCAATCGAGGTAAAATATTCATAAATTGAAGTTGTTTCTATTTTCCATTCACTGCTTTGGTTTAAAATAGAGGAACAGTAGCTTGCTTACCATTCTGCATACTCATTTAGTAATAAAAGCACTGCTTTTTTCATTTAATTCCCTCTTTGCTTTTAAAGTAGATAACCAATACTATTACTAATTCTTAGAATTAACGATTACTTGATAAATTTTTTCTACTATTTCTTCTATACTAAAATCACTTGTATTCAATGCATACTTATCTACTAAATATGGGTTGTATGCACGTACATCTTCAACACTCACTTTATGCCAAATAGGTAATATAATAACATGCTCTTCATTTATTTCTCTGTTTAGAAAGGATAAAAATTCGTACCTGCTCCAACCACTTTCAATAAAATTGGGGGATAAAAATACTACAACAAACCGAGAGTTTAGTATACCCATATTCATAGTTTCTGTTTGACTTTTTCCGATTTCAAAAACTTTAACATCTTCAAAGACTTTTAGTCCTTTTTCTATTAGTTTTTCACTTATCTTAGATACATAATCTTCTTTATCTAAACTAGAATGGGATAGAAAGACATCATATTCAATTATCTCTTTTTGATTCACTGCTTTTTTTATCTGATTTGATATCTCATTTATTTGATCTGAATTAGTTAATAATTTTTCCATAATCTCTTCATTTCCTTTTGTATTTTTATCTAACATACTGGATAATTTCTTTTGATTCCTAGACTGCTCTTTTTGAAGATTAATTTTTGTTTCATTAATTTTTTTCTCAATCTTAGTATACTCAACTTGTAAATCTGCAAGTTTTTGCTGCTTTGTAACTAATTGCTTATTAGATTTTTCCAAATCTCTAATATTACTGGAAGTAGGTTTTCTTTTTTTATTTATTCTTTCTATCCTTTTTCTTAATCTATCAATTTCATCTGGTAACTTATTCATATTTCTAGCTATTTTTGCAGATTTTGACATTTGACTTTTTAATTTAGTTTCTAATACTGACATATAATACCTCGCTTTTTATAATCTTATTCATTAATTGAATTTAATTCTTGCGTTATATTATTTGAAGCGTATGGATTTATCTCCATTATCCAATTAACATGGCTAGATAAACCATCTAAGTCAGGAAATAATGATAATTCGTTGATACCATAATAAGATAACTCTTCTCTTAATTTTTTGCGATAATGTTTCTTTATGATGATTTTGTGTAGTTCTTCTTTCTCTGAAAGATTAGCTTCAATAGAATTTGTAGGAGGCTCATGAATAGTAAAAATTCCACTTTGTCTAACCACTCTCGAAGCTAGACCGTTAGGCTTTACTTTTTTTATCCCTTTACTCTTAAAAGGCGTATCCCCTTTCATATTCATATCCGATTTTTTTAAATAGGCATAAATAACAGCATCACAATCCTCATATGTTTGCACCGCAAAAAAGGCAGCAACTAAAGGATTAAAACTCCAATCCAATAGTCTAGTAGCTAATCCGTGATGTTGCGCTATAGTTAGCATATCCCAATCACTATAAGTTTCTTTTAAAAATATCATTGCTTGACGTTTCCAGGCATAAAATGTTTCTTCATCATCATATTTATCATAAGGTTCTCGACCAGCTTTCGGAACTAAACTCCAATTCAAATTACTATGACCTCTAAATAACCATAAGCTATTATCTCTATAATTCTTTAAAACTTGATGTAACTCACTGAAAGACTCGACTGACCTTTTCATAGAACCCCTCCAATAGGAACGTTTGTTCCCTGTTTATATTGTATATCTTATCTTATAGGGAAAAATTAGTAAACATTATTGAAATATCTTAAAAATAAAACTAGCATTATGTTTATACATTGAATTATTGAAAGTGAGTAATACTATGATTAAAAATAAATGGAAAATAGAAATGTGGTTTCGAAATTTTAGTTATTTTATACATAAAATTAATTCAGAATTCATATTAGAAGAATACTTAGAGGATTATTTACCTAAAGAATACCGACCAAATTTTATATGTGGAAAAGCTCAACCTAGCGAAACTATATATGTAAGCTATTTTATAAATCAGGATGAACAAACTGTGGAGCAACATACTGTGGAATGTGACAAAACTGGTTTTTTTATAGATGAAATCCCTAAACATTTTTTAAAAAATAAAATGCATTATTTTATTGATAGTCAAAGTAAAATTGATATTAAAGACTTATTAAATGAATTTATTGATCAAGGTACAGCCATTTTGAATATATTAGATTTAAATGTCCTAGAAACATATTTTAACGATTACTTGGAAACAATCAACCATACAACAGAATTCGCTAAAAAAATAGCTAACAAAGCTATGAAAGAAATTCGAAAAAATATTGAGTTAGAGCAAATTAAACAACGAGTAAACTATATTAGAAATGAAGATCAAGTCTCTTCTTTAGAAAACTTTAAGGATTTAAAGCATACGATATTAAAACAACATCGAGATTTATCGTTAGAAAATATTGATGATATTATAATAAGCGACTTTTTAACAAGATACCTCATTTATAAAGAAAAGCAAGATTCATATGTAAAAAAAGATATCTCAAGTATAAATAAATCTCAGTATTTTAAAAAGTTAGTAATCGAAGGTTTAATTAGAGAAAGAAAGAGTAACTCTCAATACTTTGAAATAGCTAATAGTATCAAACCTTCATCTCACAATAATAATAGCTTAAATCAATCTGATGAAATAGATCAATTTAGACAGGCTGTAATTGGTGTTTCTCTTAATCTATACGATCATAATGATACTTACTTCAAATTTATCCGTAGTATTATGAAAAAAAGTTCACGTAAAGTTAATTTAACAATAGACGATATTATTAAATCTAAAAATAATATAGATAAATTTATGAAGAAAAATAAGTTAATTAGTAATAATGAGTTATTTTATTTAACAACAATTGAAGATACATTTCATTTTACATTATTCACTGCTATAACTGATTTAATTGATAAAGTAGTCAATGTTTCAAGTCGTATTATCGAAGAAGCATCTCAATACGATATATTAATTGCCTTACACAGTTTGAATAGTTTAAAAAATGAATTGAATACAATAATAGATAAACACGAAGAAAAATTAATTCGTTTCGAAAATCTTATTAATGGTTATGTAAGAAATACTCAATTAAAAATATTAGTTCGCAATACAATTGAACAGCACCCAGAACTAACAATGAAAATAGAAGATTCATTAATTTCAAACCTTAAAGATTATAATATTAGTGAAATATATAGTAGGGAGACTTTTAATAACGATTACAATGGTATTCTTGATAAATTAATGATTCAGGTAATTAATGATTTTTATAAATTACGCTTAAAAAAATTGAATAGTGGATCTAAATTATATTATTAACATACCTTTTTAAACCCAACGATTTTTTTATCGTTGGGTTTAAAAAGGTGTAATACCAATGTCCTAATATTTTCCTCTCAAATTTAGAACTTTATATCTCAGTGTAGATATAAGATACAAAGGCATCATTTAAATGATGACTAATATACAAAGGATGATCCAAATGACTTACGAGCAAGAAGATGATTTTAAACTGTTGAAAAGAAGAATTTTAGGAATTGGATTTGGTTTACCTGAGGGGCAAATATTTACATTTCATGATCTGAACCGTCGTGCAAATGTACAATGCTCAAAAGCTGTACAACAAAATGTTGGACGTTGGTTCGCATATTTTGTAAAACAAGCGCCACGTGTTCCATTTATTATTATCGGTAAAAATACCAATGGTCATTTAGTATATATGAAAGTCGGACCTAATCCACTCAATGATAGCAACCCTTCGAAAGGAGGTGTTCGCTAATGAGTCATCATGTCTTTTTTAAACGATTTCCATACCATATAGATTCAATGGGATGTCATAAAACTATTCCACCTAAAAAAGATGGAGATGAGGAAAAAGTGGTGACTATGTCTAGTTGTATCACTGTTGAAGCTAAATTTTGGCATGCCTCAGAAAACACAGAAAAGATAATTATTTCTAACGGTAAGGATAAAGAACACACATTTGAATCTGATATTTTAACAACTCGAAACTTACCTTCCTTGATTAAATATGGTTACAGTATCAATGAAAGTTATATAAGAGATTTGAGCTATGCACTACAGTTAATGCGCGATGAACTGCCCACTTCTGATTTATATGATGGCTCGGGCATCATAGAAACACCCCACGGTTACATTGTAATGGTAGATACCGTTTACACATCTAAACAATATGATCATTTAGCATCTTTAGAGCCTATTGTCGATAGTGCTTATCTATTAGAGCCTAAAGGGACATTTAAAGATTGGTTAAATATGTATATGAACGAAGTCAAAGGTCATCTTCTTCTAGAGTTAGCGGTCGTATTTGGAATTTCTGCCTTAGTGACAAGTTTTCTGAAGCATAAACATGAGGTTGAATTTGCGGGTCTCACCTTTAGTTTTACAGGCCAGTCATCAACCGGTAAATCAACAGCGGCAGCTTTAGCGGTATCCGTCGCTGGTAACCCTACCAAAGGTAATGAAACTCTTTTTAGAAGTTGGAATGCCACACGTAATGCCCTTGAAGGTTACTTGAGTAACAATTTTGGTATACCTATTGTATTTGACGAGCTCTCATCGGCAACTTTTAAAGATACAACGGGATTATTGTACTCCATCACTGAAGGTCAAGGGCGTCAACGTTCCAATGTACATGGAGAAGTTAAAACGCCTAAGAATTGGGGCACTTCTGTCATTTCAACCTCTGAATACAGTATCTTTAATGATTCTGCTCAAAATGATGGTTTACGTGTGAGGACTATTGAGATTAATGAACGGTTTACTAAAGATGCAACAAATTCAGATAATATTAAAAAAGCTGTGGCACTAAACTATGGTCATGTTTTACCGTTAGTAGCTCAATACCTTATCAACCGTGAAAATGAAGTCATTCAATGGTTTCAAGAGGAGCATCACTGGTTTAATGAAGCATTGAAGAATGAAACAAATAATACAGGTATTCGTATGTTTAAACGTTATGCAGTCATTACAACATCTGCGAAAATATTAGGTCGTGTTTTAGCTACAGATATTGATATTGCTAAAATAAGAGACTACTTTATTGATTATCATGTTCATACAGTCTCTGAACGATCACTGGCAGATAAAGCAATCGAAGTCATTACGCAATTTGTAGCACAAAACCGTGGTAAATTTTCTGATGACAAAGCGTTAAAGAATATGATGGAGAACCATGGACTAATTGCCTTAAAAGATGAGTATATCGAAGTCAAAATCATTGCGTCTGTATTTAAAAATATGTTGGTAGAGAATCACTTCCAAGATGTTAATAATGTTGTTAATGCACTAAGGGATAAAGGATTTATCGAATCTGACCATGATCGAATTACAACAAAAAGAACAGTCAAAGATGACAATGGCAAAAAACAGTCACTTGTCTTTTACCATTTAAAGCTAGATTCAAAATATGCGTCTATTTTTGGTCTAACTAAAGATGCTGAACCTATTAAAGCTGAAATTAACTTGGATAACAAAAAGATGCTTGAATCATGGAAAAAACAGAATGATGATTTAATTGATTTTTAATAACTTAAAGATAAAATCGTGCAGGAGTGAATAAAATGGATGAATTGATTGAATTACTAGCTGATTTAGTTGTTGAAGAGTTACAGAACGATAATTAATCATTGCGGTCCAACGTGTTTTTAACACGTTGGACCTTTCATTCGAATTTACTCACAAATATATATTATTTTTTTGGAGGTGTATAACATGGAAGAAGCCATTGCTTACGTACGTCAAAGTACACTCAAACAACAAAGCTTAGCGACACAGAAATCACTTATTATGGATACTGCTAAACAATATGGATGGTCTCATGTGACGTTTTATGATGATAAAAAAACAGGTCGACATACAAAACGTTCGGGCTATCAAAAAATGGTAGAAATGATTACATCTGGAAAATGTAAAGTATTATGTTGCTATCGCTTGAATCGACTACATCGTAATTTGAAAAATGCCATACAATTCTTTGAAATTTGTAAAAAGCATCACGTCACAATCATCAGTGTGAATGATGGTTATTTTGACTTATCTAAAGAATTTGACCGCTTTCGCCTAAACATACTTATGAGTCTAGCTGAAATGGAGTCTAATAATATCAGTGAACAAACACGAAATGGAATCAAAGAAAAAGCGAAACAAGGTAAAATGATTACAACACATGCACCCTTTGGGTATCAATATCATAATGGTACTTTCACGATAGACACAGTAAAAGCACCAACAATAAAAGCTGTATTCAATTATTACCTTCAAGGTTATGGTTATAAAAAAATTGCGCAATACTTAGAAGCTGATGATAACTTCATTAATCGCAAGCCTTATCAAGTGCGTAATATTATCCTCAACCCTAATTACTGTGGCCGTGTTATCAATCAATACGGACAATATGAAAACATGTTCCCAGCTATTGTCAGTACAACGATATACGAAGAAGCTCAAGTTACCCGAACTCAGAAACAAGTAAAACGTAAGCCGTCAGAAAATCAACTCAAACAAAAAATCAAATGTCCCTATTGTCATTCGACACTCACAAACATGACTGTCCGAAAACCAGATCATTCATTGCGTTACTATGTCTGTCCGCAAAATATGAATAACGCTCGCTTTGTTTGTGAATTTAAAGGAATCAACGCACAAGAATTAGAAACAAGTGTTTTAGCGACTTGTCAGGACTTCTTTCAAAATCAACAGCTCTATTCAAAAATAAACCATACTATTCAACAACGACTCAAAAGACAAAGAGATATAGAAACTAAAACTACACTCAATCACGAGCAGCTGATAGAAAAATTAGCCCAAGGCAAAATTGATGCAGAAACGTTCAGAGAACAAACGCAATCATTACATCAACAATCAAAACCTATATCATCAATCAGTGCGTATCAAATTCGAAAAGCTTTCCAAAACATCATTCAACAACGTTTCACGCTAAACATGTTGTACCCCTATATTGATGAAATTAATATTTCTAAAAACAAAACCCTTGCAGGGATCTATTTCAAAAATGAACCTCTAAACATTGTCAATCAAACTACGCAATCATCGATTGCTTAATAGATGAAAGGATGAAAAAATATGAGTGAAATGAAGAAGAAGAGAATCGGAGGGTACATCCGCGTATCCACTGAAAAACAGGTAATGGGCTATAGCATCGAGGGACAAATTACACAAATAGAACAATATTGCCAATTTAATGGTTATGAACTTGTTGATATATATGCAGATCGGGGTATATCAGGAAAATCTATGAACCGTCCTGAATTACAGCGCATGTTAAATGATGCTAAAAATGGAAAATTAGACTGTGTTATGGTTTATAAAACAAATCGTTTGGCACGTAATACTTCTGATCTACTTACAATCGTCGAAGAACTTCATCGCCAAAATGTTGAATTTTTTAGCTTGTCTGAACGCATGGAAGTCAAAAATTCAACAGGCAAGTTAATGCTCCAGATACTTGCAAGTTTTTCCGAATTTGAAAGAAATACAATTTTAGAGAACATTTACACTGGACAACGTCAAAGAGCTTTAGAGGGCTATTATCAAGGCAATCTTCCCTTAGGATATAATAACATACCTGATAATAAAAAAGAATTAATGATTAATCAACATGAAGCTAACATCGTTAAATATATCTTTGAATCTTATGCCAAAGGTCATGGTTATCGTAAAATAGCCAATGCACTCAATCATAAAGGTTATGTGACTAAAAAAGGCAATCCATTTAGTATTTCAGCTGTTACTTATATTCTCTCAAACCCATTCTATATTGGTAAAATTCAATTCGCGAAATACAAAGACTGGAATGATAAACGTCGTAAAGGCTTGAATGATAAGCCAGTAATCGCCGAGGGCAAACACACCCCTATTATTAGTCAATCATTATGGGATAAAGTGCAAGCACGTAAGAAGCAAGTAAGCAAAAAGCCACAGGTACATGGTAAAGGAACAAATCTGTTAACTGGCATAATCGCGTGTCCACAATGTTCTGCTTCAATGTCTGCGAGCATAACAGTTAATACACTTAAAGATGGTACTAAAAAACGCATCCGCTACTATTCGTGTAGTAACTTTCGAAACAAAGGTTCAAAAGTCTGTTCTGCTAATAGCGTGAGAGCCGATGTCATTGAGAAATACGTTATGGATCAAATACTTGAAATTGTCAAAAGCGATAAAGTTCTCAAACAAGTTGTCGAACGTGTTAATCAAGAAAATCAAGTCGATGTAGCTGCACTCAATCATGATATTGCTTATAAACAACAACAATTTGATGAAATAAACGCTAAACTAAAAAATCTAATTCAAACCATCGAAGACAATCCAGACTTAACATCTGCACTCAAACCAACCATTCATCAATATGAAACACAACTCAATGACATTACAAATCAAATGAATCAACTCAAGCAACAACAAAACCAAGAAAAACCCTCTTACGATACGAAACAAATATCCATTATCTTACGTCGTATATTTCAAAACATAGAATCCATGGATAAATCACAACTCAAGGCATTATACCTTACGGTCATTGATCGTATCGAAATTCGTAAAGACGGTAATCATAAAAAACAGTTCTACGTTACACTAAAACTCAATAATGAAATTATTAAACAACTTTTCAATGATACCCCACTCGACGAAGTGCTCCTCAGCACTTCGTCTTTATTCTTGCCTCAAACACTCTTTCTTCAAATCTAATACAAATGTACTGTCCTTTCGTCATTCAATAACACTCATCTAACAAATATATTCAACACGCTAACCAGTCATAACTCGATGTGAAGCTTATATTGATATGACGAAAGAACATCCCAAAACAAAATATAAGTGGGATAGTAACGGGATTGGCTAACTTCATGTAGGAGAAGGATTACGCAAGCGTAATCCCAAAATCCCGTTATTATTTATAAATAAATAATATAAAAAGAAAAAGTAAGTCGTAATAACACCACCAAATCCAAATGATATATAAATATATAGCTATATTTCCCAACAAATGAGCGGGATTTCGGGATTTCCTTGTCCTACCAACGTTTGTAGCGGGTTTTTATATGGAATTTTCTCTTATTCCCACCGGGATTCGTAATAAATGATAAATCAAATATATATTATCTCAGTGATGTATATGAAATACATCGCTAACACTATCTAGGAGGCAATGATATGAAAACAACCACTCAAGAACTCAAACAATATATAACTCGTCTATTCCAACTATCTAACAATGAAACATGGGAATGTGAAGCGTTAGAAGAAGCAGCAGAAAATATACTTCCTACTCGCTTTGTAGACCATACCCCACTTGCGCATCTTACACTTGACACTTATACCTACTATAACGATGAACTACATGAGCTAAGTATCTATCCATTTCTTATGTATGCCAATAACCAACTCATCAGCATTGGTTATTTGGATCATTTTGATATGGACTTTCTATACCTCACAGATACTAAAAATACGATTATCGATGAACGTCATTTACTAAAACAAGGAGGGAATGACCATGAATAATTGGATCAAATTGGCACAAATATCTGTTACAGTCATTAACGAAGTGATTGACATCATGAAAGAAAAGCAAAATGGAGGAAAATAGTATGAAAATCAATCGATACATCACAAGAGGCATTAGTGAACAACTATCTCTAGACCTTCAAATCTTACTTTGGAATATGGTAAAAGAAAGAGATAATCAACCTCATACAGATTACCTACACATTTTTAGACTACAAGAAGATGAGAATATACTCTCAATCACACATGAACAAGAACAACCCGCATACAAATTGGAATATCACTATACAAACTATGTAAAAAATCAAAATGCATTACCTAAGAAAGTCTACGTTATTCGTGAAGATGACGTAGACGCTTTTTATTATGTGATGCTTTTACCAGAAGAATACTAAAGGGAGAGACGATGATGAATACAATCAAAAGTACGATACACACAGAAGCTATATTTAGCAGTGATAAAAAACACCGCTACTTACTCAAGAAAACATGGGATGAAAAGAAACCGGCTTGTACTGTGATAACGATGTATCCTCATTTAGATGGTGTATTATCACTCGATCTTACTACGGTTCTCATCCTCAATCAATTAGCTAATTCTGAGCAATATGGCGCTGTTTATCTCGTTAATCTTTTCTCTAATATTAAAACACCTATGAGTATAAAGCATCTCAAAGATAAAGAACCATATAATCAACACACTGATATTCACTTGATGAAAGCGATAAGTGAAAGTGACACAGTGATTCTTGCTTATGGTGCCTATGCGAAACGGCCTGTTGTCGTTGAACGTGTTGAGCAAGTGATGGAAATGTTGAAGCCTCACAAAAAGAAAATTAAAAAGCTCATAAACCCAGCAACAAATGAAATCATGCATCCACTTAACCCTAAGGCACGTCAAAAATGGACATTGAAATAAAAGGAGGATTTATCTATGAACCATGACACTACACAGTCAGACTGGCGAACAGTTGCTAATTGTTTAGCATCACAAAATTATATATCGATCGTAAAAGGACTAGTTCACCATTTCACAGCCATCGATGATGAGGAAATACTTGATAAAATCTATGCTGATTTTATGAATGACGATTGTATTACAACGGTCCTTAATAATGATTTACAGACAATTATTAACCATTATCTATCAAAATGAAAACTATATTCTAATAAAATTAGAGCATCCTTCACTTTTACGGTGAGGGATGCTCCTATTATTTATTTTTTTATTGTTACTATTGATATATTTATTCTTAATAGAATCAAATGTGAGAATTTTATAGGTTTCATAGTAAAAGTAATAAATCAAGAATAACAAGAAAATGAGAATTAGTATGTGATAAATTGTTAAAATAAAGTGTTCACAGTGAATGATGACTTATTCGTTATTTATATTT
>OBXL01000181.1_pt1 | contig 26218 bp, 22 predicted proteins | sample 1476591 | NCBI WGS metagenome assembly OBXL01 (sample SAMEA2580155, study PRJEB22360) | human gut metagenome | biome: human gut; feature: human-associated habitat; material: faeces | place: Denmark | collected 2008/2010 | reverse complement strand
ACTTCCGGTGCTTCCACTTCATCTGAAAAGGTTTGGTGGTGGAGCTGGGCAATGGTTTCAAGATAAGAAGGTTCTGCCAAGAGCACATCGACATCCGAACGGGAATCTAATGCATAAGCGGTTCGATCACGTCCTAACCAGGTTTCTGTTTCGTCATCCTCAACCAGTCCCCAATTGCTGGCAAAATCAGGATGATTCTCTAGAAAAATACGCTCTGTCTGAAAAGTCACAGACTCAATTGGATAAGATGCCGTTTCTTTCTCAAAACTTCCATACAAAGCACGCGCAATTCCCTGACGACGATAATTGGGGTGGACCAGGATCGCCACATCCACATCTTGATCATCCGCATAGATAGTTAATAGGCCAACAAGTTCACCTTTTTCGTAATAAAGGAAAAAGGCCGGCATATCGGGGTCAAAATTGAGCATATTGGAGAGATAAGGATCCCGAAAAGTTCCGTCATAGTTCCGACAGACGGCAATAAGGGCCTTTGCTTCCAGTAGTTGGTGGTCATTCAATGTATTGGTTGATTGAATCACGTAGCGATCTCCTTACAAGCTCGAAGACCGATGACTGGCTTCCTTGGCATGCTCCAGCTTGTTCATGTAGTATTCCCGTTTTTCTTCTTCTTGATGAATGACTGGTTCGTCTTTTCGACCGTGCACCCGCACAATCTTGGCTGGAACACCGACAACGGTCACATCACTTGGTACATCTGAGACGACGACAGCCCCTGCTCCGACTTTGGCCTTGGCTCCGATTTCCACTGGGCCGATGACTTGGGCATGAGCGGAGACCAAGGCTCCTTCACGAACCGTTGGATGGCGTTTGCCGACATCCTTCCCTGTTCCCCCAAGGGTCACCCCGTGGTAGAGCATGACGCCTTTTTCAACAATGGCTGTTTCCCCGATAACGAGGCCCGCTCCATGGTCGATAAAGACACCAGAAGCAATGGTCGCACCTGGATGGATCTCAATCTGGGTCCAAAAACGCCAGAATTGGCTGTGCATCCGCGCCAAGAGCTTAAAGCCATGGTTCCACAAAAAGTGGGAAACACGGTGAGCTGCCAGTGCTTTGACGCCCGGATAGGTCAAAAGGACCTCCAGCGAGGTACGCGCTGCTGGGTCATTTTCTTTTACAATATTGATGGTTTCACGCCACCATCCCATACCGTGCTCCTCCTTTTCTAATGATTATTCTGAATCTTTTTGTGTAATGGTAAAGTCTTTTTTAGGTTTGTGGTCTTTATTGTGGTGACGAGGACGATCGCCGTGACGAGGACCCTTTTCACCTTTTTCTTCTGAATGTTCAGGTTTTGGCGGACGTGGTAAGAGTGCCTTCATAGAAGCATCGACACGACCTTTTTCGTCAATCTTGATAATCTTCACATCGACTTCATCGCCAATGGCTACCAAGTCTTCGACACGGTTGGTACGAGTCCAAGCCATTTCAGAGATGTGAACGAGGGCATCCGTCTTGTCAAAGAGGTTGACAAAGGCACCAAATTTCTCGATCCGAACCACTTTGGCATGGTAGACTTCATCCACTTTGGCTTCACGTACCAAACCTGCAATGATCTCTTTGGCGCGGTTAATTGCATCTTGGTCGCTCGAGTAGATCGATACGTTTCCTTCTTCGTCGATATCAATCTTAACGCCTGTTTCAGCGATGATCTTATCGATGGTTTCTCCACCCTTACCGATGACAATCTTAATCTTGTCGACATCAATCTTGATGGTATCAATTTTCGGAGCAGTTGGAGCCAATTCTGGACGAACTTCTGGAATGGTTGCTTCAATCACATCAAGGATTTCAAAACGAGCTTTCTTGGCTTGGGCAAGCGCTTCAGTCAAGATTTCTGCAGTAATTCCTTGGATCTTGATATCCATTTGAAGGGCTGTAATCCCGTCACGCGTACCTGCAACCTTGAAGTCCATATCGCCAAAGTGGTCTTCCAAACCTTGGATATCTGTCAATACGGTATAGTTGTTTCCATCTGAGATCAGACCCATGGCAATACCAGCTACTGGGGCCTTGATTGGCACACCACCAGCCATCAGGGCAAGCGTTCCCGCACAGATAGAGGCTTGAGATGACGAACCGTTTGATTCCAAAACTTCTGCTACCAAACGAATCGCGTATGGGAATTCTTCCAAGCTTGGCAATACTTGAGCAAGAGCACGCTCCCCAAGAGCACCGTGACCAATTTCACGACGACCAGGTGCACCGTAACGTCCAGTTTCCCCTACAGAGTATTGTGGGAAGTTATAGTGGTGCATAAAGCGTTTCTTGTACTCTGGATCCAAACCATCGATGATTTGCGTTTCACCCATTGGCGCCAAAGTCAAGATAGAAAGAGCTTGCGTTTGTCCACGCGTAAAGAGACCTGAACCGTGCACACGAGGAAGGTAGTCGACTTGTGCATCCAAAGGACGGATTTCATCGACCTTACGACCATCCGGACGAACCTTGTCTTCTGTAATCAAACGGCGCACTTCTGCGTGTTCCATTTGTTCCAAGATTTCAGCCACGTCCCGCATGATGCGATCAAACTCTTCGTGGTCGGCATATTTTTCTTCGTAAACTGCTGTGACTTGGTCTTTGACTGCTTGAGTCGCAGCTTCACGAGCCAATTTTTCTTCAACTTGAACCGCTTTTTGAAGGTCGCTGTTGTAGGCTGCGATGATTTCAGCCTGCAAGTCAGCATCTACATGAAGCAATTCTACTTCTGCTTTTTCTTTACCAACTGCTGCTACGATTTCTTCTTGGAAGGCAATCAATTCTTTAACGGCTTCATGTCCTTTAAGAAGGGCTTCCAACATGATTTCCTCTGACAATTCTTTAGCACCAGACTCTACCATGTTGATAGCATGCTTGGTACCAGCTACTGTCAATTCAAGAAGAGAGCGCTCTGCTTGTTCTTGCGTTGGGTTGATGATGATTTCCCCATCGACATAGCCTACTTGTACCCCAGCGATTGGTCCGTCAAACGGAATATCTGAGATAGACAAGGCCAAGGATGAACCAAACATGGCTGCCATTGGGGCAGATGCATTTTCATCGTAAGAAAGGACTGTGTTGATAACTTGCACTTCGTTACGGAAACCTTCCGCAAACATTGGACGGATAGGACGGTCGATCAAACGCGCTGTCAAGGTCGCATCTGTTGAAGGACGTCCTTCACGTTTCATAAAGCCACCAGGAAATTTCCCAGCCGCATACATTTTTTCTTCGTAGTTGACTTGAAGTGGGAAGAAATCCCCAGTTGCCATCTTCTTAGACATGACAGCTGCCGTCAAGACAGTTGACTCACCGTAACGTACGACAACAGCGCCATTTGCTTGCTTGGCAACCTGACCAGTCTCTACGATTAACTCACGACCCGCAAAAGTCGTTTGAAACACTTGTTTTGTCATTGTAATCCCCTTTGGATTGATAAAATTATACGACTTGCCTACAAAGATCAAGATATTTTGGACGGTTCGGCTTGCCGAACATTTCTGTAGAAAAATAGGAAGGTGACGCCGCACTCGATGAGTGCTAGGAAGCTTATCTTTTTTCCTAAGAAATGAGGCCAAAATTCAGTTCATCAGGATACAAAGGGCGTGAAGAATCCCGTATGAAAATAGGAGATTGACGCAGTGTGCCACGCACACTAGGAAATCTATCTTTTTCACTAGGGATTTAGCCCGTGTTCAACTATCAAGATACTAAGGCCGTCAAAAGCAAAGTAAAAATAGGAAACTGACGCAGTCTTCGATGAAGACAAGACAGTTTATCTTTTTTACACGGCTTTTCGGCCGGGTTCAATTCTCAAGATACTAAGCCGTTAAGCAACTCAAAGGAAAATAGGAAATCGAACGACGGAGCGAACGCTCCTAGGTAGATTTATCTTTTTCCACAGAGTTGTAGGCGGGTTCAATTACGCATGATAGCATTCTATTGACGCAGCCCATCTATTTGTTATATCCTCATCTTTGTATCCAAGCACGTATACCTTTTATTTTAACATATTCAAGCCCAAAAGAAAAAGGCTTTGAGGGCCTTTTTCTGTGAATCTTCAGCAAGTTCTATATAAAAATTTTAGAGCTAGATATAGCTTTTGATTATTTTAACGATTTCACGAATTCAGTGCTGTCGACATAAAAGCGTGTTTTATGGGTTCCACCCTTGTAGTTCTTGTTGTTACGTTTCAAGACAAAACGTCTGTATGGATCGGAAGTACCTTGGATAGTTGTTGTCACTTCAACTGAATCTTCATTGACTACCCATTCATCCGGCGAAGGAATCTCCATCGGTGGCATCGCTCCGCCACGACCACCAGGTACAATTTCGTAGAAGGCCTTGTCTTTTGTCGAATAGATCCAGCCATTTTTCTTTTCATTTGTTAGTTGGATCAGCTGGTCTTGTGAAAGACTGCGGATAGAGTCCGATGTCTCTTCTGCATTCAATTTATCAATGACATCTTGCAGATTATAGGTCCCAGGCGTGTAGGTATTGTAGTAATCAATGAACATGTCTTGTGGGTAACCATCAACCGCACCGTGATCATTGTTCAACTCCAGCAAGCGAGTCGGTTGTACCTGAAGCGAATAGGTCAAAGACGCACTGTTTTCAATGATCGAATAGATGTCCGCTTGGTCTGCTTTTGACAAGGTCCCAATGGCTTCTTTGTCCTTTTCATCTGACTTTTCTTCTTGCGACTGCTCTTTTTCTTGGGTCTCACCAGAGGACTTCTTGATGGATGAAGTTCCTACTGGAGCATGCTTACGCTCGTAGCGTTTCGGAGCACAGGCTACTAAAGATAGAACAGACACACCCGCCAGTAGTGAAATCATCAATTTTCTCATAGTACCACTCCTTTAGTCCACACGGTAGAAGAAGTCGCTTGCTTCCCACCCTGCTGATTGACCTGTCCAAATACGGTCTTTTCCAATATCAGAAGGATCTGCTATTTGTTCAACGTATACAGGTAGGGAAGTTCCTGCTGGAATGAATCTTATAATTGCACCACCCACCTTATACTTAGGATTACTGAATCCTCCACTAAGGTGATTATCTGTTTGTTGAATTCGATTGACCAGCATATTTTCACCATTCAGGAAAACCTGATCTGGCGATCCAGCACCATCAAACACTAGCGTCCAACCTTTCCCATTTCTCCAGGTTCCTGCAATACTTGAAAAATCACCGTTCTGAATTTCTTGAATGTTCATTTTGTTGCTTGTCTTACTTGAGCTTTCTGATTTAGAACCATTCACGCGCGTTGTATAGTCAAGGGCGATCCAGCCTTGCCCAGATTCCAATTTGCCCCAAGTATGACCTTCCGCTTCTACAGTTTCCGTAATGGTGTGAGTTCCTTTTGCAATCATTCCTGCAGAGGGTGCTGAAGTAGACGGTTCTTTCCGAATACGAAGATCGGCCACGCCAACTTGTACTTGGAAGCTTTCTGATTTTTTCTCTTCTGCTTTCGCTGTTGATTTGGAATCCCCTGAACCATCAAATTTTTTCCAATCAAGCTTACTAAGGTCCAACTTCTTGGCTGAAATCCCAAGAGCCTGTTCTGCCGTTTCCTTCCCACCAATTTGAATGGTTGCTTTCTTTTCTTCCTTGGCTTCCCCTTTTCCTAGCGAATAAAGGGTCAATTCCATTTCTGGATTCACAGATTGCCAAGTAGCATAGACGATTTGTCCATTGTCAAAAACATCTAAGCTAGAGCGATAGCCACCCACCGCAGCTGTATAAGCTGTATGGAGCAATTCAGCTTTTTGACCTTTAAGGTAATAGATAGCAGAAACATACTGTTTGTTTCCCGTGTATTGATTAGACACCAAGAGCTCATCCACACCATCTTGGTTCAAGTCTGTAAAAGCGTATTGGAAAGTTACGGGAGTTCCCAAGCGTTCCAAGGCATCCAGATAGATATTTTCTTCTGAACCCGATTGTAATTTGCCTAATTCCTCAAATAGGCCTGTTTTATCCCCATTTTTAAGAGCTGTATCATACTTAGCATACCGCTTCAAAACCTCTTGATAATACTTCTGACCTGTATCCTTCTTTTCTTTTTTAACCGATGATGACGTTGCTGTCTTTGGCTTGCTTTGGCGTTCATAACGTTTGGGCGTGCATGCCACTAAAGATAGAACGGACGCACCCGCCAGTAGTGAAATCATAACCTTTTTCATAAAGAATTCCCCATTTAACAATCTTTTTCTTAAAATTATATCATTTTAGGCTGGGTTTCCCCAGCCTAAATAGTGTTTTTATTTTGATTCACGTTTGCGTTTCAATTCAACAAAACCTAGAGCTGCCATTACTAGCCCCATAAGTCCAAGTGCACTTGTAGTTTCACCAGTTGATGGCAATTCCTTCGTATTTGCTTGTTCTTCTTGAGCTGCAACTGGTGTTTTTGCACCAGGAGTTCCTGTTACGATCGGGACGATTGTCTTCATCACTTTGTTTTGAGTGGATTCATGACGAACTGGTTCGTTGCGACGAGTTTCATTTTCGTGTTTGATACGTTCTTGCTCACGACGAATTGTTTCTTCCAATTGTTTTGCTTTAACGAGTTTTTGGTAAGCTTCGAAAACACGAGTGTAATCTTCTTGAGAAGCTTTCGCTTTCAATTTCAAAGCTTCAAGTTTTGCAATTTCTGTTTCAAGAGTTGCTTTAGCTTCAGCTGTTTTAGCTTTAGCTTCAGTCAATGCTTTTTCAGCTTCAGCAAGTTTCACAGGTGCGTTCTTAAGCAACTCAAGATAGTCTTTTGCGTCTTGTACAGCTTGCTCTGCTGATTTGACAGATTGTTTAGCACGTTCAACTTGAGCTTTTGCTTCAGTTGTTGCGAGACCTTTTGCTTTCAAATCGTTTTCAGCATCAAGCGCTGCCTGAAGGGCTTGTTTCAGAGCTTCTTCTTGAGCAATCAATTTAGCTTTAGCGTCTTTCAATCCAGATTCGCGTTGCGCACGAACTTGTTGCAAGTTTGTAAGATTTGATTGAGCGGTTGCCAGTTCTGCTCTAGCTGTTTCAAGAGCTTTAGCTGTCTCTGCTACTTTAGCTTGAGCTGCTGGAGTTTGTTCTTTGACCGCAAGTGCGTCATCGTATGCTTTTTGAGCTTTCGCAATAGCATTTTGAGCAGCGTTCAATTTTGTTTGAGAGTCAACTTGAGCTTTTTTTGCGGAAGCAAGATCATTTTCAGCAGATTTAACGGCATTATCTGCCGCTGTTTTCTTATCTTTTGCTGCCTGAAGGGCCTGTTCTTTCTCTGCAATCGAAGAAGTAAGGGATGCTTTATATTCAGCATCAGTACTAATATAGTCTGATTTATCTTCGTTCATAGCACGACTTGTTGACAAGATGTGGACTGCACCAGAACTTACGCCGATACCAATACCAGTTCCTTGAAGTGTGATTAAATGTTTTGTGTGACCGTTAGATTGGTCACCATCGGCAAACATCATTTTACGGATAGCGCTCGCAATGTCTTGTTTGATATTTAACATAGTGTATCCGTCAAAGTTTTCTTTATGCCATTCTGGTAAAAGTCCCCCAAGAGATTCTCCCGCACCGTATTGTCCAAGAATTGAAGATAGATGTTCCCAATTTTTAAGAAAATTAAACTTATCTGGTGTCCCTCCATTATCCGCATAGAACTTAGAATATCTACGAGCGATAGTGTCAGCCATTTCTTGACCACCTACTGTCAATTGGAGCGGTTCAATTGTTTTACCAGGTTCGCGTTGTGACCAGTATTGTTGGTTAAGGTCGTTCAACATTTGAGAAGAAAATTCAGCAAGTTCTTTACGTTGAGCTGATGTAAGATTTGCAAGATCGATAACTTCTTTGTTAGAACCAATGCCTGTTTGGCTATATGCATCCCAGTCAATTTCTGGTTGCAATTTCATATATTCATCTTGATGAGCAATAAACCATTGGTAATCAGTAATATCATGTTTTGCATATTCTTTAGGAATAACAATTTTACGAATGGATTCGTCTTGCTTTAATTTGGCAAGTTTTTCTTGATACACTTTATTAGCATCGTCAAGTGCTTTTTGAGCAGCATCGACTTCGGCTTGTGCAACACCAGCTTTTGCTTTTGTTTCAGCAAGAGCTTGTTCTTTAGCTTCTACGTTAGCTTTTGCATCAGAGAGACCTTGTTCAAGTGCAGGAACGTTCTTTTCTGTGCGTTCTTTATCAAGAACTGATTTTGTTTCGTTAATCTTAGCTTGACGAGATGCGTCGAATTGTTTTGCACGATTCAACTCATCTTGAGTCGCTTTGTGAGTTGATTCAGCGTCTTTTAATTTGTTCCCTGCAATCGTTACTGTCTCTTGTGCTTTGCTTAATGTCGTTTCATTGAGAGCTTGTTCTGCCTTCTTAACTTCTTCCTTGGCTAATTCTACTTTTACTTTTTCATTTTCTACTTGTTTAGTAGCCTCTTCATAAGCTTTTTCTGATTCAGATTCTGCTTTTTCAGCTGATTTCACACCTTCTTCAGCTGATTTAACAGTTTCTTCAGCCGATTTTACACCAGCCTCTTTTGTTTTAATGGTATCTTCAGCTTTTGCGATATTTTCTGGTGTTGCTTTTTCTGCAGCTTCCTTTGTTTTTTCATAGTTTGCTGCAGTCGTTTTTTCAGCGGCTTCAGCTTCCCTAGCCTTTTGATCGGCCACGCTGACAACTTTTTCTTGTTCAGCTACTGATTTAGCTGCTTCATCAGCTTTCTCTTTTGCTGTATCAACTACCTCTTTTGTAACCTCAGCAGTATGATCGATATTTGAAACAGTTGCTGATGTCCCTGTCTGAGGTTGAGCAACTGACGCTTCTTCAGCTTGTACAACTGAAGTTACAGCAGTAGCGGCAATAATAGTAGCACCAATAGCAATACTTTTCTTTGTTGATTTATTCATAATTATATCCCTTCTATTTACTTCCCTACCTATATTTTCCGGATTTTTTATCTTCCATAACGAATATTCTCAAGTTCACTTGCTACAGCACGTGAGGCAGCAGCTGCTTCTTGTGTTTCTGCAATTTGTCTTGCACTTAAAATATTTGCATGTTCTTGAAGCTTGATCATCCGTTCTTGATTAATAATCTGCTCTTTCTCAAGTTCGATCATCTCTGCCTCAAACGCTCGACGTGCTGCTCGGTCTAAATATGTATCGTATAAATTAATTGCTTCTTTTATGTTATCTGCTTTAAAGTTATTAAACGCGTGAATTAGATAATTCACTGCATCTAGTGCGTAATAATCCTTAGGGTACCATCCTTGACCAATTGCTACAGCTTGATTCCGGAAATTTTCCATCAAACGTCCCTCTTGCTGATAGGCCAATTCTAATCGTTGATTTTCTGCAACCACTGCTTGGTAATCTCTTAAATGCTGTTCATTTTTATTACGAATACCTTTATTCACAAACGCAATCATTAATTCCAGCTTATTTTGAATGATAAAATAGGTGGCTACAATTGACACTCCAAGTAGAATTAATGTTATAGGATTAGGAGTCAAAAGCAAACGTAGAGGGAATACAAGTAAGATCCCTCCCATAATCAGTGTCGCTGGATAAATCCAGCTATCCTTTGAACCTTTCATACGACGAAACAATAGAAATAAAAATCCTGATAAGAACAAAACTTCAAAGATAATATCACCGATTAATCGATTCACAGCACCAAGTAAGATGACATACAATAAATCCCCTAATAGTATCGAAATACTTGAAAATACCATGATTGAAAAAGCAAGCTTGAGGGATTTATGAGACAATGTGTTATCGTTATATTCATCTTGTTGAATCAATTTGGCTGTTCTCATTTGATTAACAAGTGTAACTTGACGTGAACGGGCTTGAATAAATCCCAATATATTCTCACGAATGAGTTCTAATTTAGAGACAATTTCTTCTCTTGTTTCCATTAATAACCTCCTCTATCACTAATTAGCAACATTTTACTAAAATTTTGAATATAAGAATTGCCACAAAAAATTATTAAACAATCCTTATATTCTTTAGAGCCATTAGTGTTGAGTATTGCATGAAATGCAATACTCTGATGTACTTAGTATATCAGCGAAATTCCAATCCATGTCTTACCTAAATATAGTGGTTGGACTTAAGTTTTTTAATCTTAACTTTTTTCCAGCTCTTTTTAAGATTTTTACACAAGCATTTTCCCCTCTCCCTCTATGTTTCTGTTCTTTTTTCTGCTATACTTAAGGAAGAATACCGATCAAAAGGAGAACATTATGGAATTAAAAAAACGTTCTGAATTTCCTGAGAACGAACTCTGGGACCTCACAGCCCTCTACCAAGACCAGGAAGACTTCTTGCGTGCCATTGAAAAAACACGTGAAGAAATCAATGAATTTGTCCGTAACTACAAGGGCAACCTCCACACCTTTGAAGACTTTGAAACTGCCTTTGCGGTTTTTGAACAAATTCAGATCCAACTCAGCCACATTGGCAACTACAGCTTTATGCCCCAAACGACTGACTTTGGCGACGAAGCTTTTGCGGAAATTGCCCAAGCGGGGATGGATTTCGAAACTTGGGCCAGCGTCGAACTTTCCTTCTTTGATGATGCTTTGGTAGAAGCGGATGAAGAAGTCCTCGAACGTCTGGGACAACTCCCTCACCTCACTTTTGCCATTCGTCAGGCTAAAATTAAAAAAGCTCACTACTTGGGAGCTGATGTCGAAAAAACGTTGACCAACCTGGGTGAAGTCTTCTACGGACCACAAGACATCTATACCAAGATGCGGGCAGGCGACTTTGAAATGGCTGATTTCGAAGTGGATGGAAAAGTCTACAAGAATAGCTTTGTTACCTATGAAAACTTCTACCAAAACCATGAAAATGCCGAAGTCCGTGAAAAAGCCTTTCGTTCTTTCTCAGAAGGTCTCCGCAAGCACCAAAACACGGCTGCTGCTACCTATCTAGCTCAAGTTAAGTCTGAAAAACTGATTGCAGATATGCGAGGCTACGACTCTGTCTTTGACTATCTCTTAGCTGAGCAGGAAGTAGATCATGCCATGTTTGATCGTCAGATTGACCTGATCATGAAGGACTTTGCTCCGGTCGCTCAAAAATTCCTCAAACACGTGGCCAAGGTCAACGGCCTTGAAAAAATGACCTTTGCTGATTGGAAGTTGGACTTGGACAGTGCGCTCAACCCTGATGTGACCATTGATGATGCCTATGACTTGGTCATGAAATCTGTAGCACCTCTTGGAGAAGAATACTCACGCGAAATTGCCCGCTACCAAACCGAACGCTGGGTTGATTTCGCAGCCAATGAAGGCAAGGATTCCGGTGGTTATGCAGCCGACCCATACCGCGTCCATCCTTATGTCCTCATGAGCTGGACAGGACGGATGAGCGATGTCTACACCCTGATCCACGAAATCGGACACTCTGGTCAATTTATCTTCTCAGACAACAACCAAAGCTACTTCAACGCCCACATGTCGACCTACTATGTGGAAGCTCCTTCTACCTTTAACGAGCTCCTCCTCAGCGACTATTTGGAACACCAGTTTGACGATCCTCGTCAAAAACGCTTTGCTTTGGCTCACCGTTTGACAGACACCTACTTCCACAACTTCATCACCCACTTGTTGGAAGCAGCCTTCCAACGCAAGGTTTACACCTTGATTGAAGAAGGTGGCACCTTCGGTGCTAGCAAGCTTAACAGCATCATGAAGGAAGTCCTGACAGAGTTCTGGGGAGATGCCGTTGAAATCGATGACGACGCAGCTTTGACCTGGATGCGCCAAAGCCACTACTACATGGGGCTTTACAGCTATACCTACTCGGCTGGCTTGGTTATCTCAACAGCGGGATACTTGCATTTGAAGAACTCCGAAAACGGTGCCAAAGATTGGCTGGACCTCCTCAAATCAGGCGGCAGCAAGACCCCACTGGAGTCAGCTATGATTATCGGAGCAGATATCTCAACGGATAAACCACTTCGCGATACCATCCAATTCCTTTCAGACACTGTCGATCAAATTATTGCCTACAGTGCAGAATTGGGAGAATAAGTACAATTTTCAGACTTAGTTTATTCTAAGTCTGATTTTTTATTTAAATAATACCAGTTAGTGACTGAAAGCGCTTTTATATTATGGTATGATTATTCTTGGATAAATATCCGAAGGGAGTAACATTATGAAAAAACGGTTGATTTTAACAATCTTAATTGCGTTATTATTTGGAGCTTGCTCAAATCAAAATGAAGCTTCTCAAAAAGAAACTGAAAAACAGGTAGGTTTCGTTCAAAAAGAAGAAAAAGCAAAAAAAGAACGCGACGAACAGGAGAAAGCAGAAAAAGAGAAAAAAGCAAAGGAGGAGCAAGAACGAAAAGAAAAAGAAGAGCGCGAGAAAAAGGCGAAAGAAGAACAGGAACGAAAAGAAAAAGAAGAGCGTGAAAAGAAAGAGGCTGAAGCAAAACAACTTGCTGCTCAAGCTGAAGCTGCCGTACAAGCCTTAGAAAACAATCAAGTAACAGAAAATATTGCCCCAGCCCAAGCTGCCATCGCAAATGTAGCTGATCAAGGAACAAAAGATCGCTTAACTCATCGTGTTGGATTAGTACAAAATGCCATTACTGTCAGGGAACAACAAGCTGCTGAAGCTGAACGAGCTCGACAAGCCGCAGCTGCTGAGCAGGCAAGACAAGCCGCAGCTGCCCAACAAACGCAGCAACAACAAGCATTTGTCACACAACCTCAACAAGGGGGCTATCGAAATTGTAGTGAAGCACGCGCTGCAGGTGCTGCACCGCTATACAGAGGACAAGCTGGTTATAGCTCTCGTTTAGATAGAGATGGTGACGGTGTTGCTTGTGAATAAGAAATTAACGATTCTCATTTTGTCCATTTGCACAACATCTCTGCTTGCTATTTTATACTTGAATTTCAAAAAGAGAGAAATTATTACTCCAGATTCTTACAAGGAAGCAATGACTTACGTCAAAAAGATTCCGCTATCTGAAGTACAAGAGAAAATCAACAACAAAGAAGATTTCATTCTCTATATCGGTCGCGAATCCTGCCCATACTGTCAAAAATTCGCTCCTAAATTAGCAGTTGCTATTCAAAAAACGAATCAGACCGTTTATTACCTGGATAACGACTCAAAGGAGCGAAAAGACATCACAGCTTTTGCACATGATATGAATGTCAAAACGGTACCAAATTTGTCAACTTTTAAAAAAGGTAGTAAAGAAAACTATCTAAAAAAAGGTAGCAAATCAAGTATCGAAGAGATTATGGATCTCTTGACTCAATAAGCCAATTTTAAAAGGTCAATACAAAAAGAGTAAGATAGAACGATTCGTTCCTATCTTACTCTTTTTTACTAACTTAACTCCGCCACAATGGCCTTAATTTGTGCTGCGGTATGCACTCCTGCTACTTGTTTAACAACCTGTCCATCTTTTTTAAAGAGCAAGGTTGGGATGGACATAATGCCGAAAGCACGCGCTGTTTCAGGATTTTCATCCACATCCATTTTCAGGATTTTCAATTCATCTTCCAAAAGTTCTTGGGATAATTTTTCTAAAATAGGAGCTTGCATGCGACATGGACCACACCAGGTTGCCCAAAAGTCTACCAAGACCAAACCTTCTTTTGTTTCTGCTTCAAATGTTGCGTCTGTAATTGCTTTTGTCATTTTCTTTCTCCTTTAGTTTTGGTACTGCGTCAAATCTTGCTTCATCAAATAGAAGAAGACATCTCCGTAAGTCCCTTGGTAATCCAACTCATGACCATTATAGGTTAGATTCACAACAGGATAAAAATCTGCTACCCCAATTAAGCAAGCTTGTTGGGAGCGTTCAAACTCATCGTAGGAATCAAAATGCATAACTCTTTCTTGTTTTGCACCGTCTAGATACGTAATATCAATCATGTCGATAACCTCTATTTCTTATGATGTATCAATTGTAACTCTAGATATTACATCTGTCAAACAAAACGACTTCCTCAGAATAATGGATCTCGTTTGATAAGGAAAAGACAAGAAAAAAGCCCTCTGAATCCAGAGGGCTGTTTTGAACTCGGGCTAAAATCAGGTGAAAACAAAAAATCTCCCCGAAGGGAGATAGATCTGGTCTATTTTACCTTACGATGCTAGGAACCGTAGCCGAAGATTATACTCGAGTATATCGAGGCAAGGTGACAAAAAACAAAAAAGCTACTCAACTAGAGTAGCCTTATTTTCAAGATATGCTCAATTGAACACGGCCTAAGCACTTGGCAAAAAATAACAGCCCTCTGAATTCAGAGAGCTGTTTTGAGCTCGGGCTAAAATCCTAGTGAAAAAGATGAAACTCCTTGTGTTCATCGAACACTGTGTCGTTTCCCTATTTTCATACGGATTTTTGGCGCCCTTAGCATCATGATTAACGACGAAGTCCAAGAGAGTTGATCAACTCACGGTAACGGTTAACGTCGTTTGTACGAAGGTAAGCCAACAAGTTACGACGGCGACCGATTTTCTTCATCAAACCACGGTAAGTAGCGTGGTCTTTTTTGTGTTGTTTGATGTGTTCGTTCAAGTGGTTGATTTCCCAAGTAAGGACAGCAACTTGTACTTCTACTGAACCAGTGTCACCTTCGTGACGTGCGTATTGTGCAATGATTTCATTTTTTTTCTCTTTTGAGATTGCCATGATAAGCTCCTTTTCTTTATGCTCTATCCGAGTGGCAGGTTTGGCATATCCTGCTACCAAGAAAGAGTTAGTTGTCTATTCGACCTTCTTATTCTATCAAGATTTCATCTTTCTGTCAAACACTTATGTTTCCTTCAAGATGGATTTTTAAGATGAACCTCAAGAATTTGAACGGTTTGATGGAGCATTCTTCTAGCAAGTTATTCAAAAAGACAAATATCTTTTAGGATATTTGTCTTTTAAGGGTATGAATTTTATTTCTCTTTCCGTTTACCACGTAAAAGCAGAGCCAATGCAAAAATTGCTAAGAGTGCACCGAGTATGGTCAACCCGTAAGCAACAACTTCACCAGTTGATGGAAGAATTTTTTTCTTTCCTTCTTTTGGTGTAGTTGGAGTTTCTGGTTTTTCCGGTGTGCTTGGCGGCGTTGTTGGTGGTGTCGTTGGCGGTGTACTTGGTGGAGTGGTTGGAGGTGTTGTTGGTGGCGTATGACGGTTAGTTACCGTGAAACCATCAATGTTGCTTGTATAACCTGCTACTGGATCCTCTGTAATCGTGTAGGCAATCTTCTTACCTTCCTTGTATACAGGTAGATCCGTAAAGCTTCCCCGCCAATTATCAGTAGCTGTGATTTCTTTTACAGCTACTTCTTGACCATCCGCAAGGAGACGAACTGTGATTTTTTCAGGACGAAGACCCTCTTTGTTGTCTGCGTCATCCCAGATCTTCTTAACCGCTACTTCCGTTACTTCTGGCGTGCGGCTATTAGTGATCACTACATTTCCCTTGTTACTGTCATCAACCGTACTAGTATAGCCTTTGACTGTTCCAACTTCTTTCACTTGGTACTGAATCTCTTTGCCTTTCGCTTTTAGAGGCAAATTGCTAAAGGTATGAGTCCAGTTATTTTTAGCAGAAAGTTCCACTTCTTTTCCTTGAGCTTTGCCGTCTGCATAAAGCTGTACCTTAATGGTATTTGGACGTTTTCCATCTTGGTCATTGTCGTCTTCCCAACGTTTTGTAACAGTGACGCTGGTTTTACCTGGCTTGTAGCTATTGGTAATAGTTGTTCCATCAATCGCAGCAGAGTAATTGGCTACTGTGTCTTCTGTGACTGTGTAGACAATTTGTTTACCGTTATTGTATTTTGGAAGATTGGTAAAGACTGTCTTCCAATCAGTCGCTGCACTTAGCTCTTGGCTAGCTACTTCTGTACCATCTGCAAGGAGACGAACAGTGACCTTGTCAGGACGAACACCATCTTGATTATCATTATCTTTCCAGATCTTCGTTACTGGAATTTCAACAACTTCTGGTGTACGAGTGTTGGTAATATTGGTTCCTTCGATAGTTGTTTCATAGCCTTCAACAGGTTCTTCTGAAACAGTGTAGGCAATGACATTGCCAGCATCATCGACCACATCGAGATTATCAAACTGATAAGCCCAAGTTCCTGCAGCATCTGGTTTCACTTCTTTGGAAGCGACTTTGACCCCATTTGCTAGGAGATTGACGGTGATTTTTGATGGACGCTTGCCATCTTGGTTATCATTATCATTCCATGTCTTTTGACCAGCAACGCTTGTTTTTTCTTTTTGGTTTACGACATCACGAGAAATCGCGAGGTCATTTCCAAAATCATCCTTGCTGATCTTGATAGGTTCTTCAGAGAGCACATAGCCTGTCGGAGCTTGAATTTCTTTAACCGTATAAGCTTGTTTGATCAAGCCCGTAATGGTGCCAACACCATTCTCATCTGTCGTAATGGTTCCAACTTGCTCACCTGTATCATCTGCTGTCACAGCAAAGACAGCACCTGCAAGAGCTTGACCATTTTCACCTTTTTTATGAATAGTGAAGGAGTATTTCTCACCATTAAATTTTCCATCAAGGAACTGATACAGAATGTCTGCAACCTTATTTTGCTCCTTGATTTCTGTAGCTGTCATCTTCGCATTGTTTTTGTAGGAAGTATTGATGGCTGGGACCTTGTCCAAATAAACATCATAGCGAATTGTCATTCCTTGTTCTGGAGCTAGATCTCCGATGTGAACCGTTAGAGATTGACCATCGGCACTGACAACAGGGGAATAATTCTTGGTGACATTGGTGGTATCTCGTAAATGATAGGCACCATCTTCGTTATCGATCTGCCAAGTTCCAGTATGGATATTGACAGAATCTGCTTTGATTTTTCCATCTGTAAAGGCCAATTGGTCTTTAATATCAATATTATGAAGAGCTGTGTGACCTTGATTAATGTTCAAGGTATAGGTCAATTTTAATTTATTATCTGAGTTGGTCCAGCCCCATTTGCTAAAGACTTCTGGAGTAGGAGGATTTTCACCCGGATTGACCCCTTTGTAATCGATATTCCCACCTGAAATCACTTTCTTATCGATCGTGAGAGTAAAATCAAGTGTCTTTTGCCCTTTGACGACTTGGTGGTCTACACGCGCAAAGAAACGCAGTTTCCCTGTCACATTGGCCATTCTTTCAGGATAATCCGTATAGGTTACAGTAATGACTTTTCTTTGATCATCTACCGTTGCTGTCGCGACCTTTTGACCACTTGGATCCAGCAGGTCAATGGTATCCGTTTCAAAGACCTTAAAGTCATCTCCAAGTTGGATAACGGTCTGATCTCCCTTTTTTACACGTCCATTTGGCAACACAAAGTTTGCTTCAACTTGAAAACTTTCCCAAACACCGAGTGGATCTGTAATGGCCCCACCAGTTGATTTCGAGATGTTTACAGATGTCACAACATCATTGATCGTATCTGCATGGACTTTAGCCGGACTATTGGGTTTGGCAAATCCTAAAGCCGCTACCAAAAATAGGACAACTGCTATCACAACAGAATAAAGCCTCTTTTTCATAAACGATTTTTCTCCTTTTTCTACGTTTACTAGATAAGGTATGTGAGTCGAAAAATTATCACTACATATTGTGATTTTATGCACAACCCATCTTTTTTCATTATAATCGATTTACTTTGAGAAGACAAGCTATTATATATGCTTTTTTGTATTTTAAGTACATTTTTTTGATACAAAGAAAAATAGAGAGTGGGACAGAAATCGGTAATTCGTTAGAATTCGATTTCGTCGTCCCACCTCCGCACAGTTGAGTAGGGCTATAAAAGCTGATGAAATCAGCGTAGTAGAGGCCACTCAACCACTGCGTCTTGCTCGACAATCCAAAGACAATTGAGAGGCTAGAACTTTTGTCCCAGCCTCTTGGTTTTTTGCTTATAAGGGAACTCCGAAGACCTCTAGGGACTTGAGTTCAGAAGGTTGGAGTCTCCGCCATTCTCCCAATTGAAGAGTTGGATCTAGCGTTAGAGGACCCATCGAGATCCGCTCTAAATCCACCACTTCCTTGCCACAGGCAGCGACCATGCGCTTGACCTGGTGGAATTTTCCTTCTGCGATTTCAATTTCGACATAGGAACTGGCGCTTGTCTCATCCACCTCTAAGATCTGCAACCTCGCAGGCAAAGTCGTGAAGTCTTTGAGGGCAATGCCTGCTTCAAAACGGGCCACATCTGCCTCATCCATGATCCCAGCCACCTGGGCACGGTAGACCTTCGACACATGCTTCTTCGGTGAAAGCATGGCATGGGCGAGCTTACCATTATTGGTCAAAAGGAGCAAGCCATGGGTATCGATATCTAGGCGCCCGACAGGAAAGACTTCCTTTTGACGGGCTGTCTCATCCAATAGATCCAAGACAGTTTGGTGATGGTCATCCTCAGTCGCTGAGATGACTCCAGCTGGTTTATGAAGCAGATAATACACAAAGGTTTCATGGACCAGATTTTCCCCCATAAAGGTCACCTGATCCTTGGCTGGATCAATCTGAAGTTTCCCTGCTGTCTCTTTTTTTCCATTCACTGCAATTTTCTTTTGCTTGAGGAGTTGCTTGACCTCGGTCCTACTCCCCACACCACAATCTACTAAAAATTTATCTAGCCGCATGATGTCTTCCCGCTCTTTCGCACAATCCAAAGGCCAAAAAAGGAAATCAGGATCATGAGGATACCAGAAAATCCAAAAATGAAGGCTGGAGCAGATGAGATAGTCCCTAATAGACTAAGGACAAAGGTCGTTGCGATCGAACCTGTACTACATCCCAAAACCGCCATGGACGTTGCCTGGCTCAAGACCCCTGCGGGCATCTTATCAGATAAGACATTGTAAACTGTTGTAAGAGCTACACTATAGGCAAAGCCTGCAAGGATGGTCACAATGGCAAGCATCCAGAGATTGGTAGAAAGCCCGATCAACAGTTGGGTCAAGCCATAGGCCACTCCCGAAACGAGCAACAAGCGATCGCGGAAGAGCTGGGTCAAGGGTGAGAAGGCTAATCCTGCAAGGATCCCGACAAATTGCATAGCTGCTAACATAATCCCTGCAGTTTGGGCAGTGCCATGCCCAACTTGCTCCACCACACTTGGAATCCGAACAGTAATCATGACATTAGATAAGACGATCGACGCCGCAACAACAGCTAAGCCTAGTGCCGTCCGCCATTGACCAGCTGTCATCTGATCATTCCGATGTTTCTCCTCTACACCAACTGTTTTCGAACTATATGGCACAAATAAGAGATACAAAAGTAAGATTGGAATACTGATACCGTAGACGAGAAAGGCAGCCTGCCAGCCAAAGCGAATCAAGAGACTCACTCCAAAGGTCAAAACAGCTGTCCCAACAACCTCTGCAGAACCCCGAATGCCAAGTGTTTGGACACGTTCTTTTCCTTTATAGCGCTCACTGATAATGGCTATGGCAGAAACATTGAGCAAGCCAACCGCCATCCCAAAAATAATCCGAGACAAAAAGACAACCGGATAAGCTGGACTGATTAAGGGAATAAAGCCACATAGAGCGTAAGCGACTAGGCCTATCACAATCATCTGACGCTCTGAAAATAGGCGCCCAATCCATTTATTGAAGATGAGTGAAACCATGATCCCTGCAGAAGGAAGCGAGACCAAGAGCTCAATCATGCTGTGAGGAATTCCCTTGTAATAGGCAAACATGGCCGACTGCGCACTCGAAATCGAAAACGAGGTCGTCAATATAAATGAAAGCGCGAGAATACTCACTTTCTCCATGATTCTTTTCATTATTTTTTCCTTTAAACTATTCTTTTTTTCACACTCCTCCTATAATAACACGAGCTAGTGACAGGACGCAATAGATTGAATTAAAAAAACGAAATGATTTTTCAATCATTTCGTTCGTGCTAGTAATTGTGAGGCGAAGACTCCTGTTAGGAGCATCAAAGCACCAATCAAGATAAAGAGCAGATGATTGGAAGGAGCTAGTGGCGTCACCAACTGGATGAAGAAAGAGGAGACGGCTGATCCAAGATTGCAGCCAATCAAGACAAGCGAGGTCGCAAGGTTCAGGAGATTAGTCGGAATTTTTTCAGATAAGTGATAGAAGATACTGGTTACTCCCGTACTGTAGGTAAATCCTGCCAAGAGGGTTCCTAGAACCAGGCTCCACAGCTGTCCAGACAAGCCGATCAAGGCTAACGCTAGACCGAAACCAAAGCACATGATCATGAGCAAGTTCTTTTTGAAAACATGTGTCAAACTAGCAAATCCCACTCCCGCTACAATCCCTGTCAATTGCATCAGACTTAGGACTGTTCCAGCTGTTGTCGCCGTTCCCATACGAGCATCAACAATGATATCCGGCACGCGCAGGCTAATGATGGAATTGAAACAAATGATGATACCAGCAATCACGGCTAGCATCAGACTAAAACGCCATTGAGGGGAGCGAAGGCGTGCGGAACCTTTCTTTTTCTCCTTCAAGCTAGCCTGTTTTTTCCCCTTAGGATAGGGGACAAAAAGGATATAGAGGAGTAAAATCAAGTAACCACCTCCATATACGGCAAAGATCGCTGGCCAGCCTAGGGGTAAGAGTTGTCCAACAATAAAAGTCAAGATGGCAGAGCCCACCACTTCAGCAGACCCCCGATAGCCCAGCATCCGAGTCTTGTCATTGCCTGAGTAGCGCTCACTGATAATCGAAATAGCCTTGGCATTGATCATTCCTGTCCCCAAACCAAAGAGAATACGACTCAGAAAGATGAGAGGATAGTCCTGCACGACCAAAGGCACAAGGCCGCTAGTTGAAAAGAGCAAAAGCCCTGCGACAATCATCTGGCGCTCACTCATCCACCGCTCGATCAGGCTATTTAAAAAGAGCATGGCCACAACCGCAAAGGCCGGCAGGGAAACCAAGAGTTCCACCTGGCCTGCTGAATATCCAAATTGGCTAAAATAGGCCTTCATAGCCGGCAAACCGGCTGTAATTGAAAAGGATGAGATCAGCATGAGCGACAAACTCAAGAGACTGATTCTTTCCACTGTTTTTTTCATTTTTTATTTCCTACACTTTACTGGTAATTTTTTGATTTCACTAACTTTTTCAGAAAAGATTTAAACTAGTATTTTCAATAGAATCCTAGTATAATCAATTTAGAAAGAGAAAAACAGGACATTTGTCCTATTTTAGGAGATTGAGATGAAAAAAATTTCCCCATCTACGAAACTCATGGAGATCATCACTGACTACCAATTGAATCAGATCTTTCCAGGTGACTGTCTTAGTCAGCTGGACCTCGTTCTCTATCAGGCTGGAGAGTATATCTGCCGCCAGGGTTCTGAGCAAGATGTCATTCCTTATTTTCTCAAGGGCCGGCTCAAGATCGTCCACAGTCTTGAAAATGGTAGCGACACCATCCTTGAAATCCAAGAAAAACCTGGACTCTTAGGAGAGATTGAGCTCCTGCTCGATCGGGTCTGCATCACATCGGTCATTGCAGACCAAGACTCACTAGTCGTTCAGCTCTCTGCTCGGCATTTCAAGGACCGACTCCTACTTGATCCAACCTTTTTGCGCTCTACTGCCAAGACCTTGGCTGAGAAATTGCACCAGATCAACTATTTGGCTCCTGCCAACTTTCATTATTCGGTCAAGGAACGCCTAGCTACGCATTTTCTGGAGCATTGTGATGAAAATGGGACCCTCAAGCCCAAGATGAATCAGCTGGCCCTGCGTTTTGGGATCAGCTACCGCCACCTTAGCCGTGTCATCAAGCAGATGATCGACGAGGGCTTAGTCCAAAGAGAAGGGCGAGTCTATACGATTTTAGATGCAAAAAGGATGAATGATTTGTCCATCAAACATGCGGAAACCGCCGACAGATAACTTTAATTTTAGGCTCTTTTGTGTTATCATGGAGGTTAGAAAGAAAGTGAGAGTAAAACGATGAAAGCAATTGAAAAAGTTACAAGAGCATCCCATTTGATTGATATGGATGACATCATTCGCGAAGGAAATCCAACACTTCGAGCTGTTGCGGAAGATGTGACCTTCCCTTTGTCTGATCAGGAAATTATCCTAGGTGAAAAAATGATGCAATTCTTGCACCATTCTCAAGACCCTGTTATGGCTGAAAAACTTGGCCTCCGTGGAGGAGTGGGACTCGCTGCCCCTCAGCTGGACATCTCGAAACGCATTATCGCTGTTTTAGTGCCCAATCCAGAAGATGCCGATGGCAACCCACCAAAAGAAGCCTATAGCCTTCAAGAAGTCATGTACAATCCAAAGGTTGTTGCCCATTCTGTGCAAGATGCGGCTCTTGGTGACGGGGAAGGCTGTCTCTCTGTAGACCGCAACGTCCCAGGCTATGTGGTTCGACATGCCCGCGTGACGGTTGAGTATTTCACAAAAGATGGGGAAAAGAAACGCATCAAACTCAAAGGCTACAACTCCATCGTCGTTCAACATGAAATCGACCACACCAACGGCATCATGTTCTATGACCGCATCAACCCAAACAACCCATTTGAAATCAAAGAAGGCCTTTTGATATTAGAATAGCGTAACCGACAAAAATACCTAACTGAGAAAACTCTCGGTTAGGTATTTTTTTGTTATTTTTTGCCTTGCTTTTTATTCGAAAACTTACGCATGATGGTACGCGCTATGCTAATGAAGAAGTCCAAGACGATTCCTAGGGTAATCATTCTGACAAACCACACTAATAAAATTGGTCGTCTTACCTTTGCATCAGCATATCCTAAATGATCAAGTGCTACAATTATCAATAGATAGCTCACTATTTCTAACGGAATACGAAGTTTAGCTTTTTTCAGACTGAAGCCTTTCAACCAATTCCATAGTAAATCCCACAACGTCGGATTATCCTCAGGTTCATCCTCCCAGTATTCCTTGCTTTTTGTTTTCAAATACAAGAGGTAACCCACTTCTGTCAGCAACTGAGTAAAGGCGTAACTGAATAATATGCTTACGGATACTCCTAGCACCACTCCAAAATAGCCAGTAAGGACCGCTCCTATCATGGAGCAGACGAAGATGATCGTTAGGGCATTGCTACTGTAACTACTTGATTTTGCGAAATAATTTCCCAGGGTTCTAGTTGGCGAAAAGCCAATCTTTAACTGCTTCTTAAGCCAAAAATAATGATAAATAAAGCCCAATAAGGTACAAATCACAAGAAAAGGAATGACGAGGAAGCCATATTTCGGGAAACCTACTTCAAATTCCTTATTTGCAAGAGCAGAAACAATGATGAGCAAGCCCATGACTTGGAGCGATAAAAACATTCCTGCATAGGTGAATAAGAGTAGAGTCGTTGACAATACTTGTCTTCTATATATAAATGCCCCCATTAACGGCAAGAAAAATGCAATAATATGGTAAAGACAATAGATGACGAGGATATCAAAAAACCAATGACTAAATGGTTTTATACCTTTCGATACATCATACGAATAAAAACAAAGGATTTCAAATGCGAACAGAAATACGCCTGTCCACGAATTGATCATCATAGCCGATGAAGCGCGTGTATTGGCTAAACTTTTAAAATAGACTTTGTTCGCCTGCCCAATATCGACTTTCTTTTCGTTTTTCATGACATGCTCCTTTCTAAAAAATTGTTTTAAGATCCAAAAGCAGATAGAGGCTGATCTTACTTCTGAGTTTCACTCGACTGGATCTACTTGACTTTAGCTTTGAAATCATCGCCTGGAGCATATAAGCCTAAAATAGCTGATGCTAAATACATAAATGAAGTAACAAATAGGCCCATATGAACAATTAGATTTGGTTTAATTTTACTCAAAACTGAGTAAATCATTGCACTTGACAAAAACAAAGGAACTATCAAAAATAAAAGATTTCTTAGTACTATCCTAAATTTTACTGGGCGACAATAGATTCTTTTAGCTTTCTTAGAAGCTATCATCACCGTCTCTATTTTCCTAGTACTCAGCCAAATACGAAGCCCAATAACAATACATAGAACAAGGATCATTAACACTAGATTGAGTAGATGGGAACTAAAATATAAATAATCCTCTATCGGAAAAGCTCTGCCTAGTAAAACTGCTAAGGAACCAGCACCAAGAGCTGAAATCCCTGCTTTAGTCTGAGTAGAAAATATGTTCTTATCTCTTTCAAGCACTTTCGGAGCAATTGCTTCTACTTCATCCTCTGTCAGCTGATAAGCTTTATGAGGGACAAAATAGGTAAACCATGAGAGAAAATAACTTGTTATAATTGGCCGATCGACTTCCATTAAATACCACTTATTCTCTACTTTTAACAAACGATAGCGAAAATTCATTTTCGGTAAATACTCGATTTTTGCGGGTTTAAACATAGATTGATCTTACTTTCTATACTATTTTATTCTTATACAGTCAAAATTATCTTACTTATTCACGAAAGAACATACCATCCATCATACCTGATTTTACTTTGATGATCAAGTTTTGACTAAAAAAGAGGTTGGAAGATTTCCAACCACTCTATCTGTTTTAGCAAGTTAAACCTAGCTTCCTCTTTCCCAGAAGATGGCTAATAAAATCATGGCACCAAGAATCGATGGGATAATCGCTGTACCGTTTAGGCTTGGTCCCCAAGCACCAAAGAGTAATTGTCCTAAAAAGGCACCAATCCAGCCCAGGAACATTTTCCCAAAACATCCCATGCGTTCGCCACGATTGGTGATAGCTCCAGCTAGAAGTCCGATCAAAAGACCGACAAACATACTTCCAATCATAGTTTCTCCTTAAATTGCCCAATCTCCATTGCGGAAGACTGGGACGCGGGTGCCGTCTTCTCGGATGCCGTCGATATTCATTTGATTTGAGCCGATCATGAAGTCGACGTGAACGTCTGAGCGGTTAAGGCCGGCTGCTTCGAGTTCTTCTTCCGTGAACTCTGCACCACCTTCTACGCTGGTTGCATAGGCTGCCCCGATGGCCAAGTGGTTAGAGGCATTTTCATCAAAGAGAGTGTTAAAGAAGGTAATGCCTGATTGGGAAATTGGGCTTGGATCTGGTACGAGGGCACATTCCCCCAAGGCACGCGCTCCCTTGTTTTTGAAGACCAAATCTTTCATGACTTGATCGCCTTTTTCAGCTGTGATATCCACAATTTCTCCATTTTCAAAGGTCACTTTGATCCCTTCGATGATGTTTCCGTTGTAGCTAAGCGGTTTTGTAGAGGTGACATAACCTTCTGCGCGACGGAAGTCAGGAGCTGTGAAGACCTCTTCTGTCGGCATGTTTGGCAAGAAGCTTTCACCTTGGGCATTGATAGCTCCGGCAGATTCCCAGACGTGGTTTTTCGGCAAGCCAAGAGTCAAATCGGTTCCTGGTGCTGTGTAATGAAGGGCTGAGAATTGTTCCTTATTAAGTGTATCTGCCTTGCTCTTCAAAATAGCAGCATGTTCTTCCCAAGCCTTGACTGGATCTTCTTCGTACACCCGGCAGGTCTTGAAGATTTGATCCCACAGGAGATCCACTGCTTCTTCATCACTAGCCGCATTTGGGAAGACCTTTTTCGCCCATTCTAAACCAGCTGCAGCAGCAACTGTCCAGCTGACCTTGTTGGATTGAGTGGCGATGCGCATTGGTTTCATGGCCATGCCCAAAGCCTTGGCAGAGGCAGAAAGCTTCTCTGCATCGACACCATTTAAAGCACCTGGATCAGACGAGCGCACACCCAAGCGACTAGCCTTGTGGTCTAAGAGGTAGTTCATCTCCGCAATCTTGTAGTCCGGTACATTGTCCAAACGATCCATCGGTGCATGGAGGAATTTTTCCCGGGTAGTAAAATCATCTGCCCATTGGACAATCACTTCGTGCGCCCCCAAAGCATAGGCTTCCTTCACAATCAAGTGAGCCAATTCTCTTTGCTCCACATCGATGTTCAAGACCAAGGTATGGCCAGGTTGCACGTTGATGCCGTTCGCCACTAACAATTTAGCGTATTTTTCGAGGTTTTCTTTAAAATTTGGTAAAACCATTTTTTTCTCCTTCATAAGTGAATGATCTCTTCCTAGTATACCATAAGTCCATGCAAAAAGAGAGTGGGGCAGAAGTCATAGCCTCTTAATTGTTTTTGGATTGTCTAGCAAGACGCAGTGGTTGAGTGGGCTCTACTACGCTGATTTCATCAGCTTTTAC
>OBXL01000175.1_pt1 | contig 28817 bp, 21 predicted proteins | sample 1476591 | NCBI WGS metagenome assembly OBXL01 (sample SAMEA2580155, study PRJEB22360) | human gut metagenome | biome: human gut; feature: human-associated habitat; material: faeces | place: Denmark | collected 2008/2010 | reverse complement strand
AATATAGATAACCCGGTCGCTAGGATAGCTAGCAATTTTGTCATTTACAGCTGCAGTCAGTTCTTCATGATATGCTTTTCCTACAGCAACGTAATCTGACTGCATGTCTACAACTAATAAATAGTCTGCCATTTTATTCCTTTATTTCCCCGTACTTCCAAATCCACCAGTCCGCACGCCATCCGCCTCATCTCCATCTGCAATTAAGAAAGGAGCAAAGACAGCCTGAACCACACGTTCCCCGACTTCAAGGACGACTTCCTGGTCGGTAATATTTTTCATCTGAGCAAAGATATGACCTTCATTTCCAGGATTGCCGTAGTAGTCTCCATCGATAACCCCCACAGAGTTGATCAAGACCAGGCCTTTTTTGCGAGGGTTAGAGGAACGGTCGTAGAGATAGAGCACCTCACCCGCTTGCATATAGGCCTTGACCCCAGTTGGAACGAGGACGATCTCTCCTGGTGCAATCACTGTGCGCTCGGCTACCTTCAAATCATAGCCAGCCGCATGGGCCGTCTCCCGTTTTGGAAGCAAGTCCTGATTGGTATAGCTTGATACAAGTTCAAATCCACGAATTTTTGTCATCATGATTCCTCTTTCATTCTAAATAGTTTCTATCTCTTCTATTATACCATCACTTTGCCCTAGCGTCTCTCCTATACTACTATTCGTATTTTTTTAGTTTTTTTTGGAAAATTATTGACAGTTTCGTGTTTGCTTTCTGAAAATTATAGTAAGTAAATGAAAATATATTTTATTATATGATTTATGCCAAAAATCGCCCTTTAAAGCTTGAAGCTACTCATCATTTTTGCTATAATTCCCTTTGTAGGGAATAATTTTAAAACTAAAATATTTTTCTTACTAAAACAAATATATGGAGGTCTTTCTCAAGATTCAATTTGGAAACTTGAGATCTTACGGAGCGGATACAGATCTCGACCAGTTTGACCATATTGTATAGTGGGAATAGGATTTTATGAAAAAAGGGGTAGATAAAATGGATAAGAAAAAAAATGTCAAAATTTTTGCATTTATCCTTGCTTTATTAACGGTTCTCTTCACTCTTAGCCTGACCAAAACATCAGCCGAGACACCCGGAGTAACCGTTACTGGTAAATTCGTGGATACGATTTCAAATATCAAAGTATCCAACAATGAAGGAGGAGATCTCAACTGGGACTTACAACAGTGGGCAACCTTCCGAATCAACGCTGATTTTGATTTGTCTGGAAAAAATGTTAAAGCAGGAGATTCAACTGTAGTTACTGTTCCAGATGCTTTGATGATTACTTCAAGTTCGTTTCCAATTAGAGATTTAAATACAAATGAAGTTATCGCAAATGCTAAAGTAAACCCAGATAATAAATCCATTACAATTACCTATACGGATTATGTTGAAAAACACTCCGATACAAGCGGATCATTCTTCTTTTACGCTCGTATCGATTTCAAAAAACACCCTCAAAAAGGTGAGGTTCCAGTAGAAATCACCATTAACAACGAAACAAAATTTGCTGGTAAAGTTTCATTTACTGGTGTCGGCGACGGAAATCCAAGACTTTTAACAAAGACTAGTTGGGTAAACGCAGGGGACCAAAGGGAAATTCAATACACGATTTCTGTCAATCGTACAAAGCAAAATATTAAGAATGCCACACTCGAAGATCACTTACAATTTACGAATGCTTCATACGTAAAAGATAGCATTAAAATTATTAAAGGTAAATTCTCTTTTGATGCTGGTGAATGGGTATTCTCTGATAGAGTTGATGTAACAGACCAACATAAGATTACAATTAGCGAAGATGGTCGATCATTTGTTATCGATTTAGGTGATGTTACTGAAAATGACCAATATCGTATTGCTTATAATGTTCGTTTAAATTATGACCCTGCCGACGGAGAGGTTTTGAGAAATGAAGCAACTCTTAAAGGTATAGGTATTGAAACCAAAAATATAACGAATGCTGCAGCCGTTCAAATTCCTGGTGGTGCTGGTCTTGGTTATGTTTACTCAATCAATATCCATAAAGTAGACGATGCAAATCAACCTCTTAAAGGTGCTAAGTTTAGAGTTGTTCGTCAAGCTAATAATCAAGTCATTGGTGAGTTTGAATCAGATGAAAATGGTAATATTGCTGTTGGCAAACTGTTAAAAGATAAATATATCTTAACTGAAATTGAAGCCCCTTCAGGTCATATCATCAAAGAAGCCGATACTGTGGTTAATGTTGAAGATTTTGGAGCAGATCATTCGGTAACCAAAACAATTATTAATCCGAAAGATAAGCCAAAAGAAACAAAAGCTACCATCGAACTTGATAAAACTCTTACCGGTCGTGATCTAAAAGACGGTGAGTTTAGCTTTGAATTGTACGAGGGTGCAACTAAGCTTCAAACTGTTACCAATAAAAACGGCAAGGTAACATTTGATCCGATTTCTTATAAGGAAGCAGGAGAACACACTTACACTGTAAAAGAAGTTGTTGGAAATACACCAGGTGTCACCTATGATACAACTGAAAAACAAGTGACCGTGAAGGTTACACAAGACGGACAAGCTCTAAAAGCTGATCTTGTCTATCCAGAGAATAAAACATTTAACAACACTTATACGGCTCCTAAACCAGCAAAAGCTAAAATTTCAGCTAGCAAGATTTTAGAAGGTGCTGAATTGAAGAATGGCGAATTCAATTTCCAATTGTTGGATGAAACCGGAAAAGTTCTTCAAACAAAACAAAATGCTGCAGATGGTACGGTAACCTTTGATGATATTTCATATTCATCAGAGGACGCAGGAAAAACCTTCCACTACACGATTAAAGAAGTCATTCCTGAAAGCAAAGCAAAAGGAATGACCTACGATGAAGGAACTATTGATGCGACTGTAACTGTCACAAAAGATGATGCAAGCAATACACTCAAAGCTTCTGTGACATATGGTGATAAGAAATCATTCACTAACAAATTGGTAACAACTTCAATTCCACCAACTCCTCCGACGGTTGACAAACCTGAATTGAAACTCTACAACATTCAATTGCACAAAGCTAACGCAGATGGAAATGCTCTTGCAGGTGCTGTATTTGGGCTTTTTGAGGCAGATGGAACTACTCCAGTCGCTAACCCATATGGTGAAGGTCAAGCAACTGCTACCTCAGATGCAAACGGTCTTGTATCCTTCATTGGATTTGAAGCGAAAGATTATGTGGTGAAAGAACTTACTGCTCCAGAAGGTTATCAACTATCAGCAGATGTGATTAAAGTTTCTGCTAGCGAGTTGAAAGCTGCGACTAACCTCGTCGTAGACAAAGGAACAGTGGTCAACAAACCATTCACTTCAATTCCGCCAACTCCTCCAACTGTTGACAAACCTGAATTGAAACTCTACAGCATCCAATTGCATAAAGTGAACCAAGAAGGAAAAGCTCTTGTTGGTGCCGTATTCGGTCTCTTTGAAGCTGATGGTGCTACTCCTGTAGCAAATCCTTATGGAGAAGGGCAAGCGACTGCAACTTCTGATAAAGATGGTCTTGTAACCTTTACAGGCTTGGAAGCAAGAGATTATGTAGTGAGAGAGCTTACAGCTCCTGACGGTTACCAATTATCAGATGAAGTCATCAAGATCGCAGCTAGTGATTTGGTTGCTTCAAACAGTGTGGTAGATAAAGGAAATGTCGTTAACAAACCGTTCACTTCAATTCCACCAACTCCTCCGACTGTTGATAAGCCTGAGTTGAAGCTTTACAACATTCAATTGCACAAGGTGAGTGAAGAAGGTCAAGGGCTTCTAGGTGCGGTATTTGGACTCTATGAAGCAGATGGTACGACCCCAGTAGCTAACCCATATGGCGAAGGGCAAGCGACTGCTACCTCTGATGAGAAAGGTCTTGTAACCTTCATTGGATTTGAAGCGAAAGATTATGTCATCAAGGAATTGACAGCTCCAACTGGATACCAATTGTTAACAAATCCTATCACAGTTTCAGCTAGTGATTTTACCCAAGCTAAAGATTTGGTCGTGGATAAAGGGAATGTGGTGAATAATAAAATTCCGCCATATACTCCACCAACTCCACCAACTACTCCTTCAACACCTCCAACATCTTCAACTGATAAACCTAAAGGAAACCATCCTTCTGGTAAACAATCAAAAGAAGGTAAGAAACAAGGTCTTCCTTCTACTGGTGAAACAGTAAGTACTGGACTTGTTGCAGCAGGGCTTGCCCTTGCAGGTGCTGGAAGCATACTCGTTGCTAAAAAACGCCACGAATAATTCGGCTCTTTGTCAACTGTAGTGGGTTGATGAAAAGTTACAATCTGGAGAGGACCAAATTGGTTCTCTCCTTTTTGATATTCAAAGCGATGAGAATTCTAGTTTTAAAGTTTTCAAAGTTCCGGAAGCCAAAAGCATTTCGCTTGATGACTTTGATGAGGTTATTTGTTGCTTCAAGTTTTGCATTTGAGTAGGGTAGTTCCAGCGCGTTCATGATCTTTTCCTTAACCTTCAAAAAGGTCTTAAAAATAGTTTGAAAAATAGGATTTACACAGGAAATTGTTTCTTCAATCAGATCAAAGAAATAGTTAGCTTGTTTCTCTTGGAAATGAAACAGTAAGAGTTGATAGAGGTCGTAGTGCTGTCTAAGTTCTTGAGAGTATGCAAGAAGGTTTTCGAGAATCTCTTTATTGGTCAAGTGTGAGCGAAAAGTCGGGCGATAAAATCGTTTATCGCTGAGTTTACGACTATCCTGTTGAATGAGTTTCCAGTAACGTTTTAATGCCTTATATTCGTGTGATTTTCGATCAAACTGATTCATGATTTGGATGCGAAGACGGTTCATAGCACGACTGAGATGTTGAACAATGTGAAAGCGATCGAGAACGATTTTAGCGTTAGGAAAAAGTTTTCTGGCAATATCGTAGTAGGAGCTAAACATATCCATGGTAATGACTTTCACGCGACTTCTCACCTGTCTAGAATAACGAAGAAAATGATTGCGAATGGTCACTTGAGTTCGCCCATCCAGGATAGTTACGATCTTTCTTGTATCGTAGTCCTGTGCAATGAAGCTCATCTTTCCTTTCTTGAAGCTGTACTCATCCCAAGACATGTGTTCTGGAAGGTAGTTGAGATCAGTCTTGAATTTGAATTCTTTCAATTTACAAATGACCGTCGAAGTAGAGACAGATAAACTTTCTGCGATAGCCGTCATAGGAACTTTCTCAATTAATTTTTGAGGGATTTTCTGTTTGACGATGGTTGCGATTTGGTGATTCTTCTTGACTAAGGAGGTCTCTGAAACAGCCATTTTCCCGCAGTCTTTACAACGGAAACGACGTTTTCTCAATCGAATAAGAGTCTTGAATCCTGCACATTCAAGGTAAGGGATTTTAGATTCTTTTTGAAAGTCATATTTAGCCATTTGTACCTGACAGTTGTGACATTTAGGGGCAGGATAATCGAGCTTAGCGATGACTTCTTTATGAGTTCCAGCATCAAGATAATCTAAGATAATAATATTTTTGTCTTTAATTCCAAGTATGTTTGTGATAAAATTTAATTGTTCCATAAGATTCTTTCTAATGAGGGTTTGGTCACTTTTTCATTATAGGTCTTATGGGGCTTTTTTTCTACAACAAAATAGACTCCATAATTCCTACGGTGGTTTTACCCACTACAGAAATTATAGAGCCAGTTTTTGTTACTCTCGAACCTTATTGTCCTTCATCACTTCTACTTCTTCTCATTTGAATGACGAGGTAAGCAACGGAAACAATAGATAGCAAGGCACCCAGGATCACTCCTTTTTGTCTAAAGACGAATTCAACCTTATGATTTCCCTTTGAGATTGGGAAGGATAAGAATGCATTCCATGCTTTTTCAGTTTTGACAAACTTCCCATCCACTTTCACTTTCCAGCCATCGCTGTATGGAATGGAAGTCATCATATAGTTACTATCATCTGTAATAGACACATCACCAACAATATGGGTATTTGAAAACTTGGTTACATGTAAACCTTGTTTCTTCCTGTTTTCTAATACCTGTTGAATTTGATCAACGTCAGCGCGATAAACACCTGCATTGCTCATATCGATGTGATCTGTTCTAAATCTAAATTCAATAACAGTTTCTTGGTTTTCAGTTTGATCTGTCAACTGCCAAATTTGTCTTTGCGTGAAAATTTTAGCATTGAGCAACCATTTATTATTGAGTAAGACCGAGTAATCTTGGTTTTGAATCAAAGATGCAGGAGTAAAGAAATAATAGGTGTAATTGGTACGTGGAGTAACCTTATAACGAATAATGGCATCTTTTGACGAATCCGCTCTCTTATAGATGGCTTCTCCCGTTTCCTTATTGACCTTTTCTTCAATCGCATTTTCTGTCTCGATCGAGCTGAACGCCAACGGTTTAAAGTACTCAACGGTATCATTATTGGCCTTTTGATGTCCCTCCATGGAGTTCAAAATAATATTCTGGTTAGCAAAGGCATTATTGGCACCAAATTGTATATTCCTTACCAGACTGTTCGTCCCGTATGCAAGTGGGAAGGAATTTGGATTCTTATAGACGACATAACGCTTATCCTCATAGACCTTGTCTGTGAAATAGCGATGCAGATCAAAGCGGTCTGTAAATCGATAAAAGTACATCTTATCTGGATTGGCTTCAATCTCTTTGGGACCAAAATCCTTGGCACTCATAAAGTAACGAACACCATATAAAGCATCTGTCAAAGGTGTCCCATTTGAATATTGAGTCGCCGCATTAACACCAAGATCTCCCATGAAAGCAAAGTGATCCATGGTGCTACGTTCCAAACTTGAACTAAAGGTACTTAAGCCTGGATAGGACACCAAGGAAGGAACTGTTCTGGAATAGGCAAAATCTGTGGCAATCCGATAGAATTTTTGATCTGCATTTTCTTGGATATTGTCTGTCACGCGCTTGACCGAAACGGTCGCATCTGCAAACTTGTGCACATCATCATACCCAAATGTTACTTGGGACAAATATGCATTATAGCCAAACTCAAAAATTGTGAGCACAGATACGACAATCATGGACAAACGTGAGATCTTAAAGTTTAGGATGAAGAGAATGCTCAAGTAGAGCATCGCTGTAATCCCCACTTGCGACAAGAGATAGCCTGTCTTTAATAAGAGGGCAGCCAGCACTAGGAATACTGCTGCTAGAGCCATTCGAATCATTTTTTCCAATTGGCTCTTCTGAGATTTTTCCCAATACGCATAGAAGATGAAGCAGGTCACTGCTGCTATTCCCAGAACACTTAGAATAGAGAACTTCGAGAGGAAACGACTGATCGCTTGCGGTTGGGTCTTTGAGACAAAACTATACTGGTGGAAATAGAGATAAACTACCGACAAGAGCAAGCCCAAGCCGATGATGCAGTTGGTTCGTTTGGAAATAACGATCTTCTGCTTCATCGCTTGATAAGCAAGGACTAGCATAAAGAATGAAAACAGCCAAGAAAAACGGAAGAAGAAACCGGCTGGATTTTGTCCCATATGCCATATCTTACTGACAAATTCATTCACAAAGGAAATCAGGAAAATGAGAGTAACAATCCCTGCAGCCCATTTTTTTGCTTTTCCAACTTTTTGCGATAGGAAATAAAAGATAAAACCAAGAAAACCAAGCGCTCCAATATAAATATTGGGAAGGTTGGGACCCGCTGACCATCCTGATGTTGTATCAAAGCCACCAACAACCAACTTAGAAAGAATATCTAAGGGGTTAATTTGGAAGGCAAATGAGAAGGTCATGCCTCCGCCAACTTGCCCCTTACTTTCAATCAGGTTGAAAAATACAGGCAAGAGCAAGACTGAGGCTGTCGCAATCCCAATAATCGAATAAATCACTGCTTGTAGTAAAGGGATACTAAAGTTTTTAATCTTTGCCTTTAGATCTCCCTCAATCAGCAATCTTGGCGATACATAGTAGCAGGCATACAGAGCGATGAAGATGGAGATCATATAGCCCATGTAAAACTGAAGCAAGACCGTCAATCCTAAAGCAAAAGCATACCGATAAGGAGATTTACCATCTAATAACTCTTCCAAATACACAATCACAATTGGTAACATGATCATAGCATCATAGAAGATGACGTTCATTTGATAGGAAACCAACATCCCTGACAAGGCATAAGCCGTCGAGAATAATGGAACCAACCATTTTCTAGATTCTAATCCTTTGTAACGTCTGATTAAAAGGAAAGCAAAGGATAAACCAATTGCCCCGTATCTGAGCCAAATGGTTAAAAATACTGCTGCCCCAAAATATTTGAGGGGAGCTAGAATGTAGATGATGTTAAAGGGGCTCATTAAATAGTAGCCAAGCACACCGATCATATCTCCACCAAGAGATTTGGTGAAAGAATAACTCAAACTAGATATATCCCCCGTCAAGATGGCATTTTTTAGCAAGCCAAAGAAACTGATATATTGCTGTCCAAAGTCAACAGCCATCAGACTCTTGCTTCCAAAAGGATACATCCCTATAAAAGCCCACACAATGAGCATAATGGTCATTGGGAGCAGGGCACTTGCAGCATAGAGAACTTTCTTTGGATGTTTTTTCCAAAACTCTTGCCAACGCATGAACCAGATTAACATGTTTTCTCCTATCTTCTTTAGCCGATATGATTTTTCTTCGCTTGTTCGATATTGGTCTCTTCAATGATGAAATGAGGACGACGCTTCACTTCGTAATAGATCTTGCCAATATACTCTCCAAGAATCCCGATGAAGATGAGTTGAACTCCACTAAATAATATAATAGCCGCAATCGTTGTGAAATAACCACTTACATAATTCCCAGCAGCGAAGATATATTTCATCAACTCAAAAACTAGATATAAAAGAGCCAGCCCCAAACAGATGAAACCGAATTGAATACAAACACGGAGAGGACGATCGTTAAAAGAAATAATTCCTTGAATGGCATAATTCATAGATTTCTTAAAACCAAACTTGCTCTTTCCAGCCTTACGGGTTTCATTCTTATAAGGAATTACTTTCTCTTTGAAACCAATCCATTCATACAAACCTTTATTAAAACGATTGTACTCTGGCATTGACACAAAGGCTTCCATCGCTTTTCGGCTAAGCAGTCTTAATTCCGATTTCCCGTCTGTTAGGTGAACATCCATGGAGCGGTTTGACAAGAAGTAAAACAAACGTGCAAAGGAACTTCCTACAAAAGATTCCCCTTCACGAGTTCGTTGGCCACTAACAATATCATAGCCTTCATTATAAGCTTCTAAGAATAAGGGAATCAAGTATGGTGGATGCTGGAGATCCCCGTCCATGACCATCACCGCATCCCCACTGGCATATTTAAAACCAGCCAAGATACCGCTCTCTCGTCCAAAATTGCGACTGAAACGGATATATTTGATGCGGTCGTTTTCTCTTGCAAATTCTTCAATTAACTCAAAGGTTTTGTCACTACTTCCATCATCGATGTAGAGGATTTCATAATCAGAGAGCTCTTTCCCTAGCATTTGCTCAAGCTGATTAGAAATTTCACGATGGGTTTGAGGAAGTACCTGCTCCTCATTCAAGAGGGTTATTAAGATTGATAATTTCATCCCTTTTCTCCATAATACATTCCCAAAAAAGAGAGAGCTCATGCTCTCCCCTTATATAGAAACTCATTGTTTATTTAATAGACAATTTTCGTTTCAATACGACTGCACCTGCTAACACAAAGGCTCCTGAGAATACAAATCCAGTTGCTGCAACTTCACCTGTATTAGGAAGAAGCGCTTTACGCCCTCCTCCATTGTTTCCACCTTTTGGTCCTGGTTTTCCAGTCGTGGTCGTCGTGGTTGATTCTTCACTTCCTGGAGTCACCGGTTTCTCTGGAGTTGGCGTTGTTGTAGTGGTTGGCGTTGGTTCTGCAGTAGTTGTTGTCGTTGTTGTTGGCTCTGCAGTAGTCGTTGTGGTTGTCGTTGGCTCCGCAGTAGCCGTCGTTGTGGTTGTCGTTGGCTCTGCAGTAGTCGTTGTGGTTGTCGTTGGCTCTGCAGTAGTCGTTGTAGTGGTTGTCGGCTCTGCAGTAGTCGTTGTAGTGGTTGTCGTTGTTGTGGTAGTTGTAGTCGTTGTCTTTTGGTCTACAATCGTCTTCTCTACTGGAGCTTTTGGTGTTTTAAATTCTCCAGCTTCCACAACAGTATCTGCTGCCAAGTCATAACCTTCTGGAGCTGAAATTTCTTTGATGATATATTTGTCACGCAAGATGTTTTTAACAGTAAATTCACCGTTCGCATCTGACTCAAACTCACCAATGATATCTTGGTTAGTTGCACGGATAACTTGGAATTTCGCACCTTTAAGTGGACCATTCTTCTCGTCTACTTTTGTTACTTTAATACTGAATTCATAACCGATACCTGTACCACCAGCGATTTGGATGTTGACACCATTTTCTGCATTATTACGTTTATCTTCGGGATTTAAACCATCACCTCTGATAGTTGCAAGGTTTTTAATTCTTTCTCCATCAACAGCAGTATAGTTTATATCAGCTTGGTATTCTACTACAAAGTGGTCGTCCTTCCCAAGGTTACCAAAGTTGATAGAGAATGACGTATCAGTTGCATTTACAGTATAGTCAGCCGTAACGTCTTGTGGGTTTTTAAGAGTCCATTTACCACCAGCATATTCCCAAGTACCTTTGAGGATCTTGAAGCTTCCTTTACGATAAGTAACTCCTTTTGATTGGAGCGTATCAGAAACCACTGCATTGTTGATTACTTGATTTGTTCTGTTGATATTGATTCTGTATCCAAGTTCTTTGTTGTTGTTAACAGTCCACCCAGATTTAAAGATTGGGAAACTATTACCAACGTCACCAACTTTACTTGTTACCTTACCAGTGAATTTCACTTTATCGTTAACAGAAACCTTAACTGGCGCTTCACCATCGTTAGGGAATTTATCTTTGTTAACACCAGCGTAGAAGAAGAATGAACCTGAAACGTCATTTTTCTTTTGAACAAATTCAGTAAATGTCAAGACAATCTTACCAGTTTTTGCATCAACTTTCGCATCGGCAATCTTTTTACCAGTGATTGAATCGTTGATTTCAAAATCCTGAGATTTGATGTCAATTGGAGAAGCAATAACTACTTCCGTCGTATCTCCCGCTTTAACGTCTTTTCCTTCCAAAGCAAACTTTGCATTAAGACGGAAAGTGTCCCATTGACCAAGGCCAGTTGTTAATTCTCCACCTTTGCTATTTTGGATCTTGATCTCCGTGATGACATCGACTTTTTTAGACGTTTCCGCCTGTACAGTTTTAGAAAAAAGTGTCAATGACACAATCAATAGCGAACAAACTATTGACAAATAAACTGCTAACTTTTTCATTTTTTCTCCCTTTCTAGGCTGATTTTTTATAAATCAACGCATATAATATAGCAAAACATAGTGAGAAAGTCAAGATTATTGAACAAAAAAACCATCTTTTGTATATTTAAGGGCTATTTGGCTTCTGAATTTTTCTAAGTAACTCTTCCTCTTTCAAACAGTTATTTTTCCAAAATCAACACATCTTTTGTAGATAAGTTGCTTTCTTTATACCCTGATTCTTTATAGAGATTTAGAGTGGCTGTTTCAGAATAGCCATTTTTTTCCTCTTGCATTTCCCTTGGAACTACCACTATGTCAATCTTAGAATCAAGCTTTTTGTCATTATGGTAGAAAATATCATACAATTTTTCATGGCTGCGAAGACTCGGCGTATAGCCACCTGCTGCTAAGACCGCTTTATCTTTAGGGATGGCCTGCAGGGTCTTTTCGAGCCCATCAAAATAGTCTTTACGTGTTTGATAGTATTGGATTTCAAAATTCCAGCTATGCGTAAAACTATATAGAATGGCGCTTGAAAAAATGATGGAAGAAGCTAGTAGAGCCACCAAAACATTATCTGATGCCAACTGGTTCTTGCTTAATTGATCGATAGACAATAAAGCCATCAAAAACAGAAGCGTGACCGAACCATAGCTATACTGAAAACCAATATCATATTGGTAAGGCCAATCCATCAATAAATTAATGAGAAAAAGGGGCAACATCAGAAAATAGGTAGACCAACGTCGCTGAATCAGTGGTAAAAAGCTAAAAGGAAATAGGACCAAAAAGAGGTAGCCAAGTCGTTTCGCTGTAAATAGACTTCCCAAAACATAAAGCGGATTTAGGACTACATTTTTCACAACCATCAGGAGACCATTTTCCCCAGTCAATAATAGATTATTGTATCGAGAAACCATAGCTCCCTCACCATATCTTGCTAAGAGGAACATGGCAAATGCAAAATAAAGTATCGGTAAGGCAAACAGGCTGAGATACAACCACTTTTTAAACTTGGCCTCAAAGGTAAAACGATGTTGAAACGCAAAATAAAGTCCTAAGGACAGCACGTAGACAAAGGCATCCTCTTTCACAAAAAGGAGCAACAAGGTGAACAAGATAGTTCTTCCACGCCACTGAGAAATCAGGCTGTAGAACAACCAAAGTATCAATGGAGGCAAAAAACAATTTTCATGCAAATGGAATCCACCACTCGTTGTCATGACCGGAGTCACAAAAAAGAGGGCAAGCACGAGCGGCGTCATGACTTTTGGCAATTGTATTTTCTTTAGAATCAAACAAAGCGGGATAACTGCTGAAAATACAATCACTGTTTGAGCGATATCTAACGTTTCCACATAAGGAAATAGCATATAAAAGGGCAAGATCAAATAATAAATAGGAGAAATATGGACCCCAAAATGCGATAAGGCCCTATCTCTTTCAAGGGTGGTAACTTGCGAAAAATCATGTCTCATTCTCTCAAACATCTGTGAAAAGATTCCAATATCAAAAGAAGACACCGCATTGGCTTTAATCTTATAATAGGCCACAACCGATAGATAGAGCACGTAGAAAATACCACTGATCAATGTCACCACGGTGAGTCTTCGAACCCAGGTTTCATTAACTTTAGCCAAAGAAACCTTGGGGAGAACGAAACCGATCAGGACGGCAACGATAACGGCTACTAATACTGGCCAAATCAAAGTAGGCAACTTCGATTCAGAAATCGTAAACGTAAAGATCCCCAGTTCCTTATCTTGAAGATTGGCACTGGTTTGTAGCAACAATTTCGGAAAAGACAAGACATCTACCGCTAAGAAGATATAAGCGATTGTTTCTTTTCCTAAATAAAAATACAGAAACAAGACCAGTGAAAGCAACACTAAGCCCAATGACATAAAGAGACTCGGACTTTTCAAAATAGAAATTAATAGGATACCTACCGCGAACCAGAGATTCAATTTTTGTATGCAGATATACTTCTTGCTCTCCGTCAAAAACCAAAGAATAGGATAACTAATGAACAAAGCAAGGACCGTATGGGTCCATCCCACTTTACCAAGTTCTAGAAATAATTCCTTTGTTGAAAAACTTAATAGATTGACCATCATGGCCACAAAATAAGAACCTAGAAGCAACCATAAATAGTTAAGGTTCATTGTCTTAACAAGTTTCATTTCTATCAATACCTCCCAATTGTAGTTCCTATTCTAGCACAAAACCCTTACTATTTCTAGATAGTAATAACCATACCAAAAGAGAGGTTGGTACCAGTCCAACCTCTCTTTTTCTTATAATTCCTGTAATAAATAACGGAAGAGTTCTAAATTTCCTTTTTCTTCATTGACCAAGTATTCTGGATGCCACTGCAAGCCCATAATCCGATGGCCGTCTACTGCTTCAATAGCTTCGATGGTGTGATCGCGCGGATCAAAGGCGGTCGCACGGAAATTCGGTGCGAGATCCTTGATACTTTGACGGTGCACGGAATTGATCCGACTGGCCTGACCAAAGAGTTGCTCTACCACACTGCCTTTTTTCGTCTGGATAGAATGGGAAGTCCCAAACGGAAGTCCTTGCCAATGCCCTTCAATCTCTTGGTTGAGTGTTCCTCCAAAAGCCACATTGATCAACTGAACCCCACGGCAAATTCCTAGAACCGGCTTGTTTTGGCGTACTGCTTCCTTCAGCAGGGCAAGCTCAAATTGATCGCGTTCGATATTGTAATCATCGCTTTCGATCGTTTTTTCTTCGCCATAGAGACTAGGATCGACATTTTGGCCTCCACTTAGGATCAATTTGTCAATCGTTTCAACATAATCCTTAACTAAGGAAGGATCTCCCATCGGGATGACCATTGGAAGTCCACCTGCTTGACGGATTCCTTCCGCAAATTGACTAGATACGGAGGAATGAAGGTTTTTCCCTTCCGGGTCAACCGGACAGAGATTAGCGGATACTCCAACAATTGTTCTGCACATATTCATTCCTCCTTCATTTTAACTACTACTTATCTTACCACCCATTAGTGATAGTGTCTAATATGTATTTTTTAAAACCGTGATAGATTTTATTTATCACCCTCACCTTCCTCACAAAACAATTGATGATCATACAAGTTTTTTTACCTATATTATGTTAAAATAGAGAGGAAAATAGAATCGTCCTTCAAGGCACACATTAGGCTGTTTCGAAGGCGCAAGCGCTAGATTCCTAGCCTTGTTGAAAAATAGACATAGAAATGGAAGATACAATGGAAAAACAAACCGTTGCAGTATTGGGTCCTGGTTCATGGGGAACAGCCCTTTCACAAGTCCTCAATGATAACGGCCATGAAGTCCGTCTCTGGGGAAATATCCAAGAACAAATCGATGAAATCAATACCGCTCATACCAATCAACGCTATTTCAAAGACATCGTTATTAGCGAAGACATCACTGCTACGACTGATTTGAAAGCAGCTTTGGACGGTGTGGACGCTATCCTCTTTGTCGTTCCTACAAAGGTGACCCGCTTGGTGGCGAAACAAGTTGCTGAAACACTGGATCACCCTGTAACAGTCATGCACGCTTCCAAGGGACTAGAACCTGGTACACACGATCGAATTTCTCAAATCCTTGAAGAAGAAATTCCTGCTTCTCTTCGCAGCGAGGTGGTGGTCGTTTCTGGACCTAGTCACGCCGAAGAAACTATCGTACGGGACATCACCCTCATTACAGCTGCCTCAGTAGATTTAGAAGCTGCACGTTATGTTCAAGAACTCTTTAGCAATCACTACTTCCGCCTCTATACCAATACAGATGTTATCGGAGTGGAAACTGCTGGAGCCCTGAAGAATATCATCGCTGTCGGAGCTGGAGCCCTGCACGGTCTTGGTTATGGTGACAATGCCAAAGCAGCTATCATCACGCGCGGTCTCGCTGAAATCACGCGTCTTGGCGTTAAGCTAGGAGCTAGCCCCTTGACCTATAGCGGTTTGTCTGGGGTCGGTGACTTGATCGTTACCGGTACTTCTGTACATTCCCGCAACTGGCGAGCTGGGGATGCTCTTGGACGTGGCGAAAAATTGGAAGATATCGAAGCCAACATGGGCATGATCATTGAAGGGATCTCTACGACCAAAGTCGCCCATGAGCTGGCGCAAGAATTGGATGTCTACATGCCGATTACACAGGCCATTTACCAAGTCATCTACGAAGGAAAAGATATCCGCGAAGCTATCCACCACATGATGAGCAATGAATTTAAAGAAGAAAACGAGTGGAAATAAGTCAACCACCCTAACATCAATCCTACCTTTTAGAAAGGAAACTATATGACTAAAGTTAGAAAAGCAGTCATTCCTGCGGCTGGTTTGGGGACACGCTTCCTCCCAGCTACCAAAGCTTTGGCAAAGGAAATGTTGCCAATCGTTGACAAACCTACGATCCAATTCATCGTAGAAGAGGCTCTGAAATCTGGAATTGAGGAAATTCTTGTCGTAACAGGGAAGGCCAAACGTTCGATCGAAGACCATTTCGATTCTAACTTTGAATTGGAATACAACCTCGAGCAAAAAGGTAAGACTGACTTACTCAAGTTGGTCAATGATACAACAGCGATCAACCTTCATTTCATCCGCCAAAGTCACCCTCGAGGTTTAGGAGACGCTGTTCTGCAGGCGAAAGCTTTTGTTGGAAATGAGCCTTTTGTTGTCATGTTGGGAGATGACCTGATGGACATCACTAATGATGATGCCTTACCATTGACCAAACAATTGATGAACGACTACGATGAAACCCATGCATCCACTATCGCTGTGATGGAAGTCCCTCACGAAGAGGTTTCTTCTTACGGTGTGATCGCACCTCAAGGAGAGGGCATCAATGGTCTTTATAGCGTTGAAACTTTTGTCGAAAAACCAGCTCCTGAAGATGCACCGAGTGATCTCGCCATCATTGGCCGCTATCTTTTGACTCCAGAGATCTTTGACATTCTTGAAAATCAAGAACCAGGTGCTGGTAATGAAATTCAATTGACGGATGCGATCGACACCCTCAATAAGACCCAACGAGTCTTTGCCCGTGAATTTAAAGGTCAACGCTACGATGTAGGTGACAAGTTTGGTTTTATGAAAACATCGATTGATTATGCTTTGAAGCATCCTCAAGTAAAAGATGACCTCAAACAGTATATCATTGATCTTGGAAAACAATTAGAAGCATCTGAACAAACTGCAGACTAAAAAAGAAGGAAGAGAGATTTCATTCTCACTTCCTTTTTTTGTTATATATTATAAACTGTATCGTTTAATGAGTTCTACGTTTTTCGATGTAGTAGCCAAATCCAAAAACTATCAAAAGAACTCCGCCTACCATTGTCGCAATGGAAATACTTTGACCGGTTGATGGTAATTTTTTCTCACCTTTCTTCTCTTCAATTTTTGCTACAGATTTATAAACTACACCATAAGTTGAGAAATGAGAGGTTGTAAATGTTACGGCTGACTTATCTTCATTTAGTTGGAATTGGAAGGATTCCAATTGACCATTTTCACCGATACCATAAACTGCTTCTACTTCTTTTTGGCTATTTAATGGAATGGTCACAACAGTTGGACTAATTTGATGTACAGGATTATTTTGGTTCGATAATTGAATATTATATGCCTTGTACTCTTTACCAGCTAGTTCTTTGACATCTTTCAAAACTTCAACAAGAAGACTATAGCCACCTTGAGCAAAATCAGGGTTTTGCAAGACGATACCTGTTGCCTGGTCTACTAAAATATATGAATTTGTTGGTAAAACTGGGCGACCAACGGTACTAACACTGTTACTATTTGTAGGAACAACAGTAGTTGTACGACTTGGTGTTGTTTCTTCCTTGCTTGGCTCTGTACTTGCTTCGGTGCTTGGTTTCGTTTCTTCCTTACTTGGTTCTGTACTTGACTCAGTGCTTGGGGTCGTTTCTACCTTGCTTGGTTCTGTACTTGACTCAGTGCTTGGTTTCGTTTCTGCCTTGCTTGGTTCTGTACTTGATTCAGTGCTTGGTTTCGTTTCTTCCTTACTTGGTTCTGTACTTGACTCAGTGCTTGGGGTCGTTTCTACCTTGCTTGGTTCTGTACTTGACTCAGTGCTTGGTTTCGTTTCTGCCTTGCTTGGTTCTGTACTTGATTCAGTGCTTGGTTTCGTTTCTTCCTTACTTGGTTCTGTACTTGACTCAGTGCTTGGGGTCGTTTCTACCTTGCTTGGTTCTGTACTTGACTCAGTGCTTGGTTTCGTTTCTGCCTTGCTTGGTTCTGTACTTGATTCAGTGCTTGGTTTCGTTTCTTCCTTACTTGGCTTCGTTTCTTCCTTACTTGGCTCGGTGCTTGACTCTGTTGGATCCTTGTAGTCATCTGGTAAAGATGCACGGTATGGATCATCTGTACGACCTCCTTCTTTTAGAGTTGCAGACAATTCAGACTCATATTGCTTGAATTGTTTGAAGAGACGTTCAGACCGAGCTAAAGCATCCTCAGTCACCTTATCTTCAACTGCTTTTGCTGCAGCTTCATCAGCTTTCAAGGCAGCGTATTTTGCATCGCTCACTTTTTGTTCGATAATGAGCTGTTCTTCTAGTGCTTTCCAGTGATTTTGGATAGATTTTCCGAAGAGATCTTGGTTGTGGATGGCCATTTGGTCGATGTGCCATACTGTCCAATACCATGAATTTGGATCATAAGTAGCCGTTTGAGGTTTAAAGGCTTCATAAGTATCTTTTACATTTCCATAGAATGGAACATAAGGGGTATTCCGTGAAGGTCCCATGCCGAGCCATACAGTTCCACCAAATGATTTTGGAAGGTTTGGATTGATTTGATAGACATGGGCATCAATCACATTTTCATTTCCTAAAGCATACTTGTATTGGTCTTTCCGAACAGTATCGTTGCTACCATCATCACCTTGTTTCTTAACACCAATTTGATCATCTGGTACAAAGCGTCCATTCAAGTGTTCAAACCGGTTCCGTTGCAAGGCAAACGCATCTTCTAAGGTGTATTTTTTGTTTGGATCTGTTGGTGAACGGAATAGCTCATACTCATCATCCTCATAAGTGACTTTAGAGTCTGGATCTAGCAAGGTGATTCCTGCATAGGTCCGTGAGCGGTCTCCTTCAGCATATTTTTCTGGTCCATAAGATTTAGCAATATGGAAGTTGCCATCTTTATCAGTCTTGTAGTTGCCAGATTCCTTGGCTACTTTTTCGACATCTTTAGAGGCAATGACATTTTCAGTGTCATTCAAGTCTACATGGCCAAGGTAGTAGGTATTTGCAAAGACTGCATATTTGTCTTCTGGCACCTTCACCGCTACATATTGGTGACCAGAAAGAATTTCCATGTACCAAGTTTCTTTTTGGTCTGCAAAAACGACAACATTCCCTTCTGCTGATCCTTTTTCTTCAATAACTTTAGCTAGGAATTCAACCCCTTCACGAGCAGACTTAACGCGGGGTAACACTACGTCCAACATAGCAGCTTCTGGAATTCCGTTTCCTGTCAATGGGTCGGTCTTCAAGACTTTCTTATTCGGGATAGCTGTTACTGTCGCAGTCATAGATACACCGGCTTCATTAAAACCGTGTTCCCCAAAAGCGCCGTTACTACCATCTCCACGAGCAGAGTCATAGGTCGCTGTATATTTCATTTCACTGGCAGCATGCGGGTAGGTGAATCCGTTGGATTCATCCTCGATCTGATCTCCCTCGTTATAGGTCTTGGCATCGACCACAACATAGTTTTTGTTGTGTTTTCCACCATTTGGATAATAAGGGTAGTCCTCTGTCCGACCAAAGAGAGTGGTCCCATCCTTGGTCAACTGGCGACCAATGATAAATCCACAGCAGGCCTGAACAGCTTGAATTGGTAGGAGTAAGAACGTCATCGCTATCAAAGCTAGTTTAAACAACCATTTCTTCATGGCAAATCTCCTTTATGTTTGAATGTTCCTTTATAGAAAAAGGTAACATCCCCGATTTTTTATACCTTAAGTCTATCTTTTTTTCACCTCTTTTGCAAGCGCTTTCCAATTTGCGTTTTTATACCTTTTTACCCTTGATTACCTTCTCTATGGACCTATCAATAGTGGGTTCACTCGGCTCCTACAATTATATTATAATAAATATATACAATTCGTGGCATTTCAAACAATTTTCTGTTAGTTTACGATTTCGCTACATTTTTTAGGAAAAAAGCCCTTCTCTGTGAGAAGGACTTCTTAAAATAGATTTAAGATTTTTCCTAAGAAATAAAGGAAAAGCAGGAGATAAGATAAAGCTGCACTAATCTGATAGGTTCGGTTCATAAAGCGAGCCTCTCCTCTTACAGGAAAGACATAAGCCAACATAACCCCAGCTACTAAGCCACCAATGTGGCCCGCCATACTGATGCCTGGCATAAAACTAAAGATCAGATTGACCACAATCAAGCTGGTATAGGACTGACTCAAGTGGCGAATATAGGGACTTTGGACAATAAAACGCAGAGCACCAATAGTCCCAAAAAGTCCAAAGAGGGCTGTAGAAGCGCCTGCTGCAATCACATCTGGCGTAAAAATAGCAACAAAGACATTGCCCATCATGCCTGATAAGAGATAAAGAGCTAAGAAAGCCTTGGAACCAAAGAGATCTTCTGCCAAACGTCCCAAGTAATAGAGGGTGATCATATTGAGCACAAAATGTTCTAGGCCGATATGAACAAAAGTAGCTGTCACTATTCGCCATAACTGGCTAGGATCGACTTTCACAGCCTCTCCAATAATACCACCGCTATAGTAAATAGCAGCACCCGTTTGGTAGTCGCCTCCAAATCGGATAAACATGGAAAGAAAGACTGCTGTTGTGACGAGCAACAAGAGGCTGGTCACAGGATAACGACTATCAAAGAGTAACTTCATAGACTAGCACCTCCTGAACGGCCTGATCAAAAACATCTGGTTGAAACTTCTTATGCTGGATGGAATAAATCGTACTCACCGTTTTCCCAGCAAAATCTGCTAAATAACGATCGTAATAGCCACCGCCATAGCCAATTCGGTAGCCTTTTGACTGGAAGACCAAGCCCGGTACATGGATCAGATCAATCTCTGCTTTATCCACAACCTTGCCCTGTTCATTGGGCTCCAGCAAACCAAAGCGCGTTTTTTCCAAAATGTCAGGATCGTATTCCACAAATTCCATCCGGCCTTGTGGATAGGTACGGGGAACACAGATGCGTTTTCCAAGTTGAAGAGCCGCTTGGATCAAGCCAGCTGTGGAAAATTCGTGGTCAAAGGGCAGATAGGTCGCAAGGGTCTTTGCCTCCTGAAAGGCTGGAAGCTCCAAGAGGCGCTGAGTCAGCTCTTCATCTGCTTGAGTTTTCACGGATTCTGGCAACTGTTTCATGGCTGCTATGGTTTCTTTTCGTAGTGTTTTCTTCATTCCCTACTCCTTTTGTATAGCTTTAATTGTATCATTTTTTATGAAACATCCGAACAGTTTGCACACGAGAAAATAAAAATCCAACTCCAGACGGAGTTGAATCAATTCCTTATTGGTTGGCCTTCATTTTCAAAAATTTGCCAATGTTTTCCACAGCAAAGGGAAGGGCAGCCTCATTTGGGCTCATCTTCGGATGGTGCAGGGCATAAGGGGTATCAATTCCCAGCCAGAACATGACACCAGGGACCTTGCTCAAGAGAAAGCCAAAGTCTTCTCCTGTCATCGCAGGCAAGATATCAATCAGGTTCACGTCTTCCTCAGCTGTGAAAAAGTCCATGAGTTCTTTGGCCAATTCTGGTTGGTTTTCCACAGGCAGGTAGCCCCCTTGCTTGAGTTCCAGATCCAGTTCTACATCAAAAGCGGCCGCAACCCCTTCCGCAATCGTTTTGACCCGTTTTTGAGTCAGTAGGTTCATCTCCATGGTCAAAGTCCGGATGGTCCCATTAAGAAAGGCTGTCTCAGCAATCACATTATTGGTGGTTCCTGCATGCATGGAACCAAAAGTGACCACTGCCCCTTCAATCGGATCGACATTTCGACTCACGACCGATTGGACTTGGGTAATGAAGTAAGAAGCTGCTACAAGCGCATCATTGGCTTCATGTGGAAAGGCGGCATGCCCTCCCTTTCCTGTAAAAGTGATCTTGACTTCACAGGTCCCTGCAAAAAGGGTACCGGTATTGGTCGCAATGTCCCCCACCTTCAAATCAGGGCGTACATGCAGACCATAAAATTCATCAGGGAGCCAGTCGCCAAAAGCATTGTCCTTATACATGAGCATCCCACCAGCCTCATTTTCTTCAGCTGGTTGGAAGAGAAAGAGCAGGTTATTCTTTGGTTGCACTTGGACCAGTTGATCCAAAAGCCCGAGGGCTGTTGTCATGTGCATATCATGACCACAAGCATGCATCCGTCCTTCATGCTTAGAGGCAAAATCAAGGCCCGTTTGTTCCACAATCGGTAAACCATCGATGTCGGTCCGCCAACCAATGGTTTTTTCAGGTGCAGCCCCATGGAGATACACCAGGATCCCGGTCCTCCAAGTCCGTTGCTCTACAAAGTCCTTGCCTGCTATGATCTCTGCGATCCGGTCCAAGAGATAAGCTTGTGTTTCAAATTCTTCTAATCCAATTTCAGGGATTTGGTGCAAATCCCGTCTGATTTTGATTAAGTCCAATGTCATCGTTGTCTTCTTTCTATTAGAAGAGGCTGAGACAAAAGTCTTAGCCTCTCAATTGTTTTTGGATTGTCAAGCAAGACGCAGTGGTTGAGTGGGCTCTACTACGCTGATTTCATCAGCTTTTACAGCCCTACTCAACTGTGCGGAGGTGGGACGACGAAATCGAATTCTAACGAATTACCGATTTCTGTCCCACTCTCATTTCTATCTTACAAATTACGCAAAGCGTCTTCCAAGGCTGTTTTTTGTTGTGTTTTTTCGTCAATTTCCTTGATGATGCGAGCTGGGACACCAGCTACAACCACATTTTCAGGGACATCTTGAGTAACGATCGCTCCAGCGGCAACGACTGAACCGTTTCCAACTTGAACTCCTTCGATCACAACAGCATTGGCACCGACCAAGACATTGTCCCCAATCCGAACAGGCTCCGCAGAAGCTGGCTCAATGACTCCCGCAAGAACGGCACCCGCACCGATATGGCTGTTTTTACCAACAGTGGCACGACCACCAAGGATAGCCCCCATATCAATCATGGTTCCTGCACCGATTTCAGCACCGATATTGATGACAGCACCCATCATCACGACAGCATTGTCTTCGATGGTTACTTGGTCACGGATAATAGCGCCTGGTTCAATACGCGCATTTAGGTAGCGTTTATCCAGTAATGGGACAGCTGAGTTACGGCCGTCTTGTTCTACCACATAATCCTTGTTTTCAGTTAAGTTAGCAAGAAGGGGCTCGATATCTTTCCAGTCACCGAACAAAACATTGCCAAGCTTGGTAACAGAAGCAGGAACAGCTGTTGCCAATTCCCCTTCAAAGGTTACTTTCACATTTGTTTTCTTTTCTGCATTTCCAATAAAAGCAATAATTTCTTGAGCAGACATTTTTTGTGCAGTCATGAGATTCTCCATTCATTTCAATTAAAGGTATCCATATTATACCACAATCCTAGTGTGATGAACACCTAAGGCGACGTGGAAGTTGATGTCGCTGGATCTTCTAGACCCTTGATTTCACTGATAGTTCGATTCCCTCCAAAGTGAATAATGACGGAGCGCGAATCAGAAAGCTTATAGTAAAAGGTTAAGAAGGACTCTGAACCCAGCATACTCGACCAAGAAACACTGCTAGGAATTCCTACTGTATTCACAAGATCTGAATAGCTGGTTCCGACAGTAATATTCGCAAAATCTTCTCTGTTTAAGCTACCATTTTTATTGGCTAATCGCTCACTGTTTAAGTTTTTAAAATCAAGAGAAGATAAACGGTCAACACCAATATTTGTAAGTAAAACGGTTACGGAAGAAGGAGAGCCTTCAGACTGATACTCCAATTGTGTCATAAAAGGACCGACACCACCTTCTTGGTAGGTTTCTTCCCCACTGCTAGCCTTCCCCAGTACAGCTACCACATCCTGCGGAGACAGATAAGTTGAAGAGGTACGGCCTTGATCCTCCTCACTTAAACCAGGAATCAGGGAAATCGCCTTCTCATAGGTCACTTGAAACTGAAATTCCCCCTCCGGAGCAATCAAGGTACTCGTGCCACTCCTCAAGGTTTCCTTTCTGGTTCCATAAGACCGACCAGTGCTTCCATATTCACTAGTAGTAGAAGAAGGATTTTCCTCACTATGGATACCTCCTGAAGCCAGATAGGCAAATAATCCCAGCATGGCCAATAATCCAAAAAAGGCTGCCAGCGAAGACCCTTCACTCTTAGAGGAAGGGGAGTAGGTTTTCGTCCTCTCCGATTGGGAGTCTAGTACCGTTTGTCTTGGTTCTGAATGCCTGCCTCCCCCTATTGAAGCCAGGTCAGCTTCTGAAATCAAGCGGCTCCCACCCTGGTGAGAGGAAGCTGCCTTGATGTCTGTCCGTTGATCGTCCAATGATATCTCCTTTCTTATACCAACACTAATTTCTTGGCTTTTTTCTTGAATTCCATCACCACTTCTGGCTGCCCTGGTAGCTGGTAAGTCGCGCGATAGCCCATTCCGCCATCTGGCATTTCCCCCCAGACCAAGCGTTGAGGATTTCCTAGTTGCTGAATAAGCTGGGCGAATTCTGTACCTTTTTTCTCTTTTTCAGTAGTGATTTCTTTCTCACTGCTTGTCTTCTCTTTTGCGTCCAACAAATTCGTCGCATCCACTGTCGTCAAGCGATACCCCTGGTCTTTTTCCTGTTCAAACCACAAGGCTACACTTTTCTTTCCCTGATCGGTTTGCTTAGCCGCATAGGTCAAGACGAGAACCGTTTTATCCCCTTGAGCTGTCTTTGTATACTTAACTTTTTGGGCTTTCCCCCATTCCGTCACAACTGTTTCCAAGCGGGTTCCTGGTTGCTGAGTCTGCTTGAGACGAACTTTCAAATTCGCCACAGCTTCGATGGTCCATTTAAACTGCTTGATTTCTTGTTCCTTGCTGACCAAATTCTGATAATCCTTTGGCTGGAAATGGGCAAGTGTTTGGTCCTCCTTGGTATCGGTTCCTTGCTCTTGCACCTGGATGCTTGCAATCGCAAGTAACACTCCTAAAACAAAACACAAAAACGGCAGCAAGAGTTCTTTTCGATTCTTTTTCATCCACTCGATCATCTGCTTCACCCCTTCTTCGTCAAACGATACTGACCAGTCTGGTCACGTTCAAAGGTTAAAGAGACCAGTCCATCTGTCACCTGATAAGACAGGGCTAGGACTTGCTTGTCCTTTTCAGAGGTCAAACTAAGAGAATTGGGAAGACCTGATTTTTTCAAGACATCTTCTACTGCTGTCCCCTTTTCCTTTTTTCCATCTAGTGTCTGATAGCCTGTAAAATCTACCAGTTTTACGTTCTTTTTGCTCTGATAGTGAGACGACTTTGGTGCAAATCCTTGAATCGAGCTCAAATAAAAATCATCATCCTGCTTTTGAAATTCTATGGTATAAGGATAGAGCCCCTTCACAGAAGCCCCATAGCCTAACTGGACTTGTGCTCCAAAACTCGTATCTTCTTGTGTAAAGCTCGCTGCTTTTCCAAATTTTTTGACGAATGCAGACAAAGTCACCCAACTTTTTTGTACCTTTCCTTCTCCCCTTGCAAGCTCTAATGACAACAAGTCTTCTAGAGCCGGCTCTTTTGAAGAAGGAGCGACAAATTGTTGGCTAGCTTCTTGCATGCGAGACAAACTCAACAAACGGTCTTTTGGTAAGGTTTTAACCGGATGAATTATAAACACCAAGCAAGCACCCACTATAAAAGCTAGCAAAGCCCCTGCAGCTTTTTGTAGGATCCGCTTATGATGTTCTATCCACTGTTTCATTTCTTCCATCCTTTATGCTCTTTCTATTCAAACTCTTTCTATTGTATAGAAAATTAGCGTATTTGTCTCGTCTTATCCCAAAAAAGAGGCGCTTGCCTCTTTCTTTTATTCATTGATTTAGTAGCTGTCTTTACTACTCAAGAGGAAATCTCCATTTTCTTGGCGAATAAAGGTCAAATCTACATAGTCCCCGTTTTTCTTTTGGAAGTCCATGACCAATTCTATCTTGTCTGAATCATCAGATGAACTCACCGTCAGATTGACTGCATCACCGTATTTTTCTAAAAGCTCTTTGTAAGAGGTCCCTCCAGCACCGGTCTCACTATCTCCAACCTTGAACCCATCTGCGAAGTTATCCTCAACCGTAAGATTTTTCCCAAATTGATTAAATTCAAATTTGACAAGCTGAAATTCTTTTCCTTTCTTAGAGTAGGTCGCTTTGACCTCTTTATTATAAGAGTTATCATCCCAGAATAATTTCAATTCTCCATTATCAAATTGAACAGAACTAGCCTTTCCATAAGCGTCGACCATTTCCTCAGGAGTCTCCCCATCATCCATTCCAGTCAAAAATTGAAGTTGCTCGATATCAGATTGTTCCCAGCTAAAATCAACTTCCGCGTCTTCTGCGGTCAATTGGTCCAAATCGATATTGGAAGAAGAACCAGACTGGTTGCCTGACCAAGAAGTCTGCTTTCTGGATGATGACGTGCTAGGGCTAGCATGACCAATTAAATAACCGCTAACACCACCGATAAGAAGCCCAACTAAAATCCCAAGGGCAAAACGAATCGCCTTCTTGTCCGCAGGATCCATCGGTCTTCCAACAGGAGAAAGAGGAGCTTGTGGAATAGGTGTCTCAGGAACAGGCACTGTTTGCGGACCAATTGGTTCAGCTGCCATGTTTTGAGGAGCTTGAGGCGCAGGCTGGAATGGAGGAGTCGGTTGGGGAGCAGCAACTACATCCGGATGTTCTCCAACAGTTGCTTCATCCACCTTTGGAGGCTCCACTGTTTCTGAAACAGCTGGCTCGTCTGCTTCTTCTTTCATTGCTTCCGTCTCCGTCACTGAAAGGCCACTAACTTCTGGAACGACCAAGTCTTCGGCTTCTTCTTTTGGGACAAAGGCTGGCGCAGCCACATCAAATTGAGGCGCACCCTCTAAGGGCGTCTGTTTCATAAATTGTTCTTGATCTTTCTCGGACATTTCGAATTCTCCTTTTTATTCTTCTCTTCTACTATAACATAAAACCAAGCAAGGACCAACTCCTGTCTGGATGGACTGAAAAAGATCGGAGATAGATCGGACCTTTTAGAAACTTCTATTAAAATTTCTTGCGAAGGGGGACAATAGCAATCAGTTAACCATATGATTGAGAAACATAACTAGATCGTGTTTTTATAATTGATTCCAGGGGACAAAAATATGAGTTTGTTTAGCAAGTAAAAAAAACGACCTCTTGCGAGATCGTTTTGTCTATTGATTAAAGACGAGCGTTGAGTTCTGCTCCAAGTTCTTCAAATCCTGGTTTACCAAGAAGGGCAAACATATTTTTCTTGTAGGCTTCAACACCTGGTTGGTCAAATGGGTTGATCGCGTTCAAGTAACCTGAAAGGGCGATGGCCAATTCGAAGAAGTAGATGGCATAACCAAGAGTGAAGGCATCTTGCTCAGGAAGAGTTACGTACATGTTTGGTACGTCACCGTCTGTGTGGGCAAGAAGAACACCGTCAGTTGCTTTTTTGTTAACGAAGTCAACGTTTTTTCCTTGAAGATAACCAAGTCCGTCAAGGTCTTCTTCCAAAGTAGGGATGATCACGTTCTTACGTGGTTTGTCCACACGGACAACTGTTTCAAACATGATACGAGTTCCTTCTTGGATAAACTGACCCAATGAGTGCAAGTCTGTTGAGAAGTTAGCTGAAGTTGGGTAGATCCCTTTTTGGTCTTTTCCTTCTGTTCAGGCACACCTTATGGATGCATCTGCTGGAAATTCCCTTGCACTGGCTGGCTAGTTTGATTGACTTCAAGCTCTTTGCGCTTGACCTTGACCGTCTTTTTCTGGCATGCTTTTATCCTTATAAATTTTGTTGATTTGTCATATTGCGAAAACATTGAAAAACAATGACAAATTTTACAATATTAAAACATAAATTATTTTCCCTATCAAAAAGGGAGTGGGAAAGAACTTCAAACAAGTTAAAAAGTTCATCTTCCCACCCCCCACAGTTGATCAGGCAATCTTTGGGGCTTAAAAAGCGAAGGAAGATGCCAATCAACCACCGCGTCATCTATTTTTTCTAATTTAGACCCAGAAGCCTGGACTTTTTGTCCAAGCTCTGAATCAATTTTTTAGACTTTTATTTTTCTAAATTGCTTGATTTTAAATTTTGTTATGGTCAAGCAGTTTCGAAAATCTGAATGGTAGAGTCCTTTTCAATTACTACTGCTTGGTCTGCTGCAACATGGAGAGTGCCCGGCAGGCTGCCCTCTTTTGAACCATCAAAAGAAATCGTGATATGGCCCAGTCCAGTTAAATTTTTTTCTACTACATTTCCTACGGCAGTAATCGAATATTCCTGACTATCTACCACCAGCTTTCCACCTTCTAGTATTGCACCTAGAAGATTTTTGTTATCGATTTTAAAACAATACTCTGCTAAGTCTTCCGGAGCTTCTTCTCCAAACAAAATGAGCATATTGGCATCTTGAATCATATTCTGAGCTTCAGGCCCCACTTGAATTACTTTAGCTTCAAAAATTTTCTTCATCTAATTCCTATTCATCCTTTCTCAAATCTGTCATAAACTTATGCTTATAGATAAGTTTAACATAATAGTTGCTATGTTTACGTGCATCTATCAAAGGTTTACTGATAAAGGCCAATACTAGCTATCCAAGCTACTAGCACCCGCGGAACACCATTGAGAAAGCGTGAATAAAGCACAGAAGGGACACCAACCTCAACTGTTTCAGCCTTGGCTTCAGATAGACCGAGTGCTACAGGAATGAAATCACAACCGTTTTGAGTGTTGATAGCAAATATAGCTGGCAGAGCCATTTGGGGCGGAATATTCCCTTTGCCGATTTCAACTCCAATTAAGGTTCCAATAATCTGACTGATAACAGCTCCGGGGCCTAACAAAGGAGATAGGAATGGCAAGGAACAGATAAAGCCAATCAAAATGAGTCCCCAGATGTTCCCAGCTAGGGGAACCATTAATTTTGCCAGCCAATTTCCAACACCTGAACCTTGAATAACCCCAATCAGCAAGGAAACAAAGGCCATGAAAGGAATGATCGTGTTGAGCATTGTTTGGATGGCTTCACGAGCAGCCTGGTTGAAAGTCGCAACGACCTTCCCAGCGCCCATCCCAATTCTTGCTACAATACTTGTTTCAGCTTTTTGCTCTGTAATTTTTTTACTAGTATCGTAA
>OBXL01000162.1_pt1 | contig 31004 bp, 27 predicted proteins | sample 1476591 | NCBI WGS metagenome assembly OBXL01 (sample SAMEA2580155, study PRJEB22360) | human gut metagenome | biome: human gut; feature: human-associated habitat; material: faeces | place: Denmark | collected 2008/2010 | reverse complement strand
TATTGTAAATAAAGAAGCCAGTAAATGAATTTATAATAAACTCATTTACTGGCTATTTTGTTAGGAATTATGTCCCAGCCTCTGATATTTTACTTTTATCCTAAATAAACATCTTGGTAACTATCATTTTTTTCTAATACATCTTTTGCAAATGGACAAGAAGCGATAATTTTTAAGTTATTTTGACGAGCATGTTCTACAACTGCATCAACTAATTTAGTTCCTAAACCTTGACCACCTAATTCATCAGATACACCAGTGTGATCGATTTCAATTTCATTGTTATCAACTTGTTTGTAAGTGATTTCTGCTTTAGGATTATTTTCGTCTTCACCTACATAAAATTTATTGTTACCTTGTTTAATTTCTTCAGCCATATTACTTCACTCCTTATATAATGTCTTAGTATTATTTATCACATTTCCGCTAAATTAAAACATTACATAAATAAAATTTAGAATATAAAAATTATAAAAAATTTAAATACAAAGTCATTGCTTTTTTATAAAAGAACAGATATAGTTGAGAACGAAATTATTACGTTTTGGAGGGGTTTGTGTGAAGAAGATGATCGCAATCATCAGTTTAATGTGTTTGTGCCTCATATTATCTGCTTGTAGTACAAATCGCGATATCACTCACAAATATAAAAAGGTAACAACTGAGAATAAATTGAAAATTTATACTACGGTTTTTGCGTTTGAAAGCTTTACAAAACAAATTGGTGGTAAATATGTGGATGTAGATACGATTTATCCACCGGGTGCTGATATGCATACATATGAACCTAGTCAACGCGATATGATTAATATTGCAAAGAGTGATTTATTTGTTTATTCAAGTGATCATCTTGATCCAGTAGCGGCTAAAATCACAAAATCAATGAATAATAATGATATGAAATTGGCGGTTGCAAATAGTTTAAATAAACAAATCCTTTTGAATGAAGCCGATGATCACGATGAACATGGACATCATCATGAAGCAACATCATATGATCCTCATGTTTGGCTTGATCCAATATTAGATCAACAATTCGCAAAGAAAATTAAAGATGATTTAGTTCACAAAGATCCTACACATCGTATATATTATGAGCATAACTATAAACAATTAGTTGAAGATTTAAAACAAATTGACCATACATTATCTAATATAACGACGCGTCCTAAACGAGATAAAGTAATTATTTCTCATGATTCATTAGGATATTTAGCGCGACGTTATCACTTCGAACAAGAAGGGGTTAGTGGTATGAATAATAAAGAGCCAAGTCAGAAAGACATCTTAGCGCTCATTAATCAAATAAAAGACACACATGAACCATATATTTTATATGAACAAAATATTTCTTCAAAAATAACCGATGTGATTCGTAAAGAGACACAAACACAACCTGTAAATTTTAATAATTTAGCAGTATTGTCTCAATCTCAATCAGAAGACCAAACACTCACGTTTCAATCTATTATGAAAAAAAATATTCAAGCCCTTGATAAAGCATTAAATAAATAAAAAGAGAGCAAAAAAGAATGTAACGCCATTCTTTCTTGCTCTCTTTTTTTATTTTTAATTTACCATCTAATATAACTTACAGTTGTATTGTAATATTCTTCAAAACCATGAATACCATCTGCACCACCAAGGCCAGATTCTCTCCAACCTGCGTGATAACCATTGACTGCTTCTTCTGCCTCACAATTCGCATACACTTCTCCAAATTTTAAACGTTCAGTAGCTGTCATAATTTCTTTTAAGTTTTCAGAGAAAATATAAGATGATAGACCAGCGTTAGTATCATTTGCCATATCAATAACGTCATCAAAGTTTGTATACGTAGTTATAGCAAGAACAGGACCAAAAATTTCTTCTTTAAAAGCACTATCAGTCGTTTTTACATGATCTAAAATAGTAGGAGCGTAGAAGAATCCTTCACGGTCTAATTTATAACCACCTAACACTAAATCTGCTCCATTTTTTACTGCTTCTTGAACTTTATCATCAATACTATCTAATTGTTTTTGATTAATGATTGCACCATAGTCAGTGTTTTCATCATATGGATCTCCAACTTGAAGCGCATCCATTTTATCTTTCACTTTGTTAATAAAGTCATCATGTACATCTTCATGAACAAAGATACGTTCTGGACATGTACATACTTGACCAGCGTTATTAATACGTGCAGTAACGATATAATCAACAGCTTTATCTAAGTCAGCGTGTTGTGTGACAAGAACAGGCGCATTTCCACCTAGTTCTAAGTTAAGTTTTTTAATGCTGTTAGCTGCGTTTTTGAATACAGCTTTACCTGCTCCCATACTACCTGTTAATGAAACAAGTTGAATATCTTTATGAGTTGCCAATTGTGTTCCAACTATTTCGCCAGTACCTGGAACGATTTGAATAAGACCAGCTGGAATAGTTGAATCACGGAAAAGTTCAGCGATTTTTAATGTTAATAATGTTGTTTCTTCACTTGGTTTGATAACGACAGAACAACCCGTTACAATAGCTGGAATCACTTTACGCATAAGCACTAAAATTGGAGCATTCCAAGGTACAATACCAGCCGTCACACCGATTGGTTTTTTTGTCAGTTGAATAGTTTCATTTACTATACTATTTTGTAATACTTCACCTTTGTTACTCATACTTAAACTTGCCATATAATCAATGAATTCTATTGATTTATCAATTTCACCTTTAGCTTGTACTATTGTTTTACCTTGTTCTTTAACGTATAAATGAGCAATGTCATCTTTATGTTGTTCAAGTAAAGGAATTAATAATTTTACATGCTCAGCACGTGTAGGAGCTGGTACTTTTTCCCATTCAAGTTGAGCGTGTTTAGATTTTTCAATTGCGTCGTTTACCTCTTCTTCAGTAGCGAATGTAATCGTATCGATTGTTTCTCCCGTAGCAGGATTAATCACGTCCATTGTTTCGTTTGACTTACTTTCTACAAATTCATTATTAATAAATAGTTGATTGGTCATTAACGACACCTCCATACCTATTATTCCCGTAAAGTATTAAATTTAATCTATAAAAATAAAAGATTCAAAAGGAGATTAATGTGCTCCCTTTGAACCTTCTTTTTTTGAATATTTAAAATGTCTAACCCCTTTATATAAAATAGGAATGAGTAGAATAAAGCCAAATAACCCCATAATTGGAAATACTTTGCCAATGAGTGAAATAAAGCCGATAAATGTACAAATGAACGTCACGATTGTCATGACGATAATAAGTACAAAATATTGTTTTGAAAACGGTGTTGTGAAACGAGAGGCGAATGCGTACATTAAGCCTACAATAGTATTATAAATAACTAGAATCATAATAATAGACATGATAGTTCCCAAAATAGGTGAGATATGTCGTGCCAATAATAAGGTTGGAAGCGCTACGGATTTAATATCATTAAATTTTGTAATTAAGCCTAAATTAATCATTAAAAGTAAAAATGTAATAATGACGCCACCAATTAATCCACCCCAAATAGAAGCACGTTGGTCATGTAAACGTCCCCCCATTACACTTAGAAAACTGAAGGCAGCAGCAATTTGTAAACTGGCATAATTGATACCATCAAACCACCATCCAAGTGAAATAGATGATTTATGCTGTGCATATTGATTTGCACTTTCAAAGTCAAGATGGCCAGTTGCAAGATAATATATCGCAATAATTGTGACGACGATAACTAAGAAAGGTGTAACGATACCTAGTACTGCAATTAAACGATCAAATTTTAAAAATAATGTAACCAAAATAAGACTTACGAGAATAAGTGAACTAAGCCAATAAGGTAAATGAAAACTTTCTTGAATTGTAGATGCACCGCCCGCGCTCATAATAATAGCGAGTGAAAACAAAAATAATGTTAGAACAATATCAAATAATCGAGCAATCATAGGATGCAAGTAGTAATGAATGGATTCTGAATGATTATGTGATTTTATGTTGTAACCAGTATTTAAGACGAACATACCGCCAAGTGTGATGATTAATCCTGTAATAATAATCCCTAATACACTGAATTGACCGTTACTTGTGAAAAATTGGAATATTTCTTGACCCGTAGCAAAACCAGCACCAACGACAACACCTACAAAGGCAAATGCTACGATCATCGATTCTTTTAAAACTTTCATTTTTAAAAATCCTTTCTAAATCAAACACATGAGAATATATTAATCTATTTTAAAGGACATTTTGTTAAAAATAAATATTAAAGTTTACTTGTAATGAACATTGTATTTCTCAAAAATACATTCGAAAGAATTTGTATAAATTTTAAGTTATATGGGGTATATAATAGTTTATAGTTCTCATATAAATGTTATTAAAAAATGTAATAAATATACTATACAGTATTCAGTAAAATTTGATAGGATATTGCAATATATTCAATTTAAATAAGGAAGGTGTAGATATGTTATTTGATTTACCTGTAATGCTAGTTATTGTGTTATTTCTTGCATTAGGTATTTTCAGTCAATGGTTAGCAAATCGAATTAAATGGCCTTCGATTGTAGTAATGTCGATTGTTGGTTTATTAGTGGGACCTATATTAGGACTAGCAAATCCTGAGCATACGCTAGGTTCAGAGGTATTTAGTCCAATTGTATCTCTTGCGGTGGCAATCATATTATTTGAAGGAAGTAGTAATTTAGATTTTAGAGAATTAAAAGGTATTTCTAAGGCGGTTATACGTATTATTACGATAGGAGCCACAATTGCATGGGTGCTTGGCGCCATTGCCTTACATAAAATTTTAGGTTTTCCTATTTCTATCGCTATTGTTATGGGAGGATTACTTCTTATTACTGGACCAACAGTGATTCAGCCACTGTTAAAACAAGCCAAAGTTAGAAACAGTGTAGATACTGTCTTACGTTGGGAAAGTATTATACTTGATCCACTTGGTCCAATACTAGCATTAGCTGCATTTTATGTGTATCAAATAATTGGACAAGGTTTTGGATTCCAATTACTCTTTATATTTATTTTTAAAATGTTGGTTGTAGCATTAATTGGTTTTGGTGCTTCATTCTTCTTCAATTGGCTCATCCAACGCGATGTCATACCACAAAATTTAATGCCTTCTATTCAGTTGGTGTTTATATTGCTCGTGTTTAGCATCTGTGACCAAATTCTCGATGAATCTGGTTTATTAGCAGTAACCATTTTTGGATTAATGATGGCACGTTATAAACGACATGATTTAATTTATAAAGAGTCAGATCATTTTATTGAAAATATGTCTTCTATTCTAGTTTCAACGGTGTTTATTTTAATTACATCATCATTAACACCATCTGTATTGATGAATGTATTATCATGGAAGCTTGTGATTTTCTCACTTGTCATGATTGTGTTAGTACGTCCAATTGCGGTTTTATTATCTACCATTGGTACTGAAATCACTAAAAAAGAGCGTGCGCTTGTAGCCATGATGGCACCAAGAGGGATTGTTGTATTAACTGTAGCACAATTTTTCGGTGGATTATTCTTAAACGATAATATGAAAATGGCATCTTATATTACACCGGTAACATTTGGTTTAGTATTTATTACCGTAGTCATATATGGTTTTAGCTTTACACCAATAAGTAAAATGCTTGGTTTAGCAAGTACTGAACCTCCAGGTGTCATTTTAGTAGGTGAGAGCGAATTCTCTTATCACTTAGGTACACAGTTACAATCGCATGGTATTCCAGTTATGGTGTTTAACTTGTTTAGTAACACTTCTGATAAAGCTGAAGAACTCGGTTTTGAAATTTTTAAAGGAAATTTATTATCAAGTAGTGATCGTATGTATGCAGACTTAATTCGCTATAACAAATGCTTATTAATGACTAAATCATTTATTTTTAATAGTCTTGCATTTAATGAGTTAGTTCCAGAATTTGGATTAAATAATGTAAATATGATGCCAGTATCATTTACAGATGATCAAGCACGTAATAATTTAAATGGACCGCTTCGTAATCATATTTTATTTGATGAAAAGCATAGTCCAAGATGGTTTGACAATGTGATTACTAATCAAAATATTGTCGAAGTTCCAGCCTCTTCATATCATGATATTACAGATAAAGATATGATTATTTATCACATTAGTGACGATAAAGAAGCAACATTCCATAGGAGTACAAAATCAATGGATGAATATGACAATGGAACATATGGTATTTTAAGAAACGTATATCAATAATAAAAGCGCCCGGCGACCGTTCATTTGAAATGTCGCCGGGCATTATTATAGGTTTATTTTAAATATCTGTCGTGCATTAATAATTTTAACATGCGAATTTGTTCCATAATGTCTTTACCGACATTCGTATCTCTAATTTTTTTACGTTGTAATTCTTCATCAACGACACGTCGTACTGATAGTTCATCAGCACCATCAGATAAGACATTCTCTTTAGAATCAAAGAATTGGTGTGCTACAAGTTGCATACCAAATGAATTGTAAAGTAATGTGTAACCTGCGATACCTGTAGTAGATTGATATGCTTTTGAGAATCCACCATCAATGACTAACATCTTACCATTGGCTTTAATAGGATCTTCGCCATCGATTTCTTTTACTGGTGTATGTCCATTGATAATACGACCTTCATCAGGATTAAGTCCGAAATCTTTTAGCATTTTGCGAATCATATCTACATCTTCACGTAAGTAATAATACGGGTTTTTCGGTTCTTTATGAGACGCTTTATCTTCAATGAAGTAGCGCTCAAATGTAGTCATGGCACGTTTACCAAATAAAGAACTATATTTACCTGTCCATAAATACCATACAAGATCCGTAGATAAATCATCTGTTTTCTCTTTGTCGCTAAATGCTAAGCGTACGTGACGTTCAAAGACATCTAATAAATCACGGCCTTTATGTTTTACACCTTCAATTTCAAAAGCTTCCATTTCACCATGATCATCTACAGGAATGCAACCATGAATAAGAAGATTACCATTATAAGGGAGGTATAATTTACCTTTTTGCATTAGAAAGGCCATATGACGTTTTAATTTTTCAGATTGTTGGAAAGACAGTAATAATTTATTAACAACATCTTCTTCTTCTGGTAATAATGTTGCAGGATCTTTAGGATCCACAGTACTAAAGCAAGTATCTTTTAAAGGATACGTTTTACCATAAATTGTAATTTCATTTGTATCATAATTTATTTTTTCTAAAACTAAACGGTCTTCCATTTCAAAACTTGGGCGACGTTTAATAATTGGCATTTCAAGCTTAAATTGAATCATTGCAATGGCTTGGTGAATCTTAGTGATTTGTGCTTCTTCGTGTTTAGATAAGCCCACTTTTTTATCCGGACGTTTTTTCGGTTTGAACGCTGGGTTATCGCCATCGTAATGTTTTTCAGCTAAAGTGAGAAGGGGTCTTAAATTAATACCATATGCATCTTCAATAATATCTAAGTTATCATAGCGTGCACATATACGTAGTAAATTGGCTAAACACACTTTAGAACCTGCATAAGCTCCAATCCAAAGTACATCATGATTACCCCATTGAATATCAACAGAATGGTAGTCAATTAATGTATCCATAATTTTGTCAGGTTCTGGACCACGGTCGTAGATATCACCCACAACATGAAGATGATCGACGACAAGACGTTGGATGGTATACGATAATCCAATAATTAAATCATCTGATTGCTCAAGCTCGATAACTTGATTTAAGAGTGTTTCATAATACGATTTTTTATTATTAAATTCGTTATTTTTATAAAGCAACTCTTCAACGATATATGTATACTCTGAAGGTAAGGCTTTACGTAGTTTTGAACGCGTATATTTTGAAGAACAATACGTGATTAAATCAATCAAACGTTCGATTGTTAAGATATACCATTCATTTAACTCACGTTTTGAATTAAAGTCATTCTTAATGAGCTTTAATTTTTCTTCTGGATAATACACTAGCGCAGCTAAATCATCTATTTCTTTTTGGGATATATTACCTGCAAAGATATCGTTAATTTTAGCACGGACATTACCAGAGCCATTTCTTAATACGTGTTGGAACGATTTATATTCACCATGAAGATCGCTGACGAAGTGTTCAGTACCTTTTGGTAATTCTAAAACGGATTCTAGATTAATAATTTCTGTTGCAAGTTTTTCAGGACTATCAAATTGCTGAGATAGTAAATCTAAATACTTTTTCTTTAATTCACTTTCCGTAGATTGAGACATTTGATTTCACTCCTGTATGGGAAATTTATTAAATAGTAAGCTGAGTAATAAAACCGCTTACATAAATTATCGTTAAAAAGCATCACTTTTTCAACAGTGATGCTTAAATTGTTGTAAATTTAATTTGAAAGTAAAAGTAATGTACTTATTTAGCGTTATTTTTTTTGAAGAATAGACGATAGAGTACATATAGAATAATAATGATAAGAATCACATACATAAAGTAAGAATAGGTATGAATACCAGACATTAATACGTCGAAACTATCGCTAAGAAGACGACCAAGTAAAATTAAGGCAAAGTTCCAAATCGTTGTACCTAGTAATGATAACATCGTAAATGTTGCAACGTTCATTTTATTGATACCTGCTGGAATAGTGATTAATACACGTAAAACAGGAATGAAACGACATAATAGCACTGCCCACGCACCATAACGTTTAAACCAGTCGTTAGCACGTTTCACATCATTTCCTTTAAGTTTGAACCATTTACCATATTTATCAACAAATCGATAAATACTTTCTTCTTTAATTAAACGACATAAATAATACAAAATAAGTAAACCAATAAATGAAGCGATTGTTGAAATAATAAATAAAACTAAAATTGAAAGACCTGATTTAACTGACATTAAACCTGCAAATGTTAATATAATTTCAGAAGGAACAACAGGTAAGACATTTTCTAATAAAATAAGAATAAAAATGGCTGCATAACCCCATTGGCCTATAAAATTGGTAATAATTTGTTCCATTATAAAATTAAAAATCCTCCGTTATTAAACATTACTCGAATAAAAAATTCATAGTAAATTCATTATATAAGAATTTACTATGAATTGCTTGTTATAACTTTATAAGGATTGTACAACTCATTTTAAGGACTTTAAATATTGATGATACAATTGTTCTGCTTCATTATCATCTTCAACGCCATAAACATTCATTCTACCATCTTTGAATAAGGTGATTTCATAATTACCGTCTTTAATTAGTTTTGCAAATGAGGTTGATTTTACAATATCACCTGGGAAATGTTCAGCATAGTCAAAAGCAGTAGGTTGATATCTAAATAAATAGGTTTTTCCACATAAGCTTTCAATCTTCTGTTGTTGTTTCGTTTCTAATAATTCGTAATGAGCTTTACCACATACGTCACATTCAGCATCTTTTAAAACATCGATATTCATTGCTTTATAATCAATGTTAAATGCATCAAGAGTAATTAACTTATGAGAAAATCCATGACCAGATAAATAACGAATCGCTTCTGTGACCTCATAGCTTGCTACTTGTGTAATCACAGGTGGTAATACGCCGTTAATAGCACAACTCTCTGCACTGGTTGGAATTTGTTTTAATAAACATTTCAAACAAGGTCCTTTGAAATCAATGCCGTAAACGGTACCTTTACTGCCTACAGCAGCACCATACACCCACGGAATATGATGTTTGTGACAGGCTTCATTAATAAGATAACGAATTTTGAAATGATCCATACCATCAATGACAATATCAGGATTGACGGCTTTTAAAATATCCTCAATAGTTGTAGAGTCAATTTCTTGATAATAAGTTTGAACATTTACATTTGAATTAATGTGTTCAATCTTTTGTTTAACTGCGTGAACTTTAGGGACCATATGATGAGCATCATCTTCAGTATAGAGTGCTTGGCGATGTAAATTAGATAATTCAACGATATCCATATCGACAATGGCTAAATGATGTGCACCCATACGTGCTAAAAGCTCCGCAACGTGACTTCCTAACGCGCCTGCACCAAGTATTAAAATGGTTGCATTGGAGAGGGCAGTTTGGCCATCCTCTCCAAATGCATGGTAACGCAATTGACGGTTATAGCGTTGCATTATAAGAATCCTAAACCTTCAGTAGGGCTTGATGCTTGGGCTGTATATTTTACTGGAATACGTCCTGATTCATATGAGAGACGACCTGCATGAATACCAAGTTTCATTGCTTCAGCCATTTTAACAGGGTCTTTTGCACCTGAAACTGCAGTGTTTAAAAGAATAGCATCAGCGCCTAATTCCATCGCATGACACGCATCTTTTGGTGAACCAATACCAGCATCCACAATAACGGGAACATTTGAATTTTTAATAATGTAACTTAAATTAAGTTGGTTATTAATACCACGTCCAGTACCAATTGGAGAAGCAAGTGGCATTACAGCATGAACACCTAATTCTTCTAAACGTTTCGCTAATACGACATCATTAGAAATGTAAGGACATACGATATAACCTTTTTCTAATAACACTTTACATGCTTCATATGTTTCAAATGGATCAGGTAACAATGTTTCATCGTCACCAATCACTTCGACTTTAATCATGTCACATACGCCAGCATGTTTTGCAATTTCAGCGATACGAATCGCTTCTTCAGCAGTTTTAGCGCCGGCTGTATTTGGAAAAGTAATAAAGTCTTTAAGATTAATATTTGCTAATGGATTAGGTAAGTTTTTATCATATAAATTCATACGTCTTACAGCAAAAGTCAGCACATTCGCTTCTGCTGCTTCAATCGCTTTTGTTTGCGTAGCTTCATCTTCAAATTTTCCTGTACCTAATAATAAACGAGATTTAATTTCTAATGGTCCAATGTTAAACATTTTATCCGCCTCCAACAAATTCTAATAATTCTAATCGATCATCTTCACGTACTGTATGTTGATCGTAGTCTTCTTGTTTAATTAAAGTTTTATTATGTTCGACAATGACACGTTTAGGATCTAATTCAAGAGATTCAAGTACAGATGTAATAGATTGTTCTGAATCAAAATTGAATGTGTCCCCATTAATGATACACTTCATGATTTAACCTCCTTGAAGCACTAAATGATTCATATCGACGCGGTTTAACACCGGTGAGTATCCAATTGGCGATATCACGACCAATAATAGGCGAAAGTAAAATACCGTTACGATAATGACCAGAAATCACATATAAATCTTCATCAATACGGTCCATTATCGGTATTTCTCCTTCAGTATATGGACGGACACCAGACCATTGTTTAATGACTTTGCCGTGTGCGAGTTCTGGTATACGTTCATTTGCAAAGTGGTGTAACCAAGAGATACCATCGTCTGTATTACCAACTGAATAGTTATCAAACTCGCTTGTGGCACCAATTAAGAAACGATTTGGATATTTTGGTACGATGTAACAGCCATTGGTCATAAATACGGTTTCTTTTAAATCCAAATGATCATTTTCAATCAGTAAGACTTCACCTTTTACACCGACTACATCTCTAGGTAATGAGTATTGAGTTAATAATTTAGATGTCCATGCGCCCGCTGCCACAATGACTTTCTTAGCTTGTAATGTGCCTTGTGACGTTTCAACATCGTAGTACCCATTTTGGCGATGAACAGATTGTACCTCTGTATTAAAATATCGCTTAATTTGACGTTGCTTTAAAGATGTAAATAAAGCTTTAGTGTAGTGATTGGCATTAATTTGTCCATCTTGTGGAATGTAAATAGCCATTTCACTTGATGTTACTGTACCATTCGTTAAATGAGTAAGTTCCTCATCTGAAAGAACAATGACGCTAGAATCTAAACCGCTTAAAAATTGATACTGCTTTTCTAAACTTTCAACATCTTCAGGACGATTAGCCACTTTAATTAATCCTGAATTTTGAAACTGAATATCAATACCTGTCTCATCTTCTAAATCTTGACATAATTGTGGAAAGAGACTTCGTGATTCAAGAGCAAGCCTAAATAAATCAGTATCTTCAGTAAATTCATTTTGAGCACCTAACATACCACCTGCTTTATATGATGCGTGTTTACCTGGCACGTCACGATCGATAAGTGCAATGTCAAGGTGAGATTGGCTTAATTGTCGCGCAATAGACATGCCAATCACGCCCGAACCTATGATTAAAACATCATGCATCTTTCAACCACTCCTTTCGCAACAGTTCAATTTGTTGTAAAGATGCGTTCATAAAAAAAGAAATCGCACAAATTCCTTTAAAACCATGAGGTAATTGAGGAATCGTTTTTTCAGTGATACCTCCAATGGCATAAATGGGAATAGGAATCTCTAACACACGTTGAATCTCTGCTTTTGATCGAGGCAATTGATTAGGTTTTGAAGGTGTCTTAAAAATGTGACCAAAAAAGACATAATCAAGATCGTGTTCATAAGCTGCTTTAACAGATTCAATTGAATGTGTAGACATACTTACTTCAATCTCTGGATGCGTTGATTTATAGCTAAATGCATCTTCATCCATTTCTCGAAAATGAATATGAGAGAGGTGAAGTTGTTCAAGTAAATGTACATCACTATGAATAATGATTTTTGATTTAGGGAATCCTTTTTCTATAAGTGATGTTAAAAATGAAGACAAATCACTTGATGACATGGGAGTACGAAACAATAAACCATCTATTCCATCCGAGATATCAAGAAAATGTTGTACATCATCATTGGTTAAATCTTTATATTTCGTTATCGCTATAAAAATGAACATCACTCCTTATTAAACAAAAAACGCTATTTCCCTGCAGTAGGGAAATAGCGTTTTGTTTAACTTTACGATATCCTAGTCGCCACTTTCCTACGCCAGTACAAACTGGATCAGGTTCCAGGAATTATAAAGTTCGTTCTTTACTCTCAGCCTTAAACAAAGGCACTTCCAGTGGATCGTTTATTCAGTTGTGTTTAAAATAAACATCAGCATTTTTGCTTCATTTTTATTCTACAACCTTTTTTAATAGAGTTCAAATACAAAAATAAATTAGATTTATAGTAATATATTTTTTAATCAAGAAACCACGTTTTATATAGCCATGTATAAATTAAATAAAAAATATTCAAAAAGTAATTGTAAACGTTTACAAAAACTGTTAATATTATAAAAAATATATCAGAAAGCCTATGAGATGAGGCTCGAAAGGCGGTTGGAAACAACAGGGAAAGACGTGATTGGGAGTTTTCATTGTCAACGTATAAGTAGAATCAACACAATTTTAAAGGGAAGCAGGAAAAATAATTATGGTACAAAGACAAAAGAAAAGTAAGGTTCGTTGGTATTTCGCTATCGCATTCTTTATTATTGGGGTTATTGCATATATGGATAGATCTAATATCTCATTTATTGCACCTCAAATGATGGAAGATCTTCACATGACAAAGCAACAATTTGGTTTATTAGCTTCATTCTTCTCACTGGGTTATGCATTGATGCAAGTCCCTTCAGGTATGTTAGCAGAGAAGTTTGGTCCGCGTAAGATGATTTCAATCGCATTATTATGGTGGAGTGCATTTACAATTTTAACGGGAATGATTAAACATCATGGTCTATTATATTTAGTACGTTTCTTATTTGGTATCGGAGAAGCGCCAATGTATCCATCTAATGCAGTATTCAATTCAACTTGGTTTGCTAAAGATGAAAAAGGGAGAGCATCGAGTGCGTTGTTAGCAGGATCATATTTCGGTCCAGTATTAGCACCAGTAGTTACCATCGCAATTGTTAATGCATTTAACTGGCAAGCTGTATTCTATATTTTCGGTGCGGTTGGTATTGTGATTGCAGCACTTTGGGCAATTATTGCAAAAGATTTACCTGAGCAACATCGCATGGTCAATGAAGCAGAAAAACAGTATATCATGCAACATCGTGATTTAGTAGAAACAACTAAATCCGTAGCACCTTGGAATCAATTTTTTAAACGCATGAGTTTCTATGCCATTGCAGGGCAATATTTCGTAGTTCAATTTGTTATCGCTCTATTCTTAATTTGGTTACCTACTTATTTAACTGAGCAATATCATGTACAATTTAAAGATATGACAATTAGTGCTTTACCATGGTTTATTATGTTTATTTTAATTTTATCTGCGGGTGCGATTTCAGATAAAATTTTGCATAGCGGTCAAAGTCGTTTTGTAGCGAGAGGGTTAATTGCAATTGTTGGCTTTATCGTATTTGCTATCTCCATCTTCTTTGCAGTTCATACACAAAACTTATATGTGACCATCTTTTGGTTATCACTTGGCTTAGGTGGTATGGGTATTTCAATGGGAATGAGTTGGGCAGCAGCAAATGATATTGGACGTAACTTTGCTGGTACAGTATCTGGTTGGATGAACTTATGGGGAAATATTGGTGCGTTAATCAGTCCATTTTTAGCAGGTGCATTAGTATCATCACTTGGCTGGACAATGACATTCCAATTATTAATTATTCCAGCGGTGATTGCAGCTGTATTATGGTTCTTCGTTACACCAGACAAACCATTGATTAAAGACGAAAGTAGACATATTAAATAAAATTTACACATTATCCACAAAAGTGAAAGCCTGAGACATCATCAGTTGTCTCAGGCATTTTTAATATATTGACTGTCGATGATTGAATTGAAAATCAATGTTACCGCGCTTCTTCCTACTGTTTTCTTTTTATAATATCCGGGTAAAACGTTATAATTATATTTGGAAGGTGATTATATGATTATTATTAATGCGAAACTTAAAATTAAAGAAGATGTGCGTAATGACTATTTAGATTTAATGAACAAATTAGTTCAAAGTTCACGTCAAGAACCGGGTAATACATTTTATGCTCATTATGAAGATGTAGCAGAACACAACACATTCGTTGTTGTTGAAAATTATAAAGACCAAGAAGCGGTTCAAGCACATAACCATTCAGATCATTTCAAAGCATTTAGTGAAAATATAGGAAAATATGTCGCTGAAGAACCTGTCATTGATGTAGCAGAAACAAAATAATAACTAAACTTGCCTTGTCTAAGTGATATTTGTGCTTAGGCAAGGCGTTTTTCATGTTATGATAAGATGTATGAAAAATGAAAGGAAAGATAGTAGTGGGACATGTGATTGCTTCATTAATAAGGTTTGATAAGCCTAAAATTAATCTATGGAAAGGTATACGCCAAGGATTATTAATGATTATCCCAACATTGATAGGGTATTTACTAGGACATTTTAGTTTTGGTCTACTCGTAGCAACTGGAACTTTGGCACATACTTATGTATTTAAAGGTTCAGCACAATCCATGTTAAGAACAGTCATTATTTGTACGTTATCCTTTACCATTTGTATGATGCTTGGAACATTAACTGTCAATCAGCCAGTTCTGTACGGCGTATTATTATTAATCGTTACTGTCATTCCATTCTATGTATTTAATGTGTTAAAAATTGCGGGTCCTTCATCCACATTCTTTTTAGTTACATTTTGCTTATCCAGTAACTTACCTGACGCTCCAGAACAAGCACCGATTCGTGGCTTAGCGATTTTTATTGGAGGAATGTTAGCGACATTAGTCGTCATTTTAACTATTGTATTCCAAAAACAAAAAGCTGAAGATCGAGCGATTACCTCTGACTTTCAGACGATTAATAATTTAATGCATCACTTTAATGATGCTGAAAAATTTAAAGACATTTCACAAGACACAGTAACGAAATTTAAAAATTCAGAGAAACTATTGATTACATCGACTACTGCGATGAGTGAAAAGTTAAGTTCTCGCTTTGAAAAGTTATTGCTTCTTCATACATCAGCCCAAGGAATTTATGCCGAGTTACTTGAACTAAATGAAAAAAATATTCGTCCCATCCCTCAAGAACTGATTGAGATGATGGATATGATTACAAGAAATGCCTATAAATTATCTTCAAAACGAGAAAAATGGACGAAAAAAGTCGATGTGGATAAACCATTTGAAAGTCTGATGCAACACATACTTAAAATAGATGAAATTGCGCAATTACAACCGGAACAAATAGAATCTGAAGCGAGTATTCGTAAGCCATTATATAGTAAACGTATCGTTCAAAACTTAACACTCGATTCCATTATTTTCCGTAATGCATTAACGTATGCTGTTATTATGGGCGCGGCTATTTTTGTCTCGTTATTTTTCAATATCCAACGCTCATATTGGATCCCATTATCCGCTCATACAGTATTATTAGGATTAACGACGATTCGGATGTTAGACCGTTCATTAGCACGGGGTCTTGGAACAATTGTAGGGACCTTACTTCTATCAGCCATACTCTTTTTCCAACCTCATTTAATTGTTGCAGTCATTTTAATGGGACTGTCTGCTATGATGACAGAAGGATTTGTCGCAGCAAATTATGCGTTTGCAGTTATTTTTATTACAACGCAAGTCATCCTGTTAAATGGTCTAGCCTCTGGTAATTTATCCATTGATATTGCCTATACACGAATTGTTGACGTATTGATTGGGATTGTGATTGCGGTCATTGGTGTTTTAATCATTAATCGAAAAAATGCTTCAACCATGTTACCTACTGTGATTGCAGAAGTGGTACGTAAAGAAGCGGTTATTTTCCAATATTTATTTTCAGAAAATAAATACCAAGATACAGCACGTGATAGAACAGAAAGTTTATCATTATCTGTTAAAATGAATAACATGACACAAGTGTACAATTCAGCCAATGGTGAATTATTCTCAAGTAAAGAGGCCATTCGTTATTATTATCCAAGTATTTTTGCCTTAGAAGAAATTAGCTTTATGTTAATGCGTGCAATGCAAGACAAACAACGTCAACGCATTTCAGATAAACAAATGGGAGAATATCTTGTCACATTTGAAAATGTAGCAAAACACTTTGAATTGCGCGGTAGTCTTAATGAAAAAGAATTGACGGATTTACCACAGTATAATTATTTAAAATCGGCCTTAATGAAGTTACAAGATAATTGTGTAGCAACACGTAAAGACGTTGATCATACAAATCATCAGAAAACGGTGGACGCTTAATATCAATGTATGACGTTTCATTATAGCGTAGGGTGGTAAAGCTTACTAAACACTATAGAGGAGCGTGACATCATGCCTTGGACAATGAATGATTATCCACAAACTTGGAAACATTTAGATGAATTAGAGCGTAAAAAAGCAATTGATATTGCAAATGCGATGTTAAAAGACGGCTACAAAGAGGGAGACGCTATTCCTATTGCAACAAAACAAGCAGAAGAATGGTACAAAGATGCCAGTAAAGAAGAATTAGAAGAATTAAAACATAAACATATTACTCAACATCAAAAAGATCCATCAGCACGACCTGAACTTAATGATGAAGATGTTCATGTATATTATGAAGATCATGAATGGAAAGTCAAAACAGAAGATGCAAAACAAGCGTCTGATACATTTAGTACTAAAAAAGAAGCAAAACAACGTGCTAAAGAAATTGCTGATAATCGTGATACACAAGTGATTGAACATAAAAAAGATGAATAATGTATAAAGTCCGAATAGCAATTAAACCTGCTATTCGGCTTTTTTTATGACTAAATGACTCAGACTAAATGAGTAGCGTAAAGTCTAGGTTATCATTTTTAGTTCACTTAAGAGTTAGATATAATATACAGTGATGATTAAAGGAGGCAACAAATATGTACGTAGAGAGAAAACCATCATTGTACATTGAAGAGTTACGCAGTGAATTCAAAGAAAATATTAATAAGTTTAAGAATGGAGATGAAGCATTCGATAAACTCGTGGGTTTCGTAGAACTCGATCATTTATACTCTTCTGCATTAAAAGAGATTAGTACAAAATTAGATATTTTAGATGACAATTTTAATCATATTTACAAACATAATCCAATTCATCATATGGAACGTCGCGTCAAAGAAATGACGAGTTTAGTTAAAAAATTGCAACGTAAAGGTTTAACTATAGATGCAGAAACAGCGAAAGCCAATATTTTAGATATCGCTGGTATCCGTGTGGTGTGTAATTATCTTGAAGATATTTATGTGATTGAGAAGTTATTATTAAAACAAGAGGACGTTAAATTACTTAAACGTAAAGATTATATTGAACATCCAAAAGAAAATGGTTATCGCAGTCTTCATATAGTCGTGTCGATTCCAGTTTTTCTAGCCGATAGAGTAGAGGCTACACCAGTAGAAATTCAAATTCGAACAATAGGTATGGACATGTGGGCAAGTTTAGAACATAAAATTCGTTATAAAAATAATACCAATACTGAGGACTATAAAGATAAACTTAAAGAATGTGCAGTAGAAATCTCAGATGTCGAAGCAAAAATGCAAACCATTCACTCAGACATTCAAGATAAAGATAAATAGTTTAGTAATATAGCGAAACGATAGAAACGTATAGCTATTGTTTCGCTTTTTTATGTAAGATAAAATGATATATTTTTATGATAAAATAAATGAATAGTAATATATATTTTTTTGGAGTTTTAAAATGATTGAGCAGAATTTTAAGTCACAACGATATGAACTAAAACAATTTAAGGGTGAACACATTGAAGTCGCATTTGCCGGAAATAAGGATGCAGATAAAACCATCGTATTTATACATGGAGCAATGATGACATATCGCATTATGTTGTTGTTTGAACCTTATTTTAGAGACAACAACCTGATTTTTGTTAACTGTCCAAGTAGAGGCGAAAGCTCTAACATTGTAAGAGAACAACATACGTTAGATGATTATTCTGAGCGTATCAATGATGTGCTTTCACAAGTTATAGAAACATACGGTATTAAAAATTTAGTTATCATAGGTTATTCTATGGGAGGGATGATTGGCACACGCTTATTAAAATTTAATACTTTACCTATTTCACATCTGGTTTATTTAAATAGCGCCGCACGTATTACACCAAATCAAAGCATGTTGTCACGTTTATTTACTTCAAATAGTAAAAGAGATCATTTTAAAGATGAGATGATTGCTTTTAAAAATTTACCACAATATATCTTGAAAAAATCTTTTCATAACAAAAATAATAGCATTCGTAATTTATTTTCATATATTGCACCAATTAAAACGATTATTACAGATATCATTTATTCTACAAACGCAGATTACCTTCCAGATATAGAAGAAATAGAACAATTTCCTAAACTGTTATTTATTTCAGGTGAAGATGACGAAATCATTCCTTACACGGATTCACAAGAAACAATGAAAATGTATAAAAAATATGGCGGTGAAGTAAATGAGGTCGTATATTCTGGTATCGGACATATCGACTTTCCTGCTGTCTTGGATAATCTGCCTAATGGAACAATAGGTATTATTGACCACATTAAACAGTGGATTCAAGAAGAATAAGACCACCGGCAGACTGCATAAGCAAATGTTAAAATAATACTTGCTTATGACGTAGCGTCATTAGCTATGTTAACAGTAGGAGGTGAATGATATGTCACACTATACGATTGGAGAATTGGCAAAACAGAGTAAAGTCACGATTCGAACATTACAATATTACGATCGAAGAGGATTACTTATAGCTCATCGACAAACTGACTCTAATCGCAGATATTATACTGACGAACATGTAAAGCAGCTTGAACTGATTTTAGTATTAAAACAATTAGGATGTACGTTAGATGAAATAAAGACATTACTTGATGAAGATACAAATATGAACACGTTTAAAACATTACTTTCATTGAGAAAAGATGCGTTACATTCAAAAGTAGAGATGTACAGTCATACATTAAATCAAATTGAAAAGGTCGAAACATACATTTCTGAACAGTCAAGTGCGCCTATAAACCATCTTACTGATATTGATGATGCTATGAAACAAGAATATAAAATAACATACTTTAGAAAAAAGATTTGGATAAGTGTTGGCATCTTAGGGATAATACAATATAGTGGTTTGCTATTAAGTCTATTAAGACGTTCAATTAAGCCATTGATTGTTATATTACCCATCTTAATCACATATGCCATTGTGCTGACAGCAATATATTTAAAAAAGGTGTTATATCTGTGTCCGAATTGTCACCATACATTTAAACCTACATTAGGTGCCTTCGTAAAAGCGAAACATACACCTAAAACAAGACAATTAAAATGTCCTAACTGCCATCAAACGCATTATTGTATCGAAGTATATCAAAACGAATCGTAATAAAAACCTGGCTTATAATGAGCTGGGTTTTTTAAATTACAAAAAGTAAGCGCTTGCAAAAATTGGTATGGTGTATTACTATACTTGTATACAAGTTAACGTATTGAGGTGAAAACATGGAACAGCATTATCCGAAACAATGGAAAAACAGAATGACTACAGGGGAAAGTATCGCTGCGGAACTTAGGTTTCAGATTGTTAATAGTACGCTTGAATCCGATACATTACTAACTGAAAATCAAGTGGCTAAACAATTCGATATCAGTCGCTCTCCAGTTAGAGATGCATTTAAATTGCTGCAAACGAATCAACTCATTCACCTCGAACGTATGGGTGCAAGGGTTCTTGAATTTGGTGAACAAGAAAAGAAAGAATTATATGATTTGAGATTAATGCTTGAATCCTTTGCATTTTCAAAATTAAAGCATATTGATAGAAAAAAAGTAATTAAAGAAATGAAAAAACATTTAGAAATGATGAAAGTCGCTGTTCAATTTGAAGATGCTGAATCCTTTACGCAACATGATCTTCAATTTCATGAAGCATTGATTCATGCCTCTCAACATCATTATCTTCAAACATTTTGGAATCATTTGAAACCCATTGTAGAAGTACTTGTATTATGTTCAATGAGAGAGCGAATGAGAACAAATAAAGAAGATTTTGACAGAATACACCGTAATCATTCGATATTTATAGAAGCGGTAGAACGTTATGATACGGATACGTTAAGAGAAGCATTTCATTTAAACTTTGACGATGTAGGTAAGGATATTGAAAGCTTTTGGTTACAATAAATAGAAGGAAGAAGGAATACATATGAAATACATGATTGGAGTAGATATTGGAACAACAAGTACGAAGTCAGTACTTTATGATGAACAAGGTCAATTTATTACAAAGCATAATATTGGCTATCCTTTACATACGCCAAATGTTGATGTTTCAGAAGAAAATCCTGACGAATTATTCGATGCCGTATTAATGACAGTCAAACATGTGATTCGTGAATCTGGGGTGCATAAAGAAGATATTAAACTCATTTCTTTTAGTGCGCAAATGCATAGCTTAATTGCATTAGATAGCCAACACGAGCGCTTAACTGAAAGCATGATTTGGGCGGATAACCGTGCGAATCAATATGCTGACTTGATAAATGAACAATATGGGGGACATGATATTTATAAACGCACAGGTACACCCATTCATCCTATGTCACCACTCTCTAAAATCTTTTGGATGAAACATGAACAACCAGATATTTATCAAAATACTGCAATGTTTGCGGATATTAAAACGTATATTTTCTATCAACTTTATGGAAAATACGTGATTGATCATTCTATGGCTTCAGCAACAGGTATGTTTAACTTACAACAGTTAGATTGGGATCAAGAAGCACTTGAATTACTCGGTATTTCAGCCTCTCAATTACCTCAACTTGTACCAACGACACATATTTTAAAAGGGATGAAAAAACGTTATGCCACATTGATGGGTATCGATGAAAATACACCGGTTGTAGTTGGCGCAAGTGATGGCGTGTTATCAAATTTAGGCGTCAATAGTTATAAAAAAGGGGAAGTTGCAGTCACAATTGGGACATCAGGTGCGATTCGTACAGTTATTGATAAGCCGCGTACAGATTATAAAGGTCGCATTTTCTGTTATGTCTTAGATGAAGACCATTATGTGATTGGTGGACCAGTCAACAACGGGGGTGTCATTCTTCGATGGTTAAGAGATGAATTACTCGCCAGTGAAGTTGAAACAGCTAAACGCTTGGGAGTGGATCCTTACGATGTGCTTACTAAAATAGCGAGTCGTGTTAAGCCAGGTGCAGATGGCTTAATTTTCCATCCGTATCTTGCAGGAGAACGTGCACCCTTATGGAATGCGAATGCGCGTGGCTCATTCTTTGGCTTAACATTGTCACATCAAAAAGAACACATGATACGCGCTGCACTTGAAGGGGTGTTGTATAACCTTTATACCGTCTATTTAGCACTTATCGAAGTAATGAATGAAACACCAAATACGATTAAAGCAACAGGTGGCTTTGCGAAAAGTGAAGTATGGCGTCAAATGATGGCAGATATTTTTGATACGGATGTCATCGTACCAGAAAGTTATGAAAGTTCTTGTCTAGGTGCGTGTGTCCTTGGTTTAAAAGCATTGGGAGATATTGAAGATTATTCAATTATCGAAAATATGGTGGGTACGACTCATGCACATCAACCCAACCAAGATACAGTAAACGTGTATCAACAACTTGTAACGATATTCATAAACTTAAGCCGTACACTTGAAGATCGCTATGAAGAAATTGCAGATTTTCAACGTAAACATATTAATTAATCGACTTAATTAATCGACGTATTTAAATAAATGAAACATTAAAGGGGAGAAGACAAATGGGAACAATATGGACACTAGCAAGTGTTGTTATTGGAATCATATTACTATTGACACTGATTATTTTCTTAAAACTAAATACATTTATTTCATTAATTATTACATCGATTGTCACGGCCATCTTATTAGGCATGCCTTTAAATAAAGTAATGGAAACGATAGAAGCAGGTATGGGCGGTACCCTAGGTCATATTGCACTCATCTTTGGATTAGGCGCAATACTTGGCAAATTACTGGCAGATGGTGGAGGCGCCAATCGTATTGCAGATACACTGATTGATACATTTGGACAAAAACACGTTCAGTGGGCGATGCTGATTGCAGCTTTCATCGTTGGTATTGCATTATTCTTTGAAGTAGGACTCGTATTACTCATTCCACTTGTTTTTACCATTGCTAAACGTGCGAAAGTGTCACCACTGAAATTAGGATTACCTATGGTAACAGCGTTATCTGTGACACATGGTTTCTTACCACCACATCCTGGTCCTGTGGTCATAGCAAAAGAATTAAAAGCGAATATTGGACATGTGTTACTATATGGGATTATTATTGCCATTCCAGTGACACTCATTGCAGGTCCGATTTTTAATACATTTGCACAAAAACTCATCCCATCTGCTTATACACGTGAAGGGGATATTTCAGCACTTGGTTCACAAAAAGAATTTAAAGCATCTGAAATGCCAAGTTTTGGTTTAAGTATACTCACTGCTGTATTACCTGTTATTTTAATGTTATTATCAACGGTTGTTCAATTAGTGACTGGACATGAAAATGCTGAAAATCTGTTTGAACAAATCATTTACTTTATCGGTACAGCAGGTACAGCGATGTTAATTTCAGTCATCTTTGCTATTTTTACAATGGGCTTACATAGAGGAAGAAAAATGGATGACATTATGAAATCTGTGACGAATGCTATTTACCCAATTGGGATGATGATTTTAATTATTGGTGGTGGCGGTACATTTAAACAAGTTCTCATTGATGGTGGTGTAGGGGATACGATTGCTAAGTTATTCGAAGGTTCAACCCTGTCACCTATCTTACTAGCATGGATTGTCGCTGCAGTATTACGTATCGCACTAGGTTCAGCAACAGTCGCAGCGATTTCAACAACAGGTATCGTCTTACCATTATTACAACATTCAGATGTAAATGTGGCACTTGTCGTACTTGCCATTGGTGCAGGTAGCGTGATCTTATCACACGTTAACGATGCTGGGTTCTGGATGTTTAAAGAATATTTCGGATTGACCGTTAAAGAAACCTTCTTAACTTGGTCATTACTTGAAACCATCATTTCAGTATCGGGCATCATCTTCATCTTATTCATTAGTTTGTTTGTATAACTTATAAAAGAAGTGAGAGAGAAATCAATGAATTTCAATCTTACTTCTTATTTTTTTATAGCATGGAAGAATACAGTCAATCGCTATGAATGACAATAAAAGAATGGTAAACTTACTTATAATATAAAAGACAGAATGCGCAAAGGAGATATTCGAGTTTGAAACAGATAAAGAAAGCCATCATACCTGCGGCTGGTTTAGGGACACGTTTTTTACCAGCGACAAAAGCCATGCCTAAGGAAATGCTTCCTATTTTAGATAAGCCAACGATTCAATATATTGTTGAAGAAGCGGCACGTGCGGGCATTGAAGATATTATTATTGTGACTGGTAAACATAAACGTGCGATTGAAGATCACTTCGATAATCAAAAAGAATTAGAAATGGTCCTTGAAGAAAAAGGGAAAACAGACTTATTAGAAAAAGTACATTATTCTACAGATTTAGCGAATATCTTCTATGTACGCCAGAAAGAACAAAAAGGATTAGGACATGCCATTTATACTGCACGTCAATTCATTGGTAACGAACCGTTTGCAGTATTATTAGGTGATGATATCGTGGAATCTGAAGAGCCAGCGATTAAACAATTAATGAATGTATATGAAGAAACAGGACATTCTGTTATTGGAGTGCAAGAAGTGCCTGAAAATGTAACTCACCGTTATGGCATAATTGATCCATTAGAGAAACAAGGTCGTCGCTATGAGGTGAAACAATTTGTTGAAAAACCTGAACAAGGTACAGCACCTTCTAATTTAGCGATTATGGGACGTTATATTTTAACGCCAGAAATTTTTGATTATTTAAAAACACAAAAAGAAGGCGCCGGTAATGAGATTCAATTAACCGACGCAATTGAACGTATGAATAGTGCTGTTCCAGTGTATGCATATGACTTTGATGGTGATCGTTATGATGTTGGAGAAAAATTAGGATTCGTTAAAACGACAATAGAATATGCGTTAAAAGATCCTAAAATGAAAGATGAACTCGTAACATTTATTAAACATTTAGGATTATAATAATTAAAGTGCCTAAGACATTGAAGAACAAGTGGTTATTCTTCAATCTTCTTAGACACTTCAATCTCATCAAAACTAAACCTAAAAACAGGACACACCCTATTTTCCGCTAAGGCGTGCCCTGATTAGAGAAGATATAAATTGTCGACAAACACTTCTCTAATCATAAATCCTCAACATCCCAGAAAATTTTTTTTCTGAGAAACTTTTCCTCAGCGTCTTAGGACTTCTCCTAAGACATTTTTATTATATAATATAAAATTTGAATATCATAGATGTTGCAATAGCAATAATTCGACTAATAATAGCACTTTTCGGGAAAATTAAGATATTAGATAGACATTAATATTGAATTGAATTTTTTTGTAATCTTATGATTGTTATCGCAATAGAAAATAAAATTAAATAGTTTTTAACATACAAGATGTATATTTAAATTTTATTAGTTAAATTAATTGAACATGTATTAATAAATAGTTAAAATAAAATTAAATATTTAAAAACGAACGTATGTTCCTTAAATGAGGAGATTTTTAATGGAAAGAAAGTTAAAAAAGAAAAATAATTTTAATGTTGTTAGTCTATTTTCAGGTGTGGGTGGTCTAGATTTAGGATTTATTTACGAAGGATTTGAAATTATTTGGGCAAATGATTTTGATAAGTATGCAGTACAGACATATAAAGAAAATATTAATTCAAATATTTATGAAGGAGATCTAAATGATATATATAAAACTATACCTAAGCATGATATATTAATTGCTGGTTTCCCATGTCAACCTTTTAGTTTAATGGGGAAAAAGTTAGGGTTTCAAGATCAAAGAGGAACGCTTTTTTTTACTATTGAAAAAATAATTAAGCTTCATAAACAAAAACCAAAGATTTTAGTTTTAGAAAATGTTAAAAATTTATTAACACATAATAATGGGAAAACTTATGAAAAGATGGTTCAAATATTAGATGATCTTGGGTATAAAGTTTACTCTAAAGTGCTTGATGCTAAAAATTTCGGTCTTCCTCAAACTAGAAGAAGAGTATTTATGGTTTGTATTCTTAAAACCTATTTTCAAAATAATAATAATTATGTATTTCCATCACCTATTGAATTAAACAGTACTGTTTATGACATTTTAGATAAACATGTTGAAAAAAAGTATTTTTTATCAAAAAAAATACTCCCAACTATATTAGCTCATGGAAGTGGAAAATATTATTCAAAATCAGAGATTGGACTAGAAATTGCTAGGCCGCTTACTTCTACAATGCACAAAATGCATAGAGCAAATCAAGATAATTATTATATAGATGAAAAAAATAGAAACTTATTTAAAGATACTCATGAAAAAGAAATATCTTCTATTCGAAGATTAACTCCTAATGAATGTAGGAAGTTACAAGGGTTTCCTTCAGATTGGAAATACGTAGTGTCAGATACACAATTATATCGTCAATTCGGAAATGCTGTTGCTGTTAATGTTAGTTATTATTTAGCACGATCAATAAATGAATTTCTAGAAAGGAATAATGAATAAATTGAAGATAAAATCTTTAGCTTTTAGTAATAATGTATTTGATAGAGAAATTTTGCAAAAAAAAGAGTTTATTGAAATGGTTGAACATCTTATAAATACAATAAAATTACTAGACATAAGTGATAAAGATGAGCAATCAATAAGTGAGGAAACGATAAGAGTATTAAGGGATTTTGGGATCTTAAGAACTGATGAAAATATTCAAGATTTGGAAGGGATTATCGGAGAGACGTTACTTAAAAAATTAGTTAGTGAAATAAATAAATTAATAAATATTGATATTTCTAATATTGTAGAATTAAAAAAATTTTGTTTAAAATTAAGAAATGAAATATCGACTGATAAGTTTAAAGAAAAATATACTTTTGTAGACTTATTTTGTGGGGCAGGAGGGTTGTCTTTAGGTATTTCTCAAGCAGGTTTTCAATCTGTGCTTGCAAATGATGTAGATAAAACAGCTTTAAGAACTTATCATTTTAATCATCCAGAAATAGAAGGTAAGAATATAATTTTAGATGGAATTGAAAATATTGTTGGAAATATAAAAAAATATATTGAAGAAGATATAGATTTAGTAATAGGTGGGCCTCCTTGCCAAGGATTTTCAAATGCTAATAGACAAAGAATTATAGATGATCCTAGAAATAATCTCTATAAATATTATGTTCAAGCAATTCATATTTTAAAACCTAAAGCATTTATAATGGAAAATGTGAGGGGAATGGAAAAAGTAGCTGAACAAGTAATTTCCGATGTTAATAGTCAAAATGCTAATTACTATATAAGTTATAAAGTGCTTAATGCATTAAATATGGGCATTCCTCAAAATAGAGAAAGATTAATTTTTATAGGTATTCGAAAGGATATATCTGAAATAACAGAAAATCATGCTAAGAAATTACTAAATGAAATTGAATTTAAAAATTTCAAATTAGACAATAGCTTTTTTCCTGCAATTAGAGATTTGAAAAAAGTAAGTGCTTCTCGTAAAAAAAATTCTACTAAAGGTGATAAAGAGTCTGGGTATATTATAGATAGAAATCTTGAAGAAGAAAAAAGTGAATATGTTAAAACTATAAATAATGGCTATGAAAATGGTTTTATATTTAATCATAAAGCTAGATATAATAATGACAGAGATATAGAAATTTTTTCAAGAATGCTTCCTGGTGATAAGTCAGATAGTCCTAGAATTGTAGATATCATGCCTTATAAGAGTAGAAGTCATATATTTAAGGATAAATACTATAAATTAATTCCAGATAAATACTGTAAAGCCATTACAGCTCATATGAAATTTGACTGTAATATGTATATTCATCCATTTCAAGCGCGAGGTTTAACTCCAAGAGAAGCAGCTAGAATTCAGTCATACCCAGATGATTATTTCTTTTTAGGTGCATATACCAAGACTTTTCAACAAATTGGAAATAGTGTCCCCCCTTTAATGGGTAAAATAATTGGTGAAGAAATCTATAATTTTCTTAAAGAAAATACCACTAAAGTTTGATTAAATTCATCTTTAGTAGTATTTTTTTTATAGATATAAACGAAATAAAAGGAGGATTCAATGTATACTCAACAGTTTGTTCTAATACAGAAATTTTTGGGAAGATATTGCAATCTAAATATAGTTGAAGAAAACTACGATGCCATATTAATAAAAAAGTTAGCATCTACTAATATTATTAAAAAAGATAGTAAGTCACATCAATCACATATAGCTATTACTGGAAATAAAAATTTTGATTTTTTTCCACATATTATAATACATCGTTATGTAGAAGAAGAATATAGAGAACAAAAAATGAAGTCTTTTTATATTTTGAGATTACCTATAGTTATACATAAAAGCAATATAAAATATGTAAATGAAGAAAACAAATTTGATTTTTCAGACGATACAATAATCGGTAAAGCTTCTATAAAATATAGTAGACCTAATAGTCCTCAGTTAGAATTAGGTAACACTAGCCAATCAGATAAAGTATTTGTAAATTTCAGAAAATGTTTTGACGAAAATGATGTATTAATATTACTGAAAAGAAAAAAAGAATTAGTATATGATGGTTTTATAATGAAAAAAAGTGAATTTGAAAATGTCAAGTTAATCGAAGGGACTTATTTCAATTTAGATAACCGAAAGAACTCAACTTTTGTAGATACAAGTTTATTAATTCGTGATAAAAGAATTAGTAGCGGAAAAAATATTATCTATTATGGTGCGCCTGGAACAGGCAAATCATATCAAGTTAATGTAGACTATCCTAATTATGATAGAGTTACTTTTCATCCAGAGTATACATATTTTGATTTTGTTGGAGGCTTAAGACCAGTTAGTGACGAGGGAAAAGTAAAATATGATTTTGTTCCTGGACCATTTACTAATGTACTATTAAAAGCTATGCAAAATCCAGAGGAGAGTTTTGGCTTAATTATTGAAGAGATTAATAGAGCTAATACTGCTGCTGTATTTGGTGATATTTTTCAACTCCTAGATAGAGATGATAAAGGAAATAGTAAATATGGAATAGTAAATAAAGATGTGATGAATTATCTGAGTAATAATTTAAAAGATATTAGAATAAGTGAAATAATTATTCCTTCAAATATGAGTATAATTGCTACTATGAATAGTTCAGATCAAGGAGTTCAAGTACTAGATAGTGCTTTTAAAAGACGTTGGGAATTTAAATATATGCCAATTAATTTTAATAATGAAAATCTATATAATGAAAAAATTGATTCGTTGAATGTTTATTGGAAAGATTTCGGTGAAGCACTAAATATGTTTTTATCAAGAAATGGGATTGAAGAAGATAAACTTATAGGACAATGGTTTTTAAATGAAAAAGAACTACAAGATGAAGATTTGATAGCAAGTAAATTGCTTATATATTTATGGGATGATGTTGTTAGATATAATCGTAAATTACTTTTTCCTAATATATATACATTCGCACAATTAATTAAAGAATTTAAAAGAAATGGACTGTCAATATTCGCTCCTGAATTAAAACAAGAAATTCAAAATTTAGAAAAGGTTAATTTAGGAAATCAAGAAAATGAATAATATTGATAAGATATTTATTGAAGGAGAAGTTTATTGTGAAACTCAAGTTCCTAAAAGTTTATTAGAAAAAAATTATTTTAATACTATAAAAATAAATTTAGAAGTTACTAAATACAAAGCTCGAATATGTGGAATAATTAATTTAGAGAATAAATTTTATTTATTCTTACCTAAAGGTTACAAAGATAGAGATTTTACTGACTATAAAAATTTTGCAAAGTTATTATTCGAATGTTTAATTAATTATAAAAATGAAGTTTTATTAGAAGATTATGAATATGATTGGTTAGGTAAAGAAACTAATACTTCACAATTTATAAATTTAGTTGAGTGGCTAATCAATGATTTTAAAGCTAACGGTATTTATAAATTAGAAGATAAAATAATCAAAAAGAATCAAAAAGGTAAAATAAATTGGCAAAAATCTATTCAAAAATATACTCCATATATTCAAAATGACGAACTAATTCAGTTGGATTTAATTTCGGAAAAAAGCGTAATTAATAATGATGAACTTATTTCAATTATACATAATAATATTATGTATGAATGCGAAAAAGTTTTTGGGTGGTTATTTACTTTTGAAGGAAATTTCAATCATCAATATATTGAAATAGATAAGAATATTCAAATTAAGCTATTACAAAAAGAATTAGAAAAAAATTTTATAGATAGAAATATTGAATTATTAAAAAGATTAATTACTTATCTAGAAATTTATAGAGATAATAATTTCGAATTTGTCTTAGCCACACCATATTTTTATACTGTTTGGGAAGAAATGCTAAGAGTTACTTTTGAAGAAGATAAAATTCTATTTGATAAAGTTCCTAAACCTTATTGGGAATTTAATGGAAAGGTTAGAAAACTTGATCAAATACCTGATATTTTAAAACAAAAAAAAGAAAATTTATTTATTATTGATGCAAAATACTATTTAATCAATAAAAATGATATATCTAGTTTACCTGGATGGTCTAGCATAGTAAAACAAATGTATTATAGACTTTCTTTATCTAAAGAATTTGATAGTATTAAAAATATTTTTTTATTACCTAAATCTTTAAATAAAGAAATAAAATATATAGGAAGAACCTCAGTAGAAAATTACGAAGATGATTTTGATTATGTGTACGCTTTTGTTATAGATATAAAATTAGTAATAAAATCATATCTTAAAAGAAAATCATTAGTATATTTGCTAAACAAAATTGAAAACAATATAAAAAATTGATATTAGAGATAGAATATTTAATTTGAAGGTTATGAATTAAATAAAGATATCATAAAAAACTGCTAAGCCAGTATTTTATGATATCTTTTTTGTTTTATAGTATTATGGTTTGCAATATATTTATTTATACATATACATATTATAT
>OBXL01000159.1_pt1 | contig 32127 bp, 26 predicted proteins | sample 1476591 | NCBI WGS metagenome assembly OBXL01 (sample SAMEA2580155, study PRJEB22360) | human gut metagenome | biome: human gut; feature: human-associated habitat; material: faeces | place: Denmark | collected 2008/2010 | reverse complement strand
TGCATCTGTTCACGGTAAATTGCGTATCATGTTCCCAATGGTTGCTTTGTTGAAAGAGTTCCGTACTGCTAAAGCTATTCTTGAAGAAGAAAAAGCAAAATTGCTTGCTGAAGGTGTTGCTGTTGCGGATGATATCCAAGTTGGTATCATGATTGAAATCCCAGCTGCAGCTATGCTTGCAGACCAATTTGCCAAAGAAGTTGATTTCTTCTCAATCGGTACAAACGACTTGATCCAATACACAATGGCTGCTGACCGTATGAATGAACAAGTTTCATACCTTTACCAACCATATAACCCATCAATCCTTCGCTTGATTAACAACGTTATCAAAGCAGCTCACGCTGAAGGTAAATGGGCTGGTATGTGTGGTGAGATGGCTGGTGACCAAACAGCTGTTCCACTTCTTGTCGGAATGGGCTTGGATGAGTTCTCTATGTCAGCTACATCTGTACTTCGTACACGTAGCTTAATGAAGAAATTGGACACAGCTAAAATGCAAGAATACGCTAACCGTGCTCTTACAGAATGTTCAACCATGGAAGAAGTGCTTGAACTTTCTAAAGAATACGTGAACTTTGATTAAAAACATTAAAACCTTGTAGAACTAAATTACAAGGTTTTTTCTACTCTAATTTGAAAAGTCCACCTGTAAATTTTTCTAAAAATATGGTAAAATAGACAAAGGAAAAATACGGAGGCAACTATGCAAAACAGACCAATCATTATCGGAGTAACAGGGGGATCTGGTGGAGGAAAAACCAGTGTTTCTAAGGCAATCTTATCCCATTTTCCAAATGAAAAAATTGCCATGATTGAGCATGATTCCTACTATAAAGATCAATCTCATCTAACCTTTGAAGAACGTATTAAGACTAATTATGACCATCCTTTTGCTTTTGATACTGACTTGATGATTGCGCAAATTAAGGAATTGTTGGCGGGGCGTCCTGTTGATATTCCTACCTATGATTATGCTGCCCATACAAGAAGCTCGAAAACCTATCGCCAAGAACCTCAAGACGTCTTTATTGTAGAAGGAATCTTGGTTTTGGAAGACAAACGTCTTCGTGATTTGATGGATATCAAGATTTTTGTGGACACTGATGATGATGTTCGTATCATCCGTCGTATTAAACGCGATATGGAAGAACGTGGTCGTAGTTTGGATAGCGTCATTGATCAGTATCTTGGTGTCGTAAAACCTATGTATCATCAATTTATCGAGCCAACAAAGCGTTATGCAGATATCGTTATTCCAGAAGGAGTGACAAATACAGTAGCTATTGATTTATTGACAACAAAGATTGAAAAGATTTTAGAAGAAGCTCGTTTAGCCCAGTAATAATTAAAAAAACTGTATCTCTTGATACAGTTTTTATTGTTTAATTTTTTCAAGTCTCGGAACAATGACGAGTGTTAAGAGGGCTGAGATAATTAATTCTGCGATTGAATTTGTTGAGATAACAGTCGCTAATAGTTTTTGAATATTTCCATCAAAAACATTACCAAAGAGAAAGAAGATACCACCTAAGACAAATACTGTATTCGTGAGTGAGCCAAGTGCACCTGCAAAGATGAGTCCAGCTCTTCCCTTTAGTAGTTTATAGACGAAATAAGGTGTCAAACCGATTAAGATACGAGGAACAATTGCGATCACAACTGAATAGAAGTTACCATTTGGTACAAATGGTGAGAAGAGATAGCTTGTTGGCAGGATTGTGAGAGTATTAACCGTTAAGCTAAGCATTCCCATCAGAAAACCTAAGGTTGCACCGATTCTTGGTCCGTAGATAATACTTGCAATAATTACTGGAATGTGAACGATAGTTGGTTTGATTGGAAAGGGAAGTACATTAAATAAAATCGAGCTTAGTAAATGAATAACAATCATAATGGCAAAAAAGATAGCGATTGGAGCAATATTAGAGCGTTTGTTCATGAATTTTATCCTTTATTTTTTGTAAAATAGTTTCGAGATCAGCGAGAGCACCACGACCTGTATCCCCACAGGCCAGTAGAGAATCTTTGGGAGAAATAATTGTATAAGCATAATCTTCTAAAGTTTTAAGATTAGCTTGGGTCGCAGGGTGGTCATACATCTTTGTGTTCATAGCTGGAGCCAATAGTTTAGGTACAAAGTGTGGCAAAGCAAGAGCAGTAGCAGTCACCATATTGTCAGCAAAACCGTGAGCTAATTTAGCGATTGTATTGGCTGTCGCAGGAACTACGATAAATAAATCTGTTTCTTTTCCTATTTGAATGTGATTCACTTGATCTGGAAAAGGTTCGTGCATGATATCGAGATGTACAGTATTTTGAGATAGTACTTGTAAAGTTAATGGCTGAATGAATTCTGTCGCTGACTGAGTCATAAGAACAGTAACAGAATGCCCCTGTTTTTTTAAAGAACTAACTAGGTCAACTGTCTTGTATGCAGCAATAGATCCTGTAATAGCGAGTGTAATACGGGCCATAAAATTCCTTTCTTTTAGTCATAACTTTTTATTTTCTCAAGGAGTAAATCAGCAATTTCATGTTTACTCATAGCAGTTTGGAAAGAATTTTTTTCAACTAGGTAAGCCTTATGTTGCTCGCTACTAATCTGAGTAAGGTCGTTTGCGACAATTAAATCAGCCTGGTTCTTTTCAAGACTTTCCCGGGCAATTTGAATCAGATGTTCCTGGCTGACATCAACCAGTAATTTAAATCCAATCAGGTGAATGTTAGGATTCCATTCTTTAACCAGAGATATGATTTTTGGATTCTTCTTGAGAAATAGAACCTGGACGTCTTCCTTAGATGAGATTTTTGTTTCCTGATTTTTCTTATCTAAAAACTCTGTTAAATCTTGACTAGATTCAATCTCATCAAAACCAGCCATATAGACAGGAGTGTAATCTGATACAGCCATAGAATGGATTAAGACCTGGTGATCCATAACCTTATCTTTCATGACTTGCAGCAAATCAGCAGTATTTTTTATTTCGATGATGGTCAATTTTGGATGACTAACTGGCTTAACTGCCTGAAGAGTGGTAATCAAACAAACTTCATGACCAGCCTTTAGAAGAGTTTCGGTGATAATTTTTCCAAGTTTACCGGAAGAGTGATTGGTAATAGAACGAACTCTATCAATTTTTTCACTTGTACCACCAGAAGTAACTAAAATTTTCATAGAACTATTGTACAAAAAAATGAGCATTAAGTAAAATGAAAGCGATATAATATAGGTCAAAAATAGAACATTAATCCATAGTTAAAACCTATAAAGGCATATAAAAATTTAAATAGCTTCTGATAAAGTCTGTTATTTAGCGATATTTACGAACGTTAGCAATCATCATGACTGTTAAAAATCTTCTTTTATGATATAATGAATTAACACATTAGAGGCTAGAGGAGTTTAATATGAAAACTGATATCGAAATTGCGCAGAGTATAGAACTAAAACCAATCGTTGATGTGGTTGAAAAATTAGGAATTTCATACGATGATTTGGAGTTGTATGGAAAATACAAGGCTAAACTTAGCTTTGATAAAATCCGTGAAGTTGAGGCAAACCCAGTTGGAAAGTTGATTCTGGTTACAGCTATCAACCCAACACCAGCAGGTGAAGGGAAATCAACCATCACTATCGGGCTTGCAGACGCTTTGAATAAGATTGGTAAGAAAACCATGATTGCTATCCGCGAACCTTCCCTTGGACCTGTTATGGGTATCAAGGGTGGTGCTGCTGGTGGTGGTTATGCGCAAGTTTTACCAATGGAAGATATCAACCTTCACTTTACTGGTGATATGCATGCTATTACAACTGCAAACAATGCTCTTTCTGCCTTGATTGACAATCACTTACATCAAGGAAATGAGCTAGGTATCGACCAACGCCGTATTCTCTGGAAACGTGTAGTGGACTTGAATGATCGTGCTCTTCGTCACGTGACAGTTGGACTTGGTGGTCCTCTTAACGGTATTCCACGTGAAGATGGTTTTGACATCACTGTTGCTTCAGAAATCATGGCAATCCTTTGCTTGGCAACTGATATTGAAGATTTAAAACGTCGTTTGGCTAATATCGTTATCGGTTACCGTTATGACCGCACACCTGTTTCAGTGGGTGATCTACAGGTTGAAGGTGCCTTGGCATTGATTTTGAAAGACGCTATCAAACCAAACTTGGTTCAAACCATCTATGGAACACCTGCCTTTGTACATGGTGGCCCATTTGCCAATATCGCACACGGATGTAACTCTGTCTTGGCTACAACTACAGCCCTTCACTTGGCAGATTACACAGTGACAGAAGCAGGTTTTGGTGCAGACCTTGGTGCTGAGAAATTTCTGGATATCAAAACTCCAAACTTGCCAACAGCTCCAAGTGCAGTAGTCATTGTGGCGACTCTTCGTGCCCTTAAGATGAATGGTGGTGTTGCAAAGGATGCTCTGACAGAAGAGAATGTAGAAGCAGTACGTGTTGGATTTGCAAACTTAAAACGCCACGTTGAAAATATTCGTAAGTTCGGTATTCCAGCAGTTGTTGCTATCAATGAATTTGTTTCTGATACAGAAGCGGAAATCGCAGCCTTGAAAGAACTATGTGCTTCAATCGATGTACCAGTCGAATTAGCGAGCGTATGGGCTGATGGAGCTGAAGGAGGAGTTTCTCTAGCTGAAACTCTCGTAAAAACAATCGACGAAAACCCAGCAAACTACACACGTCTCTATGACAACTACCTTTCTGTTCAAGAAAAAATCGAAAAGATTGTGACTGAAATTTACCGTGGTAGCAAGGTTAACTTTGAGAAGAAAGCTCAAACCCAAATTGCACAAATCGTACAAAATGGTTGGGATAAACTGCCAATCTGTATGGCCAAAACTCAGTACAGTTTTTCAGATAACCCTAACGCTCTTGGAGCACCTGAAAACTTTGAAATTACTATTCGTGAATTGGTACCAAAACTGGGTGCAGGCTTTATCGTTGCCCTTACTGGTGACGTTATGACCATGCCTGGACTTCCAAAACGACCAGCTGCTCTCAATATGGATGTTGAAAGCGATGGAACAGTTCTCGGTTTATTCTAAGTAAACAAAAAAAGACAACCTCCAAATGTAAGGTTGTCTTTCTAGTTATTTAAAACTCCTAGAAATTTTTCTAGGAGTTTTTTGTTTATTTCATAGTTGGGAAAAGAAGTACGTCACGGATAGTAGTAGTATCAGTGAGTAGCATGCAGAGACGGTCGATACCGATTCCCAAACCACCTGTTGGTGGCATACCATATTCAAGTGCTTCAATGTAGTCATAGTCAATACCAGTCGCTTCATCATCACCAAGTTCTTTTGCTTTAGCTTGGGCTTCAAATCGGCTAAGCTGATCGATTGGATCGTTGAGCTCAGTGAAAGCATTGCCGTATTCTTTAGTCATGATGAAGAGTTCGAAACGGTCAGTAAAGCGTTCGTCTTCAGGGTTCTTCTTAGCAAGTGGAGATACTGCTACTGGATGTCCATAGACAAAGGTTGGTTGAATCAATGTTTCTTCAACAAATTCTTCAAAGAAAGCATTGATAATGTGACCTACTTCAGTATAGTGTTTCTCAACTGGAACTTTCTTGTCAGCAGCGATAGCTTTTGCTTCTTCGAAAGTCATGTCTTGCCAGAAATCAACACCTGTAATTTCCTTGATAGCGTCAACCATGTGTACACGTTTGAATGGTTCGTTAAGTTTAATCTCAGTTCCTTGATAGATAACTGGAGCGTCGCCTTTAACAGCTTTTGCAACGTGTTGGATAATACCTTCAGTCAAGTCCATGATATCTTGGAAGTCTGCATAAGCTTGGTAAACCTCGATAGAAGTGAACTCAGGATTGTGTGTAGCGTCCATTCCTTCGTTACGGAAGATACGACCAATCTCATAGACGCGTTCCATACCACCGACGATAAGTCGTTTTAAGTGAAGCTCAGTCGCGATACGAAGCACCATGTCAATGTTTTGTGCATTGTGGTGAGTGATAAACGGACGAGCAGCAGCACCACCAGCTTCATTGTGAAGAACAGGTGTTTCAACTTCTAGGAAACCTTTTTGATCAAGATAACGACGAATTTCAGAGATGATTTTTGAGCGAGTAACAAAGCGTTCAAAGCTTTCACGGTTTGAAATCAAATCAAGGTAACGTTTACGGTAAATAGTTTCAACGTCTGTTAAACCGTGGAATTTTTCTGGAAGCGGACGAAGGGCTTTAGACAAGTGAGTGATGTGTGTAGCCTTAATAGAGAGTTCTCCCATATCAGTACGCATAACTTCACCTTCGACCCCAAGGAAGTCTCCTAGGTCAGCCTTTTTGAAGATTTCGTAGTTTTCTTCACCAACTTCATCTTTACGAACGTAGATTTGGATTTGACCTTCGCGGTCTTGAAGGTGAGCAAAACCAACTTTACCTTTACCTCGTTTAGTCACCAAGCGTCCAGCGATAGTAGCAGTTTCATTTAGTTCGTGTAGTTGTTCTTTATCAAGATCAGCAAATTTATCTTTTAGTTCTTGAGAGTTGGCAGTACGTTCAAAACGTTTACCGAAAGGATCAATTCCTTGTTCACGGAGCGCAGCCATTTTTTCGCGGCGAACGATCTGTTGGTCATTCAATTCTTCCATGTGTTCTGTTGACATGAGTTCCTCCTAATTTTAATCGAAATTTGAAATAATAAATTAATTTTTCACGATACTCCATTTTATCATAAATAGTCAAGAAATTCACGGATATTCTATAAAAACTAAAAAGAACTTGATTGTTAATATCAAGTTCTATATTTTTTGATAAGAAGTATCGTTCCAAGTCTTTAGAGTAAATCTTTCAAAGTCATCAGTTTCTATAATTGTCAGACTTGCATTTGCTAAACCACCATCTTTACGAAGCAGAGCTTCCTGATAGCCTATCAGCGTGCGAAGACTTGCAGTAAGGTTTGCTCCATGACCAACTAGTAATAGGTGCTCTGCCTTAGAGTTTTTTAAGGATTTGATAAATTGGATAGTGCGCTGAGTTGTAGTGTAGAGTGATTCAGCTTCAAACATGCGAGTGTCAAACTTAGCTAAGTTAGTTTTAAAGGCTTGAATTTGCTGAGGGGAGATAGCATTTAAAGTCGCAATTTTTAGACCTTCCAGCTTACCCAGGTGCCATTCTCTGAGTTCAGGAACACTTTCTAAAGGACATGGATTTGTCAGTTGACTTTGGATAATTTCAGCTGATTTTACTGCTCTTGGTAAATCACTCGAATAAATCTTGTCAAAAGGGATATCTTTAAGATACTGGCCCAGTTTTTTTAAAGTTTCAATAGATTCAGGAAGAAGTGGTGAATCTCCGCCAGCCCCTTGAAAGCGACCTTCTAGATTCCAGACTGTTCGACCGTGACGGACAAAGTAAAGTTTCATAAGTTACTTTCCTCCAAGATATCTACAAATCTAGCTTTGACAAAGTTTGCCAGATCTTTAGGTGCGATGATGATACTGTGTCCGACTTCTCCAGCAGAGACAATCAATTTTTCCAATTCTAAAGCTGTTTCATCAATAAAAATAGGGTAGTTGTGTTTTTGACGGATACCTACAGGGTTATTAGCTCCATGGATATATCCAGTCGTTTTTTCTAAATCCTTTTGAGGAATCATGGCCACTTTTTTATTTCCAGAAATCTTTGCTAATTTCTTTTCAGAAAGGTGTTCGGTGATAGGGACAATTCCTATTACCGGACCAGTTTTATCACCCAATAATGCTAAGGTCTTAAAGATATGATTTCTATTATAACCAGAAGGAAGTTCTCCTTCTAAAGCATTGATTTGAATGCCTTGATGGTCAACACCTGCCTTAGTCAAAATTTGCTCTACTAAGGTTTTTTTAACTTTAACTTTCTTAGCCATTATTTGTATTTATCCTCCAACTGACTCATCCAAATACCTAACCAAATGCCAAGAGCAAAAAAGAAGGCTACAATCACATAAGACACAAGAGATAAACCATTGTAGTTAATGCTTTCAGCATTACCCGCATTTGGAATCAATATCAAGAGTGTACTTGAAAGAACGATTGCAATGATGAAGTGATAAACACGAGAGTGATACACTCGAAGAGCGTAGTCCATCAATTTTGAAAAAATAATAAGAGTGGCAGCAGCTCCAATTCCTATCGGAAGGAAGGTACCAAATAAGTCAAAAGTTTTAAATCCAGTTAACATTGGGGTGTAGAGACCTAAAATCAAGAGAAGATTTGAGGGGCTTAATCCTGGAACTAAAATACCTAGAGCAAGAAGAGCACCAGCTAGGATAAAACTTGTGAAACTTGCGTTTAGTGAACCAACCACAAAGTTTAAAGCGTAAAGACCAATTCCAGAAACAATAAAGGTCACCCAAAACCAGATAAGATCGATTTTGTCTCTTTCTGAATCTTGAGTTGCTTCCTTTACAAGACTAGGAACGGTTCCAATAATGGCACCAGCAAAACTCCATAAAACATAAACCTGATAATGCTCAAGGAGGTACTCAATTGGATAAGAAAAAAGTCCAATTCCGAGTAACATACCAATAGCGACAGGTAAGAAATAAAGGATATCTTCTTTTAGGTTTTTAAATGGGTGGGCAAGGAAACGAATCATTCTTTCGTAGATACCTAAAATAGCGGCTAGAACACCACCAGAAATACCTGGTAAAATAAAACCAAGCGCGATAACAATACCTTTAATGATTTTTGAAATCCAAGATAACATAAACTCTCTCCGTATTTTTCTCTAAAATTCTCTCCTTGTATTATATCACAAAGTAAGAGAAATAAAAAAGCAAGCAGAAGTAATATCTTGCTTGCTGAATGAAATTAAGGTTTTAAAAATAGTTTTCTAAACGTCTCTTCCTTATCTTTTGACAAAGAAATAAGATTTAGGTCTAGATGATGTTCAAATCCAACCAGTTTACCCTTTGAGGTGTATTGATGAAGATCAAAGTCAAGGTCTGTATTTGGTGAACTTTCAAAGTAGCCCGAATCAGGTCCGTAGGAAGGAATCCAAATAGCTGAAAACTTATCTGTGCTGATGCTATGCTCTTCCATGAAGTAAACTCCGATGTAGATACCGATGTTTTTAGCACCTAGAGATTCTAGTTTAGCACGGAAAGCTTCAACCCCTTTGTTCATGTCTGACATGGTTTTTTCTTCGACATCTAACCAATAGTAACTTGGATTGTATGGGGAAGCTGAATTGTAGAATGCTTCAGCAGCCTTTTCCATATCCTCTACACTCTTTCCAGATACATATGCATAGACAGCAACTGGAACATTTCTCTTTTGAAACTCAGCGATATGACTTTTATAAGCTTTATCTGTTCCATTCGTATAAGATGCATCGTTCTCAGTAGTAATCTGGTTTCCTCCGTGGACTCGAACAATAGCACCAGAGATATTTTTAGATAAAATATCATAGTTAATCTCTGACGGTCTTTGCCAACCAGAGATATCGATGATAGGCTTATCCAAGTTATGTAGAGCTTGTGTTTCTATTTGAACTGGATTTTGTTTGGTTTTTACAGGATGTTCTTCGAATCGTGGACGATTGAGAATCAAGAGTCCTATAAAAGCAGCAAATATAATAACTATAAAAGCTGGACGAATTTTTTTTCTCATACTCCTATAGTTTATCGTAATTTGTGAAAAAAATCAAAAAATTTACTCAAAACGGAGTAGTGACAGTCATTAGCGTTATGTTGAGGTCAACAAATTTGTGTATCGTGAAGTAAATTGTGGTATAATAATAAAGAATTTCTATAGAAAAGAGAAAAATATGACAAATTATGCAATTATTTTAGCAGCGGGTAAAGGTACCCGTATGAAATCAGATCTACCTAAAGTTATGCACAAGGTTGCAGGAATTTCAATGCTTGAGCATGTTTTTCGTAGTGTAGGAGCAATCAAGCCTGAAAAAACAGTAACGGTTGTTGGTCATAAGGCAGAGCTAGTTGAACAAGTTTTAGCTGGTCAAACTGATTTTGTGAGACAGTCCGAACAATTAGGAACTGGTCATGCGGTTATGATGGCCGAGCCGATTCTTGAGGGCCTTTCTGGACAAACATTGGTTATTGCAGGTGATACACCATTAATCACGGGTGAAAGTTTGAAAAACTTGATTGATTTTCATGTGAATCATAAGAACGTAGCCACTATCCTTACCGCAGAAGCTGAAGATCCATTTGGTTATGGACGTATTGTTCGCAATGATAATGCTGAAGTACTAAGAATTGTTGAACAAAAAGATGCTACTGATTTTGAAAAGCAAATCAAAGAAATCAATACAGGAACATATGTTTTTGATAATGCTCGTCTCTTTGAAGCTCTTAAAAACATCAATACCAACAACGCTCAAGGTGAATACTATATCACGGATGTGATTGGAATATTCCGTGAAGCAGGAGAAAAAGTCGGAGCTTATACTCTTAAAGACTTTGATGAAAGTCTCGGAGTCAATGACCGTGTAGCGCTCGCCACTGCAGAAGCTGTTATGCGTCGTCGTATTAACCAAGCCCATATGGTAAATGGTGTTAGTTTTGTAAATCCAGAAGCGACATATATTGATATTGATGTTGAAATTGCTCCAGATGTACAAATTGAAGCTAATGTAACCATCAAAGGTTCTAGTAAGATTGGTGCTGAGACTATTTTGACGAATGGAACTTATGTTGTCGATAGTACTATCGGTTCAGGTGCAGTGATTACCAACTCTATGATTGAGGAGAGCACAGTTGCTGATGGTGTTACAGTCGGACCTTACGCTCATATTCGTCCAGGTTCTAGCTTGGCAAAAGATGTTCATATTGGAAACTTTGTTGAGGTGAAAGGTTCTAGCATTGGAGAAAATACAAAAGCTGGCCATTTGACATACATTGGTAACTGTGAAGTTGGTAGTGACGTCAACTTTGGTGCTGGTACTATAACAGTGAACTATGATGGGAAAAATAAATTCAAGACAGTCATCGGCAACAATGTATTTGTTGGTTCTAATTCAACCATCATCGCTCCTGTTAAACTAGGAGATAACTCTCTTGTTGGCGCAGGTTCAACCATTACTAAAGACGTGCCTGCTGATGCTATCGCCATCGGTCGTGGCCGCCAAGTTAACAAAGACGAATATGCAACTCATCTCCCTCACCATCCTAAAAACAAATAGGAGCTAACCATGGAATTTGAAGAGAAAACACTCAGCCGTAGAGAAATCTATAAAGGTCCTATTTTCCAATTGGTACAAGATCAGGTTGAACTTCCTAATGGAAAAGGGACAGCTCAACGTGATTTGATTTTCCATAATGGTGCAGTATGTGTTCTTGCAGTTACTCCAGAAAATAAGATTGTTCTAGTCAAGCAATATCGCAAGGCGATTGAAAAAGTTTCTGTTGAAATTCCTGCAGGAAAACTAGAAATTGGAGAAAATGCTGATCCTGAAGCGGCAGCCCTTCGCGAATTGGAAGAAGAAGTTGCCTACACTGGAAAACTGACTCTTTTGTATGATTTCTATTCTGCTATTGGTTTCTGTAATGAGCGATTAAAACTTTATTTGGCAAGTGATTTGACAAAGGTTAAAAATCCACGTCCACAGGATGAAGATGAAACTTTAGAATTACTTGAAGTTAGTCTTGAAGAAGCTAAACAACTGATCCAGTCTGGTGATATCTGTGATGCCAAGACTATCATGGCTATCCAGTACTGGGAATTACAAGAAAAATAGGGGAGGAACCTATGGGAAAACCTTTATTAACAGACGAAATAATCGAGCGTGCAAATCGTGGTGAAGATATCTCTGGCTCTACTTTAGTAGATGATCAAGAAACAAAGATATTATCTACTTCATCTCAACATTATAGAGCTTCACGTTCAAGTGACCATGGTTTTAGTCAAGATACCCTAACGATTGATGTTGAACCACAAATCCATAAAAGTCGTCGAATTGAAAATACTAAGAGAAATGTTTTTAACTCAAAACTGAATAAGATTCTATTTGCTGTTATTCTTCTCTTGATTTTGCTAGTTTTAGCAATGAGATTTATTTAAGGGGAATGTCATGAAAATTGGAATTATAGCAGCTATGCCAGAAGAGCTAGTTTATCTGATTCAACATTTAGAAAACGCTCAAGAAGAGACGGTATTAGGAAATAAGTATCATACGGGTAAAATTGGTTCAGTCGAGCTTGTCTTGGTCGAGAGTGGAATTGGTAAAGTTATGTCTGCTATGAGTGTAGCAATCTTAGCTAACCACTTTAAAGTAGATGCTGTTATCAACACTGGTTCAGCTGGTGCTTTAGCAGAAGGAATCGAAGTTGGAGATGTAGTGATTGCTGATAAGCTAGCTTATCATGATGTTGATGTGACTGCTTTTGGTTATGAATACGGTCAAATGGCCCAACAACCACTCTACTTTGAAACAGATAAAAAGTTAGTTAGCTTGATTCAAGAAAGCTTGTCTAAACTAGACCAAAATTGGCATCTAGGTTTGATTGCGACCGGTGATAGTTTTATTGCGGGTGACGATAAGATTAAAGCTATAAAAGAACATTTTCCTCAGGTGCTTGCGGTTGAGATGGAAGGAGCGGCTATCGCTCAAGCAGCTCACGCGCTTAATCTACCTTTCTTAGTTGTCCGTGCCATGAGTGATAATGCTAACCACGAAGCTTCTATTTCATTTGATGAATTTATCGTAGAAGCAGGACGCAGATCGGCTCAAGCCTTGTTGAAACTTTTACAATCTATTCATGATTAAAATAAAAAGAACACTTGTTAGTGTTCTTTTTTTAGGAAAAAAGGAAGCTTGTCTCTGATAAAGTTATTTTCAGTCTTTTTTGATATAATAGAAACATTGATTTCAAGAATAGGAATAGGAAGAGAAAATGAACCCTTTATTAAACGGTATGAATGACCGACAGGCTGAAGCGGTCCAAACAACAGAAGGTCCACTGCTGATCATGGCGGGGGCTGGTTCTGGTAAGACACGAGTTTTGACCCATCGTATTGCCTACTTAATTGATGAAAAGATGGTTAATCCCTGGAATATTTTAGCCATCACCTTTACTAATAAGGCTGCTCGTGAAATGAAAGAACGTGCCTATGGGCTCAATCCAGCTACACAGGACTGTTTGATAGCGACCTTTCACTCTATGTGCGTTCGTATCTTACGTCGTGATGCGGATCATATTGGTTACAATCGTAACTTTACCATTATCGATCCAGGTGAGCAGCGAACACTGATGAAACGCATTCTCAAGCAGTTAAACTTGGATCCTAAAAAGTGGAATGAACGCTCTATTTTAGGGACTATTTCTAATGCTAAGAATGATCTGATTGACGATGTTGCTTATGCTGCACAAGCAGGAGATTTATATACAAACATTGTCTCTAAATGTTATGAGGCCTATCAAAAGGAACTCCGTCAATCTGAGTCAGTTGACTTTGATGATTTGATTATGTTGACCTTGCGTCTCTTTGATCAAAATCCTGATGTCTTGACTTACTATCAGCAAAAGTTTCAATATATCCATGTCGATGAGTACCAAGATACCAACCATGCCCAGTACCAACTGGTCAAACTGTTGGCTTCTCGCTTTAAAAATATCTGTGTTGTTGGGGATGCGGACCAGTCTATCTACGGATGGCGTGGTGCTGATATGCAGAATATCTTGGATTTTGAAAAGGATTATCCTGATGCTAAGGTGGTTTTACTAGAAGAAAATTACCGTTCAACTAAAACTATTCTCCAAGCAGCTAATGATGTCATCAAAAACAATAAAAATCGCCGACCTAAGAATCTATGGACTCAAAATGCTGATGGGGAACAGATTATTTACTACCGAGCTAACGATGAACAAGATGAGGCTGTTTTTGTAGCCAAAACCATCGATGAACTTGGTCGAAGTCAAAACTTCCTACATAAAGACTTTGCAGTCCTTTACCGTACCAATGCCCAGTCACGTACTATTGAGGAAGCTCTTCTTAAGTCCAATATTCCTTATACTATGGTTGGTGGTACAAAATTCTACAGCCGTAAGGAAATCCGTGATATCATTGCTTACCTCAATCTCATTGCCAACCTAAGTGACAATATCAGTTTTGAGCGTATCATCAATGAACCAAAGCGTGGCATTGGACCAGGAACTGTTGAGAAGATTCGTGATTTTGCTAATTTGCAAGAAATGTCCATGCTGGATGCTTCAGCCAATATCATGCTGTCTGGCATCAAAGGTAAGGCAGCTCAGTCGATCTGGGACTTTGCAAATATGATACTGGATTTACGGGAGAAACTGGACCAATTAACAATTACAGAGTTGGTTGAGGTGGTTCTTGAAAAAACAGGTTATGTCGATATTCTGAATGCCCAAGCTACCTTGGAGAGCAAGGCTCGGGTTGAAAATATCGAGGAGTTCCTCTCTGTTACGAAAAACTTCGATGACAATCCTGAAAGCCAAGAAGAGGAAACAGGACTAGAAAAACTTAGTCGTTTCTTGAATGATCTTGCCTTAATTGCAGATACGGACTCTGGTAGTCAGGAGACGTCAGAAGTAACCTTAATGACCTTACACGCTGCCAAAGGACTCGAGTTTCCAGTTGTCTTTATTATCGGTATGGAGGAGAATGTCTTTCCTCTTAGTCGTGCCTCTGAAGATCCTGATGAACTGGAAGAAGAACGCCGTTTGGCCTATGTAGGAATCACGCGCGCTGAGAAAATTCTCTATCTAACCAACGCCAACTCTCGCTTACTTTTCGGGCGTACAAGTTACAATCGTCCGACCCGATTTATCAACGAGATTAGTTCAGATCTGTTGACCTATCAAGGTTTGGCTCGTCCAGCTAATACAAGTTTTAAAGCTTCTTACACAAGTGGAAACACTACATTTGGTCAAGGAATGAGTCTGGCACAGGCTCTTCAAGAACGAAAACGGAATACTGCGCCTACATCGATCCAATCAAGTGGTTTACCATTTGGACAATTTACGGCTGGTTCTAAATCAGCTTCCAGTGAAACTAGCTGGTCTATCGGTGATATTGCCCTTCATAAAAAATGGGGTCAAGGGACTGTCCTTGAAGTATCAGGTAGTGGAGCTACCCAGGAACTAAAAATCAACTTCCCAGAAGTCGGTTTGAAAAAACTTTTGGCTAGTGTAGCACCGATTGAGAAAAAATCTTAAGGCAAAAATGAAGACAAAATATTGTTAGACAGATAAAGGAGAATAAATGTCTGAAAAACAAATGAAAATCGTGGGTTGGATTGCAACCTTTATGTCCATCATGATGTATGTTTCTTATATTCCACAAATTTTAGATAATCTAGCAGGTCATAAGGGGAATTTTATCCAACCAGCTGTTGCAGCTTTAAACTGTTGCCTCTGGTGTTACTATGGCTTCTTTAAGGAAAAGAGAGATATCCCCATTGTTGCAGCAAATATCCCTGGGATAATTTTAGGAATTATAACTGCATTGACCTCCATATTCTAAAAATAAAAAAGCAATTAGCAGAGTTATCTGTTAGTTGCTTTTTATTTGTCTACAAAATATATTTCTCAATAGCGCGTGCAACACCATCTTCTTCATTGCTAGCAGTTACGGCATCAGCGAGAGATTTTACGTGGTCGCTGGCATTTCCCATGGCGATCCCCAGCCCAGCAAACTCTAACATCTCAATGTCGTTATTGGCATCACCCATAGCCATGATTTCAGAAGGTTGGATATCTAAAATCTCAGCCAAACGAGAAAGTGCAGAAGCCTTTGTTGTACCGAGTGGCATTGCTTCATAGATAACAGGTTGAGAACGAACACCGCTAAATCTCTGACAAAGATCATCCGCAAATCGTTGTTCAAAATCATCTGTTTGTTCTTTTGTACCTAAGAACATTCCCTGGAACATACGATATTTCCCACTAGTAGCTTCTTCAAGTGAGATTTCAGTCAGGTCAGAAAAGACAAGTGTAGCATCATATTCAACGATAGGATTTGGTTTACCTCCGAGAACGAAGTAGTGTTCCTCATCAAAGAGAGTCAACTGAACCTCACTCTTTTCAGCAAGGTCATTGAGGTATTCGATGTCAGATTTGCTAAGTTCCCGCCAGTCGACAAGGCTCCAGTCACTGGTTTGGTGGGTAGAACAACCATTATTGACAATAACGTATTCATTCTGCAAATCAAGACCGAGTTTCTTGTAGTAGGGAAGAACCCCAAAGAGAGGTCGTCCAGTGCAGAGAACCAGTTTGATGCCTTTGTCGATAGCTTTATGAATAGCATCAATATGAGCTTGAGGGATTTCTTTGGCTTCGTTGAGCAGAGTACCATCCATATCCAGAGCAAGTAGTTTAATCATAGTATTTCCTTTTCACGTGTTTTGCCTATATTATAGCATATTTTGAGGCAAATAAGTCTAAAGCTAAGTGAAATGCCATTTCTATTTAGGTTTTTAGTAGATAGATAACAAAAATATGATATACTAAATTAGTAATATATTTAATATTATGCTGATAATGGATAAAAAATCAGAGGACTTGGCATGAAAAAAAGAACAGTACAGATTTTACTAGCCTTGTTAGTAATTATTTATAGGAAGACATGGTTTTGGTGGATTTTTAATCATTTTGCAGGTAGGCTTGTACCTGCTAGTAGAGAATTTTTTCAAATTCTTGCTTTTTTAGAGCTCATCGTTACTTTTATAGCTATTCTTTATTTACTAGTATTCGAAGGTAGGAAAATTCTTGAGTTGAAGTGGAAATGGAGATATCCAGTTTATTTGCTTCTTGCTTATGGAGTCAATCATATTTCAGGTATTGTGTTTTCCTTTTTAACCCCAGCAACGTCCAATCAAATGGCTTTAAATGAATTAGTTGAGATGACAGGGCGACAAGAGTTACTATATTTATTGCTTATTACTTGTCTGCTAGGACCAATTACAGAAGAATTGGTTTATCGAGGAGTTCTCATGAATACATTTTTGAAAGATTCACCTTGGTATGGAGATGTTTTACTATCAGCCTGTGTCTTTGGCTATGTGCATGTTTCTGATGGTATAACACCACTTGCCTTTTTCACCTATGCAAGCGGAGGAGCGATTGTAGCATTCCTCTACCGAAAAACTCATTCTCTCTATTACCCTATTTTACTTCATATCATGATCAACATTACTGCATTTTGGGAATTATGGGTACTCTTGTTTTCTGGTAGTTAATAACTATAAAAGGTCGGATTTTATTCCGACTTTTTTGATATGGGACAGGTTAAAATTAGGGCTTTATATCAATCTGTTTTTATTTAAAAAATGATATAATAAAAGGTAATGAAAAAACAAACGAGGCAGAGATGAAACTACTTTATACCGATATTCGGACTTCTTTGACAGAAATCCTAACCAAGGAGGCTCAAGGACTAGTTGACCAAGGGAAACGAGTCTTTTATATCGCCCCTAACTCTCTTTCTTTTGAAAAGGAACGTGCCGTGCTGGAGTGCTTGAGTCAGCAGGCTTCTTTTGCTATCACAGTCACGCGCTTCGCTCAAATGGCTCGTTATCTGGTTTTAAATGATATTCCTGAGAGGTCAAGTCTCGATGATATCGGTCTTGGTATGGCTTTCTATAAGTGTCTGTCTGAGATAGACGCTAAGGATTTACGTGTTTACGGGGCTATTAAGCAAGATCCGCAATTCATCCAGCAACTGATTGAGATTTATCATGAAATTTCAACTGCAAAGATGAGTTTTTTGGACTTGGAAAGTTTGACAGATGCTGATAAACGCTCTGATTTACTCTTGATTTTTGAAAAGATAACAGCTTATTTAAATCAAGGTCAAGTTTCACAGGGGAGTCCATTATCCTATCTGATTGATGCTATCGAAGAAAACAAGGTAAGTAGTGATTTTAGTAAGATTGCCCTAGTCATTGATGGTTTTACCCGTTTTTCTGCAGAAGAGGAACACCTAGTGGATTTGCTTCATCGTAAGGGTGTTGAGATTATTATTGGTGTATATGCGTCTAAGAGAGCCTATAATAGTTCTTTTAGTGAAGGGAACCTCTATCAAGCCAGTGTTGAATTTCTACGTCATTTAGCTTTTAAATATCAGACCCAGGCAGAAGATGCATGTCAAGAACATAAAAATCTTGATGCTTTTGCCAAGGCCTCAAAATCACTGGAAAGTGCTTATGATTATTCTGAAATTAGCTTAGAAGTGGATGCTAAGGATAGAGAAGACTTGCAAATCTGGTCTTGCCTGACACAAAAAGAAGAGCTCGAGCTCGTTGCTCGTAGCATTCGCCAAAAATTGCACCAAGAACCAGAACTTAGCTATAAGAATTTTCGTATCTTACTAGGAGACGTAGAGTCTTATAAACTGTCCTTGCAGACAATTTTTAATCAATATCAGATTCCCTTCTATCTGGGTAAAAGTGAGTCTATGGCTCATCATCCATTGACTCAATTTGTAGAATCTGTGGGACGTCTCAAACGGTACTATTTCCGTCAAGAAGATTTGATTAATCTCCTACGCACTGGATTGTATACCGACCTTAGTCAGGAAGAAATCGATAGTTTTGAACAATATATCCGCTATTTAGGTATTGATGGACTTTCTAACTTTAAACAAGAATTTACAAAAAATCATCATGGAAAATTTGATTTAGAAAAATTAAATGAGCTGCGTGTCCGTGTCCTAAATCCACTAGAAGCTTTATTATCCAGTCGTAAGCAAAAGACTGAAAATATCCTTACAAAATGGAATAACTTTTTGAAGGATACATCTGTGACCAAGCAATTACAATCCTTATCTGAAACGATGGATGCGACAGAGCAAGAAAGACAAGAAGAGGTCTGGAAAGCATTTTGCCACGTAATGGAGCAATTTGCGACCGTATTTGAGGGGACTCAGGTTGCTTTAGATGATTTCTTGGCTCTTCTTCATTCAGGGATGTCCTTATCAAATTATCGTACAATCCCTGCAACGGTAGATACAGTTCTGGTGCAAAGTTATGATTTGATTTCGCCTTTAACTTCTGATTACATCTATGCACTTGGCTTAACCCAGGATCATCTACCTAAAATCACCCAAAATACTAGTCTTTTGAGTGATGAAGAAAGAGAAGTTTTAAACCGAGGTACTGAAGAAGGCTCTCAATTATTGATTGCTAGCCATGAAAATCTTAAGAAGAATCGCTATACCATGCTTTCTTTGGTAAATTCTGCCAAGAAGCAATTGGTCTTATCGGCACCAAGTTTACTCAATGAAAACGAGAGCAAAGAGTCAGTTTATCTGAAAGAATTGCGGGATTTTGGTTTTAGCAAGATTGAAAAGAGAATCGATCGAAAAAACCTATCAAAGGATGATATTGGTTCTTATCATAGTCTTTTGTCTAGTCTTGTTGCTTATCACCAGCAAGGTGAGACGGAGACAAGTGAGCAAGACTTAACCTTTATTAAGGTTCTAGCTCGTGTCATGGGGAGAAAATTAGAAAATCAAGGTCTTGATAATCCTGTCTTACCTACAAGTCCAAAAAGTAAGACCTTAGCTACTGAAACTTTGGAAGCCTTGTATCCTCAAGATCAAGATTTCTATCTATCAACTTCTGGATTGACAGAGTTTTATCGAAACGAATACAGTTATTTCCTTCGATATGTCTTAGGCTTGCAAGAAGAATTACGTTTGCGGCCTGATGCACGAAGTCATGGGAATTTCTTGCATCGTATTTTTGAACGGGCTATGAAACTTCCTGCTGATACATCTTTTGATCGTCGCTTAGAGCAAGCAATCTCTGAAACCAGTCAAGAGCGAGAATTTCAAGCTATCTATCAAGAAAGTTTGGAAGCTCAATTAACCAAGGAAGTTCTTTTAGACGTTGCGCGTGCAACTGGGCACATTCTTCGTCACAATTCTGAAATTGAAACAATTCAGGAAGAAGCAGTCTTTGGTGGTAAGGAACAAGCTTTTGTTCAGTTAGATAACGGCAGAAATGTCTATGTCCGTGGTAAAGTCGACCGTATAGATCGCTTAAAGACAAGTGATGCGATTGGTGTTGTTGATTACAAATCTTCTCTAACTCAGTTTAACTTCCCTCTCTTTTATAACGGCCTTAATTCACAATTACCAACCTATCTAGCTGCTCTTAAGAAAGAAGGGAATACAGACTTCTTTGGTGCTATGTATTTAGAGATGGGTGAGCCAGTTCAGTCCTTACAATCTGTTAAAACACTTTCAAAGGCTTTAGCAGAAACGACTAAGAGTATGAAATATCAAGGGCTATTTCTCGAAAAAGAGATAAAGAACCTTGGGGAACTTTACAATAAAAACAAGACCTATCAGTTGTCTGATGAGGAATTCCAGTTATTGCTGGACTATAACTCCCTTATCTATAAGAAGGCGGCAGAGAAGATTTTATCTGGTAGTTTTGCTATCAATCCCTACACAGAAGACGGCAGAAGTATTGCTCCTTATGTCCAACAATATCAGTCGATAACTGGTTTTGAAGCCAATTACCATCTAGGTCAAGCTAGATTGTTAGATAAGGTCGCTAAGAGCAATGATAAAGAAACATGGTTTAATAAAATTAGAGAGGAGTTGGAGCGATGAAATTTTTATCCCAAGAAGAGATTGAAAAGTTGCAAATAGAAGAAGCTCATTCTGACAAGAAACCCAAGAAGACTGCTGAGCAAATTCAAGCTATTTACAGTTCTGGTCAAAATATTCTGGTCTCAGCATCAGCTGGCTCAGGAAAAACCTTTGTCATGGCTGAACGAATTCTTGATCAACTAGCGCGTGGAGTAGAAATTCGCCAACTCTTTATCTCAACCTTTACGGTGAAGGCAGCAAGCGAGTTAAAAGAACGCTTGGAAAAGAAAATCAGCCAACAAATCCAAGAGACTCAAGATTTTGAGCTAAAAAATCATCTTGGAAGACAATTAGCTGATTTACCAAACGCTGCTATCGGAACTATGGACTCTTTTACTCAGAAGTTTCTAGCTAAACATGGCTATCTGATTGACCTCGCTCCAAACTTTCGGATTCTTGAGAATGAAAGTGAGCAACTCCTCTTAAAGAATGATGTGTTTCGACAAGTTTTCGAAAGTCACTACCAAGGTAAGGAACAAGAACAGTTTAGTCAGTTGGTCAAGAACTTTGCGGGTAAAAGTAAGGATGCACGTGGACTGCGTAAACAGGTCTATATGATTTATGACTTTTTGCAATCTACAAGTAATCCTCAGGCTTGGCTACAGGAATCTTTCTTAAAAGGATTCGAAAAGGCCGATTTTACAAGTTCTAAAGAGAAGTTGGCTCAAGACATTCAGCAAAGACTCTGGGATTTGGAAAGTTTTTTCCGTTACCATCTTGAGAATGATGCCAAGGAATTTGGAAAAGCAGCCTACTTAGAAGCTGTCCAACAAGTTCTTGATGAAATTGGAGCTTTAACCAACGAATCAACTTTTAATCAATATCAAGAAGTTCTAGAGCGAGTTGTGAGTATTTCTAAGGATAAGGGTGGCCGTGCTCTCACAAATTCTAGTCGCAAGGCTGAACTCCTAGAACTGAAAGAAGCGTACAACCAAGAGAGAAAAGATAAGTTTGAAAAGTTAATTGCATTAAATGACCAAATTACTTTATTGAAATTCCAGGAAAAATATCATCAAGAGTCTTGGGACTTAGCAAAGACTTTTCAAGTTTTTATGAGTGATTTTGTTGACGCCTATCGAAAGCGTAAACGCGAAGAAAATGCCTTCGAATTTGCGGATATTAGTCACTATACCATTGAGATATTGGAAAACTTCCCTCAAGTTCGGAAAGAGTATCAGGAACGTTTCCACGAAGTTATGGTCGATGAGTACCAAGATACCAACCATATCCAGGAAAGAATGTTGGAACTCCTCTCAAACGGCTATAATCGTTTTATGGTGGGAGATATCAAGCAGTCTATTTATCGTTTTAGACAGGCAGATCCCCAAATCTTCAATGAGAAATTCCATAGTTTTGCTCAAGATAGTGAAGAAGCTCAGTTAATACTGCTCAAGCAAAACTTCCGTAGTAGTTCTGAAGTACTAAATGCTACCAATGGCGTCTTTAAGCATCTCATGGATGAGGAAGTTGGAGAGATATCTTATGACGGTATGCATCAACTTATTTTCGGAAATACTGATTTACACCCAGATCCAGAAAACAAGGCAGAAGTTCTTTTGTATGATAAGGATGTTGATGGTGATTCTAAGGAAGAGGAAGATTTTTCGACCAACAAACTGACTGGTGAAATGCGAATGGTCATTAAGGAGATATTGCATCTTCATAATGATAAAGGTGTTCCTTTTAATGACATTGCTCTCTTGACTGCCAGCAGAAGTCGGAATGACCAGGTTTTACTTGCTTTGTCTGAGTATGGGATTCCAGTCAAGACAGATGGTGCTCAAAGCAACTATTTACAATCTTTAGAAGTCCAAGTTATGTTAGACACTCTTCGAGTTATCCATAATCCTCTGCAAGACTTCGCTTTAGTAGCTCTCATGAAGTCTCCTATGTTTAGCTTTGATGAAGATGAATTAGCTCGTCTAGCTCTTCAAAATTCTGAGGATAAGGTTCAAGAGAACTTTTATGAAAAACTAGTCAATGCTCAAGCACAAACTAGCCTCCATAAGGATTTAATAAAATCTGAACTCCATAAAAAGCTTAACCTTTTCTTGGAAACTGTTAATTCTTGGCGTTTGTTCTCAAAAACGCATTCGCTTTATGACCTTATTTGGAAAATCTATAGCGAACGTTTCTACTATGATTATGTTGGTGCTTTACCAAATGGTCAGGCTAGACAGGCCAACCTCTATGCCCTTGCACTACGAGCTGACCAGTTTGAAAAGAGTAATTTTAAAGGCTTATCACGTTTCATAACTATGATTGATCAAGTCTTGGAAGCCAAGCACGACCTTGCCAGTGTCACTGTTGCTCCACCTAAGGATGCTGTGGAGCTTATGAGTATTCATAAGAGTAAGGGGCTTGAGTTCCCATATGTCTTTATTCTCAATATTGATCAGCAATTTAACAAGCAAGATTCCATGTCTGAAGTTATCCTAAGTCGTAAAAATGGCCTTGGCCTTAAGTATGTGGCTAGAGTAGCTACAAATGCAAAAGAGGAATATCTTCCATCTACGATTAAGTTATCCATTCCAAGCTTGACTTATAGTCAAAATGAGGAGGAGCTCCAATTAGCAAGCTATTCTGAGTTAATGCGTTTACTGTATGTAGCAATGACTCGTGCTGAGAAAAAACTTTATCTAGTCGGAAAGGGATCGAGGGAAAAGTTAGAGTCTAAAGAATACCCGACAAATGGGCAAGGTCTTTTGACTCGTGAAACAAGACTTGACGCTCAAAATTTCCAGGATTGGATTTGGGCCATCTATCAAGCTTTTTCTAAAGAGGACTTACACTTTAGTGTGCGCTTTGAAGGTGAAGAAGACCTAACCAAGGAAGCTATCGGAGAATTGGAAACTAAAAACCAGCTCCAAGATCTTTCTCAGGCAAGCAACCGTCAGTCTGATACTATTAGGGAAGCTTTAGAAATGCTGAAAGAAGTGGAAGTGTATAATGAAATCCACCGTGCAGCGATTAATCTTCCGAGTGTTCAGACCCCAAGCCAGATTAAGAAGTTTTATGAACCAGTCATGGATATGGAAGGTGTAGTAGTAGCTGGTCAATCTAAACCAAAAGAAACTATGATTCAGTTTGAACTTCCAGACTTCTCCAAGACAGAAGAAGTCACTGGAGCTGAGATTGGTAGTGCTACCCATGAACTCATGCAACGAATCAATCTCGCTAAGAAACCTACTTTGGAAACCTTGGCAGAAGCCTTGGAGCAAGTTCAGGCAACTTCAGCTGTTAAAGATAAAGTTAATCTAGAAAAAATCTTGCCCTTCTTTGATACAGCTCTTGGTCAAGAGATTTTTGCAAATCAAGATAAACTTTATCGAGAACAACCCTTCTCTATGTTAAAACGGGATACTAAGAGTCAGGAAGACTTTGTTGTCCGTGGGATTTTAGATGGTTATCTAGTTTATGAGGATAAAATTGTTCTCTTTGACTACAAGACAGATCATTATGAATATCCAAGTCAACTGATTGAACGTTATAGAGGTCAATTATCTCTATATGCAGAAGCCTTGTCTCGTTCTTACCAAATAGATCAAGTTGAAAAGTATTTAATCTTACTTGGCAAAGATATGGTTGAGGTGGTCGCAGTTAACTAATCTTGTAAAAACTATTGCCTTAACGGCAGTAGTTTTTATTTATGTTCAGTTATGGTATACTAGTTTCAGAAAAGGATGTTAAAGAATCTATGTCAAAAGAAATCGATATCGAATACTATCACCAATTAGCTTTACAAAAGCAAAAAGAGCATCGTAAATTTCTTGGAAATCTGAAAAAGAAAGCTCCAAAAAACCTAGATAAGATTGCCCTTGAAATTCACCAGGAAGTTTTTGAAGAAATTGATTGTACAGCCTGTGCAAACTGCTGCAAGAGCCTTGGACCAGACTTTAAAGAAGCAGATATCACACGCATTGCCAAGTACTTTAAAATGAAATTACCAGCCTTCGAAGATGAATTTCTACAGGTAGATGAAGACGGTGATAAGGTCTTTAAGTCAATGCCATGTCCATTTCTCGGTGGTGACAATCTCTGTTCCATCTATGATGTCCGTCCCAAGGCTTGTAGAGAATTTCCACATACCGACCGTAAAAAGATTTATCAAATTAATAATCTGACTATCAAAAATACTTTAACCTGTCCCGCAGCCTATCTCTTCGTCGAGAAATTAAGAGATAAAATAGAGTAAAAGAAGAAATACTGTTCTATTATAAGCGAAGGGGCTTAAGCTAGTTAATAAAAAATATTTATGACTCTGTTACTTTTAAAAAAATTATAAAAAAAACGTTTATAAAGTATATAAATTGTATAATTCCTTGCATTTTAATTAACTTTCGTTTACAATAGATTATGGTTATTTAGACAAGTGTTTTTGTTTTTATAGTTGGAATTTTTAACAGGAGTCTTTTCAAATGAATAAATTAGTAAAATTAGGGCTTACATCATTTTCAATTTTTGTATTGAATTCATATACACAATTCATTGTTAAATCTGATGAGAATATAAGTACAGAAACTATTGCTATCCAAGAAAATTCGAGTTATAGTGATAATAGCATCTCAAAACTAGAGTCTTCTACATCAAACCAAATTGATGACTCTAACAAATCATTCGAATCATCTATTGCTGTAACAGAAGAAAATAACGTAGAAACAAAACTAAACGATAATGTTATTTCTGAAGGTGGCCATGTTAACGTAGAGGGACAGAATGCTACTATAACTAAAGATGGGAAGAGTGTCACTTATAGCTATATAGTTGCTTACCAGAGAATGCATTCTAGTGACCATGCACAAACAGTAAATGATCTTTTGATTCGAGTTCCAAAGATTAAGAATGCTACGGTACAATTCACTCTTGTTGGTACACGAGATGCTAAGGGCAATCCTATCAATGTCAATAAGCCAATGACAGAGATTAGCTTTGATGATACAGAAAAATATGATCGCGAAACCTTTAATACTCCGACCGTTGAGGAACTGGAAGCAGGAAGAACACCTTACGTAGTCAATACCAGCAACTACGAATATGGTTATATGACAGATGGTAAAGTTGAATCTTATGGTTTGTTTACCAATTTTGATAATAGTCAAGCTTACAAAGTAGAAGTTACAATCCCAATTGATGAAGCTAAGAAAATCAAATACCTACCAATTGATGCCCGAATGGTTTGGAAATCTAGTCAAGAAGGTGGTGTTATGAGTTATGAAACCGGCTCTCAAAACTTAGAAGATTATGATAACCATCGTTTAGCGGTTGACTTGGTTAGTGGCAACATTGGTGGTTTTGGAGATCCTTCATTGATTGATGATAGTCATGTAAAGAATGGTCACCTTATCAAGTCAGTGTCCAATCCAACTACCTATATTACCCCAAATAATGGTGATTGGACAAGAATCCCTGAAGATACCAATATAGATAAATCAACATTTTTCAATTATGTTGATAAATTTACGTTAAGAGCAAACAAGAAAGTAGTTTATTACGTATCTGAAAAAGAAGATATGGCTGACCAAGATGTTTCAGCTTTATATACAGGTAATGTAATTATAGATTATCTTATCAAAGGTACTAACCAAAAATTAAAAGAAACATACAACAAGATTTCTGAATTTCCTATTTATGATTCAACTGGAGAGTTGGTTACATACAAAGTCGGAGATAATAGCATTGAACGTCCTGACAAAATAATGGTTGATGGAATCACATATCGTCTTGTTGGACTCTCGACTTCTTCTGATTCGGAAACTGGAACGTTAAAAAATGGAACAGTTCATATTACTTATGAATATGAAAAGGAAATCCTAACAACGACAGAAGAACCAACAACAACGGCAGAAGAGCCAACAACAACTACAGAAGAACCAACAACTACAGAAGAACCAACAACAACGGCAGAAGAGCCAACAACAACGGCAGAAGAGCCAACAACAACGACAGAAGAGCCAACAACAACGACAGAAGAACCGACTCCTGGTTCAAGTTCAGAACCTGGACAGGCACAGACTTCTAGTTCCGAAAAGGAAACAGAAGCAGAGTCAAAATCTGTAGCGGACCAAAAAGAGCTACCAAATACAGGTGAGTCACATTCTCAATTATTCTATACAATCGCAGCTATTCTATTGGGATTCTTTGGAATTTCACTATTAAAAGTGACACACGATAATAAGTAAGTCTCAGTCAAAGATTTAACATGAGTCAACCCTTTAGGGCTGACTTTTTTATTTGAATGATTTGTTAAGTGAAGTTTGAAGCATTTAAAGGATATTATGTATATTTATTACAAATAACGATTTACAATCTTTTCAAAACATTAAATTATTCTGAACTTTTTCTTAAAGAAAACTGATATAAGGTATCTTTAAGCGATGTTCTGTATAGTTATACCATCGCTAAGAAAGGAGTGCCGGTATGAACTATATAGTAATTCCAGCTTATCAACCTGATAATAAACTTATCAAACTCATCGAAAAAATCCACGAAAAGAGTGATTTTCGTATTCTAGTTATCGACGACGGTAGTTCATCAAAGTGTCAAAATATCTTTGATAAAGCAGAACAATATGCTACGGTACTCCGTCACCAAGTGAACCAAGGTAAAGGCCAAGCGCTTAAAACGGCCTTTACTTATATCCAACAACAAAATAGCTACGGAACGGTTGTAACGGCAGACGCAGATGGTCAGCATAAGATTTGGGATATTTTCCGTACGGCTAACAAAGCTTCTGAAAATCCTAATAAGCTAATCTTGGGTGTGCGGGCCTTCACAGGTAAAGTACCCCTTCGTAGCCGTTTCGGAAATAGCTTGACAAAAGCACTCTTTAAACTTCAAACAGGAGTAGGTGTAACAGATACACAAACTGGACTTCGTGCTTTTACAACAAATCTCATTCCTTTTATGTTGAAAATAGAGGGAAATCGTTACGAATACGAAATGAATATGTTACTTGAGGCTACTAAAGAATATCAAATTTTAGAAGTTCCCATTGAAACTGTCTATATCAATGATAATGAGGATTCACACTTCCGACCAATAAAAGATGGGCTCATGATTTATAAAAATATCTTTAAATTTGCCTTATCATCTCTCAGTAGTTTTGTTGTAGACTACCTTGTTTACGCTATTGCAATCTTGTTTTTACCAACAGCGCCAACAAGTTTTCGAATTTTCCTAGCTAACGGACTAGCTCGTGTGACAAGCTCCATTTTTAACTACTCTACAAATAAAAAACTAGTCTTTAAAAACGACGATAGCCTTGTGAAAACAGGGATGGAGTACTTTGGTCTAGCAGTTGGACTCTTTGTTTTAGATACTCTGCTTATTCGTCTATTCTTTACTGTATTTGGTATCAACCTTCTGATTGCCAAAGTTATCGTCGGCATCCTTCTCTTCGCTGTCTCTTGGACAGTGCAAAAGAAATTGATTTTTAAGGAAAGGACATCAACTGTATTATGAAATTTTTAAAGAAACCATATGCTTATGCCTCGGTTCTCGGTTTACTCTTGACAGGATCCTTTAGTTACTCAATGTTGAAAACTTTTGTACTTGCTGAGACTATTTCGACAGTAGCAACAACTAATACAAGTTCCAACACAGCTCAAGCTAGCCAAGCAGCTAAGACAGCAACAGTAACTAACTCAAGTTATAAGGACGAGAATATCTCTATCAATTTGACTGAAACGACGGTTAATCATACCCAAGTGTATGTTGCAGATGTTACAGTAAGTTCATCAGAATATCTAAAAACAGCATTTGCTCAAAACTCATTTGGAACAAACGTAACAGCTAAAACATCTGTCACTGCTGCAGATAATGATGCAATTTTAGCAGTCAATGGTGACTATTACGGTGCCAATTCTTCAGGTTATGTTATCCGTAATGGCGTTGTCTATCGTGATACTGTCCGTGAAAATTCTAATAATGGTGATTTAGCCATTTATAAAGATGGTTCTTTCAAGATTATTTACGAGGATCAGATTTCAGCTGACCAACTAGTCAAAGACGGAGTTGTTAATCTCTTAGCTTTTGGTCCTGCCTTGGTTGAAAATGGTGAAGTAGTAGTAGGAAAAAACCAAGAAGTTGGACAAGCTATGGCTTCGAATCCACGTACAGCTATTGGTATTATCGACGAAAACCACTACATTATTGTAGTTTCTGACGGACGTACATCTGAAAGTGAAGGTCTCTCTTTGTACCAGCTAGCTGAGGTTATGAAATCCTATGGTGCAAAAACTGCCTACAATCTTGATGGTGGGGGATCCTCTACACTTTACTTCAACGGTCAGGTTATCAATAAACCGACGACTGGTGGAAACAAAATTTCAGAAAGGGCGGTGAGTGATATTGTCTACATCGGTTACTAATCTTGGTAAAAAACGTTTTAAAAAAACTGCCATCTCTTATACACTAATTACAATTTTCTTCTTTGCTTTTTCTAGAATTTATGAAGCATTTAGTTTTGGAGAGACATCAGTTTACATGCATTACTTGTTCACCGTACCTCTTGTCGGTGGGATAATCCTAGCAATCTTACTCAAAGTCCTTCCATATTTTTCCAGAATTAGCCTTAATTTATGGAATTCAGCAGTAGCAATTGTTACAACAGGAACACTATTCCGTGGGATTGTCAATCTATCTGGTCGTTCAACTACTCTTGATGCACCATACTGGTATGTAGGTATCGGATTTGTCGTTCTAGCTCTTTTATCAATATTTATAAATCCTATTCGATTGAAGAAGAATGTCAGAACAGCTGAAGTTTAGATAAATGATAAAAAGTAGTCGTTCAGATATTATTCGACTACTTTTTGTTGACTTTTATTTCTAAATTGTTTTAACAATATTACAAGTTTCTTTCTTCTTAATGATCTTACTTTTATATTTGAAATTATATTGTATAATAAAATGGATCGTTGTCGTCCTTAAACGAGATAAAAAAATAAAGAATATGAATTTATAAAATTGAAAGGATAAAAATGAAAAAGATATTACTAGCAAGTACAGTTGTTCTTTCCATGGCCGGAATTTCTAAAACAACTGTATTAGCAGAGGAAAACCAAGCTACAAACAAAGTTCAAAGTTCAGAAAAAACTGTAGCAAATGGAACGAGTAAGGAAACTAAAGAGAAAAAGCAAGCTCAAGGTCAAGAGCAGAACGATAAGCAGAATCAAAACGAAACACAAACCAAGGCAGAAAAGGATTCTTCTCAATCTAAACAGAAACAAGAAACAGCCCTTACCAAGGATAACTCTTCAACAGAAGAAATTACTGAAGAGGTCAACAAAGAAGGTTGGCAAAAAGAGAATGGTCAATGGCGTTATTATGAAAGTAAAAATGCTGTTACGAATTGGAAAAAAATAGCTGGTCATTGGTATTATTTTAACCAAGATGGTATCATGCTTAGCAATACAGTTTATGATGACTATCTCTTTAATAAAAGCGGTGCTATGGTTGAAACTTCTTGGGTAAAAATAGAAGAGAAGTGGTATTATGCCACAGAATCAGGAAAGATTATCCGCAACAAATGGGAAAAAATTAACGGTTCATGGTATCGTTTTGATGAAACTGGTATCATGTTAAGCAAAACTATTTATAATGACTATCTTCTTCAGACTAGCGGTGCTATGGCTGAAAAGAACTGGGTAAAAATGGATGAAAAGTGGTACTATGCTACTGATTCAGGAAAAGTCGTTCGTAATAAATGGGGAAAGATTAATAGCTCTTGGTACTTATTTGACTATGCCGGCGTCATGTTGAGTAGTCAATGGAAAGATAAATACTACCTAAAAGATAGTGGGGCCATGGCTCAAAGTGAATGGTTCTTTGATAAAAAATACAATAGTTGGTTCTACTTAAAATCTGATGGTGCTTATGCTGAGAACCAATGGCAAGGCTCTTACTATCTCAAATCTTATGGATATATGGCCAAGAATGAGTGGATTTTTGACAAAAGTTATAACGCCTGGTATTATCTCAAAGAAGATGGGGCATATGTAACTGGTAATTTCACCATTAACGGGAAAGACTATACTTTCAAAAGCAATGGAAAATGGATTTCTGATACAGCAGCATACTATAAAGTAAAACCAATTACAGCAAATGTATATAGTGCTTCTGGTAAGAAACTCAGCTATATTTCGCAAGGAAGTATTGTATCGATTGATGGAGATGAAGCCAAAGACGGTCGACTTCCAGTCAAAATCTCTGGACTTTCAGGCTATATGAACAAGAGTGATTTAGTAGCTGTCAGTTTAGATAGTGACTTCATTCCTCACTATTCATCTGATGGAAATTATCTTTATCATGAGTTATCACCATACGCAAGTATCCGTGTAGCCCCTCATAGTTCATCAATGACTATTGGTAAAAAATACTATTCAGCTGATGGCATTAACTTTGAAAACTTTACAGTTGAAAATCCTTTCTTATTTAGAGATTTAAGAAAACCAACCAATTATACAGCTGAAGAATTAGATAAAGTATATTCTCTTATGAATATCAAAGGAAGTCGTCTAGCAGGTAAAGGAGAGGTCTTCAAAGAAGCGGAGAAACGCTATCAGGTGAATGCACTCTATCTCATGGCTCACAGCGCTCTAGAAAGTGCATGGGGGCGTAGTCAGATTGCTAAGGATAAGAATAACTTCTTTGGTATTGCTGCCTATGATACTACTCCATATGATTCTGCAAAGAGTTTCGACAATGTTGATAAGGGAATCCTAGGTGCAGCTAAATGGATCAGAGAGAATTATATTGATGAAGGTAGAACCCATCTTGGCAATAAATCATCTGGAATGAACGTTCTTTACGCTTCTGATCCGTATTGGGGTGAAAAGATTGCAAGTATCATGATGACCATCAACAGTAAACTAGGTGAAAAAGACTAAAATAGAAAACGATAACTAAACTGATTTAGTTATCGTTTTTTATACTTATTCAGTTTAAGTTTTTTATTTAAAATATTTAAAAGAAATGTAAAAGGATTCACTTTAAAAGTAAATCCTCTTTAAGTTCCTAATTTATATTAATCTTTTTTGACTTATGCAAGAATGCTACTAGGACGATTGATGAAATTAAAGATACAACCCCAATGATCGTAATCAATGTTCCTTTACTTTCACCAGTAAATGGAAGAGTTGGTCCTTCTTCTGTTGTAGTTGAACGACCTGGTTCTGGAGTTGTAGTTGTTCTACCAGCACCATCTCCATCTCCGTTTCCTGGACGACCTGGTTCTTCAGTAGTAGTAGTTGTAGTTGTTGTAGTGCTACCGTCACCTCTACCATGTGGGTTAGGATATTCTGTAGTGGTTGTAGTATCTGTAGGAGCTTCTGTCGTTGTAGGAGCTTCTGTCGTTGTAGGAGCTTCTGTTGTTGTAGGAGCTTCTGTTGTTGTAGGAGCTTCTGTTGTTGTAGGAGCTTCTGTCGTTGTAGGAGCTTCTGTTGTTGTAGGAGCTTCTGTTGTTGTAGGAGCTTCTGTTGTTGTAGGAGCTTCTGTTG
>OBXL01000151.1_pt1 | contig 34320 bp, 38 predicted proteins | sample 1476591 | NCBI WGS metagenome assembly OBXL01 (sample SAMEA2580155, study PRJEB22360) | human gut metagenome | biome: human gut; feature: human-associated habitat; material: faeces | place: Denmark | collected 2008/2010 | reverse complement strand
AAGTAGGTTGATGTATGGATACGATTGAAAATCTCATTATTGCAATTGTGAAACCTTTGATTTCACAACCAGATGCCTTAACTATCAAGATTGAAGATACACCAGAATTTTTGGAATATCATTTGGATCTTGACCAGAGCGATGTGGGTCGTGTAATCGGTCGTAAGGGTCGCACTATTTCTGCGATAAGAACGATTGTCTACTCTGTCCCAACTGAAGACAAAAAAGTAAGAATCGTTATTGACGAAAAATAAGAAAAGCGGGACAAGGTCTCGCTTTTTTTGCAAGGAGAAGGATATGAAGGATTTAACAGTTAGACAACTAGAGGGATACTTACTTGACCATTATCAACAATCTAGAACAGAAGAAGGACTTTTTATAAAACTAGTTGAAGAAGTTGGAGAAGTCGCTGAGGTTTTAAATGGACGTTCAGGTAGAAAAGAGGGTGTCCAAGATTCAAACGAGGAATTGGCAAAGGAGTTGGCAGATATCATTCACTACACAGTGGCAATTGCAGCTATCAACCATATCGACCTAACGAAGACCATTTTTGAAAAAGACAAAAAAGCAGCCATCAAGTATCAACATGAACAAGATTTGGAAGGCTTCTTAGCAGGAAACCATCCATAGTTGCTCTTTTCTCCAACTTGTGAAAATCCCTGGAACATGATAAAATAAAGGGTAAGGGTATATAATAAATCATTGTATAGAATGAGTGGTTTCTTTATGAAGAGGTTTGAAGTATCTACAGAAATTGGTAGTCTCTCTGTTACTTATCAAAAGCAAAAGAAAGTGCTAGTTTGTTTAAGTGGCGCAGGTTTGCTACCTAGTTATGAAAATTTTTCACTTATACTTGAAAAACTTCCTCCCACAATTGGTTATTTGACAATTGATTTTCCAAACACAGGTAGGAGTCTGATTTATAACCAAGCTGGAAAAAATCTAGATAATCTTACAGATGCGGTTTATGAAGTACTTGAAGAGTTGGAGATTTCTGAATATATACTTTGTGTACATAGTTTGAGTGGAATTGTAGCTTGCAAATTACTCAACAAACCAATTAAGTGTCGGGCCTTAGTAGCGATTGAACCAACAACTAAAAAAGTAATGTTTGCTGATTTTTCAGAAAATCCTTATCCAGAAATGGAAGAGCAGATGAGACTGATTGAAGAATTCGGTCCTGAACTTTATTTTAAGAACTTAATTCAAGCCACATTTAGCCCTGAAACTAACAAAGAAATTTGGAAATTAATGCAAGAAAAAGGCTCAGAGTTGGAACATCAAGATCCAGAGTTTCAGGTATCTGTTGAGATCACCGAGGAAGATTTTGAGGATATGTCAATAGCAGATCGTATCCCTGTATTTATTTTTTGTCAGGCTTATAGAGAAAAAGAGTACAGAGAATCAGAATATTGGACTTCCAGTACCAAACTCATTTTAGGAGGGAATCACCATTATTTACAGTGGTCTGAATCAGAGAAAATTGTAGATATTATTAAAAAATTGTAAGAAGAAAATGGAGATAAGGAAATTACAGGAGATCAAATGAACTATTTTAACGTTGGGAAAATTGTCAATACCCAAGGCTTGCAAGGTGAGATGCGAGTCTTGTCAGTGACAGATTTTACTGAAGAACGCTTTAAAAAAGGGGCAGAGCTTGCCTTATTTGATGAAAAAGATCAATTTGTGCGAACAGTGGTCATTGCAAGCCACCGTAAACATAAAAACTTTGATATCATCAAGTTTAAAGATATGTACCATATCAATGACATCGAAAAATACAAGGGTCACAGTTTGAAGGTTGCTGAGGAAAATCTCAATGACCTCGATGATGGTGAGTTTTATTACCACGAGATTATCGGTTTAGAAGTCTATGAGGGAGATAACTTGATTGGAACTATCAAGGAAATCCTTCAGCCTGGAGCCAATGATGTTTGGGTAGTCAAACGCAAAGGCAAACGAGACCTACTCTTACCTTATATCCCGCCTGTAGTTCTCAATATAGATATTCCGAATAATCGTGTGGACGTTGAACTCTTAGAAGGGTTAGACGATGAAGATTGATATTTTAACCCTCTTTCCAGAAATGTTTTCACCCCTAGAACATTCCATCGTTGGAAAGGCTCGAGAAAAGGGTCTCTTAGATATCCACTATCATAATTTTCGTGACTACGCTGAAAAGGCCCGCCATGTGGATGACGAACCCTATGGCGGTGGTCAAGGGATGCTCCTACGAGCGCAACCCATCTTTGATGCCTTTGATGCGATTGAAAAAAAGAATCCGCGCGTGATCCTCTTAGATCCAGCTGGAAAACAGTTTGACCAATCTTATGCGGAGGATTTGGCGCAAGAAGAAGAGCTTATCTTTATCTGTGGTCACTATGAGGGCTATGACGAGCGGATTAAGGCCTTAGTAACTGATGAAATTTCTCTAGGAGATTATGTCCTTACTGGTGGAGAACTTGCAGCAATGACTATGATTGATGCGACGGTTCGCTTGATTCCAGAAGTTATCGGCAAGGAAGCTAGTCACCAGGATGATAGCTTTTCATCAGGACTCTTGGAATATCCTCAGTACACAAGACCTTACGATTATCGTGGAATGTTAGTCCCAGATGTGCTTATGAGTGGACACCATGAAAACATACGTCAATGGCGACTCTATGAGAGTCTTAAGAAAACCTACCAACGTAGACCTGATTTGCTGGAAGAGTATGAACTGACAGCAGAAGAAGAGAAAATGTTAGCAGAAATTAAAGAAAATAACAATTAAAAGGAGAAAACTATGCAAGTAATTAAACGTGATGGACAAGTCGCTGATTTTGATCCAGATAAAATCTACCAAGCTATCCTTAAGGCGGCTCAGACAGTCTATGTTTTGACTGACGATTTGCGCCAAAACCTAGCTCAAGTGACTAAAAAAGTTGTGTTGGATTTAGAAGAAGCAAAAGTAGAACGTGCGACTATCAGTATGATTCAATCAATGGTTGAGCACCGCTTACTTGGTGCTGGCTACATTACAATCGCAGAACACTATATCTCTTATCGTTTGCAACGTGATTTGGAGAGAAGTGGTTATGGCGACCACATCGCTGTTCACCTTCATTTTGAACAAATTCGCTAAGATAAAAAGAGTGAGATGATAGAAGCATCTCACTCTTTCTTAAATCTTCTTTTTTGGGCCGTTTGGATAGTAGAAGGAACGAAAGTTACTCTTCGAATATCCGACACTCGAATAATACGGCTGACGTTTTTGGCGAAATTTTTAACAATAATTTGTTGGCGGTCAGTATCATACTTGATAATATCGCCTGTAAAACTCGTTTCCGCAAAAATGATGTGTACAGCTGTTTTTTTAGCTAAGGCTTCTTCAAGTCTAGCAATTAGGGGATCGCTTTTTTCAGGAATGGAATCTTCATGTCCATTGACAAAATCATGGACTTTTTGCAAAGCCTGTTTTAATAAAACTTTCATTCCGGCCTCCCTTCTTTACATCATTATATAAAAATTTTATGAAATCTACAAGATTTTTCGAATAATCAATTGAGAACAAAAAGGAGAAAAACATGGCAGAATTTACATTTGAAATTGAAGAACACTTGCTTACTCTATCTGAAAATGAAAAAGGATGGACCAAAGAAATCAATCGTGTCAGCTTTAATGGTGCGCCAGCGAAGTTTGACATTCGTAGCTGGAGTCCTGACCACACCAAGATGGGGAAAGGAATTACCCTCTCAAATGAAGAATTTCAAATCATGGTGGATGCTTTTAAGAATCAATAAACTTTCATCTAAGATTAATTAAAAAGAGGCTAGGGAAATTCCCGGCCTCTTTTATTTGCTTGAAAAATAAGCTTGTGTACGGAGACGTTGGAGTAGTGGTCGACTGATGAAGCTAATGGCTACAATTTTGGCAAGATCAGGTATGATAAAGGGAATAACACCGACAGCCAGTGCTTTATCAAAAGGCATTCCAGCTAAGAAGTGGAGACTGAGAATACCACCGACAAAAACAAGTGAATCTCCCAAGAGATTTGCAAAGAAAATACGTAGGACACCACTATTGGTGTGAATGAGATAGGAAGCAAGCCCTGCATAGACAAGGTCGAACCAAAGATAACCAGCGCTTGGTCCAACTAAAACATGAAATCCAGCTCCACCGTTAGCAAAGACCGGAAGGCCAATAGCCCCAAGTAAGAGATAGAGTCCGACAGAGAGAACAGCTTCCCTTGGTCTAAAAACAGTAGCGATGAGTCCAATAGCAAAGTTTTGCAGAGTGAAAGGAACTGGACCAATCGGCATACTAATTTGGGCTAATACTGCAATCAGTGCAGCCCCGATAGCTGGGATAGCGTAAATGTGTGCTTTTTTCAAAATAGTTAACCTCTTCTATAAATTATAGTAACTATTATACTGAATGAGATGTAAATGTCAACCTATTTTAAAATAAAAGGTTACAAATTTGTAACGGCCGATTTAGAGGAAAAAAGAGACCAAGGGGTCTCTCTTTTCTTTTAACGCATGGTTACAAATTCTTCTGAGCCAGTTGGGTGGATAGCGACAGTAGCATCAAAGTCAGCTTTTGTAGCTCCCATCTTGATAGCAACTGCGAAACCTTGAATCATTTCGTCAACTCCGTAGCCGATTCCATGAAGTCCTACTACCTTTTCGTCTGCACCAGCTGTTACGAGCTTGAAGCGAGCTTCTTGACGGTGACTAGTAACAGCAGAATACATAGATGCAAATTTTGAAGTATAGACTTTAACGTTTTCTTGACCGTACTCTTTGATAGCTTCTTCCTCAGTCAGACCGACTGCTCCGATTGCTGGGTGTGAGAAAACTACAGTTGGAATAGTCGTGTAGTCCATTTTAGCATTGGTTTTACCGTTGAAAAGTCTTTCGGATAGGGTACGACCAGCCTTGATAGCGACAGGAGTCAATTCTTTTTCACCCGTGACATCGCCAAGAGCATAGATGCCTTCAACGACAGTATTTTGGTATTCGTCAACTTGAATGAAACCACGTTCATTGAGGGTAACACCTGCTTTTTCAAGCTTGAGAGCTTCAACATTTGGACGGCGTCCGGTTGCCCAGATAACTTGACTGGCAGTATGCGTGCTACCATCTTCAAAATGAATTCGAATGCCTTGATCTGTTTTTTCAAGTTTAGCAGGGACTTTGTGAGTGTGGAGGTTTAGTCCTGTATTTTCCATTTCTTGAACCAAGCTCTCAACAATATAGCTATCAAATCCACGTAGCGGACGTTCACGGCGTACAAATAAATCTGTCTGAACACCAAGTGTATGGAGTACACCAGCCAGTTCGACAGCAATATAACCAGCACCTAGAATAGCTACCGATTCAGGCAACTCTTCCCAGGCGAAGACATCATCTGAGCTACCACCTAGTTCAGCACCAGGAATAGCAGGAATATGAGGATGAGCTCCAGTCGCAATCACAATATGCTTAGCGTGGATCAATTCACCATTAACGCTGACAGTATGAGCATCGACAAACTCGGCACGTCCTTCAATCAAATCAACTCCATTACGCTTGAAGCTTCCATCATAAGAAGAACGAGCACGGTCAATATAGGCTTCACGATTCTTACGAAGAGTTGCATAATCAAATTCGTTCCCAGTATTTGTGAATCCATAGTCAGGTCCATATTTGTGGATACTCTCTGCAATTTGGGCTCCATACCACATGATTTTTTTAGGGACACATCCGAGGTTGACACAAGTGCCACCTAATTTCTTTTCCTCAATAACTGCCGCCTTAGCACCATGTTCACCAGCACGATTCATGGTAGCAATTCCCCCGCTACCTCCTCCGATGGCGATAATATCATATTCTCTCATAAGAAAGCTCCTTTAGTTGTTTTCTAGTTATATTCTATCTTTTTTTGAAAGTCAATGCAAAAATCTGCTACGCTTAAATTTCTTAAGAAAATGCTTGCAAAAATAAAAAAGAAGTTGTATTATATAACTAACACAACAACAAAAGATTTGACAATTATTTTTGGATGGTCAGAAAGCAATTGTCCATTTTTAGGACTTGTGCTATAATCTTAATATATGTTTATAAAAGAGGTATGGATATGAAAAAGAAGTCTAAAGCTAAAAAATGGCCCTTATTTACAGCTATCGGAGTTACATCAGTTCTTGTAGTAGGAGCGGCTGCTGTTCTTCTATTGAGACAACCAAATCAAGCTGCAACACAAGACGAAACTGCAAAAATCGTTCTTGCCAAAGAGGGATCAGTGGCTTCATCAGTTCTCTTATCTGGTACCGTAACAGCTCAAAAAGAACAATATGTTTATTATGATGCTAGTAAAGGTGACTTGGATGAGGTTTCGGTCTCTGTAGGAGATAAGGTAAGTGAAGGCCAAGCCCTTGTTAAGTATAGTAGTACAGAAGCTCAGGCTGCCTATGATGCTGCCAGTCGTGCAGTTGCGAAAGCTGACCGTCATATCAATGAATTGAATGAGGCTCGAAATACCGCCGCAGCAACACCTGTGCTCCCTCAAGCTGGGATTGAAGGCGCTACGGACCAAACCCCAGCACAATCTTCTACATCAGCTACAGCTTCTATCGATTCACAAATCAGTGATGCCCGTGATGTTCGTGCAGACGCAGCGGCACAACTTGAAAAAGCCCAAGCCCAGTTGGATGCAGCAACAGTATTGAGCACGCTAGAAGGTACAGTTGTTGAAGTAAATCGAAATGTTTCAAAATCTCCAACTGGAAATAGTCAAGTATTGGTCCATATCGTCAGCAATGCTAACTTGCAAGTCAAGGGAGAGCTTTCTGAGTACAACCTTGCCAATCTTTCTGTAGGTCAGGAAGTCACCTTTACTTCAAAGGTTTACCCAGATAAAACTTGGAATGGTAAGATTAGCTATATTTCAAATTATCCAAAAAATAATAGTGAAGCAAGCGCAAGTGTTGCGGGATCAAACTCAGGTTCTAAATATCCATATACCGTCGATGTAACTAGCGAAATCGGTGACTTGAAACAGGGCTTTACAGTTAGTGTCGAAGTCAAAAGCACAAGTAAAGCATTGCTTGTACCGATTACCAGCATTGTGATGGAAGAAGATAAAAACTACGTTTGGATTCTCGACGAAAATCAAAAGGCCAAAAAAGTTGAAGTTGGGTTGGGCAATGCAGATGCAGAAAACCAAGAAATTACATCTGGTCTGACAGATGGAGCAAAAGTCATCAGTAATCCGACAGCTTCCTTGCAAGAAGGAAAAGAGGTGAAGACTGATGAAGCAACTAATTAGCCTCAAAAATATCTGCCGTAGCTATCGAAATGGTGATCAAGAACTTCAAGTTCTCAAAGACATTAACCTAGAAGTTCATGAGGGAGAATTCGTGGCTATCATGGGACCATCTGGTTCTGGTAAGTCAACTCTCATGAATACCATTGGTATGTTAGATACACCTACAAGTGGTCAGTATTTTCTAGACGGAAAAGAAGTAGCTGGTTTGGGTGAAAAACAATTAGCCAAGGTCCGAAATCAAGAAATCGGCTTCGTCTTTCAACAATTCTTTCTCTTGTCCAAAATGAATGCTCTACAAAATGTAGAACTTCCCTTGATTTATGCAGGAGTTGCTGCATCTAAACGTCGCAAATTAGCAGAAGAATATCTGGAAAAGGTTGAATTGACTGAGCGTAGCCATCACTTACCTTCGGAATTATCAGGTGGTCAGAAGCAAAGGGTTGCCATAGCGCGTGCTCTCGTTAACAATCCTTCTATCATCTTAGCTGATGAACCAACAGGAGCTCTGGATACCAAAACGGGTAATCAGATCATGCAACTCTTAGTTGAATTAAACAAAGAAGGAAAAACCATCATTATGGTAACGCATGAGCCTGAAATTGCCGCCTATGCGAAGCGTCAAATCGTCATCCGCGATGGTGTCATTTCATCTGACAGTGGTCTCGTAGAAAAGGAGGAAAACTAAGATGCAGAATCTGAAATTTGCCTTTTCTTCAATCATGGCCCACAAGATGCGTTCCTTCTTGACCATGATCGGGATTATCATCGGTGTATCCTCAGTTGTCGTGATTATGGCCTTAGGTGATTCCATGTCTCGTCAGGTCAATAAAAACATGACCAAGGCCCAGAAAGACATCCATGTCTTTTTCTCACCTACCAAGAGTAAGGACGGTTCCTTTACCCAGAAGCAATCTGCTCTAACTCTGTCTGGTAAAGAGGAAGATGTTATTGTTGAACCACCAAAACCTCAAGAAGCCTGGGTTAAGGAAGCTGCTAAGCTCAAGGGTGTGGACAGCTACTATGTAACCAACTCATCCAATGTGACCTTGACTTATAAGGATAAAAAGGTTGAACGTGCGAGCTTGACAGGTGGAAACATCACCTATATGGATGCGGTTGAAAACAAAATCGTTGCAGGCCGTAGTTTAAGAACACAAGATTATAAGGATTTCGCTAGTGTTATCATTTTAGATGAAGAACTTGCTAATAGCCTTTTTGGTTCAGCACAAGAAGCTCTCAACCAAATTGTTGAAGTAAATGAAATCAGTTATCGTGTTATTGGTGTTTATGCAAGTAAGGAAGCTAAGGCTGCAAAAACCTTTGGGATTGGAGGACTACCAATCACGACCAATATTTCTCTTGCGGCCAATTTTAACACCGACGAAATTTCTGATATTGTGTTTCGTGTTAACGATACGACCCTGACTCAGACTTTGGGTCCAGAATTGGCTAGAAGAATGACAGAGATTGCAGGTCTTCAACAAGGGGAATATCAAGTTGCAGATGCGTCTGCTGCCTTCCAAGAAATTCAACAACTCTTTGCCTTCATAACAACGATTATTAGTGCTATTGCGGGGATTTCCCTTTTTGTCGGTGGTACTGGTGTTATGAACATTATGCTTGTTTCAGTGACAGAGCGTACTCGTGAGATTGGTCTACGTAAAGCGCTAGGAGCAACACGTGGGAATATTCTGGTTCAATTTTTGATTGAATCTATGATTTTGACCATGTTAGGTGGCTTCATCGGTCTTCTGTTCGCTGCAGGAGTGACGATGCTTGCAGGGGCTCTACTTCAAAACATGATTGCAGGAATCGAAGTTGGCGTATCCATTCCAATCGCTCTCTTTAGTTTAGCGGTATCAGCTGGTATCGGAATGATATTTGGTGTTTTACCAGCCAATAAGGCTTCTAAGCTTGATCCGATTGAAGCCCTTCGTTATGAATAAGATAATCAACAGGAAAAACAAGATGGACACTTGTCTATCTTGTTTTTTTGTATGGATTTCCTTATCGAAAATTATCAAAATATGATATAATGAAGTGTTAGAAAAACAGGTTTCATTAGCCTGGAAAGGAAAAATTATGTCTGAAAAGAATTTTTATATTACAACGCCGATTTACTATCCATCTGGTAAACTTCATATCGGTTCTGCCTACACTACCATCGCTTGTGATGTCTTAGCACGTTACAAACGTCTGATGGGCTACGATGTCTTTTATCTGACTGGTCTTGATGAGCATGGCCAAAAGATTCAACAAAAAGCAGAAGAAGCTGGCATCACGCCTCAAGCCTATGTTGATGGCATGGTAGTTGGAGTTAAAGAACTCTGGCAATTACTGGATATCTCATATGATAAATTTATCCGTACAACTGATGACTACCATGAAAAAGTGGTAGCGCAAGTTTTTGAACGCTTGCTTGCTCAAGATGACATCTACCTAGGTGAATACTCTGGTTGGTATTCAGTATCAGATGAGGAATTCTTTACAGAAAGCCAGCTTGCGGAAGTTTTCCGTGACGAAGCTGGAAATGTGACGGGTGGTATCGCTCCATCAGGTCACGAGGTTGAATGGGTTTCAGAAGAGTCTTACTTCCTTCGCCTCAGCAAATACCAAGACCGCTTGGTCGAATTTTTCAAATCACATCCTGACTTCATCACTCCAGATGGTCGCCTTAATGAAATGTTGAAAAACTTCATTGAGCCAGGTTTAGAAGACTTGGCGGTTTCTCGTACAACCTTTACCTGGGGTGTACAAGTCCCATCAAATCCAAAACACGTGGTCTACGTTTGGATGGATGCCCTTCTCAACTACGTGACGGCTCTTGGTTATGAACAAGATGAGCATGGTAACTTTGATAAGTTCTGGAATGGAACAGTCTTCCAAATGGTTGGGAAAGACATCCTTCGTTTCCACTCGATTTACTGGCCAATCCTTCTTATGATGTTGGATGTTAAATTACCTGACCGCTTGATTGCCCATGGTTGGTTTGTCATGAAAGATGGCAAGATGTCTAAGTCTAAAGGGAATGTCGTTTACCCTGAAATGCTAGTAGAGCGCTATGGTCTCGATCCACTTCGTTACTACCTCATGCGTAGCCTTCCAGTTGGTTCAGACGGAACCTTCACTCCAGAGGACTATGTAGGTCGTATCAACTATGAATTGGCAAATGACCTCGGAAACCTCCTCAACCGTACGGTTTCAATGATTAACAAGTATTTTGATGGTCAAATCCCTGCCTATGTAGAAGGTGTAACAGATTTTGACAATGAACTTGCTCAAGTGGCAGAACAATCAATCGATAACTACCATACCTACATGGAAGCAGTTGACTATCCACGTGCACTTGAAGCAGTCTGGACTCTTATCTCACGTACTAATAAATACATCGATGAGACAGCTCCATGGGTACTGGCTAAGGACGAAGCGCACCGTGACCAATTGGCAAGTGTTATGAGCCACTTGGCAGCTAGTCTTCGTGTCGTAGCTCACTTGATTGAGCCATTTATGATGGAAACCAGTCGTGCAGTCTTGACACAACTTGGTCTAGCAGAAGTTTCTAGCCTTGAAAACTTGAGCCTAGCTGATTTCCCTGCAGGTGTAACAGTAGTTGCCAAAGGAACACCAATCTTCCCACGTCTCGAAATGGAAGAAGAAATCGCCTATATCAAGGAACAAATGGAAGGCAACAAGCCAGCCGTCGAGAAAGAATGGAATCCAGATGAAGTCGAACTCAAACTCAACAAGGAAGAAATCAAGTTTGAAGATTTTGACAAGGTTGAAATTCGTGTTGCTGAAGTCAAAAAAGTGTCTAAAGTGGAAGGTTCTGATAAGTTGCTTCAATTCCGCTTGGATGCTGGTGATGGTGAAGATCGTCAAATCCTTTCTGGTATTGCAAAATACTATCCAAACGAACAAGAATTAGTCGGCAAGAAAGTCCAAATCGTTGCCAACCTCAAACCACGTAAAATGATGAAAAAATATGTCAGCCAAGGGATGATTCTCTCAGCTGAACATGATGGCAAATTAACCCTTCTCACAGTTGATCCAGCTGTACCAAACGGAAGTGTGATCGGCTAAAATAAAAAGGACCAGTTTGAACTGGTTCTTTTTCGTTTTATAAAAGTTGATAAAAGTGTCATTCTACTTTATAATGAAGAAAAACGGAGGAAATTGCCATGAAATACATTCCATTTGGTCAAGAGAAAAGAGGATTGTCCGAAATCATTCTAGGCATGATGCGAATCAGTGACAAGTCGGTCAAAGAAGTGGAGGAGCTGGTTGAAACAGCCCTATCTGTAGGAATCAATGCTTTTGACTTGGCAGATATCTATGGTCGTGGACGTTGCGAAGAATTACTGGGTCAAGTCTTAAAACATCGCCCTGACTTGCGTGAGAAGATGTGGATTCAGTCCAAGTGTGGCATTCGCATAGAAGAATTTACCTATTTTGATTTTTCAAAAGATTATATTTTAGAGTCAGTTGATGGGATTCTACAACGATTGCAGGTTGATTATCTAGATAGCTTGCTTCTCCATCGTCCGGATGCCTTGATGGAAGCCGACCAAGTAGCAGAGGCCTTTGATATCCTTCACAAATCAGGTAAGGTTCGAGACTTTGGTGTGTCCAATCAAAATCCTATGATGATGGAATTGCTGAAGAAAGAGGTCAAACAACCTTTATCTATCAATCAATTACAGCTAAGCGTAGCTTTCACGCCAGGATTTGAATCAGGTTTCCATGTCAATATGGAAGGTAATAAGGCAGCTGTGCGTGATGGAAGCGTCTTTGAATACTGCAAACTAAACGACATAGTCATTCAGGCATGGTCAGTTTTGCAGTTTGGCTATTTTAAGGGTAATTTTGTTGGAAAAGAGCAATTTCAAGATTTAAATGAAGTTCTAAATCGACTAGCCTTAAAATACGGTGTAAGCCCATCAGCTATTGCTATCGCCTGGGTGTTACGCTACCCAGCCAAGATGCAGGCAGTAGTGGGAACAACTAATCCTAAACATTTGATAGAAGCCAGCCAAGCAAGTAATGTTAACCTAACTCGAAAAGAATGGTATGAGATTTACCTAGCAGCAGGGAATGATTTGCCTTAGAAACTAAAACGAAATCCTATCAAGAGCGAGATTCTATCTCGCTCTTTTTGTTTAAAAAAATTATATAATTGTTTGAAAATACAAACTATAAATGATAAAATGGTATAAAATAACAATATAATAAATATTTTAATAATTTAGGAGAATATAGAATGAAAAGAATAGTTTTGACTTCTGTTGTTTTACTATCGTTGCTGACATCAGTTGGTTGCTCGAAACATAAGGAAGAGGCGAAAGTAACTGAACCTGTAACGACTGAACAGACCACTCAGGATAATACAAAATTGTACAAGGAAGCTGGTTTACTTACTTTTAGAAACGAAAAGCAACTTGAACTTGGAGAACTGGATTCCAAATCTCGTGCAACCTATGCTCATATTCAGCTGAAAGATAGTGATGAGCCTAAAGAAAAGAGAGAAGCTAAATTAACCTTTGATCCAGTTGGTTGGCATAACTATAAATTTTATTATGGTGATGGTACAAAGGAGGCCTGGCTAATGAATCGCGGTCATTTAGTTGGTTATCAATTTAGCGGACTAAACGATGAAGGTCGCAATCTAGTTCCTATGACAGCTTGGTTAAATACAGGTGCCTTTACTGGAACGGATGACAAAAATCAAAGTAGCATGCTCTATTATGAAAATGGACTTGATTCATGGCTTGCAAATCATCCAAACTATTACCTTGACTATAAGGTGACAGCTGTCTATAAGGATAATGAATTGATTCCGAGACAGATTATCTTACAGTACGTAGGAATTGATCAGGATGGAAAATTGCTTGAAATTAAATTAGGTAGTAGCAAGGAAAAAATTGATAAGTATTCTGTAACACATGTCGCTTTGGATAATGTTTCAGAAAATGCTGAAATAAATTATGCAGATGGTACTGCAAAAAATACAGTTAAGTCAGCTGAAGAACGTGCAGCTGAGCTTAAGGCAGCCGAGGAAAAGGCCAAGAAAGAGGCTGAAGAAAAAGAAGCACAAGAAAAAGCTAAAAAAGAAGCAGAAGAGAAGGCTAAAGAAGAACAGACACAGCAGGAAACTGAAGCCCCAGCAGAAGAATCACAAAGCAGTAATTCAGGTGGTTACTTTAGAGATAGAAATGGAAGATGGCATCGACCAAATGGAAAGTTTGCCTCTAAAAAGGAAATCAGAGAAGCGGGTTTGCAGTGGTAATCTACTAAGACTTAAGAAATCATGAAAAATAATTGTCAAAAAACCGTTGAAAAACGGTTTTTTGTTATAATAAGACAAGAGAACTATTAAGGAGAAAAACATGACATTTGAAGAAATCTTGCCAGGACTAAAGGCAAAAAAGAAATACGTACGTACTGGTTGGGGAGGAGCTGAGAACTATGTCCAGCTCTTTGATACCATCGAGCAAAATGGAATTGCGCTTGAAGTGACACCCTATTTCCTCATCAACGTCTCTGGTGAAGGGGAAGGATTTTCTATGTGGAGTCCGACACCATGTGATGTCCTAGCGACGGATTGGGTGGAAGTCCATGACTAAACGTGTACTCATTACAGGGGTGAGTTCAGGTATTGGTTTGACTCAAGCTCGACTCTTTTTAGAAAAGGGTTATCAGGTTTTCGGAGTGGATCAGGGTGAAAATCCTGACTTACAAGGCGACTTTCACTTTTTACAACGTGATTTAACTCTTGACTTGGAACCTATTTTTGATTGGTGCCCTGAAGTTGATATTCTTTGTAATACGGCAGGTGTATTGGATGACTACAAACCCTTATTGGAACAATCTGCTCAGGAAATCCAAGAGATTTTTGAAATTAATTATGTGACTCCGGTAGAGTTGACCCGCTATTATTTAACAAAAATGATGGAACATAAACATGGGATTATCATCAATATGTGTTCCATCGCTTCAAACCTAGCTGGTGGTGGTGGTCACGCCTATACTTCGTCTAAACACGCCTTGGCTGGCTTTACCAAGCAGTTGGCGCTAGACTATGCAGAAGCTGGTATTCAGGTCTTTGGAATCGCACCAGGTGCAGTTAAGACAGGTATGACGGCAGCTGACTTTGAACCAGGTGGTTTGGCGGACTGGGTAGCTAGTGAAACACCCATCAAACGCTGGATAGAACCAGAAGAAGTAGCAGAGATTAGCCTCTTTTTAGCAAGTGGGAAAGCAAGCGCCATGCAAGGACAAATCCTGACTATTGATGGTGGTTGGTCTTTGAAGTAACATAGTTGATACTCTGTGAATTTGTGGAGGTGAGCCATGAAAAGAGATGAGTTTGGATTTGTCTTGCCCAATCTCTACTATCAGTTTTTATCAGAGTGGGAAGATATTGATCCCTATGAAATTGGAGATTCAGGCATCTGTTTGTATGCTATGGAGGATCTTCAAGAGCGTAATGAGACTTATCAGATTAAGGAAGTAGAGCCAGATTATTTTATGATTGGACAAGAGGGGGATTTGGCTTACTTTATCAAGAAAAATTCTGATGATTGCATTTATGAAAATGATTTGGGAGCTTTAGGTTCCTTAGAAATGCAAAAAGTTGCTACAAATGTCTATGACTTTATTGATAAGGTCTTGGAATAATGGCTGTAAAAAAGGAAGAGATTAATCATGTTTAGAGTGCTAGATGCAGATTCACCGATTTCAAAAGAAGAATTTTTACAATTTGAGGGGATTCTTGGAAAGAAATTGCCAGAAGCCATGAAAAATTTTTATCTCAAGAACAACGGTGGTCAGCCCCAAGTAATGGGTGTCCACGATGATTGTCATCTCTTTCCTTTCAATTCCTTTGATTCACTTGAGGAGATGAGGAAGTCTCTTACCTGGTTTGACGATGAGGCTGTGCCTGAGGGATTTAAAGCCACAGATCTTCTCCATTTTGCCTATGATCCTGGATCGGGTAACTATGCTCTTTCTATAAGGGCAGAGGATTATGGTAAGGTTTATTTCTATGTTTTAGAAGAAACAGCTGAGATCTACGGTCAATGGGCTTCTTTTGAGGAATTTTTGAACTCTTTTGTCGAAGAGTGAGGCAGAAAAGGAGACGGGATGCGAAAACACCAAGAACTTTCACTAAGGCAGATAATTGAGCAGCTGCGCGTGGATCAGTTGGCTTCAGATGATTTCTGCCTCTATGGCAAGGAGGATGGAGAACTGACACTGGATAGGCTCTATTGGGTAGCAGATTATCCGGATGTAGTGGACGACTCTGATGTCTACCCAGCTGATGCATCGGAGCAACATCTCCAGCTAGTCTACTATGGAGAGCAATTGATTGACGTTCTTGCAGTCGCACTTGATGAAAAGCCAGATGCTAGTCACCAAGACTTGGTTGACGCTTTAAATTATTACAATCGGTACGATAGCTTTATGACCTTTGAAAGCTAGTAAGCATACTAGATTTATGCAGTTTCATTGATAATTGACAAATACAACAAGGAGTTAAGAAATGATAGATTACGAAAACATAAATGAAAAAATTGCCCCTTTTAGCCTGCTTGTATATGATGAGGATCCTAAAAATGTTCGAGGGTCGCTCATTTATTACCCTGATGGAGAATACAGACAGGAAGTGTTTGACACTCGAGAAGAGGAGGGATTTGAAGGAAATGGCTACGATTGGGCATCCCTAGCTTGGGTATTTTTGGAGGAAAAAATGCCTGAATTAAGCGATGCTATAGACTTTGATCCTGAAGGAAGTATGTTTTGCGCCTATTCTTCCAAGGTGGACGCCTTGGCTAAATTCGCTTTAGGATTTAAAGAATTTTGCGATGATATCGAAGCTATGAAAGACTTGTTCAGTCGAGCAGAGTTGGATTAGTTGACTAAAATCTCTTTAAATTTTTTTAAAAAGAATAGAAAGGATTTCAAATGAAGCTACCAGAAGTAGTTGAACAACTGGAAAAACATCCAGACCGACATCTCTATTTAGATAAAATTTTAAAAAAGAATAAGAAAACCCAAGCTAGCTATCTCGAATCGCTAAATCATCTGGCCTATTTACTTTATCTGGATGGTCAAGAGGAAATGGCTAAGGAATTATTAGATCGTATCATACAAGTTCCATTTGAAGGGAATTATAACACTTGGACCTTTGTTGATAGTTCTCTGGTTTTATTGGCCTATCTGGAAAGAGAGGCAGAAAATCAGGTATTCGTCTATAAAAAGCTTCTTTTATCTCCATTAGAACAAGGGGAGGAATCAACTCAAAACATAAGAAGGAGAATCCATCAGAGATTTTTGAATGGTGATAGCTTGGAGCAAAAGCTTGCAAAAATCGAGCAAGCTTCAAGTCCTGAATCAGAAATGGAACGTCGTCTGCTATACTTGACAGATTTATTGAAGATTCACCTCTTTATTACTGAGTCAACTTGTGAAGAGACAGATATCCAAGCAAAAATCAAAGAGAATATGGAGATGCTAAAGAAGTATATCAAGGAGCATGAAATCTATAGCCTCTTTCCTTTTAAGGGATAAGGTAAGTTATTGATCTTGGACTTTTAGAAAGAGTAGAAAATGGAAATCAAACATCACTTTGGTGTATACGGAGTCTGTTTTCAAGATGGTAAATTGCTTTGTATTGAGAAAACGAGAGGACCTTATCAGCATCGTTTTGATCTACCGGGTGGTAGTCAAGAACCAGGTGAGGGGCTGACAGAAACCCTCAAGAGGGAGGTTCTGGAGGAGACAGGCTATACGCTTAGCCGTTATTCAAATCCTAGGATGTATGATGTGCTGGTTCAAGAAGAAGGGCAAGACTTCGCAGTACATCATATCATGGCCTTTTATGATATCGTACTCGATTTCGAGAGCTCTCAACAATCCCTTCCTCAGGAGGTTCTTGATGGAAGAAATGATTCAGCAAATGCAATTTGGGTCCCTATTGAGCAGATGACCCAAGAAAATGCCTCGCCTTTAGTATTAAAAGTGAGGGCAGAGTTACGAGGATTTGCAGAATTGGATATGACAAGCTATAAGAATTGGAAGGTAAAACATGCAAAATCAACTAGCTCTTAGTGGCGAAAAAATTGTTGAAAAAGTTTATCCCCATTTATTGCACCACGTCGGCTTGATTCGTGGGGAATACTTGTTGAGAGAACTAAACCAAAACATACTATTACCAAATTGTCAGCAATTTGTAAAAGATTATCTAGATACCATTTGCTCCTTGTACTCAGATGAAGAGGTTTGGTATCGTTTTTCAGAGTTAACAAATACAGAAGCTAATTGTTTAGAGGGGACTAAAGAGCATTTTGATGAAAATCATCCCCTATTTGGATATAGAGGAACTAGGCGTTTATTGGCGTGTCCGAATGAATTTCAGGCTGAGGCAAATGTCGTTACAGAAGTTTATCAAACAAATCCCAATCTGTCTGTTATTTTTCCTTTTGTCAATGATGCTGAGCAGTTAAAGCAAGCTATTAGAGTATTGCGTGAGCATGGTTTTACTGGAAAAGTCGGCACAATGATTGAATTACCGTCAGCTTATTTTGACTTGGACAGGATACTCGAAACGGGTATTTCAAAGATTATAGTTGGAATGAATGATTTGACTTCATTTATTTTTGCGACTGTGAGAAACAGTCAATGGCATGATATGGAAAGTCCAATAATGTTAGATATGCTGAGAGATATGCAGGATAAAGCAAGGATGAAAAAGATAGATTTCGCTGTAGCAGGATATCTGAATGCTTCTTTCATACAAAAAATGAATCAAATGGATATCAAGTGCATTATCCATTACAGTTCTATTCCAGAGATTTTTGATTTAAAAATTGACCATCCAGACCATCTCAAACGTGTAAAAGAAGAAAGTAAAAAAATGCAAAGGAGAACCTATGACACCTCAAGAAATGTGGAATGCCTACAAGCAAATCAACCCCTCTATCGGAGATGAGATAGATGCCTGGGCCTTTGGAGTGGAACCAGACCTTTTAGCGAATCTGGTCTTTAAAGGCGAAAAAACAGCAACCGCCTCAGCTTACGATCTTTACGCAGTAGAGGACGAACCCCTTCCCCAAGAAGGAACTTTTGATGTTATTTTAGACAGTCAAGATCAAGCTGTTTGCATCGTCGAAATTACCAAGGTTTCCGTTCAGCCTTTCCATCAGGTTTCAGCCGACCATGCCTACAAGGAAGGCGAAGGAGACAAATCACTGGCCTACTGGCGTCAGGTTCATGAGGACTTTTTCACCGAGTGGATGAGGGAGGCTGGGCTGACTTTTACACCTGACAGCAAGGTTGTTTTAGAAGAATTTCGCAAGGTCTACCCCTTGTAAAAAGCAGACATAAGAAAGTTTTGAAAATCATTATCCAAAGCTTTTTTCTGACTTTAAATGATAAAATAAGTAAACAAAAAGCGGACAATCATGTCAGCTTTTTTGAATCTATCAAGTGAAGTTCTGGATAAAGTATATCAAAGATTTTTATCTTTTGAATCCCTATTCATATCACTTCTACATTGCTTGATTATTTTTTCGAAAAAAAAAAAAAGAGAGCGTTGCTCTCTCTTCTTTATAGAAAATTATCTAATATTATTTAGAAAATTTGCGTTTCATAATTACAGTACCTGACAAGATTACCACACCTGCCAATACAAGTACTAGGCTTGTAGCCTCACCGGTAAATGGAAGACTTGGTCCTTCTTCTGTTGTAGTAGAACGACCTGGCTCTGGAGTCGTAGTAGAACGATCTGGTTCTGGTGTTGTAGCAGGACGACCTGGTTCTTCAGTAGTAGTGGTTGTTGTAGTTGTTGTAGTGCTTCCGTCACCTCTACCATGTGGGTTAGGATATTCTGTAGTGGTTGTAGTATCTGTAGGAGCTTCTGTCGTTGTTGGAGCTTCAGTCGTTGTTGGAGCTTCAGTTGTTGTTGGAGCTTCTGTCGTTGTAGGAGCTTCTGTCGTTGTAGGAGCTTCTGTCGTTGTAGGAGCTTCAGTCGTTGTTGGAGCCTCAGTCGTTGTTGGAGCTTCAGTTGTCGTTGGAGCTTCAGTTGTCGTTGGAGCTTCAGTTGTCGTTGGAGCTTCAGTTGTTGTAGGAGCTTCAGTTGTTGTAGGAGCTTCAGTTGTCGTAGGAGCCTCAGTCGTTGTTGTAGTTGGTTTGTTTGATGTGTTGACGACCTTAATCACGTTTGCATCATCAATTTTTTCAACTTTAGAAATGTAACCTTCAGGTGTATTTGTTTCCACTACTGAGTACTCAATCTTCTTACCGTCTTTGATACCTGGTAATTTAGTAAATTCTGCTTTCCAACCAGAAGCTTTTGTAAGGGTTTGTGTCATCCCTTCCAAGGCTTGGCCGTCAGCGTACAATTGAACTGTGATATCTTTACGATCTGCTTCGCTATCGCCAACCCATTCTTTTTGAACGGTTACAGTTTTGTCACCACTCACCCAGAATTTTAACTCATTGTTGTTCCAGAAGGCTGGGTCAGTTTGAGGTGTTGTGATTTCATCAGCTGTCAAAGTAGCATTGTTATCAACTCGGATGGTTGTCTTAGGAATCAATGTTTGGTATTCAACAATCAATTCATCACTAGATGCTGTTTTAAATACATCACTGACATCTGATAAATTCACAGTAAATCCATTACCGTCTGCATCGAATTTCACATGTTTCCAGAAGTCCCAACCTGAAGCAACCACTTGTCCACCTTTTCTCAAAGTGAATGATGGTTTCAAGTAAGTACCCACGAAGAATTCACTTGCAGCATGGTTTGCAGCAGGAGCAAAAGTGATTTTTGAGTAATCTACAGATGGAGCTTGGATTTTATCTGATACAACAGGGTTTGTGATGGCTTGTTTCTTACCATCCCCATTGATACGGATGAACCATTTTGTAAGATAGTAGTCATCCCCAACATTCATCCAAGCATAGTTTTCAGAAACATCCAATTTGAATTGCTTAGCTACATAGTCACCTGTAAGGTTGTATTTATTTAAGACAGATTCAAATACACCAGGACCATCAGGACGTGTAATGATGACAGATTCTGAACCGACTTTAGAAGTGGCAGTCTTGTTTCCAGGATTTCCTGGAGTGCTATCCCACACTGCTCGGTATTGGAATCCACCCTTAACGTTTTGGTTCATGGATTCGATTGCTTTTTTAAAAGTAAAAGTAATCTTTTTGTCTGTCATTGACAGGGTAGCCACTTCAGCACCGTTGGCTTGAAGTGATTGCGTTGCGAGTTCTGTGATATTTAAACCTTCGGGAGCGTCGATGGTAAAAGTATCTCCTTCTTTAACAGATTTACCTGTTAAGTCCCAGTCAAAAGAAAATGTGACCTTTTGACCAGATGTATCTGCTTTAAGGTTTGTAATAGTGGGAGTGACAGTTGCTGCAGAAACTGGCTTGATGATTGACAAACCAAGAGCAACTACACTGAACATTGCTACAAACGCGAATAATTTTTTATAGAAAGTTTTCACTTGTTCCCCCATTCCTTTCTTCCATAAAATCTTCTTGTTTGGTAATAACACCCAAAATGTTGATTTATATCATTTAATAAAATTGACAGTCCTATTCTGACGAAAAATACTTTCTTTATCGCAGTTTACTCCAGCTCCATTGAAGATAAATTAATACAATAGTTTTGAAACTCCGTATGTTATCAACTACTTTATATTTAGAGTAACTATTAGACGTAAAAGGGATTTTCTGCCAGTTTGTTTCATGGACGTGAATCCAATATTTAAAAAATAACTAATGAATTTTTTAAATATTGGATTTGATTCTGAAGAAAACTAAAAATAGAAGTGCCATATGTTAAAAAAGACATATTGAATGTCATAGATTGAGTATTAATATACCAAACAATACAATTTTAGCACTAACATATTAAGTGGTCAAATAATACGACTTAACAATTTTTATAAAACATCTACAGAGTTATGAAGAGATGAAAATATTGAAAAAGTCATTTCAATCCTTCTTTCTATTTAAAAATATGATAAAATAGGTATGTTTGAACTAGAGCATTCGCTCAGAAATTTAGAATAGGAGAATATGATGCAAGCAGTAGAACATTATATTGAAAAATTTGTTCCTGAACATTATGATTTATTTTTGGACTTGAGTCGCGAGACTAAGACTTTTTCAGGGAAAGTAACCATCACTGGTCAAGCTAAAAGTGATCGTATTTCCCTTCACCAAAAAGATTTGGAGATTGCTTCTGTAGAAGTAGCTGGTCAAGCGCGTCCATTTACAGTTGATAATGAAAACGAAGCCCTTCATATCGAACTTGCAGAAGCAGGTTCAGTTGAATTGGTTATCGCTTTTTCAGGTAAAATCACAGACAACATGACAGGAATCTACCCATCTTACTACACAGTTGATGGGGTTAAGAAGGAAGTTTTGTCAACTCAGTTTGAAAGTCACTTTGCTCGTGAAGCCTTCCCATGTGTGGATGAGCCAGAAGCTAAAGCAACCTTTGACCTCGCTCTTCGCTTTGACCAAGCAGAAGGTGAACTTGCCTTGTCAAACATGCCTGAGATTAACGTTGAAAACCGCAAAGAAACCGGCATCTGGAAGTTTGAAACAACTCCACGTATGTCCTCATACTTGCTAGCTTTCGTAGCTGGTGATTTGCAAGGGGTAACTGCTACAACTAAAAATGGTACGCTGGTAGGTGTATATTCAACCAAGGCACATCCACTTTCAAACCTCGACTTCTCACTAGATATCGCTGTTCGTTCGATCGAGTTTTACGAAGACTACTATGGTGTCAAATATCCAATTCCTCAATCTCTTCATATCGCCCTTCCTGACTTCTCATCAGGTGCTATGGAAAACTGGGGTCTTGTCACTTACCGTGAAGTTTACTTGATTGTGGACGAAAACTCAACCTTTGCCAGCCGTCAACAAGTTGCTCTTGTCATTGCCCACGAGCTTGCTCACCAATGGTTCGGTAACCTTGTGACTATGAAGTGGTGGGATGACCTTTGGCTCAACGAAAGCTTCGCCAACATGATGGAATACGTTTGTGTGGATGCCATTGAGCCAAGCTGGAATATCTTTGAAGATTTCCAAACAAGTGGAGTGCCGTCCGCTCTTAAACGTGATGCGACAGATGGCGTTCAATCTGTCCACGTTGAAGTTAGCCACCCTGATGAAATCAATACGCTCTTCGATGGTGCTATTGTTTATGCCAAAGGAAGCCGTCTCATGCACATGCTTCGCCGTTGGTTAGGAGATGCTGATTTTGCTAAAGGTTTGCATGCTTACTTTGAAAAACACCAATACGGAAATACCATTGGTTGTGACCTTTGGAATGCACTCGGACAAGCATCTGGTCGTGATGTAGCAGCCTTCATGGATTCTTGGTTGGAACAACCTGGCTATCCAGTTTTGACTGCTACAGTTGAAAATGATGTTTTGAAGATTTCTCAAAAACAATTTTTTATCGGTGAGCACGAAGACAAGAACCGTCTCTGGGTTGTGCCACTCAACAGTAACTGGAAAGGACTACCAGATACTCTGGAAACTGAAAGTATCGAAATTCCTGGCTATGCAGGACTTCTTGCTGAAAACAAAACAGCTCTTCGTCTTAACACTGAAAATACTGCCCACTACATTACTGACTATCAAGGTCAATTACTGGATGCTATCCTTTCAGAATTAGTTGAACTTGATAACACAAGTAAGCTTCAAATCGTCCAAGAGCGTCGTTTGCTTGCTGAAGCAGGACATGTATCATATGCAGACTTGTTGCCAGTCCTTGATAAACTTGCCAAGGAAGAGTCTTACCTGGTTGTTGCTGCAGTTTCTCAAGTTATTTCTGCCCTTGAGCGCTTTATCGATGAAGGAACAGAAGCTGAAGAAGCCTTTAACACTCTGGTTGCTAAATTGGCCCGTCAAAATTATGAGCGACTTGGCTTTGAAGCGAAAGACGGAGAATCAGATGAGGATGAGTTGGTTCGTCAATTGACCATTTCTATGATGATTCGTTCAAATGATGAAGAAGCTAGTCAAGTAGCAAGTCAAATCTTTGCAGCTCATAAAGAAAATCTTGCAGGACTTCCAGCAGCTATTCGCTCTCAAGTCCTCATCAATGAGATCAAACACAATGAGACTAAGGACTTGGTGGCAACTTACCTAGACCTATACACTCATGCAACAGATGCAGTTTTCAAACGTCAATTAGCAGCTGCTCTTGCATACAGTACAGATGCAGAAAACATCCAAACTCTTCTTGCAACTTGGAAGGACAAATTTGTCGTGAAACCACAAGACCTTTCAGCATGGTACCTCCAATTCCTTGGACACCAAGCTACCCAAGAAACTGTTTGGGTTTGGGCTCGTGAAAACTGGGATTGGATCAAGGCAGCCCTTGGTGGAGATATGAGCTTTGATAGCTTTGTTATCTTCCCATCACACATCTTTAAAACAGAACAACGTTTGGCAGAGTATAAGGCCTTCTTTGAACCACAACTTTCTGATCTCGCTCTTAGCCGTAATATCAGCATGGGTATCAAGGATATCGCAGCGCGCGTTGAATTGATTAAACGTGAGAAAGCAGCGGTTGAAGCAGTTGTTGCACAATATGGCAATGCTTAAAAACTTCTTGACTAAATAGTATATAAAAACTCAACTTTCTCTAAGAAAAACAAGGAAAGTTGAGTTTTTTTTAAGATATTTTTGCTATAATGGATATAATAAGGAGGAATTTTTGATGATTAAAATTCTATTAGTGGAAGATGACTTAGGCCTGTCAAATTCAGTCTTTGATTTTTTGGATGATTTTGCAGATGTTATGCAGGTATTTGATGGCGAAGAAGGTCTCTACGAGGCTGAAAGTGGCGTCTATGACTTGATTCTATTGGACTTGATGTTACCAGAAAAAAATGGTTTCCAAGTCTTAAAAGAACTACGTGAAAAAGGTGTTTCGACTCCTGTTCTCATCATGACAGCCAAGGAAAGTCTTGATGACAAAGGACATGGCTTTGAGCTGGGAGCAGATGATTATCTAACCAAACCATTTTATCTAGAAGAACTCAAGATGCGTATTCAGGCCCTTCTCAAACGCTCAGGGAAATTTAACGAAAATACCTTAACGTACGGTGATTTGACAGTCAATCTATCTACTAATGAAGTTAAGGTTCAAGATGCCTCTGTTGAGCTGCTTGGTAAAGAATTTGAACTCTTGGTCTATTTCCTCCAAAACCAAAATGTCATCTTACCAAAAACCCAAATCTTTGACCGTTTATGGGGATTTGACAGTGACACAACCATTTCCGTTGTAGAAGTTTATGTATCAAAAGTTCGTAAGAAATTGAAAGGTTCAGCCTTTGCTGAAAATCTCCAAACTTTGCGTAGTGTTGGGTATATTTTAAAACATGTTTAAGAAATTAAAAAAGAATTGGTACGCAGAGGATTTTAGCTACTTTATCCGTAATTTTGGTGTTTTTACCCTAATTTTCTCTGCCATGACCTTGATTATCTTGCAGGTTATGCACTCCAGTCTCTACACATCAGTGGATGAGAAACTGCTATCTCTCAGTAACAATCCTCAGGACATCATTCAATTGGCGGTCAATCGTGCAACTGAAGACGTTAAGGATTTAGATAGTGGCAGTGTCGCTTCAGCTTCTGATAAAAAGCCAAATGTGAGTTCCAATACTGAAGTGATTTTGCTAGATTCAAATTTGAATCAATTAGTGACTGGCAATCGCTTTTTAGGATTAGACAGAATAACGTTCAATAAAAAGGATTTAAACCATATCCGACAACTTCATGTTGTGAATAGCTACGGACAGGATGAGATTTATCGGGTGGTCTTAACGGAAATGAATATTGATTCTGTTTCAACTAATATTAAGTATGCTGCTATCCTGATTAACACAAGCCAACTAGAGCAAATTAGTCAAAACCATGAGCAGTTAATCGTGGTGGTGATGGCAAGTTTTTGGATTCTATCTATCTTAGCCAGTCTCTATCTTGCACGTGTCAGTGTTAAGCCCTTACTTGAAAGTATGCAAAAGCAGAAAAGCTTTGTGGAAAATGCCAGTCATGAATTACGGACTCCGTTGGCAGTTCTTCAGAACCGTCTGGAAACTCTTTTTAGAAAACCAGAGGCGACTATTATGGAGTCAAGTGAGAGCATCGCATCTAGTTTGGAAGAAGTTCGAAATATGAAGTTTCTAACGACAAATCTTCTCAATCTAGCGCGTAGAGATGATGGTATTAAGCCAGAGCTTGGCGAAGTGGAACCTGACTTCTTTAATACGACCTTTACCAACTATGAGATGATTGCATCCGAGAATAATCGTGCCTTTCGTTTCTCGAATCGTGTTCATCGCACTATCATCACAGATAAGCTCCTCCTCAAGCAATTGATGACCATTCTGTTTGACAATGCGGTCAAGTATACAGAAGAAGAAGGAGATATATATTTTGAGATTTCAACGACAGAACGCAGTCTCTATCTAAAGGTAGCAGATAATGGAATTGGTATTTCTGCAGCCGATAAAAAGAAAATCTTTGATCGTTTTTATCGCGTGGATAAGGCACGTACACGGCAAAAGGGTGGTTTCGGTTTAGGCTTATCTTTAGCTAAGCAGATCGTCGATGCCTTAAAAGGCTCTATCAGTGTGAAAGATAACAAACCTAACGGAACAATTTTTGAAGTCAAGATAGCGATCACAACACCATCAAGACGAAAGAATAAATAAAAAAACCTTCGATTCATCGAAGGTTTTTATTTGAATTTTTTCTTGATAAAAGTACGCTGAAATTGCAATGCTACAAGACTAAGACCGATAGCCAAAGCAAATGATAAGACAGTGTTTACTTTTAGTGATAAGAACAAAAAGCTAAAAATCGCTAAAAAGACGCAGAAGCAAGCGATGTTTACAAAAAATAGAACTTCCTTTACACTAGCAACAGAAGCATTTTCTGGAACATAATCTTGAAACTGAGCAGTTTTTACACTTTCTTGTTCAAACTCATACGGGTGTAATTTTCTAGCGGGCATATTTCTCTCCTTAACAGTACATTACTATTTTATCACTTTTTAAAGAGAGAATTATTACAGAATGGTTACAAATTGCATAAAATCTGTTATCAGGGCCAATTTCGGTTTTCTTGACATGCTGATGGGAAAATGATAGGATGAGTAAACCGTTTAAACTTTATTATTTTTCTCTTATTTCAACGAGGGGAAATTTGATGGTTAAAACGAATAAAAATCATACACAGATGCAAATAAATTCAATTTCGAAGTAAGGACAGGATTCTTTTAAATTGATTCTAGTTGTTCATGACGAGATAGTTTTCTATCTTTAGTGCTATGTGTAGAGGGAAGTTGAATTTTCCCGACAACAGAATACTTAAAGGAGATTGGCATGTATCTTGCTATCAAAGAAATTTTACAGAATAAACTGCGTTACAGTTTAATTCTAACTACCATTTTTCTAATTGCTTTTATGGTCTTTTTTATGACTAGTTTGGCTTTAGGACTCGTTCGAAATAATAGGGCTGCTATCGATAATTGGCAAGCAACAGGAGTTGTGCTATCCGATTATGCAAATGACAATTTGACTGCATCCTTTATACCTGAAAAAGACTACAAGGATAAGGTTTCTGAGGATGCTGTTCCCCTAAGCTATATGTTTGCTGTAACAAACCTTGTTGATAGTAGTGACAAGATTAATGTCTCTATTTTCGGTCAAGAGTGGGACAGTTTTATATCTCCGGCCTTGATTGAAGGTCATTACCCAGAAAATGACCAAGAAGTTGTAGTGGATCAGTCTTTTGAAAATTATGGCATAAAACTTGGGGACGCGATTCAACTCAACGGAAGTGAGACAAGTTTTAAGATTGTAGGTTTGACCAAAGAAAATAAATTTTTCACGGAACCTGTTGTCTTTACAAGTTTAACAACGTATTGGAATTTACAAGGAACGACAAAAGCCAATCGTTCTATCTCTGCATTGGTATTGCAAAATGATGTAGAAGTGACTGGTGATGGCTTGAAGCAGATTTCTATTCAAAAAATGATTTCAAAAATTCCTGGTTATACTCCTCAGGTCAATGTATTTTCAGGAATGATTCTAGCTATGATTGTCATTACAGGTCTGATTGTAGGGATTTTTATTTATATCATTACCATTCAAAAATTAGGCCTCTATGGTATTATGCGAGCACAAGGGATTCAGATAAAATCTATCGTTTGGTCCCTTTTCTGTCAGATTTTTCTTTTATCTGCTTTGGGTATCGGATTGGCCTTAGTAGCCATTTGGGCTGTCATCTTAGTCTTACCTGCAACCTTCTTTTTCTACCCTAGTTGGTTGGCATACTTTGTGTTAAGCCTGGTCATCTGCTTGATGGCTCTTCTAGGTGGAGTCATTTCGCTTCCGCGTCTACTTAAAGTGGATCCAATTACAGCGATTGCAGAATGATAAGGAGAATGATATGACGACATTAATTGAGATGATTCAAGTGACAAAAACTTATGGCGAAGGCAATATGAAAGTTACAGCTCTCCATGAGACCAATTTTCAGCTAAACGCTGGGGAGTTTGTAGCGATTGTGGGTCCTTCTGGATCAGGTAAAACAACCTTTTTAACGACTCTAGGACAACTTCAGGAAGCTTCAAGTGGAAAGATTCTAGTAAAGGGAAAAGAGACTGGGCATTTATCTGAAAAAGAACAAACAGATTTACGCTTCAGAGAATTTGGTTTTATCCTCCAGGCTTCAAATCTGATTCCCTTTTTAACAGTAAAGGAGCAATTAAATTTAATTGACCGTTTAGATAAAAAGAAATCAGAAAAAAGTGACCGACAAGAGTTGTTCAGTTTGTTGGATTTGGAAAAGGTTCAAAATCACTATCCCAAAGCTCTCTCTGGTGGTGAACGCCAACGAGCTGCAATTGCTAGAGCCCTTTATAATAATCCTAGTATCGTACTTGCAGACGAACCGACAGCTAGCTTGGATACACAACGTGCTTATCAAGTGACGGATATGCTGGCTTCAATTGCCCATGAGCAAGGTAGGGGTGTTGTCATGATTACACATGATACTCGCTTACTAGATAAGGTTGACCGTATTTATGTGATGAATGACGGACGACTTGTTGAAAAGACACAAGCATAAATCTAAAAAGTGAACTGTTATTGATACGGTTCACTTTTTTAATTTTTAAGTCATAAGACCCACTTTTCTATATAGCTGATTTTTTGGAAATGTGGTATAATTTTCTCTATGGAAAAGATTATCATTACAGCAACTGCTGAAAGTATTGAACAAGTAAAACAGCTACATGAAGCTGGTGTCGACCGCATTTATGTCGGTGAGAAAGATTTTGGTCTTCGTTTGCCAACTACCTTTAGTCATGAAGAATTGCGTGAAATCGCAAAAATTGTTCATGATGCCGGTAAGGAATTAATCGTTGCAGTCAATGCTCTTATGCACCAAGACATGATGGACCGTATCAAGCCCTTCTTGGACTTTTTAGAAGAAATCAAAACGGACTATATCACAGTTGGAGACGCAGGTGTCTTTTATGTGGTTAACCGTGATAACTATTCTTTCAAAACGATTTACGATGCCTCAACCATGGTCACAAGCAGTCGTCAGATTAACTTCTGGGGACAAAAAGCAGGAGCGTCAGAAGCTGTTTTGGCGCGTGAAATCCCATCTGCTGAACTCTTCAAAATGCCTGAAATTTTAGAAATTCCTGCTGAGGTCTTGGTATACGGTGCTAGTGTCATCCACCATTCTAAGCGTCCACTCTTGCAAAACTACTATAATTTCACACAGATTGATGATGAAAAATCTCGTCAACGTGATTTGTTCTTAGCTGAGCCAAGTGACCCAGAGAGCCATTATTCTATTTTTGAAGACAATCATGGAACTCATATCTTTGCTAACAATGACCTTGATTTGATGACCAAGTTAACTGAATTGGTTGAACATGGTTTCACTCATTGGAAGCTTGAAGGTCTCTACACTCCAGGCCAAAACTTTGTAGAAATTGCAAAACTCTTTATTCAAGCGCGCAATTTGATTCAAGAAGGTAACTTTACACATGACCAGGCCTTCTTGCTCGATGAAGAAGTTCGCAAGCTCCATCCCAAAAATCGTTTCTTGGATACTGGTTTCTACGATTACGATCCTGATATGGTTAAATAGAATTCACAAAACCCGACATAAAATGTTCGGGTTTTTCTAGTGCAAGGATGAATTTGAAGCGTATTCATGATATAATAGAAGTAGCTCTATTTGGAGGTGTATAAGTGGAAAATCTGAAAAAAATGGCAGGGATTAAAGCTGCCGAGTTCGTCAAAGATGGTATGGTTGTCGGGCTTGGAACAGGCTCAACTGCCTACTATTTCGTAGAAGAAATAGGTCGTCGTATCAAGGAAGAGGGCTTACAGATTACAGCTGTAACGACTTCTAGTGTGACCAGTAAGCAGGCAGAAGGACTCAATATTCCTCTTAAGTCTATTGATCAAGTGGACTTTGTAGACCTGACAGTTGATGGTGCAGATGAAGTAGACAGTCAGTTTAACGGAATCAAAGGAGGCGGTGGTGCACTTCTAATGGAAAAAGTGGTTGCGACACCAACTAAACAGTATATCTGGGTGGTAGATGAGAGCAAGATGGTTGAGAAACTCGGTGTCTTTAAATTACCAGTAGAGGTTGTTCAATATGGTGCCGAACAGGTCTTCCGTCGATTTGAGCGAGCTGGCTATAAACCGAGCTTTCGTGAAAAGGATGGTCAACGTTTTGTGACGGATATGCAAAACTTTATTATCGACCTTGCCTTGGAAGTGATTGAAGACCCAATTGCTCTTGGGCAAGAATTGGATCATGTCGTTGGTGTCGTCGAGCATGGATTGTTTAACCAAATGGTGGATAAGGTCATCGTTGCTGGACAAGAGGGCGTTCAGATTTTAACTTCAACAAAATCAAAATAATCAAAATGAAAAGGAGACACACTATGCCAAAATTTAATCGTATTCACTTGGTGGTACTAGATTCTGTAGGAATTGGTGCAGCACCAGATGCTCATAACTTTGTCAACGCTGGTGTTCCTGATGGTGCATCAGACACGCTTGGACACATCTCAAAATCAGTAGGTTTGAATGTTCCAAATATGGCAAAACTTGGTCTTGGGAATATTCCTCGCGAAACACCATTGAAGACAGTTCCAGCTGAGAGCAATCCAACAGGTTATGCGACTAAGCTTGAAGAGGTATCTCTAGGTAAAGATACCATGACTGGTCACTGGGAAATCATGGGACTTAATATCACTGAACCTTTCGATACTTTCTGGAATGGATTCCCAGAAGAAATCTTGACAAAAATCGAAGAATTCTCAGGTCGCAAGGTCATCCGCGAAGCCAACAAACCATACTCAGGAACAGCTGTCATCGATGACTTTGGACCACGCCAAATGGAAACTGGCGAGTTGATTATCTATACTTCAGCTGATCCTGTTTTGCAGATTGCTGCCCACGAAGACATCATTCCTTTGGATGAACTCTACCGTATCTGTGAATACGCTCGTTCGATTACTTTAGAGCGTCCAGCTCTTCTTGGTCGTATCATTGCCCGTCCTTATGTTGGTGAGCCTGGAAACTTCACTCGTACGGCTAACCGTCGTGACTTGGCTGTATCTCCATTTGCTCCAACTGTATTGGACAAATTGAATGAAGCCGGTATTGATACATATGCAGTTGGTAAGATTAACGATATCTTCAATGGTGCAGGTATCAACCACGATATGGGTCACAATAAGTCAAATAGTCATGGAATTGATACACTATTGAAGACTATGGGACTTCCTGAATTTGAAAAAGGGTTCTCCTTCACAAACTTGGTAGACTTTGATGCTTTATATGGACACCGTCGTGATCCACACGGCTATCGTGATTGTTTGCATGAGTTTGATGAGCGCTTGCCAGAAATTATGGCAGCAATGAGAGAAGACGATCTTCTTTTGATTACTGCTGACCACGGAAATGACCCAACCTATGCTGGTACTGACCATACTCGTGAATATATTCCACTTTTGGCATACAGTCCATCCTTTAAAGGCAATGGATTAATTCCAGTTGGACACTTCGCTGACATCTCAGCAACGATTGCAGAGAACTTTGGTGTTGAAAAAGCCATGATCGGTGAAAGTTTCTTAGATAAATTAGTTTAAGATGATTCGCTACGCTCTACTTGTTAGGGGAATTAATGTCGGTGGAAAGAACAAGGTAGTCATGGCTCAATTGCGTCAAGAATTGACGGAGTTGGGATTAGAAAATGTAGCAACCTACATCAATAGTGGCAATATTTTCTTTGACACAAATACGACTAGAATTCAGTTAATTGAGGATTTAAAGGGATTCTTTGAAAGACTTTATCCATTTATTCAGAGTTTTTCCTTGCTGAGTATTGAAGACTATGAAGAGGAGCTTAGAAATCTTCCCGATTGGTGGAACCATGAGATGGCTCGAAAGGATGTGCTATTTTACACTGAGGGATTGGATGTGGATCAAGTCATCGAGAAAGTGAACAGTTTGGAACTGGTCGATGAAGTGCTTCATTTTGGAAAATTAGGGATCTTCTGGGGTAAATTGTCAGAAGCTAGCTACTCTAAAACAGCCTATCACAAGCACTTGCTTAAGATGCCTTTCTATCGCAATATTACCATTCGTAACGCTAATACCTTTGACAAAATTGGTCAATTTTTAAAACATAAAGAAGGAGATACCTAATGACATTATTAAATAGAATCAATGAAACAGCAGCATTTTTGAAGGGCAAAGGAATCGAAGCTCCTGAGTTCGGTTTGATCCTTGGTTCAGGTCTTGGAGAATTGGCTGAAGAAATCGAAAATGCAGTCGTAGTAGACTACTCTGACATTCCAAACTGGGGTCAATCCACAGTAGTCGGACATGCTGGGAAATTGGTTTATGGTGATCTTGCTGGACGTAAAGTCTTGGCTCTTCAAGGTCGTTTCCACTTCTACGAAGGAAATCCTCTTGAAGTGGTGACTTTCCCAGTTCGTGTCATGAAAGTTTTGGGATGTGAAGGAGTGCTTGTAACCAACGCTGCTGGAGGTATCGGCTTCGGTCCTGGTACCTTGATGGCTATTACTGACCACATCAATATGACTGGTCAAAACCCATTGATTGGTGAAAACTTGGATGACTTTGGTCCACGTTTCCCTGATATGTCGAAAGCTTACACTCCAGAATACCGTGAGACTGCTCATCAAGTAGCAGACAAATTGGGCATTAAACTGGATGATGGGGTTTATATCGGTGTGACAGGTCCAACTTATGAAACTCCAGCTGAAATCCGTGCATATAAGACTCTTGGTGCAGATGCTGTCGGTATGTCAACTGTTCCTGAAGTTATTGTGGCAGCCCACTCAGGCTTAAAAGTTCTAGGAATTTCATGTATCACTAACCATGCTGCTGGTTTCCAAGAAGAACTCAACCACGAAGAAGTAGTGGAAGTGACAGAACGCGTCAAAGGCGACTTCAAAGGATTGCTGAAAGCGATTCTTGCTGAATTATAATCATGGTACATAAGTTGAGGAGGAGTCTTCAGAAGATCCCATATAACCTCAAATTAGTCCTAGCGGTTATCATGCTGGGGCTAGTTACAGGTATATTCGGAATTTTGCTCCATTATCTTTTAGAGCTGGTTGAAGGGATTGCTTTTGGTCAGACAGAGCATAACACTGGATTCTTGACAGATGGTGTTGCCTCATCACGAATAGGCTTCAGTTTAATCATCGTGGGTGTCAGTTCTGCCTTGGTCTGGTATTTCTTGCAAAGAAAAGCAAAGATTTTTTCCATCAAAGCGCAGATGAAAGATGAAACGTCACAATATAAACTTCATTTTTTAAAACAGCTAGTTCATTCAATTTGGCAGATTGTTGCAGTTGGAGGAGGAGCTCCTATCGGTAAGGAAGCTGCGCCGCGGGAGATTGGAGCTTTATTTGCAAGACCTATTGCCAATATTTTTTCTCTCTCCGTGAAGGACCAAATCTTTCTCATTGCCTGTGGAGCTAGTGCGGGTTTAGCAGCTGTCTATCAGGTTCCGTTAACGAGTGTGTTTTTCGTTTTTGAAACCTTGGGAATTGCTTTATCTGTCAAACGTTTTTTCTTGGTCGGTCTGACTACATATGTATCAGCCTTTACAGCAGGCTTTGTTGTTTCAGATCATGCTCTCTACCAGATTCCAGCTTTGACTTGGTCACTAGGTGATATGTGGCTTATTCCCTTATTAGTTCTTTTCCTGACTCCACTCGCTTGGCTTTTTAGTCGCTTCAACAAACAAGTTTCTTCAAAGAGAATAAAGGACAAGCGGATACTCTATACTCTGCCTGTAACATTCCTTTTCCTTGTTGGATTGGCTAACCATTTGCCTCATCTACTTGGTAATGGGCGTATGATGGCTCAGGAAATTTTAAACGGCAGTAATGCCAAGACGGTAATCCTCTTATTTGTCTTGAAAGCCTTGGTCGTTTTAGTTACCCTTTGGGCAGGTGCCTATGGCGGTACCTTGACCCCATCTTTTGCCTTAGGGATGGCAGGAGCTGCACTCTTGACCATGATTCTAGGAGGTGGCAACCAGCCAGCAGTCTTACTATTAGGTTCGGTTTGCTTTTTAGCTGTGACCTTGAAGGCACCCCTGTCTGCAACTGGATTGGTAATGGGGTTCACTGGTCAATCATTAGAGGCTATACCTTTTCTTTTGGTGACTGCTTACTTGGCATTTGGTTTTGCTAAAATGCTGGACCGAATCCCTTGGGAGAAATACTTACGACCAAAGACAAGGATAAAAGAAAATTAATAAGAATACTCTAGTTTTTCTAATCCAAAGTATATTTTAAATTTATAATCAATATCATTTAATAAAGAAAGGCAGAGCATGTGTTCAGATTTGAACACGAGCGGAAAGCTCGGAAAATAGATAATCTGACTGAGAAATCAG
>OBXL01000148.1_pt1 | contig 35255 bp, 26 predicted proteins | sample 1476591 | NCBI WGS metagenome assembly OBXL01 (sample SAMEA2580155, study PRJEB22360) | human gut metagenome | biome: human gut; feature: human-associated habitat; material: faeces | place: Denmark | collected 2008/2010 | reverse complement strand
TAACCCTTACTCAATCGTCCTTCTCGATGAAATTGAAAAGGCTGACCCTCAAGTGATCACACTTCTTCTCCAAGTTTTGGATGATGGTCGTTTGACTGATGGTCAAGGGAACACTGTAAACTTCAAGAACACTGTGATTATCGCCACTTCAAACGCTGGCTTTGGTTACGAAGCCAACTTGACAGAAGATGCGGATAAACCAGAACTCATGGATCGTTTGAAACCTTACTTCCGTCCAGAATTCTTGAACCGTTTCAACGCTGTCATTGAATTCTCACACTTGAGCAAGGAAGACCTTTCTAAGATTGTTGATTTGATGTTGGTAGATGTCAATAAGACCCTTTCTAAGAAAGAAATCGACTTGGCAGTGAGCGATGCAGCCAAAGAATATATGACTGAAGAAGGTTATGATGAAGTGATGGGAGTTCGTCCACTCCGTCGGGTAGTTGAACAACAAATCCGTGACAAAGTCACAGACTTCCACTTGGATAACTTGGATGCTAAACATCTTGAAGCAGACATGGAAGATGGTGTCCTTGTGATTAGAGAAAAAGACACAAAGAAGGAAGAAAACACTGATAAACAAGCAGACTAAGGCGAATTAGTTTGTGAAAAATAGAGGCTGCTATCATATAGCAGTCTTTATTTTTTCTTCCCACCTGGGGGAAATTATTCGCCGTATAAGGCCAAAATCCTCCTATTTGGGGTGGAAAAACATCAATAATTAGTGAAATTAATCCAATTTGAGCAAAATTATTAATAAATAAAGAAAATAAGTATATAATCTATACAAGAATAAAATTTGAGGAATGGAAGTAAGATGAGCAATACAATTGATATCTACTCAACTCCCGAATACAGAAAAGTGGAAGCCGTTGTTCAACTGATGGTTGACGGTCGCTTGACGAGCTATCGTGTCGCAACTGAAACAAACATCAGCAAAATGAGCTTGGCGACTTTGACGAAGGGAACGAGTAAAATCAAAAATATTACCTATCAAACGGCTTTGGCCTTGATTGATTGGTATGATGAGAATCATGAAAAGTATGGCATTACGATTGACTAGTCAGTAGCCCACTTTTCGTGGTTTTTTTCTTTTTCAGCAAAACTTGCCTCCTCTCTGAGACTGGAGTCTGATTTTACTTGAAGAGGATGGGAAAACTTGAAAAGACGGGCGAAATTTGATATAGTATAGCATATATGAAAATTAAAGGAGAAACATATGCAAGGCGGAAGTTTGCTAATTATGCTCGTTCTTATGGTCGGTTTGATGTACTTCATGAGCCGTAGCCAAAAGAAACAGTACCAAAAACGGATGGAAAGTTTGAATAAACTTCAAAAAGGAAATGAAGTCATCACGATTGGTGGCTTGTACGGAACCATCGATGAAGTCGATACAGACCGCAAGACCGTTGTCTTGGATGTTGATGGTGTCTACCTGACCTTTGAATTGGGAGCGATCAAAACAGTTCTTCCTGTATCAGAAGGAATCTCAGCTACTGCGACAGAAGGTGCTAGCTCAGATGCTGATTCAGCCATCGAAGAATAATCATCAAAGAAGAGGCAAGGGCCTCTTTTTTGGTGGGCAAATAGGACGATGTGATGAAGGAAAGTCCTGCTGGTTCAAAAAAGAGGCCAGAGTCCCTATTTTATGGGGATTTATGGTATAATGAAGCGATAAATATTGAAATAGGTAGAAAAACATGTTTCGTTTTAAGAAAAAAGAAAAAATCGAGATACCTTTAGAAGTCCCGAAACACATTGGGATCATTATGGATGGCAATGGTCGCTGGGCGAAAAAGCGGATGCAACCGCGCGTCTTCGGTCATAAGGCAGGGATGGAAGCTCTCCAAGAAGTGACGATTGCAGCAAAAAATATGGGGGTTCAGGTCTTGACGGTCTATGCCTTTTCTACGGAAAACTGGACACGCCCTGAAGATGAAGTCAAGTTCATCATGCACTTGCCGGTCGAGTTTTATGATCGTTTCGTCCCCGAATTGCATCGCAACAATGTCAAGATTCAAATGATCGGTGATACCAAGAAATTACCAAAAGAAACGCTAGAGGCTTTGGAAAGAGCAGAAGCGATGACCCATCTCAATACAGGCTTGATCCTGAATTTCGCACTCAATTATGGTGGACGTGCTGAGATCACTCAGGCAGTGAAGCAGATCGCCCAAGAAGTCTTGGATGCGAAGTTCAGTCCAGAAGATATCACAGAAGAGATGATCGCAGATTCTCTCTATACCGAGAGTTTGCCACGCGTCCTAAGGGACCCGGATTTGATTATCCGTACCAGCGGAGAGATCCGTTTGAGTAATTTCCTCCCTTGGCAGGCTGCATACAGTGAGTTGTATTTCACAGATGTGATGTGGCCAGATTTTGGAGAGGAAGCACTACGAAGTGCCATAGTAGAATATAGCCATCGCCATCGGAGATTTGGTGGTGTTTAGGAGAAGATGATGACGAAAGATTTACAAAAACGTGTGATTTTTGGAGGAATTGCCCTGCTCTTTTTCATTCCAACAGTAATGGTTGGAGGGGTGTTCTTCCAGATTGTGATTGGCTTGATCGCCATGCTAGGGGTTCATGAATTGCTCAAGATGAAGGGGCTTGAGACAGCGACCTTTGAAGGAGCGCTAGCCATGTTAGCGGCCTTTGTCCTGACGTTGCCGATCGAGGACTACCTCCCTTACCTTCCAGCAGATGGCAATATGATTGCTTATGGTTTGGTTGTCTTGATTCTCATGGGAACAACTGTTCTTGCTCAGAATTACAATTATGAAGATGTGGTCTATCCCATTGCGTCTAGCTTTTATGTTGGACTTGGTTTCCATTCCTTAGTAGATGCGCGAATTGCTGGTATTGATAAGGTTCTTTTAGCCCTCTTTATTGTTTGGGCGACAGATTCCGGTGCCTATTTAGTAGGAAGTCGGTTTGGGAAACGCAAGCTCATGCCTGCGGTTTCTCCTAATAAAACGATTGAAGGCAGTCTTGGGGGAATCTTGTCTGCAGTTGCGGTAACTGTGATCTATATGATCGTGGATCGTTCTGTGGCGGGTGGACATGGTTTTCTTGCTATGATCTTCTTTACCATCCTCTTTAGTATCGCAGGTCAGTTTGGAGATCTGGTAGAGAGTGCGATTAAACGCCACTTCGGTGTGAAAGATTCTGGGAAATTTATTCCAGGACATGGCGGTGTTCTAGACCGTTTTGATAGTTTGATTTTTGTCTTTCCCTTGATGCATTTCTTGGGCTTGTTCTAAGACAGAAGAGATAGAAAGGAAACCACGTATAGAACGATGCAGTTTATTGCCTTTATTGTTATTTTTGGAGTGATCGTTCTCGTTCACGAGTTTGGTCATTTCTATTTTGCAAAAAAATCAGGCATCCTGGTGCGAGAATTCTCGATCGGGATGGGTCCAAAGATCTTTGCCCATATTGGTCAAGATGGAACAGCCTATACGATTCGCATTCTACCTTTAGGTGGCTATGTTCGGATGGCTGGCTGGGGTGAGGATACAACTGAGATTAAAACCGGAACGCCTGTCAGCTTGACGCTAAATGAGGCTGGTAAGGTCGTCCGGATCAATCTTTCAGGAAAGAATCTGGATCAGACAGCCCTTCCCATGAATGTTACCCAGTTTGACTTTGAAGACAAACTGGAAATTACGGGCTTGGTTCTCGATGAGACTAAGACTTATGATGTCGATCATGATGCGACCATTGTTGAGGAAGATGGGACAGAAGTGCGGATTGCGCCGAGAGATGTTCAGTATCAGAATGCCAGCATTTGGGGACGGTTGATCACCAACTTTGCGGGTCCTATGAACAACTTTATCCTCAGTATTGTCGTCTACTCACTTCTAGCCTTTATGCGCGGTGGTGCGATTGACTACTACAGCAACAATGTTCAGGTGGCACCCGATGGGGCGCTGGCTAAGGTCGGTGTCAAAAGCAACGTTCAGATCCTTCAAGTTAACAACGATACCGTTAGCAACTGGGATGAGCTGACTGATGCTGTCGAGAAAGCAACCAAGGACAGCAAGACGGCTCCTGAATTGACCCTGAAAGTCAAAACAGACGGCCAAGAAAAAGAAGTTAAAGTAAAGCCAACCAAGTCAGGGAATCGTTACTATCTGGGTGTGACAAATGGCCTCAAGACAGGATTTGTGGATAAACTCTTGTCTGGTTTTACAGATACCTGGAATACAGCGACACGGATTTTGGGAGCTTTGAAAGATATCATTTTCCACTTTAGTCTCAATAAACTGGGTGGTCCGGTTGCCATCTACAATGCCAGCTCACAAGCTGCTCAATTAGGAATTCCAGCAGTCTTGTCTCTTATGGCCATGCTCTCTATTAATATTGGGATCTTCAATCTAATCCCGATTCCCGCTTTGGATGGAGGAAAAATCTTGATCAATTTGATCGAGGTCGTCCGGAGAAAGCCACTGAAACAAGAAGTAGAAACCTATATGACGCTTGCAGGTGTAGCTGTAATGGTTATTTTGATGATTGCTGTCACCTGGAATGATATTATGAAATTATTTTTGAAATAGAAAAGGATATTGTCCATGAAACAAAGTAAAATGTTGATTCCAACGCTTCGCGAAATGCCAAGCGATGCCCAAGTCATTAGCCATGCTTTGATGTTGCGTGCAGGATATGTTCGCCAAGTATCAGCTGGTGTCTATTCTTATCTGCCATTAGCAAATCGAGTGATTGAAAAAGCAAAAGGCATCATGCGCCAAGAATTCGAAAAAATTGGAGCAGTAGAAATGCTTGCTCCAGCCCTTTTGAGTGCGGATCTCTGGCGTGAATCTGGTCGTTACGAAACTTACGGGGAAGACCTCTATAAGTTGAAAAACCGTGAAGGCTCTGACTTTATCTTAGGTCCAACTCACGAAGAAACCTTTACCGCTATTGTGCGCGACTCAGTAAAATCTTACAAACAATTGCCGTTGAATCTCTACCAAATTCAACCAAAATACCGCGATGAAAAACGCCCACGGAACGGTCTTCTTCGGACCCGTGAGTTCATTATGAAAGATGGTTATAGCTTCCATGCGAACTACGATAGCTTGGATGTCACTTATGATGAATACAAGGCAGCTTATGAGCGGATCTTCACACGCAGTGGCATCGACTACAAAGCCATCATCGGTGATGGTGGTGCCATGGGCGGAAAAGATAGCCAAGAGTTTATGGCTGTTACACCTGCTCGTACAGACTTGGATCGTTGGGTTGTTTTAGACAAATCAGTGGCTTCCTTTGATGAGATCCCAGCAGAAGTCCAAGAAGAAATCAAAGCAGAATTGCTCAAATGGATGGTTTCTGGGGAAGATACCATTGCCTATTCAAGTGAATCAACCTATGCTGCCAACTTGGAAATGGCTACCAATGAATACAAACCAAGTAACCGTGTTGTAGCGGAAGAAGAAGTAAAACGCGTAGAAACGCCAGGTGTCAAATCCATTGATGAAGTGGCAGCCTTCTTGAATGTTCCAGAAGAAGCGACTATCAAGACTTTGGTTTACATTGCAGATGAAGAGCCAGTTGTTGCCCTTCTTGTAGGCAATGATCAGCTCAATGAAGTGAAGTTGAAAAACCACCTCGGCGCAGATTTCTTTGAACCTGCAACCGAAGTGGAAGTGAAAGAATTATTAGGAGCTGATTTTGGCTCTCTCGGTCCAGTTGATCTTCCTGAAAATGTTAAGATTATCGCAGACCGCAAGGTACAAGACAGCCGTAATGCAGTAGTCGGTGCCAATGAAACAGGCTACCACTTGATTGGTGTCAACCCAGGACGTGACTTTACTGCAGAATACGTGGATATTCGTGAAGTTCGTGAAGGCGAAATCTCACCAGATGGGAAAGGGGTCTTGAACTTTGCACGTGGGATCGAAATCGGTCACATTTTCAAACTCGGCACACGCTACTCAGCTAGCATGGGAGCAGATGTCTTGGACGAAAACGGTCGTGCAGTTCCAATCATCATGGGCTGCTACGGAATCGGTGTCAGCCGTCTTCTTTCAGCTGTTATGGAGCAACATGCACGCCTCTTTGTCAATAAGACTCCAAAAGGGGAATACCGTTACGCTTGGGGAATTAACTTCCCTAAAGAATTGGCGCCATTTGATGTGCATTTGATTCCAGTCAATGTCAAGGATGAAGCAAGTCTTGCTTTGACCAATAGGATTGAAGAAGCCTTGGTTAATAAAGGTTACGAAGTCTTGGTGGATGACCGAAATGAGCGAGCTGGTGTCAAATTCAGCGATAGTGATTTGATTGGGCTTCCAATTCGTGTCACAGTTGGTAAAAAAGCAGCTGAAGGCATCGTTGAAGTGAAAATCAAAGCGACAGGAGATACCATCGAAGTGCATGCGGATAATCTTCTTGAAACCCTTTCAATCTTGAACAAATAAGAAAAAAGCTTTCTGAGCCTTAACCAGGTGTTAAGGAACTCAGAGAGCTCTTTTTATTTATCTTCTTTGAGGCCTTGATCTTTGAAATAGGTAAAGAGATCTTGTGGTTTGTCTTTAAGATATTTCAACATGGTAGTGTTGGTTTCTTCCCCTTGATCAGCCAGTAATTTCACAAAATCTTCTTTTTTCATTTGAGTAAAATCAACATGCATAACGTTTGTATAAGTCTGTTTATCATCATCGATTTTGATGCTTGTGTTGATCCCAGCTTGTCCGTTAACACCGCGTTTGGAATTTGCTTTATCAGCTTCTTCTTGGTAGACTTCCTTCAATTCAGCGACATCTGATTTTTGCATATCTTCCGGTATTGGTGCAACGCCCATGATGGTCATCGAAACAATCTCATCTTTTTTGTAGCCAATTTGAATTTTGTTTTGGTAGTGATCACCGAGGTCGCTAACAAAGGTCTTGGTTTGGACTTGCTCCTTTTGGGTTTGAGTGGCCTCTTGCTTGGAAGAAGCGCTAGTAGTTCCTTTTCCTTGTTAGCCTTGGCTACAAGCAGTAAGGGCAAGTAGACAGACAGCGGTAAGTAGAAATTTTTTCATAAATACTCCTTATAGGTTAATGGTGTTCGATCTTGTATGAAACAAGTTTTGAACAGGTTTCATTATACCATAAAAGTTTTAAAAATGAAAAAATATACAAAAATCTTCAAAATTTGCTTTTAAAAACACCTAAAATCAACAATTTTAATCTATGTGTCGAGTTAATATGAAAGGACAGAGTGTCTTCTTTTATTTCCGGAAATAATACTAGTTGGAGACTACTGGGGCAAGGAATTCAGAAAATATATTACATGTTTATGACAAAGTGTTACACAATTGTAACAAAGTTACAATGTTTTATCAGTTAGCCCTCTAAACTTGACATTCTGGCAATATTTCATTAAGATATTTTTAAGTAAATAATACAAAAAGGGAGCAAAAGGTAAAATATACAGTTATCTGGCATTTTACTAATTCGTACTAAAATGTATTGTTTATGGAAAAAATATAAGGGTATCAGCCCAAAAGGAGAAACATATGGCTCAAATTAAATTAACTCCAGAAGAACTACGTCAATCAGCACAACGCTATGCACAAGGTTCTCAAGAAATCGATCAAATCCTTAACACTTTGACTCATGAACAACAAGTCATCGACGCAAACTGGGATGGATCTGCATTTGATAGCTTTGAAGCACAATTCAACGAATTGTCTCCAAAAATCAAACAATTCGCTCAATTGTTGGAAGACATCAACGCTCAATTGATCAAAGTCGCTGATATCGTTGAACAAACTGACCAAGATATCGCTGCACAAATCCACTAAGATAGTCTTGGAGGTGATCTTACTTCTTGTAGGTAGATCACCCTTTTGTCTTTTGATATATAGAAAATAGGGGTTAGATTCTTAATTCCTAACCCCTATTTTGTATCTATGAATTAGAAAAAGGAAAAGGTATGGAAGTTAAAAATAAAAAATGGTTAAAATACATCGGTCAGAGTGCGGTTGTGCTCCTTTTGATGGGATCTGTAGTGGGTCTTTATACGACGGTTCAAAAGAACCAAAAGCAAAACGAAGCAAAGACCGTGCAAACGACAGAAAACACTAAGCTCAACATTGCGGTTGTCAATGAAGACAAGGCGGTCAAACTGAATGATAAAGAATATAACCTTGGGGCTAGCTATGTAAAGAATATCGAGCGGGATAATTCGCAAAACTGGTCTGTACTCCCTCGTGGAGCTGCTGAGTCAGGTCTTGCAGATGGCAAGTACCAGTTGATGATTGTCATTCCAAGTGACTTCTCAGAGAAGGTCTTGGAAGTGAACGCGGTCAATGCAGAGAAGACCACGGTGACGTATAAGGTCAATGCGGCTGGAAATTCTCAGGTTGAAAACGAGGCCAATAAAGTCGCTAAAGATATCGTTTCAGACTTGAATAGCCAGTTGGTTGATATGTATATGGTCAGCATTTTGAGCAATCTTTATACAGCTCAGAAGAACGTGGAGACAAGTAACAAAATCCAATCGACCAACATTGGTTCTTACCGGAGCAACTTGCTAGATTCAGCCTTGGATTCCAAGAATATCTTCCCAAGTCTCTATAGCTTGTCTACGTCATCTGTTGAGTCGAACAATGCCTTGAAGACAGTCCTTGAGTCTTATACACAGGCTTTTGATCAATTGACCCAATCTCAGGATCAGTACGGTCAAAACTTCGACACATTGATCAAACAACGCTCTGAGGATAAAATTAGCCATGAAGAGTTCATGAACCAGCTGATGTCTATGAACCAGTCTGTTGTCAGTGAAAAGACGCAAGAGTTGTATAAGAATCTACAACAAAACCAAGAAGCAATTACCAAACAATTGAGTCAATCAACTGAAACAGAAGGAGATGCTTCAGGTACCAAGACTTATGCAGGCTTGACAAAAGATGTGAATGATCGTGTGGCAGACCTCGAAAAAGGGATCAAGGCAGAACGCGACAAATTAGATGAGCACGAAAATAACATCGCGTCTTCTGTAAAAGCGAAGATCCTTGACTACTATGGTCTAAAAGAAGGAGACAAAGTCACTCTTCGTACCTTGCTTGGAAAGCCAAAAATCGAAACTATCAGCAAGGCTCGAGATAAAGCGGATGATGACATTCGTCAAGCAATTGAAAAACTTCCGTCTTTAGATCCTGCTAGTCTGAATTTGAATAAGTATGGAAATCTCAACGCAGCGATTGATTTTGATAGTGCTTTTGCTGGAACGAAGGCGCAAGCAAAAGGAAATGCCGATGAATTAAAACGATTGGCTGCAGAAGTGGATGCCAAATTAACGGCAGTTGCGGATGTCCTTAATGCTAAATCTGGGAAACAGAAAGTTAGTATTCATGTCCCTGCAGGGGTCAAGGTTGATACTTGGACCTATGATGGACAGACTTATGCAGGCAGTGGTGAGCAGGAAGTCGAACTGAAAGATGGCAAACAAATTCAAATTCACCTTGTTGAAGATGGAGGAGCTATGCCAAGCACGATTGATGTTGAAGTCCTTGTGAATGGGGTTTCTTCAACCAGTGTGACCGTATCTGCAGAAGATTTGAAAACAGCGGTTGCTAACTACGCATCGAAAGCTAGTGAAATCGCCTTGGATTATCAACGCGCAGGAGCATTGATCAATGCCTACTATCCAGAAGATGACAACCATGTTCGTCATTCACTCTATGATCCAATCGAAGACATGGATTTAACAAACGCTTTGGTCGACATCGTGAAGGCTGCTGTTTCAAGTAACATAAAGGACTTCCGTAAGAGTATTGAAACGGATGAATCTGGGGATGCAACGAAGAGTGTGAAAGCCCAGTTAGATGGTACACTCCAACAGTTGCAAGACTTGGGACCACAATTGCAGGCCAATCTTCAAGCGATCGAAAACACCAACAAGGATCTAAACCAAAATATCAACGATCAATTGACGCAATATGCAGAGCTTCAAAAACGTTTAGAAGAGATCTCAAAATCACAAGAAACAGTGACACAGGCTCAAACCAAGACCGATGCAGATTTGTCAGCCCTTGGTTCTGAATACACGTCATTATTGAGCTCGACAGAAGGCGTTAAGAGCTCATCTCGTAGCAATGTAGAAGCTGCTAACTCTACCAATGAAATCTTTAGTCAATTGAACAAAGAATTGGAAAAAGCCCAAGGCAATACAGAGAAATTGTCTAGCAATGCAGAGAGCTTGATGGGTGAATTCGACAAGGAATTGTCTGAAAATGGGAACTTCGTCGAAGCCTTCCGTAAGGTCTTCAACAATGCCTATGAAAACGGAGTGCCGAATGAAGTCTTGCTCGACTTCTTGTCAAATCCAGTTGCAGAGAAATCTTCTTCTGTGAAAGCGACTATCAACGTCTACCGTCCATTTATCTGGATCTTTATGTTGGAAGTCTTGAGTCTCTTTACAGCTTATCTCTTTGCGACTCAACCAATCATTCGCAAGGTTAAGGATCGTTTCAAATTGGATCGTTTGCAAGAATCAGATCTCTTGTCTGTCGGTGTCCTTGTGGGACTTTCTCTCATCCTTGGACTGGTGATCGGAATGATTTCAAGTATTCAACTCTCTGTTGGTCGTGAATATGTACCTTCATGGGTGTTCTTAGCGGTTCTAGCAAGCTTTGTCTTGGTACAACTACAATACCTTCTTTTGAAACACTTCCGTGTGATTGGAATGGGACTGGCCTTCTTCATGTTGATCAGCTATGTCTACCTATCAAGCGCGATCGGAACGACCGCGACCTTGTCAGGCCTTCCAGCACTGGTGAAAAATGTCAACCTCCTTTCTATTTTAGAAGGACAGTTTGCGGGTTACTTTGATGGACAAACAGCCGGTATCGGCGTCTTCTTCGGATTGTTGGTCTTCTTCGGACTTTTGGCGGTTGCCAATATCTTCATTCCTAAGAAGTTTACTCAAACAAAGGAAATTGAATCAAGCTTATGAAAAAAATGATGTATCTTCTCTTTGTCTTAAGTCTCTTGCCAGCGGTTGTTGTTTCTGCAGATGATTTTATTGATAATCGTCTGCAGGTCAACAACTCACGTCTTGAGACAGAGCAGGAAAAGACACTTGGGGGCCAATTGGATGCGACTGAGTCTCTTTTCAATGAGAAGGATCAGAAAAAATTAGCAGATGAAAAACGCAAGCAAGAGAAACAATTGACCGATTCTGACGGCCAGTTGTTTTCTGCTATAAAGGGAAAGAAAAAAACGGGGCCTGAAGCGGACCTGTTCCAGCCTGAAAATCAAAAATTATCTAAATTCGAGTCCAATGTGGAGGACAATTCGGCCAGCTTGTCGGATTTTATTCCAGCCTTGCAAATGCTGGCTTGGAGTGCCCTTCTCTTTGGGATTGCTGGCTATATTTCCTATCGAATCTATAGAAAAGAGGCCTAAATGGACCAACATATCAATGTCACCTTCCGTATGAATGGTGCAAGCCATGACCTCCGAATCCCAACGCGGATGGAGGTGCGACGCTTGATTCGGGAATTGGATCAGATCTTTGGGTCTGCCATGGAGCCTAGAAGCAAGTATCAGTTGCGCGTGGTAAATAAAGGCATCTTGCTAGATGAAGGCAAGGTGGTACAGGAGTATCCGATCACGAGTGGTGATCTGATCGAGATTGAGGAGTGGTAAGGTGAAAGAAGAACAATTTACACTGGAAGAACAAGTCTTCCGTTTTGAAAAAGAAGAAACGAGCTGGCGGCTGGACCTTAAGCGTTCAGAAGTGGATAGCCAGGATTTACGCAATTTATGGATTTTGGATCTCCATCATCCCTTGTTTTTAGAGCAAAGCATGACAGCGGATCAAGACCAGATTCATCTGACCTATCAGACAGATGCGCTAGGATTGAGTGCTGAAGAAATCCAGGCATTACCGGTTTCAGACCGTCTACGTCTAGCTATCAACGTCTTGGATTTGGCGCCAGCCTTGGAGCTTCCGGTGACCTTTATGTTACATCCCATCAATTTGTTTGTGACCAAGGATGCGCAAGTCAAGATCGCTTACCGCGGGGTTCCGGGAATGATGGTGCCACGCAAGTGGGATCAGGTTGAATTCTTGCGCCAAGCTAAGTGCTATGCCGTTACTCTTTTTGGTGACTGGGACTTCATGGAGCTCTATCAAGGGACGCTTGAATTAGAAGATCTGCCAGATTTCTTGGTAGAAATCCGTGATGCTGCTAGCTTAGAAGAGATGAAAGCTCTCTTAGAGAAAGCCTACCAAGAACGCAAGGAAGAGGAAGAAAAGACCTTGACCTTGGTTTCAAGCCGTCAACACCGAATCTTTAAGTTGGCAACCGTATGGCTTTCCGCTGTAGTGGCCCTCTTACTTTTGCCTTTGATCTATTTGGTCTTTTTCCAAGCACCTTTTAAAGAAAAGTTGCTTCAAGCGGATACAGCCTATCTCAAGGTAGACTACACAGGAGTGATCGATGAGTTAGAGGGAGTAGCTCCAAGCAGTCTTCCAACGACGCAGAAATATGAGTTGGCGACATCTTATTTGCAGGGCTTGAATTTCTCAGAGGACCAAAAGAAGGTCATCCTCAACAACGTCACGCTCAAGTCAGACAGCCTCTATCTCCACTACTGGATCTATATCGGCCGTCATGACTTTACCCAAGCCTTGGATACAGCCAAGCGGATCGACGATTCAGACTTGATCATCTATGCCCTTCGCAAAGAAATCAAGGCGACACGTGATAGCGAAAAACTCTCTGGAGAACAGCGTGAGAAGAAACTCTCTGAGCTAGAGGGCGAATACAAGAAATACTGGGATGCCCGCTCTAAACTCTTGGAAGCAGAGACAGATGAAACCAAATCTTCCACTAGCAGCTCAACAACGGCTTCGTCTACAGAAGGCTCCTCGACAGAAAGCTCGTCTTCTACAACAGCAAGCTCAACTGAGTCTAGCGAACACAAGGAGTAGTCTATGAAAAAACGTATCATACTCTATAAAAAAGGCTTTCGCTATGAGCTAGCACTAGAAGAGGGGAAAACAGCGACCGTATCGAATCAAGAAACAGCTCAGTTGACCATTTCTTCGCAAGAAAATCCCCTTCATTTCCAATGGAGTCAAGGAGAAGTCTTCTACCAATATGGGGAAGACAAGGGCGTGCTAGAAAATAGCAAGATCCTTGGAGATGTGGTTTGCTACTTGGCGACAGGGGAAGTCCATACCTATGAGCTGCTCGACAAGGAAGAAATCCTGGTAGCAGATGAACAAGGTGCGGATGTGCGCGTGCATTATCCAGTGCGCTTTCTCCTTGTGAAAAAAGACCAGACCTGGACTTGCCAGCTCTTATCTGGAAAACTCTACCATAACCACAAACTCGTTACTGAAGCGACTGTTCTACTGGCTTTTGGAGATGAGCTGGCGATTGGAGATGTGACCTTTAAGCTCTATCCGGAAGAATTTGGCGTGGAAGGATCGGTCGAAGTGAGTCCTTATCTGGTGCCTCGCTTGCATTCACGCTACGACTTCTACAAGGACTATCCAGAGTACCACCGGTCTCCTCGGATCATCTATCGGAGCTCGGAAGACAAGATCTTGATCAATCCTCCGGGTGCGGAGCCTCAAAAACCATCCGATGAACTCTTGAAGTTGATCATGCCACCCCTTATCATGGTTGGGGTGACCCTCTTGATTACCATTTTCCAACCGCGGGGGCTCTATATCATCGCGACGGTATCCATGTCTGTGGTCAGTGTGATCTTTTCGGTACAAGGATTTTTCAAGAATCGTAAGAAATACAAAGAAGATAAGAAAGAGCGCGTGGAGCTCTACCATCTCTATCTCAAGGACAAGGCCAAGGACTTGGAACAGCTCTCTCGTAAGCAGCGAGAAGGTATGTTTTACCATTTCCCAGCCATCGAAGACTTGACCAAGATGGTCAAACGTTATGACTCGCGGATCTACGAAAAAACACCGCTTCATTTTGACTTTTTGGCCTATCGTTTGGGCTTGGGTAAGGTTCCAACCAGCTATGAGCTCAAATATGGTCAGGAAGAACGCAGTGGGAAGAAAGATGCCTTGGAAGAAGAAGGATATGCTCTGTTCCAAGCTCATCAAAAGATCGACAATCTTCCGATTGTAGCCAGCCTTAATCGGGGACCTGTCGGGTACGTCGGTCCTCGCCCTATCGTGCTAGAACAGTTGCAGCTCCTGGTTGCCCAATTGGCTGTCTTTCACTCTTACCATGATCTGACCATTATTCCGATCATTCCAGAAGAGGAAAAAGAAAGCTGGGATTGGATGCGCTGGTTGCCTCATGCGACCCTGCAAGAGATGAATGTCCGTAGCTTTGTCTACAATCAGCGGACACGCGATCAGGTCTTGAACAGTCTCAACCAAATCCTCAAGCTCCGCAAGGCGCAAAAAGAGGAAGAAAAAGCCAATGATACCAAGATCTTCCACCCTCACTATGTGGTGCTCATCACCGATGAGACCTTGATTTTTGACCATGTCATCATGGAGTTCTTCCGTGAAGATCCGACTGAGCTCGGTTGCTCCATTATCTATGTGGCAGACGTGCTCTCATCTCTTTCTGAAAATATCCAAACCGTTATCTCTATCAAGGACCGCAACCAAGGGCAATTGCTCTTGCAAGAAGGGGTTCTTCGGGAGCTCGACTTCCAATTGGACCACTTCCCTGAAGGCTATGACAAGGAAGCCATCTCGCGCGGCCTTGCCCCTCTTAAGCATATCCAACAGCTCAAGAGCTCAATTCCAGACTCGGTGACCTTCCTTGAAATGTACCAAGCAGAAACTTTCAATGACCTCAAGGTCTTGAGTCGTTGGGAGAGCCATGCCCCTTACCAAAGTTTGGCAGTGCCGATCGGTCTGCGTGGGAAGGACGATTTGGTCTACCTCAATCTCCATGAAAAAGCTCATGGACCACACGGCTTGATCGCAGGGACAACTGGTTCTGGTAAGTCTGAGACCATTCAGTCTTACATCCTGAGCCTTGCTGTCAACTTCCACCCACACGATGTGGCTTTCCTCCTCATCGACTACAAGGGTGGGGGAATGGCCAACCTCTTCAAGGATCTGCCTCACTTGCTTGGGACTATCACCAACTTGGATGGTGCCCAGTCTATGCGGGCCCTAGCCTCTATCAATGCGGAGATCCATCGTCGGGAGCGTCTCTTTGGCCAATATGGGGTTAACCATATCAACCAATACCAAAAGAAATTTAAACTAGGTGAAGCGACAGAACCGCTTCCTCACCTCTTCTTGATCAGTGATGAGTTCGCCGAACTCAAGGTCAACCAACCAGACTTCATCAAGGAGTTGGTCTCTATCGCGCGTGTCGGGCGTTCCCTCGGGGTACACTTGATCCTTGCAACGCAAAAACCTTCTGGAGTCGTGGATGACCAGATCTGGTCCAACTCCCGCTTCAAGCTTGCCCTCAAGGTGGCAGACCGTGGCGACTCTATGGAGATGCTGCGGACGGCAGATGCGGCTGAGATCACTCAGACCGGTCGTGCCTACCTCCAAGTCGGAAATAACGAAGTCTATGAACTCTTCCAAACCGCCTGGTCAGGAGCAGACTACCAGCCTGAGAAGGACCAGCTAGGGATCGAAGACCATACCATCTACTTGATCAATGAACTAGGCCAATACGAAGTCCTCAACCAAGACCTCTCCGGTCTTGATATGGCAGAAGAAATCAAGGAAGTGCCAACAGAGCTGGATGTCATCGTGCAAGAAATCAATCACTTGCACCAACAAGAAGGCATCGCAGCCGTGGCCCAACCATGGTTGCCACCGCTCAAAGAGCGGATCACGCTGGATGAGTGTGATTTCAAAGAAATGTGGGCGGAGAAAAAATCAGGTCTACAATTTAAATTAGGTATCGTAGATATGCCATATTTGCAAAAGCAAGAAGTTCTTTCACTTGATTTAACTCAAACACATGTTGCATTGTATGGTGGATCTGGTATGGGTAAAACAACTTTCCTACAAAGTATGACTCTGGATCTTGTTCGAAATTATTCTCCGGAAGATCTGGAAATATATTTGCTGGACTTTGGTACAAATGGTTTATCACCGTATAAAGATTTTCCTCATGTGGCAGATATTTTTACTTTAGATCAAACTGAAAAAATAAATAAATTTGTTACTAGATTAAAAGATATTCATACTGAACGGAAACGTCTGCTATCACGTTCAGGAGTTGCAACAATTGAATTGTATGAACAACTTACTAAAAACAGAATCCCTCATGTACTTATTATTCTAGATAACTTTGAAGCAATGAAGGATGAACCATTTGAAGATGCAGTGTATAAATTACTCATTCTACTTGCACGTGAAGGAATTGCTTTAGGAATTCATGTCGTTCTTACGTCGGGTCGCCAATTAAATATTCGAGTTGCGCTTCATTCCAATATCAAAACGCAGTTTACTTTGAAACAAAATGATTCGAGTGATGTAGTTTCTGTTGTTGGAACGACGAAGTATCGGGATATGGAAGATATCAAAGGTCGTGCTCTCTTTGCAAGAGAAGAAGTCGACCCTATTCAACTTTTCTTACCTTTTGAAAATGAAAATATGTTGAATATGATTCGACTGATTCGTAAAGAAGCAGAAAAAATGTCTCAATATTGGACAGGGTACACACCAGAATCAATTCCAATGGTACCAGCGATATTGACGGATGTTGACTTAAAATCTAGAAAAGGTTATAGAGAAGCTATTGAACATGGTGATGTTGTATTAGGTCTAGATAAAGAATCGGTTACTATTAGATTGTGGAAGCGTAAAGATACAAATCTATTAGTGTTATCTAATAAACAAGATCATATGTCGAATATTATTCAGTATGTAATGAGGCAAATTGGTGAAAATGAGAAGAAGATTGTCTTTGCTCCGGAATTTCATACAATGAAAAACGTAGCTGACTATGAAATCATCTCAGAAAAATCAGCTGTTGAAGAAATGCTAGAGGCAATGGCATATCGCATTACTGAAAAGATGAAAGAACAAGATGATAACAGTGAGGTAATTATAGCATTTTATGATTACGCAACATTTGTTTCAAGTTTAAGTATGACAGCTGTTGAGAATCTGAAGTTTATTATTGAAAAGGGACATTTGGTTGGTTATACCTGCCTTGTTACAACAGATCCATCGATTACAGGTAAAATTGATATTGCAAGTAAATTGGTGAAACAAACTGATTTATTGTTACTTGATATGCGTGTAGTGGATCAAAATGTTATTTTGCCTCTTAATCGGAATAGTAGAGAGCCCATGCTTGAATTCCAGGAGCAATGGATTATTGAGAATAAGACCGCTTATAAAATTCAAGTTAGTTATATAGGAGAAATAGATGAGTAGAAGTAAAGCAGACATCCAAGCAGCAATCAATACCCAACAAGAAAAAGTAACTGCACAAAGAGCTAAAATTGAGAAATTATCTAGTGCCTTAAAATCACTTCAATCTGCAGAAATTAAAGCGGAATGGAAGGCAAAAAGTCACAGCAATATAAAAAGCACGTATCATTTAGCGGGCATTCCGTATAAAGATATGTCCGATCATGAAGGTGAAAGTGATACGAGCATCATTACTATCTTTAATAAAGCATTAAAAGCTAAACAGGATGAAATGATTGAGATTGTCTCATCTGCATTAAATACGGCCAACCAATTAGGGATGGATTATGAATGTGGGTTAGCAGCATTAAAATCAGAATTGGCTAATGCAAAGGATTAGGAGGTAGAATATGGTATATCCAAAAGTAGAAAGTATCTCAAGCTTAGCAAGCTATGCAAAAAATATTTATTTGTTCTCAGATAGTTATTTAGCAGCAGCAAATACATCTTACAGAACATACTCGGTTGCATTGAGTGGTCAACACGGTGATGCGGTACAAGCATTTGTAGAGAAACTCAATACTTTGCAGGCTCAAGTATTTGACCAATATCCAACAGCACTAGCAACTTATGCTCAGACTGTAGCGACCTATGAAGAGGCGCTGACAGGACATGGATTTAATGAGAGAATGTGGTCAGATAAACCTGAGTCAGATAATCTTAATACGCTGTATACTGGTGATCAGGCAACAGAAATTAGTAATAAAGTCACTGAGATGAATAACTTACTTAAAACAGCAGCTGAAGCAGCAGAAGTTGAAGCACCTGATTTGTCAAGTATTGAAACGACAGCTACTGATGGTTTTAAGACGGCAGGAACTGACCGAGTAAAACTTGCTTCAGAAATTGACAGTGAATGGAAAACTTTCACTGAAACGTTGACGAATAATGCAGAGACAATCAAAGCATTTCAACCAGCGATAAATAATGCAATGTATCTGTCACAATTAAGTCTAACTGATATTGCAAATAGGATAACAAGTGGACAACTATCTGCAGAACATATGTATTACTTAGATGGAGTACAAAATGATCAAGATATAAAAGTTGTGAAATTACTTTTAAGTGAAGCAGATTATTCTAAAGATGAGTTCTTTGATAAACTTGGTTCTATTGAATATGCTGATAAGTTAAGTGATGGGGGATCCGATGTTGTATTCAGTAGAATTTATGAAGAAATGAATTATTTGGATGCTGGTGGTCACTCAGATGGACTTGGATATTTCTTTCAATCTATGACAGTAAATCTTACCCAAGAACAAGCCTCAGCATATTCAAAGAAACTTTCGGAGTCTGCTACACGATTTGCTACAACATTAAAAGCTCAAGCGTTAGGAGTTCATCCAGAATTTGGTACGACTGCTGAAGAACACGAAAATTATCTTATTCAGTTAGGAAAAAATAAACCTCTCTATAGATCAATAGAAGCTGAATTAAAAAAAGCCGCTTTGCTATCGGATGTGCTTGAATACATTTATGCTAATGAATTAGGCTATAGTTATAAATTAAAAGATGTTAATACGGATCCACGTCATGTTGGAGAAGATCAAATAATTAAATTTGGAGCTTCAGTAATTAATGGAAAATCTTTATCATTTAATATTGATCAAGAAACTGCGGAATTTGAAGTTAGAGAAGGTAGAATTTTAGAATTACCTTTTTCAGCAGTATATTATTATGAACCATGGAAAGAGAAACCTAAAGCTATTGATCATATAAAAAAAATAGTAGTCAAAGAAAATGAAACAAGCAATGAGGCTGGATCTCAAGAAGCGTCTAATAGAATAAAGGAGCTTCGTAAAGAAAAAGAAGAAGCAAATAGAGATTTTTTGGGAAATTTAGCGGTATCTTCTACAGGTCAAATACCTATTGTTGGTCCTATTGTAAAAAAAGCTAAACAGGCTATATATGATGATAAACCAGGGGAGGAACTACTTGGTCTTATGGATGATATTCCTGTATTAGGAACTGTCAAAGGGGTATTTGACAACGTTGTAGATCATTCGAAAAAATTATCTTCAATTCAATCTGAAATAAGTAAGGAACAAAGTAAATATTTTAGCGAACTATTTGACGTATCTAGTGTGAGTATTGAGTCCTCAAAGAAAGATGATAAGAATATGTTATTCTTTAATAGGGCTTTTGATTTGGAATCCACATTGATGCAGTATGATCTTCAAGAAAATGGATTAAATTCATACATATATAGGTACGAGCGGATTGAAGGTGAACCACAACCTGGTTCATCAACTCCGGTATTGAAGACACCAGAGGAGGCAACGAAGGCTGTTAATGATTTCCAATCTAATTATAAAAATGATTCGGATGCTGCTAAACTGCTAAAAGGTAACAGTCAAATGGTTGTCGGTGACTATTCAACTCCTGGAAAAGTAGTAAGTGCAGAAGATGTGTCTGAGGAAATGGAAAATTATTTCCGTAGCAATCCTTTTAGAGAGTATTCATTCGATTCATACTCAAGTTGGAGAAATACAAACGATGATTATTTTTACAAATCTAGTAATCAGTAAGTAGGTGAATGTATTGAAAAAATTTTTAAGTTTGAAACTGGTTTGTCTAGCAATTATTGTAGTCGGTTTAGTATTCTATTTTAAACCTTCAGAGACTAAGAAAAAACCTATCGAAAAGAGACCGAGCTCAACAAAAGTCATTCATGAAGGGAATCTCAAGGATGTTCAGCTATTTGGTGAGAAAAATCAATTTGTTTTGAGTAAGGATCTGACCTTGGTTGATGGGAAGTATCTGGTTGGTTTTGACTATGTAAAAACCGATGACAGAATAAAATGGGAGTATGTCGGATTCCGATATTACGAGATTGACAATCATTTTAAAGAAACAACCGTAAATGCTTTAGATGAGATTCGTAAGACAGCACCAAAAGCCTTTATTTATGATTATCAAATAAATGTTAATAGTGGAGTAAGTGTTGTAGATCTAATCTATTTTGATTCTCGTAGTGCAATGGAACGTAGTATTGGAAATGGGAAAAATGTTTATTACAAGTTAGATGAACAGAAATACTACAGTGAATATGCTATCCCAGAGGGCAGTACAGTTAAGGAAAATATTATATACTGTACAAATTTAAAAGAGTTGATTAATAAGAATACCGGTTTCGAACTTCAAGCAGGATTTAAATTTCAGAAACAGGCTAAGAATGTAAATACAAATATCAATTTATTTGTACATTATCCGGAGTTCAAAGAGAAAATGTTGAGTGGTAAGTACTGGATTGAACCTAGATTACAGTTGTTAAGTAGTAAGGAATGGTTTGATACTCTTCTTCATTGGTTTGCACCTAAAGGACAGGACACCTTACCTGGTGTAAAAATTGAAGCTCGGTACTCAATAGATGGTCAAGAACATGAAATTCGTTCTTATGATGAGTTTAAACAATACTACAATGGAAAAGGTGGTGAATTGAGTGAGTAAATCCAGAAAAGAAATACATACTGAGAAATTAGAGGGAGTTCAGAATTCGTTGAAAAACCTAAATCAAGAAATTTCAAATCTTTCAGATGCGGGTTTAGATGAAAATTCGAAAACTGCGATTGACTCAGGAAATACTGCGATTAAAACGACAACTTCATTGACAAAAACTATGTTAGATAGTTTTGATAAATTTTTAGCAGATGCAGCTACTGCATTTAAAGATACGGATGCAAAGTTGGCGGAGGCTATTGGATACCCGACGCCAGATACAAATAAGGATATCAAAAATAGTGATGCTTATAAGAAACTAATGGAACGTGATAAAAGTAAGGACAAATTACAAGAGGGAAGTTTCCGAAAATTAGATGAACAAAGTAGAAAATAAGCGGAAAGATATGACGAAGATATTGCTAAGCGTATATTAATGGACTATTAATAATATAGTTACAAGTTTTAGCTCTCTCAACCGTAGTCAGTTGATGAAAAGTTACAACTAAGAAAGAATCAACTGATTCTCTCTCAGATTGAAGAAAAAGGCCATTTTGGACAATTTTCTTCAATCTTTTTTTATATTCTAAGTAATAAAAAAATTTACCCCTTACCAGTAAGATTTTTCCTTATAGGATGGCGTATTTTAAGGGAAAATATAATAAAGAAGGAGAGGACTGTGATTTATTTCTATGTCCCTGCTCAACTCTCTCCACCTAGTAACTAACTTGCTCTTCAAACTAAATTTCGGTAAGATAGTAAGGAATGATTTTTGAATCTCACTCAATCATAAAAGAAGGGAAATGATCCATGAAAAAGATGATGGTATTACTGGCGAGTGTGCTTGTATTAACAGCTTGTGCTCAGACGAAAAAAGAGGCCAAGGAGGCAACCGCAAGTAAAACGGAGCAAACCACAAAAGCCTCCTCGTCAGCTAAAGAGGAAAAGGACTTGAAATTTGTAGTCGCGCCTCAATTCGAAGGAAAGACATCGGATTTGATGGAACTGGGGAAGAAGTTAGTTAAAGAACATCCGGAGGTTGGCGATCAGGGGGATATCACTGTGTATTATACAGGGAACACCTATACTGTAGAGCAACAGGAATATGCAGTATTTATGTTGGTCAACAAAACGACAACGAATATTGACCATGATGCAACCTTTAAAATTAGCTGGAGTTATGATGGGAAATCTGTTTACCAAGATCAAGTAGTCCAGTATAGTCTATCGAACAACCCTAAGTTACCGACCCAATCAGCGACTCTCTTATTGCTTCCTTTGACGAGCGAACAAAGCTCGATCGTAGAGAAGATATCGGATGAAACGAAGATGAGTCTGAGTATCACAGACATTATGATGAAGTAGGTTTGGGGATGCCTGATATCAGAATACTTCTAGTCATTGCTGTGGCTGTTATTGGATTTCCTTTGTTTGTCGTACTCTTTTTTGGACATTTCTATAGAAGAGAAGTTAGGATTAAGACCCTCTCGTCAAAGAGCGTTGAGGGAGTGGTAGTTGGCTATAAGAGGGCACAAATTGTAGAATACATAGTGGATGGTCAGACCTATCATAATAGCCTGAAATATTATTGGGTGATGCGGGCAACCCTTCCTTGGAAAACGAATCAAGCGGCTAGCGACATTGATTTGATGGCGCAAAGGATAACTATTTACACCAATTCTACAGTCTCAAAGGGGAATCTTTTTCAGGATGCTTTTCCACTGGGATCGACCATGACGGTCTGGTATAATCCAGCCTGTCCAAAAGAATCATACGTTGAACGCTATAGTGGACTAGACAAATCTTATAAGCGGGAAATGTGGATTGGAATCTGGATGTTGATTTTATTGCCTATTTTAGCAGTTGTGGCTATTATCATGGGGATGAAGTATAAATGATGGATCAGCCCTAATTGAATAAAAGATGAAAAGAAATCACCGTCCTATCGGTGATTTTTTCGTCTTCACTTCTCTCTCGAATTAATCCTTAAATTGTGATAAAATAAGGGTTACGAATGTTTTTAAATGGTCTGTTTTTACTTAGGAAGTAGGCCACTCAAAAGCGAGCAAAAGAATCAAGATCAAGGGAGAAACAATGTCCAACACCTTTGAAATTTTAATGGATCAGCTGGATATGCCGCTGGAGATGCGATCTTCCAGTGCCTTTTTGCATGCAGAGATTCAAGAAGTCGTGGTGCACAAGGTCAGTCGGGTCTGGGAGTTCCGCTTTGCTTTTGCGGAAGTCTTGCCGATTGCTTTGTTTAAGGAATTGCGCCAGCGCTTGAAGGATGAATTTTCAAAGACAGGAAACCAGGCGACCTTTACCATCCAAGTGGCTAATCAGGACTTTTCTGCGGATTTATTGCAAGCCTACTACCGTGAGGTCTTTGAGGAAGGTCCTTGCGCTAGTCAAGGATTTAAGGGGCTCTACCAAGACTTGCAGGTGCGCGCAGAAGGGCAGGAATTGATCATCTCAGGGCCTTCTTCGGTTGATACGGAGCATTTCCGCAAGAACCATTTGCCTAACCTTGCCAAGCAGTTGGAAGCCTTTGGTTTTCCGCATTTCACCTGTCGGGTGGAGTCTGATGAGGAGTTGACAGAGCAAGAAGTGGCGCGCTTTGAGGAGGAAAATGAAAAGATCTTCCAAGCGGCCAATGAAGAGACCTTGCGGGCTATGGAATCCTTGGCCCAGATGGCTCCGCCACCTGCGATTGAAGAAAAGCCGGCCTTTGATTTCAAAGCTAAGAAGGCTGCGGCTAAACCTAAGCTAGACAAGGCCGAGATCACTCCGATGATCGAGATCACAACGGAAGAGAACCGGATTGTCTTTGAGGGTGTGGTATTTGACGTGGAGCACAAGGTAACACGGACCGGTCGGGTCTTGATCAGCTTTAAGATGACCGACTATACTTCTAGTTTTTCCCTTCAGAAATGGGTCAAAAATGAGGAAGAAGCCCAGAAGTTTGACATGATCAAGAAGAACAGCTGGCTACGGGTGCGGGGAAATATCGAAATGAACAATTTCACGCGCGATTTGACCATGAATGTCCAAGACATCCAGGAAGTCGTCCATTATGCCCGCAAGGACCTGATGCCAGAGGGCGAGCGCCGGGTAGAATTTCACGCGCATACCAATATGTCGACTATGGATGCCCTGCCGGAAGTCGAAGAGCTGATCGCCAAGGCAGCTGAGTGGGGGCATAAGGCGGTGGCTATCACTGACCATGGCAATGTGCAGAGTTTCCCGCATGGCTTTAAAGCAGCCAAGAAGGCTGGGATCCAGCTGATCTATGGGATGGAAGCCAATATCGTAGAAGATAAGGTGCCCATCACCTATAACGAGGTGGATCTGGACCTCAATGAAGCGACTTATGTGGTCTTTGACGTGGAAACGACAGGACTGTCAGCCATCTACAATGACTTGATTCAGGTCGCTGCTTCTAAGATGTACAAGGGCAATGTCATTGAGGAATTTGACGAATTTATCGATCCGGGCCATCCTCTGTCCGCCTTTACGACCCAATTGACAGGGATCACCAACAAGCACGTCCGGGGGGCTAAGCCCTTGGTGCAGGTCTTGAAGGAATTTCAGGCCTTCTGTGAGGGAACGGTTCTCGTTGCCCATAATGCCACCTTTGACGTGGGCTTCATGAATGCTAACTATGAGCGTTATGGCTTACCAAAGATTACCCAGCCAGTCATCGATACGCTGGAATTTGCCCGCAACCTCTACCCAGATTTTAAACGGCATGGCTTGGGACCATTGACCAAGCGCTTTGGAGTAGGCTTGGAGCACCACCACATGGCCAACTACGATGCGGAAGCAACGGGACGCCTGCTCTTTATCTTCATCAAAGATGTCGCTGAAAAGCATGGGGTGACCAATCTCAAGGATCTGAATATCGATTTGATCGATGAGAATTCTTATAAGAAGGCCCGGGTCAAGCATGCGACTCTCTATGTCAAGAATCAGACCGGCCTTAAGAACATGTTTAAACTGGTCTCTCTTTCTGGGACCAAGTATTTCGAAGGAGTTCCACGGATTCCAAAGACCGTGCTGGACGCCCACCGCGAGGGCTTGATCCTCGGATCGGCCTGCTCAGAAGGGGAGGTCTTTGATGCGGTCATGTCGCAAGGAGTGGATGCGGCGGTCGAAGTGGCCAAGTACTACGACTTTATCGAGGTTATGCCACCGGCTATCTATGCGCCCCTCATTGCCAAGGAACAGGTCAAGGACATGGAGGAGCTCCAGACCATTATCAAGAGCTTGATTGAGGTGGGAGATCGCCTTGGCAAGCCCGTTCTTGCCACAGGGAATGTCCACTATCTGGAACCGGAAGATGAGATCTATCGGGAGATCATTGTCCGCAGTCTCGGTCAAGGGGCCATGATCAACCGGACCATCGGGCATGGAGAAGATGCCCAGCCAGCGCCACTTCCTAAAGCGCATTTCAGAACCACCAATGAAATGTTGGATGAATTTGCCTTTTTGGGAGAAGAATTGGCGCGTCAGATTGTTATTGAAAATACCAATGCACTAGCAGAGACCTTTGAGCCTGTCGAAGTGGTTAAGGGCGACCTCTATACACCCTTTATCGACAAGGCCGAAGAGACAGTTGCCGAGTTAACCTATCAGAAGGCCTTTGAGATCTATGGTAATCCGCTCCCTGATATTGTCGATCTGCGGATTGAAAAGGAATTGACCTCTATCTTGGGGAATGGCTTTGCCGTGATTTATCTGGCATCGCAAATGCTGGTGCACCGTTCCAATGAGCGGGGCTACCTGGTTGGATCGCGTGGATCCGTTGGATCCAGCTTTGTCGCGACCATGATCGGGATCACCGAGGTTAATCCGCTCTCGCCTCACTATGTCTGCAGCCAGTGCCAATACAGTGAGTTCATCACAGACGGTTCTTATGGATCTGGTTTTGATATGCCAGACAAGGATTGTCCAAACTGTGGCCACAAGCTCAGCAAAAATGGGCAGGACATTCCCTTTGAAACCTTCCTTGGTTTCGATGGGGACAAGGTACCCGATATCGATTTGAACTTCTCTGGGGAAGACCAGCCGAGCGCCCACTTGGATGTTCGTGATATCTTTGGGGAAGAATACGCCTTCCGGGCAGGAACAGTAGGTACGGTTGCGGCCAAGACAGCCTATGGGTTTGTCAAGGGCTATGAGCGTGATTTTGGCAAGTACTATCGAGATGCCGAGGTCGAACGTCTGGCCCAAGGTGCCGCTGGGGTGAAGCGGACGACCGGTCAGCACCCGGGGGGGATCGTTGTTATTCCAAACTATATGGATGTCTATGACTTTACTCCGGTCCAGTATCCGGCAGATGATGTGACAGCTGAATGGCAGACCACCCACTTTAACTTCCACGATATCGATGAGAACGTCCTCAAGCTTGATGTCCTGGGACACGATGATCCAACCATGATTCGGAAACTTCAAGACTTGTCAGGCATCGATCCAAATGATATCCCTATGGATGATCCAGGTGTCATGGCACTCTTTTCTGGGACCGATATCCTAGGAGTGACACCGGAGCAAATCGGGACTTCAACCGGTATGCTGGGGATCCCAGAGTTTGGGACCAACTTCGTTCGGGGCATGGTCGATGAGACCCATCCGACGACCTTTGCGGAGCTTTTGCAGCTCTCTGGTCTGTCTCATGGTACCGACGTGTGGTTGGGAAATGCCCAAGACTTGATCAAGGCGGGCATTGCTGACCTATCAACCGTTATCGGTTGTCGGGATGACATCATGGTCTACCTCATGCACGCAGGGCTCGAGCCTAAGACGGCCTTTACCATCATGGAGCGCGTGCGGAAAGGCATGTGGCTCAAGATCTCAGAAGAAGAGCGCAATGGCTACATCCAAGCCATGAAGGAAAACAATGTTCCTGAGTGGTACATCGAGTCCTGTGGGAAGATCAAGTACATGTTCCCCAAAGCCCATGCGGCGGCCTATGTTATGATGGCCCTTCGTGTGGCCTACTTTAAGGTGCATCAACCTCTCTATTATTACTGTGCCTACTTCTCGATTCGGGCCAAAGCCTTTGACATCAAAACCATGGGGGCTGGCCTTGAGGCCGTGAAAGCTCGGATGAAGGAGATTGCTGAGAAACGCAAGAACAATGAAGCTTCCAATGTGGAGATCGACCTCTACACCACCCTTGAGATTGTCAATGAGATGTGGGAGCGCGGCTTCAAGTTTGGCAAGCTGGACCTCTATCGCAGTCAGGCGACAGAATTCTTGATTGATGGGGACACCCTCATTCCGCCATTTGTCGCGATGGATGGTCTAGGAGAGAACGTTGCCAAGCAAATCGTGCGGGCGCGTGAAGAAGGAGAATTCCTTTCTAAAACAGAACTCCGTAAGCGCGGCGGTGTCTCTTCAACCCTGGTTGAAAAGATGGATGAGATGGGCATTCTTGGTAATATGCCAGAAGACAACCAGCTCAGTCTCTTTGATGATTTGTTTTGATGGATAAATGATTTTTATTCAAAAGAATTAGCCACTCTTAACTACAGATTCATATGAATTTGTAGTTTTTTAAAAATACAATAAAGGCGGATGAAATGGGTATTCAATTTACTTCAAAAAAGGTTGGAGAGCTATTGAAAGAAGGAAATTTGCGGATTCCTTCTTATCAAAGACCTTATAAGTGGAACAGAAAGCATATTCGTAATCTTTTTTATGATTTACGAGATGCTATGGAAAAAAAGGAATATCAAGTTGGCTCTGTTATCTTTCATGATAATGGTGGATACTTAGATATTGTAGATGGGCAACAACGACTAATTTCTATTTCCTTGTTTCTTCATTCATTAGAAAAGTTAAAGGATTATGAAGGCGCTAATCAACTTTTAGGTGCTGAATTTGGAGAGATATCCTGCTATCATGCAAGCGAAAATTATAACGAGTGGGAAAATTTAACTCAATTGGTTGGTACAAGCCAGGCAAAAGATATTTGCGAATTTTTATTGGAAAATTGTTCTATTTCTTGTATCATCATGCCAGAGGAACGTTTGGCAGAAGCCTTTCAATTATTTGATTCTCAGAATAATCGTGGAAAATCTTTAGAACCTCATGATTTACTCAAAGCCTATCATCTGCGTCAACAAGACTCAGAAGATGAAAAAATTGTTGAGAAATGGGAGCAGTTTGTGGAAGATGACGATTTAAGTCTGAAAGATCTATTTGATAAGCATCTTTTCCGTATGAGACGTTGGTCTAGGGGAGAAACAGGACTAACTAACAAGCGTTATGGTTCTTATCTGCGTTTTACAGAAGATTTTATTGACGATTTTAAAGGTGTTGATTTAAATCAGAATTTTCCATACCTAGAATTATATCGTCATATTGAAAACTTCCCTATGTCAATTACTATGCCAATCATAGATGGAAGCAAATTTTTTGAATATATTGAATCTGTTCATCAAATGATTAAAGATCATATAGATGTTTTAAATAAACAGTTAGGAATTTTTAATGATCCTAAGAGTGAAGAAAATGGTTCAGATTACCCTGAAGGTATGTTAAAAATTTACAATAGTTCAAAGGGGCGCTATCGCAAGTGCCACAATCTGTTTCTAAACATTTGTTCTCTCTTTGCGGAGAGATTTGGAAAAGATAAGCTATCAAAGGAAATAGTAGAAACCTTGTTTATTTGGGCTTACTACCCCCGTGTGAAGTCTCGAGCCATATATGACGCTACTGTAGGAAACTACGCTGCAGGCGGGAAGTTCAGACAAAGAGAAGTTCAAAAACTATTTCAAGTTTTAGCCCATGCTGTGACTCCGAATGATTTCATGGTTAAGATAGATAGAGAATTATTTGAAAATTATACGATGGAACAAATTATAGAAGAGGAAAAAGATAAATGGTAGAAACACATATAAGCTTATCCGTTAACCGTTTGTTAAATGAAGATACCTATGCTATTCCTCTTTATCAGAGAAATTTTGCTTGGACTTATGATGAAATTGAACAATTATTGAACGATGTGGCAGATGCTTTTCAAGAAAAGAGAGACAATTATTATATTGGAACATTAGTTGTTAATGAAGAGAATGATCTTTTCAAAATAATAGATGGGCAACAACGGACAACAGCACTTAATTTGATTGCCTTAGCTTTGAAGCATGAGTTTGGTTTTGATAGATTGAAAGCTGTCAATCTTACCTTCCCAGCTCGGAGAAAATCAAATGAGAATATTCAAAAACTATTTATCAATGAAAAAATTTCTGAGGACGATGAAAATGAATTAACTAGAGGTTACAGACATGCTAAAGATGCCTTGAAAAAAGTGCTAGGAGAGCGCCAACTTGAACCTCAGCCCTTCGTTGATTATCTTTTTAATAAAGTCATCATTTTTCGTAGTATTCTTCCTAAAGATTTAGATTTGAATCTTTATTTCGAACGTTTCAATTCTCGAGGAGAACAACTAGAGGCTCATGAGATTCTTAAGGCGCAAATGATGGCTAAGTTCGGTATAGATCAAGAAATGGCTCAAAAGTTTGCAAGAATCTGGGATGCTTGCGCAGAGTTTGATAAGCCAGTAGCAAGTCAATTTAAGATGAGGCGGAAGAGGGCAGATAATTTTCAGGAGCGTGAACGTATTTTCGGATGGCACTTTTCAAATTACTCCTTTCATAATATTTATGATGACATTGATTTTTATCAAAATGAAAGAAGAAAGTTATCAGATATATTAGGAATAAAGGTCAATGAAAAAATTACAGAATCAGAAAAAGATTTTGGTGACTATACCCAAGTTATTGATTTTCCGACGTTTTTACTCCATGTATTGGCAATTTGGGAAGGTAAGGATACCAGTGAGGTTCAGTTAGATGATAAGAAACTCTTAACTCTATTTGATATAAAAAATAAAAATGAGACTTGGGTTATTGAGTTCAGTGAATTCCTTCTTAGAATGAAACATATTTTTGATAATTTCATTGTTAGAAATTCAAATATGGATTCTTCAAGCAGAAATAAGGATGAATGGTTTTTGCAGAAGGGTACTTACTATGAATACCAGCCAAATGGAAAAGCAAAAGAGCATTACATAGTTGAAGAACGCTTTACTAAGAATACATTTTCAGATTCAGAAATGAACAAAAACATCATTCTTCTTCAATCTATGTTTGCTGTGACTTTCACTGCCAATCGTGATAGTCGTTGGTTATATGAAAGTTTGCGATTCCTCTTCAACCATATTGAAGAGTTAGATCAACCGGAATTTGGTTCTTATTTTAAGGATTTTCTTGAAATAATGGCTGTAAGATATGCTGAGGGAAGATTGTTCACCGAGGAAGATATGCTCAAAAAATATGGTGATATTCCTGTTTATGCATTCAATTTTGTTGATTACATCTTATGGAAAAACCGTGAAGAATTAGGAAGGAAGTATAAAGGTGTTAAATTTGATCATTTCAAATTTGCTTATCGTCGTTCCATAGAGCATTGGTTCCCACAACATCCAAATAGTGATGAAAAAATTGAGAAAATGGATGATCAATTCTTACACTCTTTTGGGAACCTTTGTATCATTACAGATAGTCAAAATTCAAAATTTGGAAATTTAGTCCCGAGTGCAAAATATAAACAGTGGGAAGGAATTTTTGATCGTCAGAGTCTAAAGTTACAAATAATGGCTAATATAACAGAAAAAACTAAATGGGAATCGTATCAAATAAAAGGACTTGAAAAAGAAATTTTACCTATGGTCAAAAGATTCATAGAAAGTAAGTCATAAGAATTGCCTTGATCATTAATTTCAAAAGGCTATTGTATATCTAATAGATTTACAATAGCCTTCTTTTTTGTTACAATAATCAATAGAAAGAAGGTGAGAATATGTCAAAGACGAGCATGAGTATCCGTTTGGATAGTGAGGTTAAGGAGCAGGCCCAACTAGTGTTTAATCATTTAGGGATGGATATGACCACAGCTATCAACATTTTCCTCCGTCAGGCTATTCAATATCAGGGCTTACCTTTTGATGTTCGATTAGACGATCATGGGAAGTTGCTCCAAGTCGTAACGGATGTAGAGCAAAATCGGAATATGAGTCAACCCTTTGAATCAGTCTCAGACTTGATGGAGGACCTGCGTGCTTAAGATTCGTTATCATAAACAGTTTAAAAAAGATTTTAAGTTGGCAATGAAGCGTGGTTTGAAGGCAGACTTGTTAGAAGAAGTTTTGAATTTTCTGGTTCAAGAAAAAGAACTTCCTGTCAGATATCGTGACCATCAATTGACTGATTCCAAGCATTTCCAAGGTGTTCGGGAGTGTCATATCCAGCCGGATTGGCTTTTGGTTTACAAAGTAGATAAGGACGAATTGATTTTAAACTTGCTGAGGACAGGAAGTCACAGTGATTTATTTTGATGGATTCAACGATCCTCGCTCAGTTTGAGGTTGGCTAATGATAGAAAAGAAAAAAAGAGCAATACCCTGGAAGTCGGGGAAAGTCATTTCCATTCGCCTACGGAATGGCGTCTATGTCTTAGCACAAATGGTGAGAGAGCCCTATCTGGTATTTTTTAACCATTTCAAGGAGGAAAATAGCTGGAAGGGAGTGACCTTGAAAGAGGAGAATATTCTCTTTTGTAAAGCAGTCACTCGTCAGTTTCTACGCTCTAGTCCTGTAACGATTGTCAAAGATCTTGACCCTCTCATAGATTATCGGTTACCCAAAGAATGGATTTATAGCCATATGGGAGGGCATCCGATTACGGTTTCGGTGAAGGGACGGGAGCGCCAAGTAACTGGTTTTGGCCAACGGCTTTCCTTGGTTCAGGCGGACAAGGAAAGTGGCCAAGCAGAGGATAATCCTCTAATGGGACTCTTCCAAGCCTATATCCTACCAGATATCCAAGAGCAAGATTGGGAGCGGGTCGGTCAGGCTGAGCTCATGTCTCTCGAAGTTTTTCCAACGCTCAATGAACGTCTTTATCTCTGCTCTCTCTATGGGAAAAATGTGAATCCAGAGCTAGATATCTCTTTGGGAAAGCCCTTGCCCGATGCTTATGAAACCTATCTCGATATTCTTAGCAACAGCCCAGAAGCACGACGTCTCTATCTGGGTGAGGAGGATGACTAAGAAAGGAATAGAACATGAAGGTTGACATTTTTGCGGAAGACAAACCAGCTGAAAAAGTCTTTGTCTACAAGCTAGAAGTGGCAGACCATGTGTTGCTCCTTTCCACCGCCATGCTCTCGGGAGCAATTGCTCTAGCCAGCTTATGTTCAGCCTTGAAAGATTAGATGATAGCCTCTATTTTCTTTTTGAAAATAGAGGTTTTTAAGTCCGTTCAGACCGGATAAGTGTTTTCTTTGGATCTGGATTGTGTTACAATTTTTAGTGACAAGTGTTTGTAAACAGGAAACAGAAAAACAATGGATGTTCTTCCAAAAAAATGAAACAGAGGAGAAGCGCGTGGCAAGATATTTAGTAGGTCCTTACAACAATAGTTGGAACTTTATGGATGCACTTGAAAAAGCGCAGGATGGGGATACCATCGAGTTTGAAAATGGGTATGTCTTTCAATGGCCGACAAATAAAGTGATCGAGATCGACAAGAACCTTCATTTTGTGGGGCATGTGGTCCCAAATCCAAATGGCAATGGGCGCATGTTTAACAACACGATTGAGGCTTCCTTCCGATTTGTAGAGGGAGCTCAGGTGACATTTGAAGATCTGTGGTTTAAAGTTGGTGGGAATTACACTACCTTGCTCTTATGGAATAGCTCAGATATCATCTGTAAACAGGTCTATTTTGAAGCAACCACTCCAACAAATAATGAATTTTTTATCTATATGGATACGCATTCGAAGTTGACACTGGAAGGAGTCGGGATGAAGGTTCCGGAAAAACACCAAAGTGCCATCGGTATGTCCGCTTCGGAATTGTCTATTCGCAATTCAACGATTTTTTCTAAGATTGATCTGTCAGAAGGATCTAAATTGACCTTAGAAAATGTCCATATTGAAATATTTGGGAATAATACGATCCATGCCAAGGACTCAGAAGTGATCGCAAAAAATTCAACGATTACAGGCGGGGATCTGGAAAAGGACTTTCCACCAGTTTGGTTGAGGAATGTCATCTGGGAGTCTGAAAACTGTAAAATTGAGTTGCCTACTGGTACTGGGGTCTGTCTTGATAATAATGTTCAATTCAATTCGGATTCGGATCATATGACCTCCATCAATTCATACAATAGTATGATCCGAGCTCATCAAGCTACATTTTCAGAATTTTTATGCGTCTATGAAGAATCCTTTGCTTCCCTGACTGGAGAAACAACCTTCTTGAATGAGAATGCTCAAACCATTTCATTTGGAGTTTTTGATGATGGTGTGCTGATGGCTGAGCATATGATTTGTCATAAGATTGCGGATCCCAATATACGGCTTCAAGGTGGAGCTTTTGCGAAGGTGGGCACCGTGACCTATAGGCAGGGCGATGCGCGTGATCTGACCAAGGAAATCGAGGATGACTGTGACTATCTTGTTGGCAGAGAAGTGGCGAAGGGCAATGCGCAAGTCGTTCCTACGGGACAGACGACGGATGCAACGGTGGCTCCAACCACCGCAAGAGACTCTGAACCAGAGAAGAAACAAGATGCTCTTCAAGAACTCAATAGCCTGATTGGTCTTGAAAAAGTCAAACATGAGATCAAGAAAATGATCAACATGGTGGAATTTAACAAGAAACGAATCGCCAGTGGCAAGGCTCCTGAAAAGCAAACCTTGCATGCTGCCTTTATGGGAAATCCTGGTACAGGGAAAACCACTGTGGCCCGTCTGTTGGGACAAGTGCTCTTTGATGCAGGTGTCCTCTCAGGAGAAGAATTCCGTTTCGTGGAAGCAACGGAGTCCGATCTGATCTCTTCAAATATTGGAGGAACAGCTGAACAGACCCAAGCCCTGCTTGAAAAAGCGCGAGGAGGCATCCTCTTTATTGATGAAGCCTATAGCTTGGATAAAAAGGACAGCGGTGCGGACTTTGGGATCGAGGCGATCAATACCATCCTCAAATTTATGGAGGACAATCGTGACGACATCATGATTATCTTTGCCGGCTATACCAAGGAAATGGAGGAGTTCTTAAAGACCAATCCAGGCCTTCGTTCTCGGGTACCAAATAATTTCATCTTTGAAGATTTTACAGGAGATGAGATTGTCCAACTAGGTGAAATGATCCTAAGCAAAGGAGACTACAAACTCGAAGACCGGGATTACTATGCGCGGCATGTTAAGCGGGCTTATGATGGCTCGCTAGATAAGAGCAATGGTCGCTGGATCCGTAACCTGGATGAACAATTGACCAAGACCATGGCAGATCGGGTGGTGGCCCAAGGTTCTGACGATATTGAGACCATCCTCAATAGCGATATCGATGCTGTTCTTAACCAAGGAAAGTATCAAGCCGGAGCCGACAAGGAAGAAGATGGAATGGCTGCCCTCAACCGTTTGGTTGGAATTGCTAAGGTGAAAGAGCAAGTCGAACAATTCGTAGCCATGGCTGAGTTCAATCAAAAACGGGCTGAACAAGGTGGCATCGTCGAAGATACGACCTTGCACTCTCTCTTTCTTGGAAATCCTGGTACAGGGAAAACCACCGTGGCCCGCATTTTGGGCAATATCCTCTTCCAAAAAGGGGTTATCAAGCAGAAGAAATTCATCGAAGTATCGCGGAGTAATCTGGTTGGAGGCTACCAAGGTCAAACAGCCTTGAAGACGCGTGAAGTTTTGGAGAGTGCACTGGGTGGGGTCCTCTTTATCGATGAGGCCTACACGCTCTATACCGGTTTAAATGATGATTTTGGGAAGGAAGCCTTGGATGAAGTCCTCAAATTTATGGAGGACCACCGCCGCGATATCGTTATTATCTTTGCTGGTTACACGAAAGAGATGCACGACTTCTTGCAGGTCAATTCAGGTCTGCAAAGCCGGATCCCGACTACATTTGATTTTGAAGACTACAGCCCAGATGAGATCGTGGAGATCGGTCTGTTAGGTTTGCGTAAGCAAGGTTACCAGGTCAATGAAGCCCTTTATGGAGAGATTGTGAAAGGGAATTATATGCGTGCCAATGACCATAGTAATGGTCGCTGGGTTCGCAATCTCAATGAAAAACTCTTGCGCCAAGTATCAACTCGGGTAACCCGTGAAGGTAGTACAGACTACAATTCCATTTTGGATCAAGATTTGGAAGCTTTGAGAGAGAATAGCAGTTCTGAACAACCCCATACGGTAGATGATCAAGGCTATGTTCTTCCTTAAGTTAGAAGGAACAAGAAAAAGAGAGTGGGACAGAAATCGGTAATTCGTTAGAATTCGATTTCGTTGTCCCACCTCCGCACAGTTGAGTAGGGCTGTAAAAGCTGATGAAATCAGCGTAGT
>OBXL01000147.1_pt1 | contig 36217 bp, 28 predicted proteins | sample 1476591 | NCBI WGS metagenome assembly OBXL01 (sample SAMEA2580155, study PRJEB22360) | human gut metagenome | biome: human gut; feature: human-associated habitat; material: faeces | place: Denmark | collected 2008/2010 | reverse complement strand
TCAGTGTCTACGTCAGAGTCAGTATCAATGTCTGAGTCTGTATCAACGTCTGAATCGGTGTCTACGTCCGAGTCAGTGTCAGCATCCGAGTCAGTTTCTACCTCTGAATCGCTGTCAACATCCGAGTCGGTTTCAGCCTCTGAATCAGTATCTACTTCAGAATCGGTTTCAAGTTCAGAATCAGTATCAACGTCCGAGTCAGTTTCAACGTCTGAATCAGTATCTACGTCCGAATCGATTTCAGCATCCGAGTCAGTTTCAACATCTGAATCAGTGTCGACATCCGAGTCAGTTTCAACATCTGAATCAGTCTCGACTTCTGAATCAGTTTCTGCGTCAGAGTCAGCATCGACTTCCGAATCGTTCTCAACCTCTGAATCAGTTTCAACATCTGAGTCAGTATCGACTTCAGAATCGGTTTCAACATCTGAATCAGTTTCAACGTCAGAGTCAGCATCAACGTCTGAATCAGTCTCGACTTCTGAATCAGCATCTACCTCAGAATCAGTGTCGACATCCGTGTCGGTTTCTGTATCTGAGTCATTGTCAGCGTCAGAATCAGTTTCAACATCAGAATCGATGTCTACATCTGAGTCAGTCTCAACATCCGAGTCAGTCTCAACGTCTGAGTCATTGTCAGCATCAGAGTCATTGTCAACATCAGAATCGGTTTCAACATCTGAATCAGTGTCTACGTCTGAGTTAGTCTCGACTTCCGAGTCATTGTCAGCCTCCGAGTCAGTCTCAACGTCTGAGTCTGTATCAACATCTGAATCAGTATCAGCCTCAGAATCAGCCTCTGTTTCAACATCTGAATCAGTCTCGACTTCAGAATCAGTCTCAACCTCTGAATCGGTGTCTACGTCCGAGTCATTGTCAGCATCCGAGTCTGTATCAACGTCTGAATCGGTGTCAACATCAGAATCAGTGTCAACGTCTGAGTTAGTCTCGACTTCCGAGTCATTGTCAGCCTCAGAATCAGTGTCTACGTCAGAGTCAGTATCAATGTCTGAGTCTGTATCAACGTCTGAATCGGTGTCAACATCTGAATCAGAATCAGCCTCTGTTTCAACATCTGAATCAGTCTCGACTTCAGAATCAGTATCAACATCTGAGTCAGTCTCGACCTCAGAATCAGTATCAGAGTCTGAATCAGTTTCAACATCCGAATCGCTGTCGATATCCGAGTCGGTTTCTACCTCAGAATCAGTCTCAACATCCGAGTCATTGTCAGCCTCAGAATCAGTATCAGCGTCTGAGTCAGTCTCAACATCCGAGTCAGTATCAGCCTCAGAATCAGTGTCTACGTCTGAATCGGTGTCTACGTCCGAATCAGTATCGACTTCAGAATTAGTCTCTACTTCAGAATTAGTTTCTGTATCTGAATCATTGTCAACATCCGAGTCATTATCATCGTCTGATTCATTGTCATCGTCAGAATCATTGTCAACATCTGAATCTGCATCAATCTCAGAATCAGTGTCTACGTCCGAGTCAGTTTCAACGTCAGAATCAGTATCGACTTCTGAATCTGCATCTACCTCAGAATCATTATCTACTTCTGAATCGGTGGCAACATCCGAGTCAGTTTCAGTGAGTCAATCACAATCAGTATCAATATCTGGTAGTGGTTTACAATCAGCTTCTGGTTCAGAATCATTGTCTTCATCAGAATCAGCAAGTGGTTCACAAAAACACAGCCAATCTGTGGCGCTTCCGAATACTGGCGAAACAGGATCTGTGACATCAGCTCTTCTTGGGGTTGTTACAGGGTTAGCTGGAATTGCTGGACTGACCCGACGTAAAAAGAAGGGGAACTGATCTAGTAGGAAATATCATTTTTTCGAGTGAATCTCATAGGAGATTCACTTTTTTACTAGTAGAATGAAGTGTTTTTAATTTCTTGCAAAAAATTCGAAAACAAAAACAACAATAAATAAGTTTTTTATAGCAAATTACTTGAATCTACGTAGTATTCCTGTATAATGAATAATGACTACAATGTAAGGGGAATATCATGCAATTTAAGCGTTCAAAAGGAAACTTTCGTGAGACAGATCGTGTCGTACGCTTCAAATTAATTAAATCAGGAAAAAATTGGCTTCGAGCATCAACTGCTGCTCTAGGACTCTTTCGTGTGGTTCGAGGGCAAGTAGAGGAGATGGTCATTGCCGAAGTTCCAGAAGATGGCGGTCGTCTTCATAAGGAGGGCCAACAGTTATTCAAAGGCTTGGTTGCTGTAGGGACTGTATTTGGAGGAGCTGTTGTGGCTACGACGGCTCAAGCAGAAGAAGTGGCATCTCTCTCCCCAACTGTGTCTGAAACGAAACAAGAGACATTGGCAGAAGCAGATAGCGTTATTCTTTCAAAGACATCCTCGCTAGATTCTGCATCTGCTTCTCTATCAACCTCTACAAGTCTTTCTGAAACGGCTAGCCATTCGCTCTCTATGAGTGAATCGACTTCTATTTCCATCAGTGGGCAAGAATCTACCAGTTTGGCAAGCGTTTCTAGTGAATCCACACAAGTTCTAGTTTCAGAATCAGCGGTAGATGAACTAGCAGCTACAGATGAAGCTTCCCTATTGGAACAAAACGCTTCTGAAGCAGAGCTGCTCCAACAAATCGCAGGGAAATACGCTACTCAGATACCTGTACCTGAGCGTAAGGCAGCTTTGGAAGCAGTTATCAATAAGCTACAATCGGAAGTAACTACTAGCTATCGTTTGGTCCATACAAATGCTGGTGCGCAAGCTTATGCCGAGCAACGCGATCGCTTGGGCAAAGCAGTTGATGAGATGATGACCACCTTAACGGCTGCAGGCTTTGTGGGAAATTCTAATATAAATGGGAAACCAGCTATCTCAGCTCAATTGGCTCCAATTAGTGAAGAGGCTAGAAGTAGTGATGAAGATCTATCCATCTCACCCGAGATGGATGATCGCCATGGCGCCAATGTGGTAGATGCGCCACTACCAACCTCGAATGTTGCCAAAGACCCCAACCTAGATAAAAATGCTTTGTTAACTCCAGAAGAGCTTGCAAAGTATTCAAAAGATCACGATTTGAACCGTTATACTTTTGCAATTTGGGAATTTGTTGACCGAAATGAGGAATCCTTGGGCTACTATGCGACACTATCTGTTGATCGTAGCGAAACGAATCCAGATATTCGTGATCCGAAGAATGTTTATTTCCGAATTGTGAAGGAATCAGATGGATCAGAAGTCTTTTCTCAAACATTCCACCCCAACGAGAGATTGAATAGCCCTATACGACTTCCTAAAGAAGTCTTGATTGCCGATTCTCCAGCAGGCAACAACTTTATCTATTCTTTCGGAGACGCAAGTAAACCTCCTTATGTGACCCTACAATCTTTTCCTAGTATTATGGTTCCAGCCAGAAGTGTTATGCTCCGAGATGTCTATGATGTCATGGAACCTTCACGTCAAGGTCAAATATTAAATGAGTTCTTCCAGGTTAAAGTACCAACCATGTGGTCTCAACAGTCTACCTTGTATCGTTTGGTGGATCCAAAGGGTAAATGGCAAAATGGACTGTATAAACCAACTGGTGAAGAAGAGATCCTTGCTGAATACAGGCAATCTGGGATTGAGGGACAACAGTATACGGCTTCAAATGCGCGTGATATTGCAGGTTACGTACAGGTTCCAGTTGTAAGCTCGTCTCAAAATGTAACAACAGGAACTTTTGATAATAGTACAGTTGGAGATCGACGTGTAGAATTGTACGGAAATGCGCGTGAACATTTTATCAAAAGTGAAGTTGTCACAACGAATCAAAATGGGGACTACATTCTTCGCTATTACGTCTTGGATCCTTCTAAAATAAATACATTGACCTCTCGGGATACAGGAAATGAAGCAGTATTTGATAAGTATACTCTTGTTTATGAAAAAACTTTTAAACACGACGTTCCAGGCCAATTGTCTGACTTAGGTGGAACGCGTAAAATTGAAAGTAAAAATAAGGATTATTTCCTAAACGTTACTCCAAGACGTGTGGATGAACATAACTTTGAACTGGACGTAACAGGTTGGTTTTCCGCCAATGAAACAGTGACCTATACTGATGAAAAGACGGGAATAGCGTACACGGTTCCAAAACCATTCACAGCTGTTCCAAAATCACCTTCCCTTTCAAAAAATACAACGATGGTTGTAGGGGAAGATGCCACTCCTCAAGGAGCCGATGGCTTCTCTCGTTTCAAGCATACGATTAAAGATAACTATTATGCTAATCCAATGACGAGTGTGAACTACTATTATCGGAAGATGACGGCATCTGAGTCTGCCTCACAGTCACAAAGTTTTTCAACTTCATCTTCCATCTCTGAGAGTGAGTCACCAACCTTTGAGTCTATTTCAAGATCTCAGTCAGAATCCTTGGCCCCAGCATCACTATCTGCGAGTCAGTCAGAATCCTTGGTTCAAGCCTCGGTTTTTGCGAGCCAGTCTGATTCTTTAATTCAATCTATGTTTTCTGCGAGTCAATCGAAGTCCTTGGCTCAAGAATCACTTTCCGCGAGCCAGTCTGATTTCTTAGTTCAAACATCAATTTTCCTTAGTCAATCGGAATCGTTGGCTCAAGAATTGCTTTCTACGAGCCAATCGACATCCTTGGTTAAATCCTCAGAATCGACGAGTCGCTCTGAATCCTTGGTTCAAGAATCGCTTTCAGTGAGCCAATCTGAGTTACAGGTTCAAGAATCGCTTTCAGTGAGTCAGTCAGAGTCACAAGCTCAAGAATCACTTTCTGCGAGTCAGTCAGAATCCTTGGTTCAAGCTTCGGTTTCAGCAAGTCAGTCCGAGTCACAGGTTCAAGAATCAAATTCAGTAAGTCAATCTGAGTCACAGGTTCAAGCTTCAACATCTGCGAGTCAATCTGAATCGCTGGTTAAAGAATCAATTTCCACGAGTCAATCAGACTCACAAGTCCGAGAATCGATTTCAGCAAGTCAGTCCGAGTCTTTGTTCCAAGCTTCGGTTTCGGCAAGCCAGTCAGAATCCTTGGTTCAAGCTTCGGTTTCGGCCAGTCAATCTGAATTACAAGCCCAAGCCTCGACTTCAGCGAGTCAATCTGACTCACAAGTTCAAGCTTCAACATCAGTAAGCCAGTCAGAATCACAGGATAAAGAATCGCTTTCTGCGAGCCAATCCGAATCACAAGTCCAAGCCTCGACTTCAGCGAGTCAATCTGAGTCACAGGTTAAAGAATCAGTTTCGGCAAGCCAGTCAGAGTCGTTGGTCCAAGCTTCAATCTCAGCAAGCCAATCAGAATCACAGGTTCAAGCTTCAATATCTGCGAGTCAATCTGAATCACTGGTTAAAGAATCAATTTCCGCGAGTCAATCAGACTCACAAGTCCGAGAATCGATTTCTGTGAGTCAATCTGACTCACAAGTCCGAGCTTCGGTTTCGGCAAGCCAATCTGACTCACAAGTTCAAGCTTCAACATCAGTAAGCCAGTCCGAGTCACAGGTTCGAGAATCGATTTCAGCAAGCCAATCAGAATCACAGGTTCAAGCCTCAGTTTCGGCAAGTCAGTCTGAGTCCTTGGTACAAGAGTCCGTTTCCGCTAGTCAATCTGAGTCCTTGGTTCAGGCATCTGTATCTGCAAGTCAATCAGAATCGCAGGTTCAGGCATCTGTATCGGCAAGCCAATCAGAGTCTTTGGTTCAAGAATCTGTTTCAGCAAGTCAATCTGAGTCTTTGTTCCAAGCTTCAGTATCAGCGAGCCAATCAGATTCCTTGGTACAAGAGTCGGTTTCAACTAGTCAGTCCGATTCCTTGATTCAAGAATCTGTTTCTGTCAGTCAATCAGACTCGCAATCAAAAGCCGCATCAGCATCTAAGAGTGAGTCTGAAAAAGCCTCAAAATCTGTTTCGTTGAGTCAGTCGGTATCCTTATCTAATTTGGTATCCAAATCAATTTCTTTGTCTCAATCGCAGTCAACATCGGCTGTTGGATCGGAAGAAGTGGTTTCTCAACTGATTTCCTTGTCGCAATCTATTTCGATGAGTCAATCTGAATCACTGGTTCGGGCATCTGTATCTGCAAGTCAATCAGAGTCGTTGGTCCAAGAATCAGTTTCTGCGAGCCAGTCTGATTCGCAGGTACAAGAGTCAGTCTCAGCGAGTGAGTCCGATTCCTTGATTCAAGAATCCGTTTCCGCGAGTCAGTCTGATTCCTTGGTTCAGGAATCTGTATCTGCCAGTCAATCAGACTCGTTGGTTCAAGCATCCGTTTCTGTCAGTCAATCAGACTCGTTGGTCCAAGCCTCAGTCTCAGCCAGTCAATCAGACTCGTTGGTTCAGGCATCTGTATCGTCTAGCAAATCCGAGTCTTTGGTTCAGACATCGGTTTCAGCTAGCCAATCCGAGTCTTTGGTCCAAGCCTCAGTTTCAGCAAGTCAGTCTGAGTCGTTGGTCCAAGCCTCAGTTTCCGCCAGTCGATCAGACTCCTTGGCTCAGACATCTGTATCGTCTAGCCAATCAGAGTCTTTGGTTCAAGCATCCGTTTCAGCGAGCCAATCAGAATCGTTAGTACAAGAATCGGTTTCAGTGAGTCAATCACAATCTACTTCTGATGTCGAATCTAAGTCTCAAAATACAGAATCTATGTCCTTTTCTCGTTCTGATTCAATGAGTCAGTCGGAATCGCAAGTATCTACTGATTTGCAATCAACATCATTGAGTCAATCAGAATCGTTAGTGCGAGAGTCTGTTTCAGCTAGTGAATCCGACTCGTTGGTTCAAGCTTCGACTTCAGCGAGTCAGTCAGAATCACAAGTTCAAGTTTCGATCTCTGCAAGTCAATCAGAATCACAAGTTCAAGCTTCGATCTCTGCCAGTCAATCAGAATCATTGGTCCAAGCCTCGGTTTCAGCGAGCCAATCCGACTCGTTAGTTCAGGCGTCAGTCTCAGCTAGTCAATCAGACTCACAATCAAAAGCGGCATCAGAATCTAAGAGTGAGTCTGAAAAAGCATCACAATCTGTTTCGTTGAGTCAGTCGGTATCCTTATCTAATTTGGTATCCAAATCAGTTTCTGTGTCTCAATCGCAGTCAACATCGGCGGTTGGATCGGAGGAAGTGGTTTCTCAACTGATTTCCTTGTCGCAATCTATTTCGATGAGCGAAAAGCTGTCTGAATCTGTTTCAATGAGTCAATCCGAATCCTTGGTTCAAGCATCCGTTTCTGCAAGTCAATCAGACTCACTGGTACAAGCGTCGATTTCAGCGAGCCAGTCAGAGTCACAAGTTCAAGCTTCAGTTTCGGCAAGCCAGTCTGAATCGTTGATTCAAGAATCGATTTTGGCGAATCAATCCGAATCCTTGGTTCAAGCTTCGATTTCTTCAAGTCAATCAGATTCGTTAGTTCAAGCTTCTGCCTCAACAAGCGAATCAGCTTCAACTTCTCATGTCGTAGCTGCATCGCAGGTTTCAGAGTCTGGATCGTTCTCGCGATCAGTTTCAGAGAGTCTATCTGCTTCACAATGGGCATCTCATTCAGAATCTCTAGCGTCAGCCTCGCTATCGAAGTCTGACTCCTATAGCCAATCAACTTTTTCTGCAAGTGAATCTACTTCAACGTCGATGCCAGTGTCTGAGTTTCCTTTGACGAGTGTCTCAGAATCTATGAGCGCATCATCGACAGAGAGTCAATCCCTATCGCATGAAGCTTCTGAATGGATCAGTGTGTCTTATGCGTCAAGTTTCTCTGCTATGACCAGTCCTTCTGAGTCTGTCGTGTCTTCATCAAGAACCTCTCACTCAGAATCTCCATCAGATGCAAGCTCGCTAAGTGCGACGCATTCTTCAGGACCTGCTCTTCCAGAGACAGGAGCCCATCCTTCAAGTAATATCCTTGCTACGGTAGTTTCCATTCTTCTGTCTGGATTAGCCCTTTTAGGAATCCGGAAAAAAGATGGCAAATAGAACCTTAAAAGACCGGAATGAACCGGTCTTTTATTGATCTAGAATGTCTAAGAAGTTGTGAAATATGTTATAATGAATGAGGAAGTTTTCGTTGAAGGGTATGAAAAAGGTTGCTTTGTGAAAGCTCAGTTTGCCTTCATATCTTCAGGAAATATGGGACAAAAAAAGAAGAGTCAGAGGAAAGAGATGAAAATCCATTTTACAAATTTATTCGGGCAGTCTTCTCAGAGCGTGGCCCTGATGGCCCAAAACGATATCATGAATGTCGTTCGCGAGCTTGGGGTCAATGAATTAGGGATCTACTTTTATGATCATAGCAATGAACCAGCTAGTGAATTGAACTCGCGAATGGATGGGATTTTAGCAGGCGTTGCTTTTGGGGATATCGTTTTCGTTCAATCGCCTTCTTGGAATGGGATTGAGTGGGACCGCCGTTTGGTTGATAAGTTAAAACTCCTTCAAACCAAGTTGGTCATGTTTATCCACGATGTCCCACCGCTTATGTTTGAGAGTAATTATTACCTGATGCCCAACTATATCGACATGTACAATCAGAGTGATCTGGTCGTTGTTCCATCAGAGCAAATGTACCATCGTCTAGTATCAGAAGGGCTTACAGTTAAAAAATATGTGGTACAAAAGTTGTGGGATTTGACCCACAGTTTGGATCTCTATACCCCGCAATTTGAGAAAAAACTGATCTTCTCAGGAAATCCTTCGCGTTTCCCTCATATCATCGATTGGAAATATGATACACCCCTTCATGTCTATACTGAACCAGTTGAAGGAGTTGATTATTCCAAGGTCCATATTGAAGGCTGGCGAACCAAGCAAGAATTGCTTTTGGAGCTTTCTAAGGGTGGTTTTGGGCTGGTCTGGGGAAATTCAGAGAACCCCGAGGATGAGCGAGATTACTACAAAGAAAATATTTCCTACAAATTATCGACTTACTTATCTGCAGGTCTTCCAGTAGTGGTGCCAGACTATTTGTCAAATGCAGGCTATATTCGAGAAAAAGGGCTTGGCTTTGTAGCATCCAGTCTTGAAGAAGCCAATCGTTTGGTTCAAAACTGCACAGAGGAAGCGTATGCCCAAATGGTCCAAAAAGCTCACTATACTTCTTATTTGATCCGCAATGGCTATTTTACAAAAAAATTATTCGTCGATACCATCATGGCCTTGGATGAATAACATTCAATGAACAATCCTTTAGATAAACATCTGAAGGATTTTTTGTTGAATACAGTACCAAATGGGGAATTTGAAATATTATCAAATATTAGTGACAAATGAGTTTGGAAACGTCGCAAATTATGGTAAAATAAGTTGAGATAAAATGCTCTAAAGGCACATATTAAAAGGCTATTCCCCAGGTGGAAGAGTCAAAATGAGTAAGAGAAAGTTTAAAAGAAATGTTAAAACGATCTGAAGTAGGAAAGAGATTTTGTTGGACGATATTTTTCGTCTTTATTTATGTTTTGGGAAGTAAAATTTCCTTGCCTTTTGTTGACTTATCAAAGGCCTTGAGACTCAATGAGGGAACGACAACCGGTTTACAGCTCTCAAGTGCTGTGATGGGGGGGAACCTCCGTGGAATGTCGATCTTTTCGATCGGTCTATCCCCGTGGATGTCTTCCATGATTTTGTGGCGGATGTTTACCGTTTCAAAACGCTTTAACCTCGAAAAAACCAGTTCGGAAATTGTGGAGCGGCGAAAGATGTACGTGACCTTGGCACTCGCCATTGTCCAGTCCTTGGCAGTGGCCATGTATCTCCCCTTGAAGACAGGGTTGAACTCCGGACTTGTCATTACGGTCAATACCATGATTATGGTAGCCGGAGCCTTCTTTCTAGTTTGGCTCTCAGATCTAAATGCCGCTTTGGGGCTTGGAAGTTCTGTTGTGATCATGATGGCTGGGATGGTTATGTACCTGCCAGAAGATGTGATGCAGACCCTTTCAAGTGTCAATAATATCCCAGAGATCGCTTATGTTCTGGGCGTGATTTTTATCTTGATTTTTGTCTATGTGGCAGTCTTGGTGGAATATTCCAAGTACCAGATTCCTGTCAATAAATTAGGGATCCACAACAACTTGAAAAGTTATACTTTTTTGGATATCAAGCTCAACCCAGCAGGAGGGATGCCCTTTATGTACGCCATGACCTTGGTGTCCATTCCTCAGTATGCCATGCTCTTGATCTTGTCTATGGATTCCAATGCTAAGTGGGCTGCTCGTTTAGCCAAACACTTGGTGATGGGAGATCCGATTTGGATCCTTCTTTACATTCTGATGATCGCCCTTCTCTCTTTTGCTTTCGCCTTTGTTAATGTGAACGGAGAAGAAATTGCAGATAAGATGATGAAGGCTTCCGAGTATATCGATCATGTCTATCCTGGAGCAGATACACGTCGCTATATCAATAAAATTGTGCTACGCTTGACGGTTTTTGGAACCTTGTATCTGATCCTCTTCACGGCGCTTCCTTTTTCTCTCTTGTTATGGGATAAGGATCTCTTGCGCTTGACCATGATTCCAGGAACCTTCCTCATGTTTGTCGGGATGATTTACAATATCCGAGAAGAAATTCGTGCCCTTCGTGTGAATCAACGTTATACAAGAATATTCTAGGAGTAACCATGTATTATTTTGTACCAGCCTGGTATGGAACGGACCGCATCTGGCAGCAAACAGCTACCCCTTGGTACTGGATGCGAGAGTCTATTGAATTTGACGATACCATTAATCAAGTTCGTATTTTTCAAGAAGCAGAAATGGATCGGATCTTATTGTTGCCTCAATATAGTCCACAACTGTGCTATTTTTTACACCGCCAAGATTTGTTAGAGACAGATGTCCTTTCGATTTTTGATAAGATCCAACAGGTTCCGTCTAGTTTGGCGATGCGCCCAGTTCAGCTTCAGGACATCGAATGGCCGAGTGAGACCACTTTTTCCTATACTCCCTTTTTGGTGATGGCATTTCGAAAGGGCCACCACCTAGCAAAAATTGATATGGGAGTGGATGGAAACCTTCTCTCTTTGACCCGTTATAAGAATGACGAGATCAGCTACATCGAGTACTTAGATGATCGTGGCTTTATCTCTAGTAGAATCTACTACAATGAGGGAAAACCCTATTTCCAAGAGTATCTGAGTTTTGATGGGCAATGGGTTTTGAGAGAGATGTTGATCGAAGAGAACCACTCCGTCATGGTTAATGAAGCTTTCTTTCATGCCTTCAAAAAAGAAAGCTATGCCAATATGGGAGACGTTGTCGCTGAAAAAATGAAGGAGCAGCTAGCAACCTTGGTTCCAGGACGAGATCAGTTGGTTTTGGCAGCTCATCCAGCAAATTTGGCTTTTTTACAAGATACAGCAAGTAGTGTCAAGAAAGTCTTGTCTTTCTACGGGGATCGTCAGCCCTTGTCTGCCGAAAACTTTGCCCTCTATTTTGATATGATTGATGCCCAACTCTTGATTACAGATAGTGAAAAAACCAAAGAAGCGATTGGGGTCTTTTCTCCTAGCTTGGCTCAGAAGACACACCGAATTACCTCTTTTGACTCCCGCCTTCGTTTGGGCTCTAGTCAGGAGCGCAAGGAATCAAAGATTTACTTTTATGTCAACGAAGCCGAGCTTCCAAGTAAGAGCCAGCTTAAGAAGGTACTAGAAGTGTTGGCGCAACATCCTTTATTTGAAGTTGTTTTTGCATTTTACAATGGATCACCGGAGCGTGTTAAGGAATTAGAAGGGCAACTCGAGGAATTGATCGCTAGCGAGCAGGACTTGCATCTGGTTCAATCACCAGCCCAAATGGAAGGGCTTGGGGAAAACCAGATTATTGATGAAGAGTCCCTACAAGACGCACCAGACTACCGTTTTATAGTTAAGAATTTTTCAAATGAAAATGACATTATTCAAGAGTTGGAAAAAACCCGCTTGATCGTAGATTTAAGCGAGGAACCCAACCTCTACACGCAAATCGCGGGTATCTCTGCTGGGATTCCTCAGGTCAACCGCGTCCAGACAGAATATGTCGATCATTTGAAAAATGGCTATGTCTTATCAAAGGGAGACAAGGAATTAGAGAAGGCGATTACTCACTTTTTGTTGGAATTGAAGCCTTGGAACGAAGCCTTGGTCTACTCGATCGAAAAAATTCAAGAATACACTGGTCAACGCTTGATCGAGAAATGGGAAGGATGGATGAAAGAACGTCATGGATAAAAAACTACAAATACCCCATATTCTCCAAATCGGCTCAAGCAGCTGGCAGGATCAGGTGGAGCTTCCTGCTGGACTAGGCTGGCACTTTTTTCAAGCTACCGCTCTTCCATCGCTCAAAGAATATATGGAAGAAGAGGAAATCTCCAAATTCAAAGCCTTGATTCTAGAAAAGCCAGAAGATTTATTAGCTTTAGGAGAAGACCTAGCTTATTTTCAGCCGTATACCGTTTTTTATGATGAAAGCCATGAACTAGAGGCGCCTTCTGAAGAATTGGCCCACCTCTTAAGGCTTAAACAAGCAAGACCCTGGGATTTCTCAAGCAAGCATCAATTTCTCTATGTCTTAGAGCGCTTTTTATACGACAATCAATATGGAGATGCCTTTACGGTTCGTGACCTGCGAGTGAGACCGGATTTTGCTGGCCAGCAAACGGTGCTGGGGCAACATTTTCTGAAGCTAGATGGATCATACGGTGAAGAGTTTACACCGATTGCTCAGTGGGTCTACAACTACGTGTATGATGCTAGCCGTCCCATCAATTTTTGGTTGGAATATGAAAAAGATCCAAGCTGTCAGCTGCAATTGCGGATTCAATTTTACCGCTTTGGTGCTCTGGGAGAGTGGGTCAAAGATGCAGTCTTTTCAGAAGAAGAGATGGAGCAACCCTTAGAATTGGATGGAGCAGAGCCTTATTACCTAGCCTTTTCGCTGGAAGCAAAAGGAGAAGGGACGCTTACGATCGGAGCCCTACATAAGCGCTTGTCACATGGACCTTTAGGAGAGATGACCGTAGGAGCTAAGACGCTACGGGACCACAAACGCCAAGAAATTTTTGCTTATTTCCATCCTGGCGATATGAAGTCCCCTTTAAACATTTACTTTTCTGGGTATCGTCCAGCCGAAGGTTTTGAAGGGTTTGGGATGATGCGTGCGATGGGTAGTCCCTTTATTCTCTTTTCTGACCCAAGACTGGAAGGTGGATCCTTTTATATGGGATCAGAAGAATTAGAAAATCAAATCACAGCCTTTATTGATCAGCACTTGGACTTGCTCGGCTTTGAGCCCAAAGATATGAATTTCTCAGGCTTGTCCATGGGGACCTTTGGTGCCCTTTACTATGGTGCTCTTTATTCTCCTCATGCGATCTTGGTTGGAAAACCCATTGTCAACCTGGGGGATGTCGCTGCCAATCTGAAATTTAAACGTCCAGATGAGTTTGGAACGTCTCTAGACATGATGCAGTTGATCATTGGGCAAGTGTCACAAGAAGGGATCGGCCAGCTCAATCAACGTTTCTGGGACCGGTTTGAAAAAGCGGACTTTAAGGATACCATTTTAGCCCTTGCCTATATGCGGGATGATGACTACGACCAGCAGGCCTATCCAGATATTTTAGAAGCCTTGTATGAATTACCGGTTCGTATTATCAGTACCAGCCGCGCTGGTCGACACAATGATGCGAGTGGTCCGATCATTGAGTGGTTTGTGACCCAGTACAAAGAAATCATGGAAAGAGACTTTGGAAGAAACCAATGATAAAAATAAAAGAAAATGAAAGCAGACGAATCTACTGGGGCGATACTGTTCTAGCAGATTATCTTTGGGGGTCGACCATTCAGGTGACTGCCCAAGGAAGCGTTCAGTTTCAGAACCCCCTCATGCCATCTGGTCAAGTGCTGAAAACTTGGCATTCGCAGACAAATTTTGGCGCAACTCGTCAAATTCCTAGTCTGCCCCTGCTCAAAAGAGAGCAAGATTATGAATTGGTTATCACGATGGAAGCGACTCCTGCTCATACCGTTATGGTAGAAATCGTCTTCAAAGATCGCTTTGGAGAGGTCGTTGGCCGTCGAGTAACCGCAGAAGGTCGCTTGCCGTTTACCTATCCAGATCAAGCATACGCCTATGAAGTACGCTTGCTCAGTGCAGGTTTGCAAGAGTTTACCTTCCACTATTTCACGATTCAACCAATATCGTCTGAGGGAGCAGAAGTTCTCGAATAGACGAACATCACTGCAAAAAAAGAGGATTACATTGGATTACGTTAAATTAAGAAACATCAAAAAAATCTTAAAAGAAGTCAATAGCTGGAAGGATGACATGGCCCGCTTGACGGATCGACAACTACAGGAGAAGACTGTGGAATTTCGGGAACGTCTAGCTAAGGGTGAGACCTTGGATGATCTCTTACCGGAAGCATTTGCGGTTGCGCGGGAAGCCGATAAACGGGTCTTGGGTATGTTTCCTTATGACGTGCAAGTCATGGGAGGAATTGTCCTCCACCAAGGCAATGTCGCTGAAATGAATACCGGTGAAGGAAAGACCTTGACGGCAACTATGCCAGTTTATCTCAATGCCTTAGAGGGCAAAGGGGTCATGGTTATTACGACCAATACCTATCTGGCAACTCGGGATGCAGAAGAGATGGGACAGGTCTACCGCTTTTTGGGCTTGACTGTCGGCGTTCCTTTAAAACAATCTGAAGACGAAGAATTAGATCCAGAAGTCAAACGGGAGATTTACCGGTCAGATGTCATTTACACGACCAATACTAGTCTGGGCTTTGACTATTTAACAGAGAACTTGACGGCTTCGGCAGATGGCCAGTTTTTAGCTGACTTCAATTACGCCATTGTCGATGAGATTGATTCGGTGCTTCTAGATAGTGCCCAGACTCCCTTGATTATTTCTGGTTCTCCTCGGGTTCAATCTAACCTATATGGGATTATTGATACCCTGATCCAAACCTTCAAAGAAGGGGAAGACTTCAAGTTTGATGAAGAAAAGAAACGGGTTTGGTTGACTCGAAAAGGAGCTCATGCAGCAGAAGCCTTTCTAGCCATTCCCAACCTCTATGATCCCCAATACCGTGATTTGGTCCGCCATATAAGCCTAGCCCTGCAGGCCAATAAAAACTTTATTAAGGATAAGGACTATGTCATCCACCCCAATGTCGAAGGGCAACCGGAGATTGTCTTACTAGACCAGACGACGGGGCGCTTGATGGAAATGACCCGTTTGCAAGGAGGACTCCACCAGGCGATTGAAGCTAAAGAGGGTCTCAAGCTCACCCAAGAAACACGGGCCATGGCTTCTATTACCTACCAAAACCTCTTTAAGATGTTTCGGAAGTTGGGAGGCATGACCGGGACTGGGAAGGTCGCTGAGGCAGAGTTTCTTGATACCTATGCCATGTCAGTGATCAAGATCCCAACCAATCGCAAGAAGATCCGCAAGGATTTGCCGGATGAAATCTATCAGACCTTGCCGGAAAAAATCGTGGCTTCCCTGGATTATGTGAAGAAGGTCCACGAAAAGGGCAATCCGATTCTGGTCTTTGCCGGATCCGTTGAGATGTCGATTCTTTATTCGAATCTTCTTTTGCGGGAAGGGATTCCACACAATCTTCTCAATGCCAACAATGCTCCTCGAGAGGCCCAAATCATTAAGGAGTCTGGTCGAAAAGGAGCCGTGACGGTTGCGACTTCCATGGCCGGTCGGGGAACCGATATCAAATTAGGACCAGGAGTCGCTGAGTTAGGTGGCTTGGTGGTTGTTGGGACTGAGCGGATGATGAACCAGCGGATTGACCTTCAAATTCGTGGACGTTCAGGTCGCCAAGGAGATCCCGGTTTGACCAAGTTCTTTGTCTCTTTAGAAGACGATTTGATGAAAAACTGGGGACCAGACTGGATCCAGGATACCTATCAAGACTATGATGTAGATGAGCGGATTGGTTCAGCCAAATCTCTGACCAAGCGCAAGTATAGAAACTTGGTGGAACGGGCCCAAAATGCTAGTGAAAGTTCTGGTCAGGCTAGTCGTCGGATGACGCTAGAATTTGCGGAAAGTATGAACATTCAGCGCGCCATCGTCTACGAAGAGCGTGACCGCCTGATCAAACAAGAAGGACGCTTGGATGCTATCGTTGAAAAAGCACTTCGTTCCGTCTTTTCAAGCGTAGTCCATAAAAAAGAATACAAGGAACCGGTAGCTTTTTATCGCTATATGTTAGACAATGTTAGCTACCAAGTAGATCCGGAAAAGGCCCACCAAACCTTCCGTAGCAAGAAAACCAAAGAGAATTTCTTGTGGGAGATTGCTAAAAGTGAGTTAGAAGCTAAGTATGAGATCTTAGGCACCGATGAGGTGATCGCCCAATTTCAGCGCATGGCCATCCTAAAAGCTATCGATGAAAACTGGGTCGAGCAGGTAGACTATCTGCAACAATTGCGCATGGCGCTCTCTGGTCAGTACACCAGTCAGAAAAACCCTTTGGTAGAATTTTTCCAAGAAGCCTACCAATCCTTTGAACGAATGAAAGAGGCGGCCAAAGAACAAATGGTCCGCAATCTCTTACTGAGTCGAGTAGAAATCAATAAAAAAGGGGAAATTGTCTTGCATTTCCCATAAAAGAGGACATTATGACAGTATACAATATCAACCTTGGAATCGGTTGGGCCAGCAGTGGTGTTGAGTATGCCCAGGCCTACCGTGCCCAGTTGTTACGCAATATCCATCAACCAGCCAAGTTTGTCTTTATGGATATGATTCTAGCCGATAATATCCAGCATTTAACAGAAAATATCGGTTTTAAAAATGATGAAATCATCTGGCTCTATAGCTATTTTACAGATATAAAAATTGCGCCAACGACCTATACCATTGATCAGGTCTTAGCAGGATTTGCCGGAAAACCGACTCGTGAAGAAGTCGATGGTAAGATCAAGCGCTTCTTTTATGAGGACCAGGACAACTTTTTGACCTGCTACCTGCGCGCAGAAAACAGTCCCTATGTCGAACGCTGTGAGTACGTGTCTAGAGGGATTTTGGTGAGAAAGGATTATTTCTCCTATACCCGCTATTGTACCGAGTACTTTATTCCTAAGAACAACCAAGCCAACTTGATTGAGCGCCGTTTTTACAATGAAGACGGGACAGTTGCCTACAGCATGCAGATGGCAGATGGCCGCGAAATCTATCGTTTCCCAGATCGTTATCTGGTTGGTCGCCAAGAATTGATCCGCTACTTCATGCAGAACCTTCAATTGACCAAACAAGATTTGGTGATTTTGGATCGGGAAACCAATATTGGTCAGCCTATCTTTGAAGAAGCGCAAAAAGCTCGCCTGGGTGTGGTCGTCCATGCCGAGCACTTCAGTGCCAATAATGTCGATGATCAGTATATCCTGTGGAATAACTACTACGAGTATCAATTTACCAATGCAGATAAGGTAGACTTCTTTATTGTCGCGACTGACCGCCAAAAAGAAATCTTGGCCGAGCAGTTTGCCAAATACACCAACCATCAGCCGGCTATCTATACCATTCCAGTTGGGAGTCTTGCAAGCTTACCACAAAACGAAAATCGCACCCCATTTTCTATGATTACTGCCTCTCGTTTGGCGACAGAAAAGCATATTGACTGGTTGGTGCGAGCAGTGGTTCGCGCCAAAAAAGAATTGCCAGAGCTGTCCTTTGACATCTATGGAAAAGGTGGAGAAGAAGGCAAGTTGCGTTCTCTAATTGATGAATTGGGGGCAGCAGACTATATCCACCTCAAAGGGCATGCCAATCTAGAGGAGATTTATAAGAACTATGAGGTTTACCTGTCAGCATCGACCAGTGAAGGTTTTGGGTTGACCTTGATGGAGGCGATTGGTTCTGGACTTCCGATTATCGGTTTTGATGTTCCTTATGGCAACCAGACCTTTGTCACAGAAGGTAAAAATGGCTATCTCATTCCGCCTTCAGCAGATCAAGTGGTCGACCAGATTGCTTCTGCCTTTGCGGAGAAAATCATCCAGCTATACAAAAAGGATGATCTAGCCAGCATGCGTCAAGCATCTTATGCGCGTGCAGAAGACTTTTTGACCAGCCGAGTAGAAGAAGCTTGGGCACAATTGATAGAAGAGGTGACACATGCTGAACGTATTTGATAGTTATTCTCGTGAAAGCCAAGACTTGCTCTACTCCATGAAAGAGTCTGGCTTTGACCACCCGACCGTTGTTTTGGAGCCAAATGGTTTCTTACCAGACGGTGTCGAATCTCCCTTTATCTATTTCTTAGGACAAGCAAAAGGAGAGAAGCGCGGACGCTACTTTAATGAAGTTCCAGTGCCTGATTTCTGGGAAGTTTCTGGGGATAACAGTTCGGGAAAAGTGACCTACTATGGTCAGGAAAAGGCTCGGATTGTGTACCATGCTGCTTCCTATAAACGCATCGTCGAGCGCTTAGAGTGGTTAGATGATAAAGGGCAAGTGGTCATGGTTGAGCACTATGACCAATACGGTCGTAAGATTGCTGTAACGACTTGTGGCGATCAGGGACAGTATTTGGTGACTACTTATTTTGAAGGGGATATCGAGCGCTTGACAGAGAATCACCAAACAGGGGATTTGATTTTGACCTTGGACCATCAACCCATGCGGATTTTCAAGAATCGCTTAGATTACTTTGTCTTTTATCTAGAGTATCGTGGTTTTGATTTGGATGGTTTGGTCTACAATACGCTGGCTACCTCCTTTAGCATTAGTCTCCAGTTGGGTAATAAAGGCATCAAAGGACGCGATGTCTTGGTGTGGCAAGAGCCTCTTCACGACAGCCTTCCGGGCAATATGCAGTTGATTCTAAAGAGCCCAGAAATCCGGACCAAGAAGATCTTGATTCCGCAAAATGCGACCTATCATCGTGCTTTGCAGTTGACCTCGCAAGATCAGCATAGCTATTTCGGTCCCCTTGGCTACCTGTATGATTTCAAGGTGAAAGACGATATCCGTAAAGACGCCTTTGTCTTGACCAATTCGGATCAGATCGAAGCCTTGACCTACCTAGTAGAGAACTTGCCGAATGTGACCTTCCGTGTAGCAGCTTTGACGGAGATGTCTGCGAGCCTCTTGTCTATGGTCCGCTACCCAAATGTAGTCTTGTACCAAAATATCAGTCAAGAGCGGATCAAAGAGTTGCTTAAGGTCTCTAGTATTTATCTGGATATCAACCACTATGCAGAGGTGCAAGGTATTGTTCGCAAGGCCTTCGAACACCAGCAAGTCATCCTTGCCTTTAGCCATACCCTGCATGACCGCCACTTCCTCGCACAAGCCAATATCTTTGATCAAGGAAAAGAAGCAGATATGGTGGCTCGTATCCAGGAAATCTACCAATCTGTGGATAACTACAGAGAAGCCGTTGCGCAACAAATTGCCCAATCAAGTAGCGTTGAGCCAGCTGTTTTCAAAGCTCGCTTGCAAGAAGGGATAGGTGGACATAGTGAGTGATCGTAAGAAAGACTTATTTTACAAAGAAGTAGAAGGACGGATGGAGTCTCTCAAACGCCGTCCTGCCGAAAAAGAAAAGACGACACGTTCTGAAAAGATCAATGTCACTTTTAATGTGATCATTGGTTTGGTGATTCTGCTGGGAGTTATTTTTACCCTCTTGAGAGTATTAGGAGGATCCTAAGATGGAAATGGTATTTGCAATCTTCATCTCGATTTTATCCCTAGCTCTAGTGGTTCTTATTACCCTGCAACCTCGCCAGCAACAATCGCTCTCAACAGATGCAACCAGTAACTTAGGGAAGCCAAGCTATTGGCGTTCCCACCGCGGGCTCAAGCTAGCAACCCTTGCCGTTAGTATCGTCTTTCTCCTATCCTTGTTTCTTTATATGATGGTCGTACAGGCCTAGTGTCTAATAGAATGGATAAAACGAAGTTAGAATGTAGACAAACTATTTTAAATTAAAATAAGTTAAGCGATTCTGCAAAAAAACAAAAATGAGTTCCATTTTTAAAATCGATTCAAGAAAATACCGAAACTTTCCGCTGTGAGAAAAGTGCCTGAAACAATAACGTTTCAGGCACTCGGAATTATTGAGACCCTAGGCTCAATAATTAGTCATGGAACTTCGAAGAAGTTCGCTGACGTCCGTACTCACCTAAGGAAAGTTTTTATATGACTTTATCTTCAATCTGAACGAAGTTGGTATTCTCCAACTTCGTTTTTTGATGATGTTGCCTTTGTTTTTATGGTATACTGAAAGCGATAAAATGATTGGAGCTTCCGATGAAAAAGATCCCCTTAGTATTTTCAGGCTGTCTGTTAGGACTGGTTGGCGCTGGAAACCTTCTTGCAGACTCGCTACCCTTCCTTGCTCACGCCTTTAGTCTGACAGGTTTGTTCTTCTGGTTTTTCTTTGTCGTTTATCATGCGATTCGCTGGCAAGAAACCAAGATAGAATTCCAACAACCAGCCCTTTTATCTGGGATGGCGACTTTTCCCATGGCAGGGATGATTCTATCCACCTATCTTTTGCGCCTCTTTCCAGCCTTTGGAGGTCTATCACAGTTGGTCTGGTGGTCTGCCTTTCTCTTGGATCTGGGCTTAATTCTCTATTTTACCAAGACACATGTCCTAGCGCGACCAAGAGCCAATGCCACTCCCAGTTGGACCGTTCTCTATGTGGGCATTGCAGTAGCAGCTTTGACCTATCCCGTTGTGGGAATAAGGGAGATTGCTTATCTCGCTTTAGTGATTGGTTTTGGTTTGACCTTTCTTCTTTATCCCCTTATCTATCATGATTTGAAGCAGTCCCCCTTACCCAGTCATCTGTTGGGCCAAGAAGGCATCTATTGTGCTCCCTTTTCCCTTCTTTTAGCAGCCCTGGTTCGTGTGGGTGGAGCAAGCCTGCCCACCTGGTTCTTACTGATCATGGTGGTGGCCTCGCAAGGTTTTTATTTCTTTGTTTTGACGCGCCTACCGAAAATGATCAAAGAAGGTTTTCAACCTGCTTTTTCAGCCCTGACCTTTCCAACAGTCATCACAGCGACCTCTTTGAAAATGGCCCAAGGCTTGTTGCAACTGCCTTTCTTGACAGCTCTCGTATGGCTGGAAACTCTTCTTTGTCTCTTGATTTTAGTCGCTGTCGTAGGTGGTTATGTAGCCTATCTCAGAGAGTAGGAAGGCATCCTTTTTCATTGAAACCTTGTCACGATTATGGTAAGATGCACTATACGATTTGTCATACTTTATAGGAAAGGTATCTATGAAATTCATCAAAGGAAAGCTCTCACTGCTTTATCCCCTCTTTCTGCTCTTGTTTTATTTTTATGTTCGGCCTCAATTTCGCCCCTTGGCCCAGTATGTCTCCAACAGTGTAGCAAGCGCCAATAGCTATTATTGGACCTTATTTGGCCTAGAAGCCCTCTATGCAGTCTTTACAGGATTTTTGGTCTACCGTTTTTCTAAAAAAGCGCAGTTTAAGCTGGGGAAGAACCCCCTTCAAGCTCTGATAGAAGCCGTTTTTGCGGCTTGTTTGGTCTACTGGCTGGACTACTTCATCAGTGGTTTTGTCCAAGGACGAGCAGCCGTTTTGAGTTTGTTTCCACGGGAAATTAGCCCCACAGGGGTGCTAATCTTAGTGATCGCAATGGTTATCATCCGGCCAGTGACAGAAGAGCTGATCTTTCGTGGAGCCTTGGTGAATGCCTACTTCAAAGGCTGGAAACTCTATGCTGAGATTTGGCTTCCAGCCCTCATCTACAGTGGCTTACATTTTCTCCACAATCCCTTTTCGCTGGGAGCTTCTATCATCTATCTCCTGCCGAGTGTGATTTTTGGGATCCTGTATTATCGGAGCAAGACGCTCCTTTCTCCTATTTTGGCTCATATCTTGCTCAATCTTTACTACACCTTGCCTTTACTTTTATCTGTATTTAAGTAGCAACCGATTTCCTGAGTGAGATTGGTTTTTTTTGAAAATATGGTATAATAGAATAAATTTAAAAGAGGGAGTTGAGGTTTGAAAAAAAGCTACCGCGTCAAACGTGACAAAGATTTTAATGCTATTTTTAAAAGTGGTCAAAATGTTGCCAATCGGAAATTCGTTGTTTACCGCTTGCGCAAAGACCAACCGCATTTTCGAGTCGGCCTGTCTGTTAGTAAGAAACTGGGAAATGCTGTGACCAGAAATCGCATCAAACGTTTGATTCGCCATGTTTTGATCAAACACCAAGCCTTCCTTACGACCGATGATTTTGTTGTCATTGCTCGTAAAGGAGTGGAGGAGCTCGACTTTCATCAAGTAGAGAAAAATCTTGTACATGTCTTAAAATTAGCGCATGTCTACCAAGAAAGGGAATAATGTGAAAAAGAAACTGAAGTTAACTGGATTATTAGGAGCGGCCTTATTGGTCTTGACAGCTTGTGGAACCTCTCAAGTGACAGCTCAGTCGACAGGTGGTTGGGAACGCTTCGTCTACTTCTTTGCAGAAGCTATCCGCTTCTTGTCCTTTGGCGGAAGTATCGGTGTAGGGATTATCGTCTTTACCATTGTCATCCGGACGGTCCTCTTGCCTCTCTTCCAATATCAAATGAATTCAACCCGCAAAATGCAGGAAATTCAACCCCTCCTCAAGGAATTGCAAGCTAAGTATCCTGGGAAGGATCTTGATAGTCGGACCAAGCTTTCTGAAGAGATGCGGGCCCTATACAAGGAAAAAGGTGTCAAAACGTCTTCAGCCTTCCTTCCTCTCTTGATCCAGATGCCGGTCTTGATGGCCTTGTTCCAAGCGCTGAGCCGTGTCGAATTCCTTAAAGTCGGTCACTTCCTCTGGTTGGACCTTGGTGCGATCGACCCGACTTATATCTTGCCGGTTCTTGCAGCACTCTTCACATTTTTCAGCAGTTGGTTGACCAATAAAGCCATGCCAGAGCGTAATGGTAGTGCGACAACCATGATGTATGTGATGCCTGTGATGATCTTCTTCTTTGCCTTGTTCTCAGCCAGCGGGGTCGCACTATACTGGGTGACTTCCAATGCTTACCAAGTCGGGCAAACCTATCTCTTGAACAACCCCTTCAAGATTATTGCAGAGCGTGAAGCAAAAGAACAAGCTTCGCGCGACATGGAAAAACAAAAACGCCGTGCCCTAAACAAAGCACAGAAAAAGAAAAAATAAGAAAGAGGTGGACATATGGTCCTATATACTGGAGCAACTGTTGAAGAAGCGATTCAAAAAGGTCTGAACGATTTAGATATTCCTCGTATGAAGGCACATATTACGGTTGTAGCGCGTGAAAAGAAAGGTTTTCTTGGCTTGTTTGGTAAAAAACTAGCTCAAGTTGAGATTGAGCCCATTGCAGAAACAACGGTTGTGAAAGCTAACCAAAAAGCTGTCAAAGGAGTACCAGACGAGATCAATGCACAAAACGAACCGGTTAAGACGGTGAGCGAAGCAACGGTCGATCTCGGACGCGTCGTTGCAGCGATCAAAAAGGTCGAAGAAGAAGGAGAAGTTGTCTCTGAAGAAATCAAGACAGAAATCCTGAAACATGACAAAGAAGCAGATACCGTTCTTGAAGAAAAAGGGCATGAACATATCCTTGAAAAAGTTAAAGAACCAGCGACAAAAGAATCAAGCGAATCTGATTTCTCAAACCTTGGTATCGAGGTAGAGGAAAACTACAACATCGAAGAAGTCGTAGCTGATGTGACAGCCTATGTTCAAACAGTGGTCGATGAAATGGATGTGGATGCAACCATCTCAAGCAGTCACAACCGCCGTACAGTCAATATGCAAATTGATACCAATGAACCAGGACGTGTCATTGGTTACCACGGAAAAGTCTTGAAGGCTCTTCAACTTTTGGCACAAAATTACCTCTATAACCGCTACTCAAAGAATTTTTACATTACCATTAATGTTAATGACTATGTAGAACACCGGGCAGAAGTTCTTCAAAGCTATGCTCAGAAGTTGGCAACACGTGCCCTCGAAGATGGGCAAGCCCAACAGACAGATCCGATGTCAAACAGTGAACGCAAAATCATTCACCGTATCGTCTCTAAGATGGAAGGAGTCACTAGCTACTCTGAAGGGGAAGAACCAAACCGTTACGTGGTGGTAGACATCGAAGGATAATCTAGCTATTATTTCCCATAAGGGAGAGACGGGATTGAGCCGATCTCTCCTTTTTTAGGTTTAGAAAGGAAGCAAATGGCATTTGCAGCGATTCGAGAGTTTTTAAAGCTTCAAGGAATTCACTACCAGGCCCCAGCAAAGGCTGGAGTGCTAGCCTTAGAGATGGAGCAGTATCGTGCCCTAGCTCAAGCGGCTCGTAAGGAATTCACCGATTTAGTCTCAGCCTTTCAGAAGCGTCACCCCTACTTGGAGCAAGATCGGACCAGCCAGTGGATGAACCAGGCCCAGGTCTTGCGCCCTCATTTTTGGGCCTATCTAAAAGGAGAAGGGACGATGGCAGAGCCTATGTTTGCCTTGAGGCTCTATGGAGATGCAGTTGATTTTGGTGTTTCCTTAGAGGTGAGCTTTATCGAGCGAAAAAAAGATGAGCAGAGCCTTCAAAAACAACACAAGGTTCTCACCCTTCCTATCTCTCAGCCAGTTTATTATTTCGCCCAGAAAAATGGAGAGAGTCAAAGGGTAGAAGGAACAGAAAAGAATCGCCATGATCTGTTGCAAGCAGTAGCAGAAGGGGCGGTTCGTAAGGTCCTCGTCAAATACGATGTTTCTCTAGTCGAGGAAGATTCTCCTGAGAATATCCTGGATCAGTTGCAAGAGGCGCTGATGGCTCTGGAACCCTACTACTTGGCAACCCGTCAGGTGTAGAAAGGTGTTCTCCGACCTGTATTTGCAACAATTTTGCCATAGCTATTGACAAATAGAGTCGAATCCGATAGAATAGTAAAGTATGTTTAGTAACTGATCACAACTAGCCGGCTAAACGAATACAAAATCTATGAGGAGGTATTCATCGTGAAACGTACTTATCAACCAAGTAAACTTCGTCGTGCGCGCAAACATGGTTTCCGTCACCGTATGGCAACTAAAAATGGTCGTCGCGTATTGGCAGCTCGTCGTCGTAAAGGACGCAAAGTTTTGGCTGCCTAATTCAGATAAAAACCTAAAAACCAGTAGAAACTCGAGACTACTGGTTTTTGTTTTGTCCGAAAGTGAATTTAGAGGCGCTTTCTGCTATAATATAAAGAAGAAAAACTCGGAAGAAAAGGAAGATCATGCAGATTTTTGATACCCACACCCATCTCAATGTGGAAGAATTCGCAGGAAAAGAACAAGAAGAGCTCGACTTGGCCAAGGAAATGGGCGTTGTAGCCCACAATATCGTTGGTTTTGACAAACCGACGATTGAGCGTGCCATGGAGTTGGCAGACCAGCATCCAGAACTCTATCTCACGCTTGGTTGGCACCCCACTGAGGCGGGAGATTATAGTCCTGAAGTGGAGGCCTATTTACTTGAACAGCTAAAACATCCCAAAGTCGTCGCACTCGGAGAAATCGGTCTGGATTACCACTGGATGACAGCACCAAAAGATGTCCAAGAAAAGGTTTTTCGTCGTCAGATTCAATTGTCTAAAGACTTGGACCTCCCCTTTGTGGTGCATACACGTGATGCTTTAGAAGATACTTATGCCATCATCAAGAGTGAAGGAGTCGGTCCTCGCGGTGGGATCATGCATTCTTTCTCAGGAAGTTTAGAAGAAGCTAAACGCTTCATGGATTTGGGAATGATGATCTCCTTTTCTGGAGTGGTGACCTTTAAGAAAGCCACAGATGTCCAAGAAGCGGCAGCTGGCCTTCCGTTAGACAAGATCTTGGTTGAAACAGATGCCCCTTACCTAGCACCAGTTCCCAAACGTGGTCGGGAAAATAAAACAGCCTACACTCGTTATGTGGTAGATTTTATTGCAGAACTACGTGGCTTAACAACAGAAGAAGTGGCTCAGGCAACCTATGACAATGCAAGAAAGGTATTTGGCCTTGACTGAGAAAAGAAAAATACCAGAAGTGATTGTAGTGGAGGGCAAGGACGACACAGCTAATCTCCGTCGTTTTTATGAGGTGGATACCTATGAAACGCGAGGCTCTGCGATCGATCAAGATGACTTGGAACGAATTGCTACCTTGCAAGAGTTGCGTGGGGTCATTGTCTTTACCGATCCAGATTATAATGGCGAGCGCATTCGCAAGATCATTATGCAAGAGGTGCCCCAGGCCAAACATGCCTTTTTAAATCGTGGTGAAGCAGTCCCCAAATCCAAGACCAAGGGGCGTTCTCTTGGAGTGGAGCATGCGAACTTTGAAGATTTAGAAAAAGCCCTTGCTGGGCTGGTGGGTTCCTATGAAGATGAAAATTTCTTTGATATCACAAAGACCGACTTGATGCGGCTTGGACTGTTGATGGGAAGCGATAGTCGCAAACGACGGGAATATCTAGGCGAAGCCTTGCGCATCGGCTACTGCAATGGCAAGCAATTACTCAAACGCTTGGAGTTGTTTGGAATTTGTTTGGCCCAAGTCGAAGAGGCGATGGCTAGTTATTAAGACGGAAGTAGAGGGGATTCTTTACCTCTAAACTGATTAGAAAAGAGAAAAAATGAGAATTGCAGATTATAGCGTGACCAAGGCAGTGCTGGAGCGTCACGGTTTTACCTTTAAAAAATCCTTCGGTCAGAACTTCTTGACCGATACCAACATCCTTCAAAAAATTGTGGATACGGCTGAGATTGATAAGCAGGTCAATGTCATCGAAATCGGTCCAGGAATTGGAGCTCTCACTGAGTTTTTGGCGGAAAATGCGGCAGAAGTCATGGCCTTTGAGATCGATGACCGCTTGGTTCCTATTTTGGCGGATACCTTACGGGATTTTGACAATGTAACGGTTGTCAACCAAGACATCCTCAAGGTAGACCTCAACCAGTACATCGCAGAGTTTAAAAACCCAGACCTTCCGATTAAGGTAGTGGCTAACCTTCCTTACTACATTACGACTCCCATCCTCATGCACTTGATCGAATCCAAGATTCCTTTCCAAGAATTTGTGGTCATGATGCAAAAAGAGGTGGCAGACCGCATCTCAGCTGAGCCCAACACCAAAGCTTATGGTTCGTTATCCATTGCTGTCCAATACTATATGACTGCTAAGGTAGCCTTTATTGTACCTCGCACCGTCTTTGTGCCAGCACCAAACGTCGACTCTGCCATCCTCAAGATGGTCCGTCGCGAAGAGCCAGCAGTAACCGTCAAGGATGAAGATTTCTTCTTCTCTGTCAGCAAGGCTAGCTTTGTCCACCGCCGCAAAACACTTTGGAACAACTTGACTAGTCGCTTCGGCAAGACCGAAGAAATCAAAGCCAAGCTGGAAGCAGGAATCCAAACTGCAGGCCTGCAACCTTCTGTACGAGGAGAAGCTCTGAGCTTAGAAGACTTCGCCCGCCTAGCAGATGGCCTTCTAGATGCGGGAATAAAATAACAGAAAAGACATGAGCTTCATAGCTCATGTCTTGTTTGTTGTAGAAGGAAAGGACGGGATTTGAACCCGCGCGTGAATAAAAATCCACTTGCCGGATTTCGAGTCCGGTGCCGTACCGAGCTGGGCCACCTTTCCAAGATGCGGAGAAAGGGATTTGAACCCTCACGCCCGAAGGGGCACATGCGCCTGAAGCATGCGTGTCTGCCGTTCCACCACCTCCGCATAGTTCTATTATACACTTTTTAGGAAAAATGCCAAGGAAAAAAAGGAAGGTGCCCTTTCCCGAATTCTGCTAAAAGACAAGTCATAACAGATACTCCGTCTTCTGTTTCTATCCATTTAAAAAACGAACCTATTCGTTTCTAAAAGCGTCCGGAGAGGTTCACTTTTCGTTTTTTCTTATTGAGCAATCCAGCCTTATTTCTCATTTTTTGGTATAATAGGAGTATTAATCTCAAAGGAGTGCGATTTGCAAGGAACAATCGTCAAGGCCTTGGCTGGCTTCTACTACGTGGAGTCAGATGGTCACATTTACCAGACACGGGCTCGTGGAAATTTTAGAAAAAAAGGACAGACTCCTTATGTGGGGGATCAGGTGGAGTTTTCTGCTGAAGAGAATTCAGAAGGCTACATCTTGAGCATTGCCCCTCGTAAAAATAGCCTCGTACGCCCTCCTATTGTCAATATTGATCAGGCAGTAGTGATTATGTCAGCTAAGGAGCCAGATTTCAACGCCAATCTTTTAGACCGTTTTCTGGTTCTTTTGGAGCATAAGGGGATTCATCCCATTGTCTATATTTCAAAACTGGACTTGTTAGAAGATATGGAAGACATCCACTACTACCAAGGAATCTACCAGGTTATTGGCTATGATTTTGTCTTGTCGATTGAGGAACTCTTGCCCCTTTTGACCAATCAAACCACGGTCTTTATGGGGCAGACTGGTGTAGGAAAATCGACCTTGCTCAATAAAATCGCTCCGGATCTGGAGCTTGAAACGGGTGAGATTTCAGATAGTCTGGGGCGCGGTCGACACACGACCCGAGCTGTCAGCTTTTACCATTTAAATGGAGGAAAGATCGCAGATACGCCTGGCTTCTCCTCCCTTGATTACGAAGTGACGACCAGTGAAGATTTAAATCAAGCCTTCCCAGAGATCGCCGATGTGAGCCACTCTTGTAAATTTCGTACCTGTACCCACACGCATGAGCCCGCTTGTGCGGTGAAACCAGCCGTTGAAAGAGAGGAAATTGCGCCTTTCCGTTATGAGGATTACTTGCAATTTCTAAGTGAGATTGAAAACCGTCGCGAAACCTATAAAAAAGTTTCGAAAAAAATGCCAAAATAGGAGACACTACAACGATGAAAACAATGAAAATTGCACCCTCAATTTTGAGTGCAGATTATGCCAATTTTGAAAGTGAATTGAAACGCTTAGAAGCAGCTGGAGCTGACTATGCCCATATCGATGTCATGGATGGCCATTTTGTGCCCAATATCAGCTTTGGAGCTGGTGTCGTAGAGAGCATGCGTCCGCATAGCAAGTTGGTCTTTGATTGCCACTTGATGGTCACCAATCCCGAACACCATATCGAAGAATTTGCCCGTGCAGGTGCTGACATCATCAGCATCCATGCGGAAGCTACTCCTCATATCCACGGAGCTCTTCAAAAAATTCGTCAAGCGGGTGTGAAGGCTAGTGTCGTGATCAACCCAGGGACTCCTGTAGACAGTATCAAACATGTCTTGAACTTGGTGGATCAAGTCTTGGTTATGACCGTTAATCCAGGATTCGGTGGCCAAGCCTTCTTGCCTGAAACCATGGACAAGGTGCGCGAATTAGTCGCTCTTCGTGAAGAAAAAGGTTTAGACTTTGATATCGAAGTGGATGGTGGAATTGATGCTCAAAGTATTTCCCAAGCAAAAGAAGCCGGGGCCAATGTCTTTGTAGCGGGCTCTTATGTCTTTAATGGGGAGGTCAATGAGCGCGTTCAAACGCTCCGAGATGCTGTAAATGGGTAACATCGCAATACTGGCAGGAGGTGACAGCACGCTCTTGCCAAAAGATCATGACGTTTATGTAGGCGTTGATGGTGGCTGTTTGAAGTTACTGGAACAAGGTCTGCCTTTAGATATAGCTGTGGGGGATTTCGATTCTGTCTCTGAGACCGATTTGCGCCAGATCCAAACCCAAGCCAAGCAGGTTATTCAATCCATCCCTGAAAAGAACGATACGGATTTGGAATTGGCCTTAAAAGCGGCCTTTGAGGCCTATCCAGAGGCTGGTGTCACCGTTTATGGTGCCTTTGGCGGTCGTTTGGATCACTTCTTGTCCAATATCTTTTTGCCGACCGATCCAGACCTAGCTCCCTACATGGAGCAAATCCAATTAGTCGACGGTCAAAATCGCTTGATCTACAGATCAGCCGGCTGCCATGAGATTCAGCCAGATCCAGCCATGTCCTATGTTGGTTTTATGCCTGTCGGACAAGGTCGCTTAGAGATCACAGGAGCCAAGTATCCGCTCCATCAGGAGAATTATTTTTTGAAGGCCATGTATGGCTCCAATGAATTTTTGGATCAACTGATTCAAGTGAGTCTTGATCGTGGCTATCTTGTCATTGTTTATAGTAAAGACAGAGGTTAATATGAATATCATTCTGCTTCTGATTGGCCTGCTCAATCTGGGCCTCCTCATCTATCTCTTGCAACGGTCAGATGACACCAGACCGGCTTTACGAGAGATGCTGGAAGACCATGAGGATCATTTGACAGACCAGTTGGACTATCGTTTTGAAAAAGAAAGGCAAGCAAGCCAGATTGCCAATCAGCAGTTAGAGATCGCCCTGACAGATCGCTTAACCGAGATGCGAGTGGAGATCCACCAGCAGACGACGGCTCTGCGCGCTGAGATGAATGAGCACTTTACTAAAAATCGGGACAAAACAGATGAGCGCATGCGCCAGATCCAAGAGTCCAATGAAGTGCGGCTAGAACAGATGCGCCAAACGGTAGAAGAAAAATTGGAGAAAACCTTGCAGCACCGCTTGCAGACCTCCTTTGAGACGGTTTCAAAACAATTGGAGTCGGTCAACAAAGGGCTGGGAGAAATGCAGACAGTGGCGCGGGATGTCGGAACTCTTAATAAAGTTCTCTCCAATACCAAGACGCGTGGGATTATGGGCGAATTGCAGCTGGGCCAAATTATTGAAGATATCTTGACCCCAGCCCAGTATGAGCGGGAGTTTGTCACCGTTCCTCAATCCAGTGAGCGCGTGGAATATGCCATTAAGCTTCCTGGACAAGGAGAAGAACCAGTCTATCTTCCGATTGACTCTAAATTCCCACTGGAAGATTACTATCGTCTGGAAGAAGCTTATGAATCGGGAGAGAAAGAGGAGATCGAGCGTTACCGCAAGGCCCTTCTTGCTAGTATCAAGCGTTTTGCTAAGGATATCCAACAAAAATACCTCTTTCCACCAGCGACAACGAATTTCGGAATTCTCTTTTTGCCAACTGAAGGCCTCTATTCCGAAGTGGTTCGCAATCCAGAATTCTTCGATCGCTTGCGTCGGGACGAACAAATTTTAGTGGCTGGTCCAAGCACACTATCAGCCCTCTTGAACTCCTTGTCTGTTGGCTTTAAAACGCTCAACATCCAAAAGAGTGCAGATGACATTAGCAAGGTGTTGGGATCGGTCAAATCAGAATTCCATAAGTTTGGAGGGATTCTGGCCAAGACCCAGCGCCATTTAAAGAATGCTTCCAATAATATTGATGATTTGCTCACCAGACGGACCAGTGCCATCGAGCGGACACTCCGCCAAATCGAAAGCGATGAGGACCTGCTGGAACTAGATGTATATATAGAAGATGGAGAAGATGATGGTCAAAATTAACCAAATGAAAAAAGATGAATTGTTCGAAGGATTCTATTTGATCAAGTCAGCAGAAGTGCGTCAAACGCGGGCCGGGAAAAACTACCTCGCCTTTGTCTTCCAGGATGAGACCGGTACAATCGAAGGTAAACTATGGGATGCCCAACCTCACAATGTAGAGAGTTTTATGGCTGGACGCGTGGTCCATATGTCTGGACGTCGAGAAGTTTACAATAATACTCCGCAAGTCAACCAATTAAACATGCGCTTGCCCCAAGCAGGAGAGCCCAACAATCCAGCAGACTTTAAGGAAAAACCACCAGTAGATCCCAAGGAATTGCATGAATACCTGTCAAACATGATTTTCAAAATTGAAAATCCAGTCTGGCAACGGATTGTCCGGGCCCTCTATGGGAAATATGAGAAAGAGTTTTATAGCTATCCAGCTGCTAAGACCAACCACCATGCCTTTGAAGCAGGCCTTGCTTATCATACGGCGACCATGGTCCGCTTGGCAGATAGTATCGGTGATATCTATCCTCAGTTGAATAAGAGCTTGCTCTTTGCAGGGATTATGTTACACGATTTGGCCAAAGTGATCGAGTTGACGGGGCCTGAAAATACAGAATACACTGTTCGAGGCAACCTCATCGGCCACATTGCACTCATCGATGAAGAAATCACCAAGGTCTTGCAAGACTTGAAGATTGATGACCAAAAAGAAGATGTCATCGTTCTTCGCCATGTGATCTTGAGTCACCATGGCTTGCTCGAATACGGTAGTCCTGTTCGTCCAAAGATCATGGAAGCAGAGATTATTCATATGATCGATAATTTGGATGCAGAAATGATGATGATGACAACGGCACTTGGCTTAATTGGTCCTGGCGAAATGACCAATAAAATCTTTGCTATGGAAAATCGTTCCTTCTATAAACCGAATCTCGACTAGTAAAAACAGAGATAAATACGGGAATGATTCTGCCAAAAATAAAATAATCAGGAAAAAACGGCCTTCTGTAAATCAGAATGTTCGTTTTTTTCGCTTCTTATGGTATAATGATAGAAAAAACTACATGGTGAGAAAATGAAATTAAGAAGAAGTGAACGGATGGTCGTGATTTCTAATTACTTGATCAACCATCCCTATGAATTGACGAGCCTCAATACGTTTGCGGAAAAGTATGAGTCTGCCAAGTCTTCCATCTCAGAAGATATCGTGATCATTAAGCGTGCGTTTGAAGAGATGGAAATCGGAAATATTGAGACCATTACAGGAGCTGGTGGAGGTGTTATCTTTACACCGTCTATCTCAGATCAAGAATCCAAAGAAATCGTCGAGGATCTTTGCAAGCAGCTGTCTGAAAGTGATCGTATCCTTCCTGGTGGCTACATTTACCTGTCTGATCTGTTGAGCAATCCAAAGATTTTGAATCGCATCGGCCGCATCATTGCCAAAGCTTTCCGGGATAAGAAGATTGATGCTGTCATGACCGTAGCGACCAAGGGAGTTCCTCTAGCCAATGCAGTAGCCAATGTCTTGAATGTTCCTTTTGTTATTGTCCGTCGTGATTTGAAAATCACAGAAGGGTCAACCGTTAGTGTCAACTATGTTTCAGGCTCAAGTGGGGATCGCATTGAGAAAATGTTCCTTTCAAAACGGAGCCTAAAAGCAGGAAGCCGGGTCTTGATTGTCGATGACTTCCTTAAAGGTGGCGGAACGATTAACGGGATGGTCAGCCTCTTGTCTGAATTTGATTCTGAATTAGCAGGGGTAGCTGTCTTTGCGGATAATGCTGCAACCGACCGTGAATTCTTTGAACACAAATCCTTATTGCGCGTGACCAACATCGATGTAAAAGAAAATAAATTGAGTGTCGAAGTTGGGAATATCTTTGATTAAGAGCAACAAAGGAGGATCAAAAAGTGAAAAGAATTTTAGATCGATTTGATAATAGTCCTTTGTGGATTCGCTTGGTGACAGTTCTGTCTCTATCCTTTATTTTGGTAGCTGGTTTGTATACCGTTAAAAAGAATACAGCTGCCCAGGTAACGACAGAAATTCAACCTGCTAAAAAAACAGGTTCCCTTCCAGTGAAAAAGGAAACAAAGGAAGAAAAAGAAAAGAAGGAAGAAAAGAAAAATACAGAAGCTGCTGAAAAAGCAGTCGTTCAAATGGAAACAACTCCAAGTCAAGATTCTGTGAACGCTGCCCAAGCTGCTGTGAAGAAAGTCAAAGATGCGACTCAAAAGCAATCGCTTGAGGCCCGTATCCAATACATCGCTAACTATTATGGACTGACCTATGAGAGCGACACAGCGGCAACACAGCAGACTCAAACAGACGCTAATGCCAACACGAACGCGAACGCAAATACTAATGCCAATGCCAATGCTGGAGTAGCTGGAGCCAATGCGACAGTTCAACCACAACAGCAACAACAGTATGCTCCGGCTGCAGATGCAGGGGCAGAAGTACCTGCTGAAGCTGGTCAATAATGAACTTTTTCGACTTCTTTAAAAAATAAAAAAACATCTTGCAATCAAAGTGCCGTCATGTTATAATAATAGACGGTACTTTTTACTTTTGGTCTCTCAAGAGTGTACAGGGACGTGCTGACAAATGTTGCAAAAGTACACACAGATGATAGCTGTCACCAAGTGTATCATCACCAAAAATAAAAAAACACAGGAGAATGTAGATGCCTACAATTAACCAATTGGTTCGTAAACCACGTCAATCAAAAGTTGTTAAATCTAAATCACCAGCTTTGAACGTTGGTTACAACAGCCACAAAAAAGTTCAAACTAACGTATCTTCACCACAAAAACGTGGTGTTGCAACACGTGTTGGAACAATGACACCTAAGAAACCTAACTCAGCCCTTCGTAAATTCGCTCGTGTACGTTTGAGCAACCTTATCGAAGTTACTGCTTACATCCCAGGTATCGGACACAACTTGCAAGAGCACAGCGTGGTGCTTCTTCGTGGTGGACGTGTAAAAGACCTTCCAGGGGTACGTTACCATATCGTCCGTGGTGCACTTGATACTGCAGGTGTTAACGATCGTAAACAAGGCCGTTCTAAATACGGTACTAAACGTCCAAAAGCATAAGGAAAGGGGATAAAGAGAAATGAGTCGTAAAAATAGAGCTCCAAAACGTGAAGTATTGCCAGATCCGCTTTACAATTCACAATTAGTTACTCGTCTTATCAACCGCGTTATGCTTGATGGTAAACGTGGTACAGCTGCTTCAATCGTTTACGGTGCTTTTGAGCAAATCAAAGAAGCTACTGGTAACGATGCACTTGAAGTATTTGAAACAGCTATGGAAAACATCATGCCTGTACTTGAAGTACGTGCACGTCGTGTTGGTGGATCTAACTACCAAGTCCCAGTTGAAGTTCGTCCAGAACGTCGTACAACACTTGGACTTCGTTGGTTGGTAACAATCGCTCGTCAACGTGGTGAACACACAATGGTTGATCGTCTTGCAAAAGAAATCTTGGATGCAGCGAACAACACTGGTGCAGCTGTTAAGAAACGTGAAGATACTCACCGTATGGCTGAAGCTAACCGTGCATTCGCACACTTCCGCTGGTAAGATCATGATGCTAGGAACGGCAAGGATGCAAAGTGAAAATAGGAAACTGACGCAGTATTCGATGAATACAAGGAAGTTTATCTTTTTCACACAGCATCCCGTTCCGGCTCAAATCGGCTAACTAACTTTAGCCCGAGTTCAATTAAGCTTCGTCAGCTCTTGAACCCAATTCAACTCTTCTTACAAGTTGGAACCAAAACTTAGCATGAAAACACTGAGAACGGGTAGGTCCTGCCTATCCGTTTTTATTAAATCATGTTATAATAGAATATAGAAATAAAAAATATAGGAGAAACAAACCTCATGGCACGCGAATTTTCACTTGAAAAAACTCGTAATATCGGTATCATGGCCCACGTCGATGCTGGTAAAACAACTACAACTGAGCGTATTCTTTACTACACTGGTAAAATCCACAAAATCGGTGAAACTCACGAAGGTGCGTCTCAAATGGACTGGATGGAGCAAGAGCAAGAACGTGGTATCACTATCACATCTGCTGCGACAACAGCTCAATGGAACAACCACCGCGTAAACATCATCGACACACCTGGACACGTGGACTTCACAATCGAAGTACAACGTTCTCTTCGTGTATTGGACGGTGCGGTTACAGTTCTTGACTCACAATCAGGTGTTGAGCCTCAAACTGAAACAGTTTGGCGTCAAGCAACTGAATACGGAGTTCCACGTATCGTATTCGCTAACAAGATGGATAAAATCGGTGCTGACTTCCTTTACTCAGTAAGCACACTTCATGACCGTCTTCAAGCAAACGCTCACCCAATTCAATTGCCAATCGGTGCTGAAGATGACTTCCGCGGAATCATTGACTTGATCAAGATGAAAGCTGAAATCTATACTAACGACCTTGGTACAGATATCCTTGAAGAAGATATTCCAGCTGAATACCTTGAACAAGCTCAAGAATACCGTGAAAAATTGGTTGAAGCAGTTGCTGAAACTGATGAAGACTTGATGATGAAATACCTTGAAGGGGAAGAAATCACTAACGAAGAATTGAAAGCTGGTATCCGTAAAGCTACAATCAACGTTGAGTTCTACCCAGTACTTTGTGGTTCTGCCTTCAAGAACAAAGGGGTTCAATTGATGTTGGATGCGGTCCTTGACTACCTTCCAAGCCCACTTGATATCCCTGCAATCAAGGGTGTGAACCCAGATACAGACGAAGAAGAAGAACGTCCAGCATCTGATGAAGAGCCATTTGCAGCTCTTGCCTTCAAGATCATGACTG